>Ga0209377_1000010_pt1 | contig 95445 bp, 78 predicted proteins | sample GraSoiAngelo_141_FD_185898 | JGI IMG/M metagenome (GOLD analysis project Ga0209377, IMG submission 185898) | Grasslands soil microbial communities from the Angelo Coastal Reserve, California, USA - 14_0929_12_40cm (SPAdes) (version 2) | ecosystem: Environmental > Terrestrial > Soil > Grasslands ...
CAGCCCGGGAGATCGCTTCTCATTCAAGTTCGCGGCGCAGGGTGCGTTTCCCTACCACTGCACACCGCATCCGTTCATGACAGCGAAGGTCATCGTCCAATAACCCTCAGCGGTCTGAAAGGAGGGCCGGGTCGGGCCTCAAGACTTTGTGCAGTTTCACATGCGAAAACTGTTAAAGGAGGATGCGATGCGTATAACGCGCATGCTGACGATGTTCGCGGCAGTCGCAGTAGTCGGTAGCTGCTCGGACAACTCGACCGGCATTCCATCGAATGTCGAGATCTTCCAGGCGACTCTCAATGGGGCGAATGAGTTTCCAGCGCTACCCACTGCGACGACCGCGACCGGTTCGGCGACGATCACCGCCCTCGGCAATGTTATCAGCTGGCAGGTCGAGGTGGAAAACATCAGCAACGTCTCGATCGGTCACATTCATTTTGGCGCGGCGGGAACAAGCGGTGGAGTCATGCAAAGTCTGTCTCCCACCGCGGGGAGCTACACGACGAAGACCATCATCGCTTCAGGCTCAGCGGTCGTCAATGACAGCGTCCTGGTGCACATGCGTGCCGGGGACGCGTACGTGAACATTCACACGAGTAATGGGGCTCTTCCCGGGAACAACACACCGGGTGACTACCCGAACGGAGAAATCCGCGGCCAGACTCGGAAGTTGTAGTTGAGGCAATGCTCTAACGGTGTCCTGAGCGCGGCGTCGCTGGTTGGCGCCGCGCTCTGCCTTGCCGACTGGTTGTCGAGCAGATTCGTAACCTTCGTGTTTTTGCTGTTGCAGGGCCGCGACACACTGCGCGACTCGCGGAAGCGCCATGGATCTTGCGCGTCGCTATACCTGCGTCTTACGATCAGAAGTCCGTTTTTGGCAGGGTGAGAATCGCATGCGTGCCGGAATGGTGCTGTTGACGGGACTTGCGGTCCCAGTACTGTACGGCTGCAGAGGGCCCACGTCCGTCACGCCGCCGAAGGTTCAGACCGACTGTTTCCGCGGCGTGCTCTCGGTAGATCCCGCTGTTGGGGATCGCTCGGGGAAGCTCGATTCAGCAAGTGGGTGTCGCACGCTGGATCTCGTTACGGTCGAGTCCACGTTCACGGACTCCTATCTAGTGCCGGTTCAGGCAGGCCAGGGCTATCTGGTGATAATGTGGCCCCGCAGTAACTATTCCTTCCTGAGTACCCGACTCGAGCTCGTCACCGCGGACACATCGGGCCCGACGTTACTCGCGGCCAGCCGCATCAGACCGTTCGGCGAAGCGATGCTGTTGTTCGCCGCCGCTGCGACCGCCACGGACACGATCCGTGCCACGACCGCCGACGCCGCGCCGAGCGACACCGGCTCCTACGGCATCGTCGCGCGGACCTGCACGGCGCCGGTCGCGCTCGTCACGGACTCCATGATGCACAGCGATCAGATCGGACCTGGCGACTGCGAGGTGGCGCTCTCGGCGTTTGACAGCAGCGATCACAACGTCTCGAACGTACATCTGTACGCGCTGCGTATCACGGCCAATTCCCGCTGGCGGAAGATCTCCTTCACATCCTCCACACCGCTGCGCGTCATCATCGGCGGCCCACACGAGGATACCTTCGGCCAACTCGCCGGTAGTCAGGTCGCCTACCTCACCGCTCCCGACACGGCCTCGTCGTTCTACTTCAGCGGCCGGCCGGGCGACTACACCCTCGTGATCGGGACCGATCAGTACTTGATCAACCGGGGGAGTTACGCGCTGTCGATCGGGCCGGAGCAGTCTGGCCCGATTCCACGCTCCGCACTCAGTGATACCACAACACACTTCCACCCTTCATCACGAAGCTCACGCGCCGCAGCGCCGTGATGTCGCGCAGCGGATCGCCGTCCACCGCGATGATATCGGCCTCGAGCCCCGGCGCGATCGCGCCGATCCGGTCTGAAAGCCCGAGCGCCTCGGCATTGAGTGAGGTGGCCGCCACGATCGCGTGCATCGGTGCCTCGCCCGCCTTCTGCACGCGACAAATCAAGTCTTCTGCATTGTGGCCGTCCGCACCCGCGACCGCGTCCGTGCCGTACAGCACCTTGAGACCTGGCGTCGCCAGCGCCATCCGAATGTCCTGAGCCGCGAGCGGCAACACCCGCTCCATCGTCGCGAACCCCGAGTCGGTGTAGTTGCCGATCCCCTGGTAGCGGGCGCGGTTGTCGAGGTAATTGCGGAAGACGAGCGCGCACTGCGGATCGAAGTACGTCCCGCGCTGCGCCATCAGCGTGAGCACATCCTGCGTCACGAAGATCCCGTGCTCGACTTGCGTGCAGCCGGCAAGCGTCGCCGCACGCACCGCCGCCGCGCTGTGGGCGTGCACCAGCGTGCGCAGGCCGAGCTGTTTGGCCTCGCCGCAGACCGCGACGAGCTGCGAGTCGGACATCGTCTGCTGGCCGCCTTCCCGAATGCTCGCCGAGGCGAACAGCTTGATCACGTCGGCGCCCTCGGCTTTGCGCTGCCGCACGAGCGCCCGCAGGGAGTCGGGGCCGATGCGAGGATCGGCGAGCGGATCGAGCGACGTCAGGATGCGGGGTCCCGGCAACCCCTGCGTGGCGATCCAGTCGCGCAGGTCGGCATCACTGCGCGACCCCACGCTTTGGATCGTCGTGAAACCCGCCATGAGCGTCGCGTACGCGTTCGCCGCCGCCGCGAGTATCGACTGCGCGGGCGTGTCGCCGTCGGCCGCGGTGTGCAGGCGATTCTGGCGGTTGAAGTACCAGACGGGATGCGTGTGGGCGTCTATCAGCCCCGGCAGCACGGTGCGGTCGCCGAGGTCCACGACCCGGGCGCCAGCGGGCAGCGCGCCGCGCGGTACGATCCGCACGATGCGGTTCCCTTCGATGACGATGTCGACGTTGTGCTGGACACCGCCGCGGCCGTCGAGGACGGTCGCGGCGCGGAGAACGGTGCCTGCGGTATCCTGGGCTCCAAGAGGCGCCCCAATTGCAACGAAGGTTAGGAGGAGCGCTCGGCCAGTTCGTTTCCGGTGTCCTGAAGGACCGGCTCGGCGAAGACACGCGCCCTTCAAGGGTGCGCGCAGTGGCCGAGCCGGGGCTTCAGCCCACGGGAACAATGCGACATCAATTCTGACTGGTGCTGGAGGGTTTTCGGACGAACTGCGAAGCCGGCCGTCGCCCCAGCCGATACAGTAGCAACGCCGCCCGCTCAGTTTGCATCGTGAGCGTAGTGAGGTCGACGTGCTCCTCCGGCGCGTGCGTCCCCCCTCCCAACGCGCCGAGTCCATCGAGCCCGTCGATCAGGGGCGCGACGAAGGAGATGTCCCCCGCGCCACGGCGTCCGGGGTCGAGCGGCGCGACGGCGCCGTAACCGAGTGCCTTGCTCGCGGAATCGTAGACCGCGAGCAGCCGCGCGTTGCCCGGAGTCGGCGACATCGCGGGGTACTCGTCACGGAAGACGATAGTCGCATCGGTGCCGGGAAGGTGCTGTGCCACGATGGCGCGCATGCGCTCGCGGGTGCGTGTGAGCTGCTCGGCGGAGATAAAACGGAGATCGCCGTGGGCGATCGCATGTGACGGCACGATGTTGAGCTTGCTCGCCGTCGTCCCGCTGATTGCCACCGTGTCATACGTGACGTCGGTCCCACCCACGATCGTCGCCGCGTTCATGGTCAGGTACTGCTCGCCGGCGAGCTGGGTACGGAAGGCGTCGAGAATCCTGGCCAGCTCGTAGATGGCCCCGTAGCCGGCATTCTGACTGAATACGCCTGCCGAGTGCGCCTGGCGGCCCGACGCAATGACCCGCCACCCGCTGGCGCCCCGGCGCGCCACGGTCGCGTCGGACCGGTTGCCGGCCTCGAACGCCAGGGCCACGTCAGTGCGCTGCGCGGCCTCGATCAGCGCGCGGCGGGCGTCGGCGAGCGGCTCGCCCGGATGCTCCTCGTCGCCGGTGAAGACAATCGTGATGTTCATCTCGCGCAGCGCACCGGCCGCCTGCAGGGCCTTCAGCGCGTACAGAATGACCACGTCCCCGCCCTTCATGTCGGCGCCGCCGATGCCGCGCGCCGTCGAATCCTGGCGCACCCAGCTGGCTCCGGCAGGCTCGACGACCGTGTCGAGATGCCCGATGAGCAGCATACGAACGGCGCCCGATTTCCCGCGATGCTCGGCCACGAGATGCCCTGCTCGACCGACGGCGTCAGGCACGGCGACCCAGCTCGTCGTGAACCCGAGGGAGTCAAGTGATGCGCGGAATACCGCTCCGACTTTCCGCACGCCGTCGAAATTCAAAGTGCTGCTGGGGATGTCGACCACGCGCTGCAGGTAGCCGATCTGTGCCTCGCGCGTAGTCGCGATGGTCGTGCGGATGCCCTGCTCCTGGCGGTCGAGCGACTGGGCACCGGCCCCGGCGGTGATGAACGACAGAATGGCGAGGCTGGTCACGAGACGGCGGCGTTGCACTTAGGGGACCGCTTTGACCGTATCCTGGGCGCGCCGCCGCTCTTCGGCCTCGTGCTCGGCCTGGCGCCGGTCCCGAAGCTCGTGGACGTAGCGCTTGAATTCCTGGAGCGACTGCGCGCGATTGGCTGCCTGGAGGATGTCCTGGCGCATGTAGTTGAGCTGCCGCATGCGCATCTCTTCGTCGAAGTTCCCGGGCGGCAGCAGATTACCGAGCAACGCGAGCGCCGGCGTGGGAATCTTGATGCCGGCGACGTGAATGTACGCCGAATCGATTCCCCACGTCGGATTCTCCGGCGTCCCGCCTGTGGTCCACTTGGGCCGCTGCTTCTCGCGCTGTACCTGATCGAGGATCTGGTTCAACGAGTCCACCATCGCGCGCAACCGCTCGATGGCCGCGGAGTGCTGCGCAGCGGTGTCGCCGTACAGCGCAGACGCGACGGCCGCGGGCAGTGCCGGGCGGGCGCTGACCCACAACCGCCCGTCACCCACTTGCGGCGACGGCGCCACTCGACTGGCGTTGGGGTCATAGGCCGGCATCGTCACGCCGGTATCGCGTCGGGTGAGCGACGCGGCGGCTGTGGAGCCAATCACCGCCGCAGGCGCCGGTGGCGGAGGGGGCGGGGGGGGGGCAGGAGTGGGAGCGGAGGCAGCGGCTGCGGCTGCCGCTGCAGCCGGCGACCGCGATGTATGATCGGAAACGCGATGCGCAGGCCGTCTCGCGCGCGCCTCCCGCGTCCCGGGCACGAACACGAGCGATTCGCCGCTGTCCACCGGCTGCAGGACGATGTAGTTGGCGTGGCGCCATGGCGCCTCCCACGACACCGTGAAAAACAGAACCACGACGACGATGTGGATCGCCGCGGCCATGAGCCACTCGCGACCACTCGGAGGCGCCGTTACCGGACGATCAAACAGCGGCCAGCACCTTTCCCAGCCGCTCCGCCGCCTCGAGCAGGCGCGGCGTGGCGACCGTGAGCGCGATGCGGAAGAATCCTTCCGCCCCAGCGCCGAATGCACTGCCCGGCAGCGTGATGACGCCGACATCTTCGAGCGCGCGCTTCTGGAACGCCGCCGATGCGAGACCCTCGGGGAGCGGCACCCACAGATACAACGTTGCGCGCGGCGTCTCCACCTCGAAGCCGTTCGCGCGCAGCACGGGAAGGATCGCGTCGCGCCGCTCCTTGAACTGCGCCACGTAGCCGGCGGCCAGGCGCTCCGCCTGTTTCAGTACTTCGGCGCCAGCCGACTGCACGGCCAGAAACGCGCCGGTGTCGATGTAGTTCTTCACGCGCGCCAGCGCCGCGATCCGGTCCGGACGCCCCACCGCCCAGCCGAGCCGCCACCCCGTCATGCAAAAACTTTTGGAGAGCGAGTGGAACTCGACCGCGACGTCCATCGCGCCCGGAATCTCGAAAATCGAGGGCGCGACGTACCCGTCGAACGTGACCTCGCAGTACGGATTATCGTACGCGAGCAGGACATCATACTCGCGGCACGCCGCAATCGTGCGCTCCAAATAGTCGCGCGGCGCGATGGCAGCCGTCGGATTGTTCGGATAGTTCAAATAGATCAGCTTGGCGCGTTTCAGGACATCACGCGGGATCTCGTCGAGCTCGAGCAGGAAATCGGTGCGCGGCGTGAGAGTGACGAGGTAGGGCTCGCCATCGGCCAGCACCGTGCCGCCGTGGTACACGGCGTACCCGGGCACCGGAACGATCGCGACATCGCCGGGATCGAGCACCGCCGTCGCCAGATGCGCGATGCCTTCCTTGGAGCCGAGAATCGGGTGCAGCTCCTTGAAGGGATCGACCGACACGCCGAAGCGGCGTTGCATGTACGCGGCCGCCGATTCGCGGAACGCGGGGAGGCCGAGCTGGAATGCGTACCGGCTCATCGCCGGATCCTGCAGCGCGCGCGTCAGCGCTTTCACCGCAATGTCGGGGGGAGCAAAGTCCGCGTCCCCAGCCCCGACGTCGATCAGATCCACGCCCTGCTCGATCAGCCGCCGCTTGATCGCCGGCAACTCGGCCATCGGATATGTCGGGAGCTGTGCGACCCGCTTACTGAATGCCGTCACTGCTGCTCCTGTGCCGTCGTTTCGAAATCGCCGAGCTTGTGCTCCGACTCGGTCAGCCCGACGCAGCGCGCGTCGAGCGCCTCGTATTCAGCGCGGAACGCGTCCTTGAATCGATAATAATCCTCGCGCGTGCGCCAGCGGTCGATGGTGAGATAGTGGGAGGCGCTATCCGTCCCGTGCCGCAGCTCGGTCCCCGCGAATCCTGGCGCGCGCTGGAACAGCCTGACCCAATCGCCGTCGGGACCGTACGCCCGCTCGAACGCTCTCTCATGCGCGAGCTTCACGTCATACGACCATACGATCCAGTACACCCCACAAATCTAGCTCGAGGACGCGGGCACGCCGATGCTGTGCATTGCAAAGAATTCTTCCAGCTCGCGCCGCACATCCGGCCAGTTGCCGATCGCTCTCGTGGCGGGGGGGAGGCCCTCCAGCATCGTGATCCCATACCGTTTCGTTACGACTCGCCGGTCCAGGAGTACTACCGCGCCCACATCCGATTTGGTGCGAATCAATCGGCCGAACCCCTGTTTCAGCTTGAGCGCGGCGAGCGGCACGAGGTAATGCGTGAAGCCATCGACGCCCGCCTCCGTGAGACGCTCCAGCCGGGCGGCAGTTAGCGGTTCGGTTGGCACCTTGAACGGAAGCTTCGCGAGGATCAATACCCGCAGGGCGCGGCCCGGGACGTCGACGCCTTCCCAGAACGAATCGGTTCCCAGCAGAATCGCGGAGCCGGCATCGCGGAAGCGGCGGAGCAGCTGGTCGCGCTGCCCCTCACCCTGGACCAGGAGCGGCCAGCGCCCGCTCAACTGCCCGCGGATCGTGTCGGCGGTGCGGCGCAGCGCCCCGTGGCTCGTGAACAGCGCGAAGATGCCCCCGTCGGAGGCGTGCGCCAGCTCGAGCAGCACGCGCGATACCGCGGCTCCATGTCCGGACTCGTCGTCGCGCGGCTCGGGAATGTCGGTGGGAATCCCGAAGACGCATTGCGCGCCGAAATCGAACGGCGACGGCAGGACCTCGCGCACCACGACCCGCGACGGCGGCAGCGACAGGCCGAGGCGCTCCTCGAGGAATGTGAACTCGCCGCCGGCGGCCAACGTGGCGCTCGTGAGGACGACCGTCTCCACGCGATCGAACAGCGCGTCCTTCAGGACCGGCGCGAGGTCGAGTGGCACTGCGGAGAGCGTGAGGTTGGGCGTACGGCGTCCGCGTCGTTCCAGCCAGCGGACCGCGGGACCGGCAGGCACCTTGAACCCGACAGGCTGCAACGTCGCCTTGAGACCCTCCGCAGCCGAGTCGAGGCGACGAACCACGCCACGCAGCTCGCCGATCAATCGCGTGCGCATCTCGGCGGGATCGTCGATCGAGAGGCGGTCGGCGATCGTCTCGACACTGTCGCGCAGCTTGGAGAAGGCGACGAGCAGATTATCGAGGGCGACATCGAGCCCCTCGCGCCACACGCCGTCACTCGAGAACGCATCGGTCAATCGCAGCACGGGCGCCGTGCCCTGCTCCGCATCCAGCCGCTTTGCCAATCGGCCGAACAGCTCATCGGCCCAGCGCCGCGCCGCCACGAGCGCGTCGAATACCGTGCGCGTGAGCAGATCGCGGCTCGCCGAGGCCAGCAGGTCATCGCGGGTCCCGAGCTCCAGAGCGAGCGTGGGTAACAGGCCGCGCCCGTTGCGCTCCAGGCGGCCCAGCAGCCGCTGCACGCCGATCATGCTGACCTGGGTGCCAAGATGCTGGGCGGCGACGTCCTCGAGATGGTGCGCTTCGTCGAGCACCAGCCGGCGGTAGGGTGGCAGCACCGCCGCTTCCTGCCAATTGTCGGACGCGATGCGCACCGCGAGGTCGGAGGCGAGCAGGTGGTGATTGACGACGACGACATCGGCCTCGGCGGCGCGGCGTCGCGCCGCGAACACAAAGCACTGATCGAAGTGGGGGCATTTGAGTCGCGTGCACAGGTCCGACTCGGCCGCCACCGCGTCCCAGACTTCGCTCGACGGCTCTTCCACCAGATCGGCGAGGCTGCCGTCGGCGGTTCGGGAGGCCCAGCCTGCGATGGCCTCGAGCTCGGCGGCGCGCGCGTTGTCGAACAGCGACTCCTGGCCCGCGCGCGCCTGCTCGAGCCGTGAGAGACAGAGATAGTTCCGCCATCCCTTGAGCAGCGCGAAGGTCACGGCGCGCTCGCCGCTGGAGAAGGCGCGCGCGAGAATCGGCAGGTCCTTACCGACGAGCTGCTCCTGCAGATTGATCGTGTTCGTCGAGACGATCGTGCGCTCGCCGTTCACGCGCGCCCATTCGAGCGCCGGGACGAGATAGGCGAACGACTTGCCGACCCCCGTGCCCGCCTCGAGCAGCGCAATCCCGCCGTCGTTGTAGGTGTCGGCGATGTAGGCCGCCATGTCGCGCTGCCCCGGACGATCTTCGAACGCCGTCGACCCGAGGACCCGGGCGACAGGACCAGACTCGGTGAGGAGGTTCGCGACATCCAGGGAATCGAGCCGGGTGAGCGTGCGCGCGCGCGGACATTCGACTACCACGTACAACGCGTTCACGGCGTTGTCGACTATACCAAAGCCAACCCCTTCGTCATGCAGCCGCGCCGCGACGTGGAGATCTGCGCCGGAGGGCTCGAGGAAGCCGCTGGGATGGTTGTGGAGCAACATCTCGCCGCGCGTGGCGACCCCGGGAAGCGCGAGCACCGCGTCGATCGTGCCCCGTGCCACGACGCGTGCGTCCGCGAGCGTGCCGTTGGCGTCGGCGCGCACCACGAACGACACCTCGCGCCCGTGGGCCGCGGCGATCTCGTCCTGCATCAGGGTTCGCGCGGCCGCCACCAGGCGCTCGACGCTCACGTCTTGAGCTCGCGCTTCTTGGCTGCGGGAAAGAGCACGTTGTTCAAGATCAACCGGTAACCCGGCGAATGCGGATGCAGCGACAGATCCGTGGGAGGATCACCGATCTGGTGTTGTGCGTCCTCGGGATCGTGCCCGCCGAAGAATGTCCAGGTTCCCTTCCCCAGGTCGCCGTGAATGTACTTCACCCACGGCGCGCTCTCTTCGTCGCCCATGATGGTGGCGCCCGGTTTGAGACGATTGCGCATGAACGACGTGGTCAACCCGTAGAAATCGGGGATCACACTGCGATGATTCTGCACCAGCATCGTCGGCACGGGATCGATCTTGGCGCTGAAGTTGAAGAGCTTGAACGCGCCGAGCGGCTGGCGGCGGGAGCCGCCGTTCACCTGATGACCGTCGATATCGGAGAAGCTCGCCACCAGCGGATTGGGCTCGAGATGCGCCCCGGTGAAGGCAAAGCTTTGAGACCAATCGAGTTTGGAATCGGCGTCCGGATCGATCGGGGTGCCGTCGGCGAAGGTCGCGGCGATGTCTACGCTCTTCGCCGCGAGGGCGAGGTCGATCGTTTCGGTCGCTGTGCACATCGCGAACAGAAACCCGCCGTTCTCGACAAACCCGTGGATGCCCCGCGCGACCGCCTTCTTCAAATCCGGCACCGTTTGGAAGCCAAGCCGCCGCGCCATCTCAGAGTTGCGCTGCACCATCTCGGCGAGCCACGGCATACCGGAGTAGATGAGGAAGAACTTGGAGTACTGGCCGGTAAAGTCCTCATGATGCAGATGCAGCCAGTCGAAGTCCCGCAGTGATCCGTTTACGACCTCGGGATCCCAGATCTTGGTGAACGGAATCCCGGCATACTGCAGCGACATCGTGACCGCATCGTCCCATGGTGCGGCGTTGGGCGGCGCGTACACGGCGACCTTGGGTGCCTTCTCGAGCGGCACGGCGTCCATGTTGTTGGCTTCGATTTCTCCGCGGATGGACGTCACCGCGCTGTCGACCGGCTCGGCGCGAATCCCGTTCAGCGCCGCGTCGCGCCGTAGCGCGTCGAGGTCGGGAATCAGAAACGAGCCGCCGCGATAGTTGAGCAGCCACTCGGCCTTGAGCCCCGCCTGGACGGCGCGATAGGCGAGACCGTAGGCCTTGAGGTGATCGGTCTGAGCATCGTCCATCGGGATCAACAGGGACGCGCTCGCCGGCAGGCGGGCTCGCGGGCGGAAACCCAATACGCTCCAGCCGACCGCCAACCCGCCGGCCCCCCCACCGATCGCCCGAACAAAGTCCCGCCGCTTCATGACTTCGGTATCGCCCCCTTCGCCCGCTCCAGCTCCCGCCGCGCCTGGGGAACGACAGCGCTGCTGGGATACGTGAGAATCAGGTGCTCGAGGTGCGGAATTGCTTCGGCCGAGTGCCCCTGACGGATCAAGAGGCGCGACCATTCCAGCTCCGCCGCCGCGGGCGCAGCACCTTCACCGCCGCCACGGACGATTTCGTCGAACAACGCGACAGCGGCGACCTCCTGCTGCGGTCCGAGCCGCGCCGCCAGCTGTCCCGCGAGGAGGAGGACTTCGAGGCGTCCCCCCTGCACCGGCAGTCGCCCGGCAGCATGGCGCAGCGCGCCGACGGCCGCGACGGAGTCGCTGCGCGCGAGCGTCAGAAGAGCGGCGCCCAGCTCGGGGCTGGACGGCTCCTGCACGCGCTGGAGCAACGCCATCATTGCGGTGCGATCGGTGGCGGCTGCGCGGTCCGTCGCGTACGGACCGGCAATGCGGAATGCGTCCATCGCGCCCTTCAGATCGCCGTGATACAGCGCGATCCAGCCGCGTTGCGCGAGGGCCGCGACGCTCGAGTCGTCTCCCAGCGCTGTGGTCGCGCGGTCGAGCTCGCCGCGCGCGATGCGCGCCTGCGCGAGCGACAAGCGCAAGGCGGCGCGGTCGTCTGCGGCTAACCCAGCGCTGCTGTCACTCGCCAGCCGCCGCTCCACCACCTCGAGCTGACCATCAGCGATCAGCAGCTGCAGCAAGGCGGCCTGGCCGACGCCGTTAGGGTCGCCGTGAGACTCGAGCACGCGCCGAGCGGCAACGCGGTCATTGCCTTCCAGCAGCTCGTGCACCGCCTCGGCGCGCGCGCGCTCCGACAAGGGTGAAGGTATGAGATCCGCCCACCGGGCCAACGCCAGGCCGCGCACGCGATGCGCTTCAGGTGTCGTGAGTGCTGCGGCAAGATCGCTGAAACGCCGCAAGGCGGCCTGCGTCTCGGGGTCGCCGCTCGCCAGGGTCGGCTCGAAGGCGGCCCATGCTTCACTCGGCTGGCCCCACGTGAGCAACATCTCCGCGCCAAGCCGCCGCGCTGCGACGCCCGCGTCCGGGCCGATCAGGATTCGCACGATCCGGTCGCGCATCGTGCTGGGCGCATCGGAAAGCTGGCTCGCGGCGTTGGGCTCGACGTCGGGTGACTCCGCGACGGCACGCGCCCACTCGCGCGCCGCCGCCTCCCAGTTCCCTGCCCGCTCCTCCACCTCCGCCAGCTCGATCGCCAGCGTTCCCGCGCCTCCCAACACTTTGCGGCCAGTCAGATAGGCGTTGCGCGCGTCGTCGTACATGCGGCGGTCGGCGAGCGCCAGGCCCCATTCGCGATAGGGCGCGTCACTCTGCGGTGCCGCCGCAGCCCAGCGGTGCACGACGGCTTCCAGCGAATCCTGCTGGTTCAGGTCGGCGTAGACGCGCACCTCGAGGCTGCGCAGGGCCACGTTTTCGGGCGCGCGCGCGCGGGCGTGCTGCACCAGCGGCAGCAGCTCGGGCATTCGATTGAGCACGAAGAGTACGCGTTCGAGCCCGAGCAGCGCGGGGATGTTGTTCGAATCGGTGCGCAGTGTATTGAAGTAAACGGTCGCCGCATCGCCGTATTTGCCGCTGCGCTCCAATTCGAACCCGGGGCCGATAGCCTGACCCCGGGCGAGCGCCGGCAGGGCGAGCAGCAGACCGAGCGCTACGCTAAGGCTTCGTCTCATTCAGGCGGCGGAAGTACTCGAGCACCATGCGCCGCTGCTCGGGCGTCAACCCGGTCAGCTCTTCCCACGTCGGATAGCGCATTTTCGGCCCTGAGCCTGTGGCCCCCGGACGCAGGGCGGCAGGGATGTGGACGCTGTCACCGATGGCGGACTTGCTGACCCGTTGCTTCTGCTCGTCCGGCTCCTCGCCCTGAAGGCTGCGGCCGGCATCGAGCAGCTTGCGGTACAGACGCTCCTGCCGCTCGACGGTGCGGCGATCCAGCCGGCCCGCCTCGAGCTGGCGGGCCAGATCGCGCGCTTCCTGCGCCAGCTCTCCGGCAGCACTGGCATCGCCCTCGGCCTGCAGGCGCTCGAGCTGCTCGGCCAGGGCGCGCTGCTGAGCCGCAAGCTCACGCAGCCGCTGCAGGACCGCCTGGCCCCCGGACGCCATCAGCGGCAGCATCCCCTGCGCCTCGCCGTTCATGCCCTGCTGCTGCTGCGCCATCCGCGCAAGTTGCTCCAACGCTTCCTGGAATCCCGAGCCGGACTGCGCGCCGGCGACCTGCTGCGACGTACGCACGAGCGCGTGCGCGGTCGCGTTCAGCGCGTCGAGCGCTTGTTCGGCAAAGGGAGACGCGGTCGCCGGATTCGGATCGCCCTGCTCGAGCTGTTCGCGAGCCTGGCGCATCTGATTCTGGGCGTAGCCGAGTGCAGCCTCGAGCTGCGGGGAGACCAGGGCGTGCCGTCCCGCCGCCTCGCTGATCTGCTGCCCGATCGCGTGCGTTCCTTCCTCGACGGCTGCCTGGCGGGCGCGAGTCGCCGCACCGGCTTCGCCACCGCGCAGCGCGTCGACGATGTCTTCCTGCCGCTTGGCGAGCGCCGCAGTCTCCGACAGCGCGCGATCGAGCGCGTCGAGCGTCTCCTGTTTCCACGTCGTTACCAGCGAATCGCGTCGCTGCCGCAGCTGGTCGGGGAGCTGGGAGAGCGAATCGGCCGCTTCCTGACCGGAGCGTCGCGCGCTATGGGAATCGCGTTGACTCGCGGCATTGGCCGCCTGTTGCATCGCGCGCTGGGCACCGCGCGCGGCGTCCTGCGATTGCTTGAGCGGCACGCTCTCCCCGGCGCGGTCGAGGCCACGCGCGAGCGAATCGGTGGCACCGGCGAGATCGCGCTCCGCCGCGGCCGCGGCCGAGTCGGCGCGTTGCGCGTCTGCCTTCGTCCATTCGGACTGGCGCCGCTGCAGATCTTCCGCGTCTTTGGCAAGCGACGCGAGCTCTCCCTCCAGGGCGGCACGCTTGAACAGCTCCTGGCTGCGCTCCAGCTCGCGCCGCAGCTCTTGCTGAGCCTCTGCCAAACGCTGCAGCGCCTGGCGCGTGGCTTCAGGATCGAGCCGGGCGAGCGCCTCCTGCAGCTCGCGCAGCCGCTGCTCGAGCTCCGGCGTCAGCGCGCGTTGGAGCAGGTCCTGCACCTGGCGCAGCCGGTTCTGGAAGGCCGTGTCATCGACGCCCGCAGCCTTCGCCGCGCGAGCGATCTCATCGACCGCCTGCGCCAGCTCCTGCACGCGTTGCGACATGGCCGCTTGATCGCGCGCGATCTCTTCGGCACGCTGCGTGGCCTGGAACGACATGGCGCCGCTCTGCTGTTGACTGCCCGCCCGCGCGCCAGCCCGGGCGTCCGTGTCGCGGTTTCGCTCCTGCGCCAGGTCCCGCGTGCGATCGCTCAACTCACGCTGCGCCGCCGCAACGGAATCGGCCGCGCCTGCCACCGCCTGCGCTGCCTGGCGCGCCTGAGCGCGCAACTCTTCCATGCTCGGCAGACGCAGCGCGATTTCCTGGCTGCGGCCCATATGGGGCGCAGGCGCGTTGTCCCACGCCTCGACATACAGCCGCAGCGTGTCGCCCGGCAGCAGGCTGCGGTTCTCGGCATCGAGACGGCCCTGGACAATCGCGCGATCGCCCACACCGCTCACATCGAGCGACTCACGCACCGCGGGGTCGATCCGCCCGGTGCGACTGACGCGCCAGCTCACGACTGCAAGCCGCGAGATGCCGTGATCGTCACGCACGTCCGCCACGATCTGTTGGGTGAGCGAAATCGGCAGCGTCGTATCGCGGCCGGGGACAGGCAGCGCCACAACGGGCGCGGAATCGGGGACGATGATCAGGTGCAGCTCTGGTGCGGTGCCTTCGAGCGCGGAGCCATCGGCGCTCAAGGCGTGCAGGTGCCAGGTGCCGCTCACCGCCGGCGTGAAACGGCCGTCGATGCGCGTGCCGGCCACGCGCAGCGCTTCGGACTGAGGGGAGGATTCGAGCCTCCACGCCGCGCTCGCGAGTGGCACGCTTGCCGTGCCGTTACTCAGCACCGTCGTGCCGGCGGGCAACGGAATCGGATCTGGTCCAATGAGCAGCGGCTCATCGGAGCGAGCGAGATAAGAAGGAAAGCGCGCGGTGAGTGCCAGGTCTGCGAGGAATGCAGGGAGAGCCACGTCCACTTTGATCTCTCGGCTCGAACGGCCACCGCTCGCCGCGCGCAGAAAGAGATCGGATTCGATCGGGCCGACCTGCTTTACCGCCTGTCCAGCGGCATCGAGCGAAAGCAATGTCGCCTTCCACGGCTCCCCAGGGCCGCGGGTCCACAGTGTCACGCGCTCGGCACCGGGAACCGTGATCGTCGCCGTGACGGTGCCACCACGGCGCACGCGCTGCCGATCGACAAACAGCCGCACCGGCTCGTGCGCATCGCGCCATGCGCGCACCGGATGCCAGAATGCCGCGGCACGGCCGGACGCGGGTGCGGCCGCGACGAAGAGCAATGCGCCGACCAATGCAGCCCCCGCACCGAATGCCAGGCGCTGGGTGGTGGTGCGACGCAGCGCAGTGCCGACGGTTGGTGCGGCGAATGAGACGAATGCGGCGGCCCGCGCATCCGCGGCGAGCAGCAAGGCTGGGCTCATTCCGGCGCCAGTGCCTGCGGTGGGGCTGACGACACCGACCACGCTGCCGGCGCGGCCGCCGGTCGCCGACTCGACGAGCCTGGCGACTGGAGCGTCGGCGGCCTCGCGCCGCGCGCGCAGTCCGAGCCAGACGGCGGCAGCCGCGCTGAGCGCAATCAGCACCCAGGCGACCGTCACCCCGGGCACGGCGGGCGCGAGCGCGAGGCCGAGGGCAGCCCAGGCTAGCGCCGCGCCGAGGCCACCGAGCACCACGGCGAACGCGCGGGCGCGCGCGTGGGGGAGCCCCAAGCGACGCAGCCGGCGCGCCGTTTCTGTCATTTGCTCTCGCTTACTGCGTAGGTGAAGAGATTCACGCCCATGCGCAGCGCCGCCTCATGTAGCTCAGGAGGGTCATGGTAGACCTCAGGGTCTTCCCAACCGTTCCCGAGGTCGGACTGATAGGAATAGTATACGACAAGGCGGTCTCCCAAAAAAATCCCGAACCCCTGGGCAGGCAGCCCGTCGTGCTCGTGGATCTTGGGAATCCCCTTCGGGAAGGCGTAGACCAGGTTGTAAATCGGGTGGCTCAACGGCACTTCAACCAGAGGATGGTCCGGAAACACGCGCGCGATTTCCCGGCGGAATGACTTGTCCATTCCATAATTGTCGTCGGCATGCAGGAACCCGCCCTGCTCCAGGTAGTGCCGCAGATTGCGTAGCTCGACATCGGAGAAGTGAACGTTGCCGTGGCCCGTCATATAGATGTAAGGGACGTCCCACAATTCCGGCCCGGTCAGCGTCACAACACGCTCGCGGTCCGTGACCGGCAGCGTCGTGCGCTCGCGTAGCGCGGTCAACAGGTTGGGTAGCGCCGAGGGATTCGCGTACCAGTCTCCGCCGCCATCGTAGTGGAGGCGGCCGATGGTTAAGGACGTGCGTGGGGTGGGGCCCACCGGAACCAGCGCAGCCAAGAGGACCCCAAAAAGTGCTCTCATAGCCCGTTCACCAATCGATATGCCGCATTGCGTGAAATCCCCGTCTCCTCGACCAAACGATCCGAGACATCCTTTCGGGACATTCCCTGCGCCAGCAACATCTGCGCCCGTTCGGTGGGATTCGCGGCGGGCTCTTCAACCCGCGGCTTGCCTGTTCCCGCGAGCACTACCGTAACCTCGCCACGCACGGGAGCCTCTGCATAGTGCTCTGACAATTCTTGCAACGTCCCCGAACGCGTCTCCTCGAATACCTTGGTCAACTCCCTAGAGACGGCAGCTTGCCTTTCGGGACCACACACCTCGATCAGATCGGCGAGGAGTTGGGTGACGCGATTCGGCGCTTCGAACAGGACGACGGTCCACTCGCTGGAGGCGGCGGTCGAAAGAAGACGGCGGCGATCGCTCCCCTTACGAGGCAAGAACCCGAGAAACACGTAGCGGTCGCCAGGGATGCCGGAGACAGCCAGGCTGGCGGCCACGGCGGTGGGACCTGGAATGGTCACGATCGGAATTCCCCGTGCCCGTGCCGCCGCCACGAGCTCAGCGCCTGGATCACTGATCGCCGGCGTCCCCGCGTCCGTAATGAGCGCGACGTCCCTCCCATCCGAGAGGATGCGCAACACGTGCTCGAGGGCGCGCTCGGACGAATGGGCGTGGAAACTCACCAGCTCCGCGCGGGAGCCGGCGTGGTGCAGCAGGGGTTTGCTGTGGCGGGTGTCTTCGGCGGCAACCACCGCCACGCGTTTCAGCGTGTCGGCGGCGCGCGGCGAGAGATCGCCGAGGTTCCCGAGTGGCGTCGCGACGACGTAGAGGGTGCCGGCCACGTCACCACGTCACCCGCCAGGGGAGACGCCCGTAGAAACCGGCCGCCTGCAGCACATAGCGATGCTCGCGCGTCGCGTCCTTGAGGACTTTGGGCGCCGCTCCCGGCATCATGACTTCGGCTCCTTCGAGCAGCTGCAGGGTCCAGTCGGTGAGCGCGGTGGAGAGCTCTTCCGGCCGAACGACGGAGTCCGGCGTGTCGGTGCCGCGCGGCACGCTGATCAACGCGAGCGCCTGATGGGTGTCGACGATGGCGGACGTCACCTTCTGCGCGCGCCGTTTCGCCTCGCCGGGAAACTCCCGCTCGACGGCGTCGACGATACGCCAGTACAGCTCGCGATAGGTGTTGACGAGCGCCGTCGCGGCCTGCGCGGGAAGGTCGTCGTCCGCGGGGAACGTGCCGGCCGACATCGCCGGTTCGGCCCCGCCCGCCGGCGCGTCGAACAGCGACTCGAGGTAGCGAGCGGGCGGCAGGGAGCTGGGCTTATCACAGAAGTGACCGGTCAGATACTTCCCCTGATCGAACCTCAAGTACGACACCCGCCCATTCGAGATCAGTTCCAGCACGCCGCTCACCTTTTCTTGTTGCAACAGCGGAAAGAATTTCTCGGGCTGTTTGACGTTGATGGCGCGCGGTTGGTGCCCGCCGGCGCAGGACGCGTACATCCACGCCAGCTGCTCCATTGGGGCGGCGCAGTATTCAAGGTCCGCGCGCTCGACCTCCGCGCGCATCCGTTTCAATGCCTCGGTGATTGTGATGACATGCCGTCCGGCGGTGTGGAGCGACGCCGCGTTGACGGCCTCACCCTTGCGGAAGAACAGCAGCACGCACTCGTCCGGCAAATGCGCGGCGATGTACCCGTCGATACGGCCGTCGCGGTCGCGTTTGGCGTAGGCGAGCAGATTGTCGAGATGGATGAAGGCGAGGCGGGTGCGATGAATAAGCCGGTTCACCTGCGGGAATTGAAGATCCGCGAGGCGAACCGGCGAATTCGTCAGGCGAGCGGTGCTCGCGCGCATCGGCCTCCGGCGAGGAAGCTACGAGAGGTGTTGGTCGATCTTTTGCTCGAACGCCTGCGACGGATAAGCCCCGACCAGCGTATCGACATGCCGGCCGTCCTTGAAGAATAGAATACTCGGAATCGAGCGGACGTTAAAGCGCATGGCGGTCGCCTGATTGTCGTCGACGTTCACCTTCACGATCTTCACTTTCCCGTTGTACTTCCCGGCCAGCTGCGTCATGATCGGTGCGACCATGTGACACGGCCCGCACCAGGTCGCCCAGAAGTCGACCACCGCCAGGCCCTTGTGCTGCTCGACCTCGGCGGGAAAGGTTGCGTCCGTAATTTCGACGAGATGCGTCGCTTCCATGTCCCCCATTCTCCTTCTATGACGTTAGTTTGCCCGTATGAACCCTTCTGTCGCCCACATCGGCATTGCTGTATCCAGCATTCGTGACGCCTTGCCGTTCTATCGCGACATCCTGGGACTCGCTCCGGGACAGCCGGAGAATGCGGACGGCGCAACGATCGTCAGCCTGCATGTCGGCGATGTCGACGTCGAGCTGCTCGAGCCTGCCGACCCATCCAGTCCCGTGGCGAAGTTTCTTGCGAAACGCGGCCCCGGCATTCATCACATCTCCTACCGCGTCACGGATCTCGATGCCGCGCTGGCGCGCTGCCGCGCGGCCGGTTATCAGCTCATCGATGACACGCCGCGGCGCGGGGCCGGCGGACGGCGAATCGCTTTTCTTCATCCCAAATCGACGAACGGCATTCTGCTGGAGCTGACGGACTAGTGGAACGTCGACCGTCAGGGCCGGGTTCCCGTCGCCGCCGGCTGGCAACGACCTGCCGGACTCCCGGCGGCCTCGAGATGCACGTCGTACACGAGCCAGCCGCCGCTGTGCGTCTTGATCAAGTCCATCGGCATCACCTGATTGCAACTCGCGCGCTGGAGCTCCACGCGATAGGTCCGCAGCTCCTGGTGCCCCGGCACGAGGAGCGGTCCTTCGATGACCCGGTACCCGCTGTGGTCGAGATACTTCTGAATCACGGTGAGGCGCTGGCGGAGAACGTCGCCGTTCATCGACTGCGCTGCGGGGCCGCGCTCGGTGCCCCACAGCTCGCCCATGCGTTTCAAATCGTTCGCCTTGACCGCCGCAAGAAACTGCGCAACCGATTCGTTCATCGACTGCGGGACCGGCGTCGCCGGTCCCTGCCCATTGCTACAAGCTGTCAGAGCGGCGAGCAGGACAACATGAACCGCGAGCCGTCGCTTCACGAGGCAAGCCCTGTGGTCGGGATGATCCGAAGGTAAGACACCATGCGTCTCTACGTCAACATCGATCACGTTGCGACGCTCCGTGAAGCGCGCAAGACCGACGAACCTGACGCTGTGCAGGCGGCGGCCGCGTGCGAGCGCGCGGGCGCCGACGGCATCACCGTCCATCTGCGTGAGGACCGGCGCCACATTCAGGACGCGGACGTGAAGGCGCTGGCGGGTGGTGTCCGCACCGTGCTGAATCTCGAGCTCGGCGCGAACGACGAGATCGTCCGCCTCGCGACGCGCGTGCAGCCGTTCCAGGCAACGCTGGTGCCTGAAAAGCGGCAGGAAATCACGACGGAGGGCGGACTCGCACTGCGGAAGACCGATCGCCGCCTGCAGCACGCGATCGCCCGATTGACGAAGGCCGGGATTCGCGTCAGCCTCTTCATCGATCCTTCATTGAAAACGATCGACGTGGCGCGAGAGCTCGGCGTCCCCGCGATCGAGCTGCACACGGGCGCCTACGCAACTGCGTCGAAGGAGAGGTCGAACGAACGGCGTCGAGCCAAGGCGTTGAATGCACTGCGTGAGGCGGCCACACATGCGCGGCACATCGGCCTGGCGGTTCACGCCGGGCACGGTCTGACCTATCACAACGTCCAGCCCGTGGCCGCCATCCCGGAGATCGAGGAGCTCAACATCGGCCATTCGATCGTGAGTAATGCCGTCTTCTGGGGCCTCGACGAGGCGGTGCGCCGCATGAAAACGCTGGTGAATGCAGCCCGAAATCCCTAGCTTGAAGTCGCCATGACCGCTCCTGGCGCTCCACCGCCCCTCGGCATGTCGGACTTCTTCGCCCTCGAGGCGGGGGAGTATCTCGACCGACTCGACGCCCTGTTGCAGGAACCTGCGCCTCCGGCGCCCGAGGAGCTGGTGCGGCTCGCGCGCGCGCTGCGCGGCAGCGCCCTGATGGCGAGCCAGCAAGGCATCGCCCGGGCTGCTATGGGGCTCGAGGCGCTCGCGCGCGGTGTGCGCGAAGGCCGGCGTCCGTGGGACGTCGGGACGAAGCAGATCGCCACCCGCGCCGTCGACGATCTCAAGATCTTTGTGCGGAAAGCGGCGACCTGGACACAGGCCGATTCCGGCAAAGCCGAGGCCCTCGCCAGCCAGCTCGAACAGCTCGGCGGGCGCCCCTCGGGTCAGGTGCGCGTCGCCGAAGCGATGGGACTGGACGCGGGCGCGCGGGCGTTTGTCGCGCGTGAAGGAGCGGCCATTGCGAGCGCGCTCGACCGCGCCGGCCGCGTGCTGCGCACCAATCCGACGGCGCTCGAGCCACTGCAGCAGGTGCTGAAAGCGCTGCAGCCGCTGCGCGGTCTCGCCGCGCTGAACGATCTGCCACCGTTGCCTGACCTGCTGGAGGGCATCGAGCGCGCGATCGGCGAGATGGAGCGCAACCGGGAGACGCCGCCGGCCGGGTTTGGCGACATGATCGCCGAGCTCTTCCAGATGGCGGCGACATCGATCGCCCACGCTGCGCGCGAGGTTGCCGAGCGCGGCCGTCCCGATCCCGAAGGCGCCGAGTTCCGCAAGTTCGCCAGCCTGCTCGTCAAGTTCATGGACAGCGAGCCGGAGGTCGTGCCCATCGAAACGGTGGCGACGATCGTGCAGCGCGGCGCGCCGGTGCCAGGCTCTCGTCCCGCCTCACTCGGCCGTCTCGAGCTGGTGAGTCACGGCGAGTATCTGCGCCAAGCCGCCGATTCGCTGGAGCGCGCGCCCAGTCCAACGCAGCGCGAGCTCCGGGCGCACACACTGGCCGGCACATTCCGGGCGCTCGGCGCCGCTGGAGTTGGCGGCGGCCCCGTGGCGGAGCGCGTCACCGAGTTCGCGCAGGCGGCGCGCGAAGCGGTGTCGAGCGGGATCGCCGTGAACCAACCCGCGGCGTTCGCCGCCGAGCTGCGCAGGGCCGGCGAGATCCTTTCAGCCTCGGGGTCAGGTGATGAGACGGCGAGTGCCGCGGCGCTCGCCGCCGTAACACTCGCGATTCGGCGTCTGGGTGGAGCAGCACCGGCCCCCCCTCCCCTTCCCTCAACCTTCCCGAAACGTGCTGCGCCTCCTCGGCCTCCGGTGCCGCCGGCGGCCACCGCACCGGCGGAATCGTCCACTGATATCGCCGGGTCGTGGACCGTGTACCAGCGCATGGTCGCCGCGGGTGTGGGTGCGGCGTCGTTGGACGAGTTGCTGAGAGGCGGCGTATCCGCTACCCCCGCGGTCGCGCCGCGCGGCAACGGAGGCGCAACCGCTACCGAGCCCGTCGATATCCGGACCCTCCTCTATAAAGGCGATCGGGCCCGTCACCGCGCGCTGGAGCTCCGTGAGGCGGCCAAGCGCGCGAGCGGCGACGATCTTCGCGCCATCATCGACGAAGTCTGCGACCTCGTTGTCCTCGCCATCGAACCCGAGTAACAAACCCCGCTGGCGCTGGGCTCCGCTGATCGGGTTGATCGTCAGCGTGGCCCTGCTCGTGTGGGTGCTGCGTAGAATCAACCCCCGCGAGGTCTGGGAGCACGCTCAGCATGCCAACGGATGGCTCCTCCTGCTCACTGTCGTCATCGCGACGCTCACATTCCCCGTTCGCACGATTCGCTGGCGCGTAATCCTGCGCGACGTGGACGGCCGCCGCCTCCCCTGGACACCGCTGTGGCACGCGACGACGATCGGTTTCATGGCGAACAACCTGCTGCCCGCCCGTGCGGGCGAAGTCGCGCGCGCCTACGTCGCGTCGCGACAGCTGCCCGTGCGCTTCTCGACCGCGTTGACGTCGCTCGGCGTGGAACGCGTGTTTGATGGGCTCATCATGCTGGGGTTGATGGCTTTCGCTATCGCCGCGCCGTCATTCCCGGCACAGGCGCACGTCGGCGGGCGCTCGCTGGCCGCGGTCGTCACCTCAGCCGCCGCGCTGTTCGGAATCCTGCTGCTCGTCGCCCTTATCGTCGTGCACCGGCCGGCACCCTGGCTCAAGGTTTTCGAGCGCGCCGCCCGGCGACTCCTGCCGGCGCGGTTGGCCGAGCGCGTCAGTTCCGGGGCCGAAGGGATCATCGCCGGTCTCGTCGTCCTGAAGAGCCCGTCGCGCTTCGCCGGTGTCGTGTTCTGGTCGCTCGTGCTGTGGCTCAAGAATGCCGCGGCATTCGCGATTTGCTTCCGAGCCTTTGGGATCGATGTCCCCATCGAGGCGGCGTTGCTGCTGCAAGGCATCATCGGGTTCGGTGTCGCCGTGCCTTCGACGCCCGGCTATATCGGCGTGTTCGAGGCTGCCACGTTGGTCACCCTTCAATTCTACGGCGTCGATTCCAGCCTGGCCGTCAGCTATGCACTCACCTACCACGTCACGACGTTCATCCCGATCACGCTGCTCGGCTTCTGGTCGCTGTCGCGGCTGCACCTCCGCCTGCGTGAATTGAGCGCGGCGCAGGGCGCCGCATGACGACCGCGGTGCGCGTCGCGGCGCACGCGAAGGTCAATCTTTTTCTCCGAATCCTGGCGCGAGAGTCTTCCGGATTTCATCAAATCGAAACCGCGTTTGCGCTGCTCGAGCTTGCCGATGAGCTGGACGTGCGTCGCATCGAGACAGGTGTGCAGCTCAAAGTCACGGGAGGACAGGATCTCGGTCCACCGGACGAGAATCTGGCGGTACGCGCGGCTCGCGCGGTGCTCGAGGCGACCGGGAATCGATTCGGCGTGTCGATTGGGTTGACGAAGCGCATTCCCGTCCGCGCCGGCCTGGGTGGCGGTTCGAGCGACGCCGCGGCCGCACTGCACGCCGTCAATGCGTTGGCGGGCAACGCCGTGCCGCGACACGAGCTGCTCCATTTCGCCTCGAAGCTCGGCGCGGACGTCGCGTTCTTTGCAAGCGGCGCGCCCCTCGCCGTCGCGTGGGGGCGGGGCGAACGCCTGTTCCGCATCCCTGCCCCACCCGTGATGCCGGCGGCCCTCGCAGTTCCCGCGATTTCCGTCGCGACACCCGACGCGTACAAATGGTGGGACGACCAGAATGCCTCACCGAGCGCGCGCGGACCCGTTGCACTGGATCCGGAGGCTTTCACCACGTGGGGAAGCATTGGCCGGCTCGGCGGCAACGACTTCGAACAGCCGGTGTTCGGTCACCATCCCGAGTTGCGGTCGCTCTACGAGAGGGTGGCTGCGACGGGCCCCGTCTGGGTGCGGATGAGCGGCTCGGGGAGTGCGATTGCTGCGGTCTATAAGAAGGAAAGCGAGCGGGACGACGCCGTGCAGCGGCTGGGCTCGAAGAACCAGGAGCTGATTGCGACAGCGACACGGGCAGCCGCTGCGCCCGGGCCGGGACTTCTATGAGCTCCTGCTGCGGCGTCCGAAGCGAAATGGCGGCAGCAGCGCCACGTCCGGCAGCTTGTGGAGCGCACTATACCCAGCCGAACGAGCTGCGGCGACATCACGCAAGACGTCGATGAGACGGCTGCGGCAGCCTTCCATGCCGGCGATCCGATCCTCCAGGAAATTCAGTCGCGCGCGCAGAATCTCGAGGAGGCGTTTAGATGCGACGGGACGATCGGCCTTTTCGAGAAAGACGATCTCCTTGATGTCGCTGATCGTCAGACCGCAATTCTGGAGCTGGCGGACGAGGCGGATTCTGTCGAGTGCTCGCGTATCGTAGGTCCGATGCCGCGAGGCTGTCCTTCCGGGTTTATCGAGGAGTCCAGTGCGTTCATAGAATCGAATCGTGTCGCGCGTCACGCCGCTGCGCGTTGCGGCATCACCAATCCGTAAACTTTCGATCACAGGAGGATTCTATACCTCGCCGATTGACCAAGAGCAAGAGCGTTGTCACCAAGAGGCTTAGCTCTTCTGTCGCCAAAGAACAACTGTGGCAGCAACGCCACTTGTTGCGGATGATCTACACAATACGAGCCTTGCTTGACGCCTCGCTCCGCGGAGCGTCTCTTCGGGGCCGAGGAGGAGTCATGCGGCGAACGATGTGGAGCGTCTTGGGACTTGTACTTGCGTCCGCGCCAGCGGACGCCCAATCGTTGCGCGACAAGATCTCCGAACTCTTCGTCTTTTCGCCCGGCCAGCAACCACTCTTCCTCAGCGGCACCGGCACACACGCCAACCATTTCATTACGTCGGCGAGTACTCAGAACGGGATCCTGATTTCATTTCTCGGGAACGCCGTCGGCACGAACGTGACCAGTATTCCCGCGAGCGCTACCAGCGGTGGCTCGACGTTCCGCTTCGAAGGCGGCGCGCCAGTCCGAACCTCCGTATCGCCGGGCCCCATCTTCGCCGAGCGCGCGCAGACCCTGGGCAAAGGGCGCGTGTTCGTCGGCGTGAACATCAATCGGTTGCACTTCGAGTCGCTGCGCGGCGTCGGGCTGAACGACATTCGCTTGAATTTCGTCCACGAGAACGTCACTGGGGCGGCCTGCGACAGCATCGAGGGACGATCGTGCGACCCCTACGGCGTCCCGCGGCTCGAGAACGACGTGATCGCGCTGCGGCTGGCGCTGGATCTCGACATGACGGTCACGTCCTTCTTCGTCAGCTTCGGGCTGCTGGACCGGCTGGATATCGGCGTGACCCTGCCGGTGGTGTCCACATCGCTCGCCGGCACGAGCGACGCGCAGATCATCTCGTTTGCCGAGTCGACCGCGGCGCACTTCTTCGGGGGCACCCCCAGCAACCCCATACTCTCCACCTCACGCTCCGCGACGGGGTCCGCCTCCGGCATGGGCGATATCGCGCTGCGCGTGAAGGTCAACGTGATGCAATCGGACCGGACCAGCTTCTCGTTGCTCGGCGACGCGCGCTTCCCCACGGGAAGCGCGGAGGACCTCCTGGGATCAGGCCACTTCGCGGCGCGGGCCCTGGGCATCCTCTCCGCCCAGTTCGGCCCCTTTTCCCCTCATGCGAACATCGGGGTGCTGCTGCGCAACACCGACTCGCTGAACAATGCCGTGCTCGTCACCGTGGGGTTCGACCATCTGATGGCGCCGTGGGCCACGCTCGCGGCCGACGTCGTCACCGAGCTTCAGGTGGGGGAAAGCAAAGTCACCTTGCCGGGCACCGTTACGTACGACGTCCCGTTCCATCGCACCGTCGAGCCGACAAACATCCCGAATCGGCGCGACGATCTGATCAGCGCCTCGTTCGGATTCAAATTCCTGACGGGCTCCGGGATCACGATCGTCACCAATGCGCTCGTGCCGATCAACGAGGGCGGCTTGCGACCCAACCTCATGTGGACTGTCGGGCTCGAGTACAATTTCTGAGCTGTTAGCGGATGGCGTTCAGGCGCCAGCCAGCCGGCTCCGCAACAAATGATGCGTGGAAGGTTACCGGGCGGCGCTCGGCTCGCCCGGTTGTCGCATTGTCGAACACATACACGCCCTCCACCACCGCATCAGCGGTCTCGCCCTGCACGTCCACCGTGGTGACGCGCAGGTCGGCTTTGAGGTTGCGGACCGCCTTGAAGAAGTCTTCCCAACCCTGCTGCTGGCTCGCCGAGAGTCCCGGATAGACGCGGCGGACCTGGCCGGCGTCGCGCGATTCGAGGGCCCGGGCGTAGGCCGCGATCGTCGTCTCGATCTGCACCCGCGAGTCAGCGGGCCGGAGCGTCACGGCGGGCGGGGGGGGCGGGGGCGGCGCCGCAACAACCGGTCGTACCGTATCGCGCGCGACTCGCGCCCGCGCCACCCGCTCGGCATCGGTCCAGGCTGACGCAGCGCTCACGAGCTGGACCATCGCATCAGCCCGCCGGCCCTGAGTGACGAGCGAATCTGCACCGCGCAACATCGTGTCGCCCCGCGCCAAATCGGCTGGCGTCGCGCCTGCGTCCACCGCCCGACGCAGCGCGGCGAGCGCCGCCCCTCGCAGCGAATTCAACACACTGTCCTCTTGACGCGCTGGCGCGGCCACCGGAATCGAATCCGCGCGCGTTGCCGTCACCGCACCGGAGGGGCCAGGTCGTGGAGCCGGTTGTCGCCTTGGCGGCACGACCGTCGAGTCGTGATGTTGCGGTTGTACCGGCGCGTCACCCACGAGCGCGGCCGGCTGCGTCGGCGCTCTCGCGCTGTCGGCCGGTGGCGGCACGCGGTCGCGTAGCAAGCGCCACGGCGCAGTGACCAGCGCGCCCACGCCGAGGAGTACCACCATCCCCGCGGCGGCGATGCCCCACCACGATCGCAAGATGCGACGTGTCGTGCGGACGGGGGTGGGCGACTTCGTCATGGCGATCGGGCTGGTCGGCACGGTCAGATCGGCGAGCAGCTGCGACCCAGGGCCGGCCTTCGCCAGCGTGATCATCTCCGTGCGGACCGGGTCATCACGCCGGAGCGATGGCCGGCCGCAGCAGGCGACAACGTCGTCCAGCGTCGGCCAGCGATCACCAGGCGCTTTCTCCAGCATGCGCATGACGGCGGCGGCCAGATTCGGGGGGCAATCCGGACGCAGCTCCGTGAGGTCATGGGGGCGCTGGTTAAAATGCGCGTACATGACGGACATGCTGGACTCGCTTCGAAATGGCAACTTGCCCGTGAGCATCTCGTACGCGACGACGCCGAGCGAGTACTGGTCCGACGCTCCCGTGACCTCGCGCGTCGCGCACTGTTCGGGGCTCATGTACGCGGGCGTGCCAACGGTGACGCCGGTGAGCGTGAGGCCCTGGGCTTCCTCGACCTTCGCAATGCCGAAGTCGGTGACGACGGCCCACCCGTCCTCGTCGATCATGATGTTGGCCGATTTGATGTCGCGATGGATCACCCGATGGCGATGCGCGTACGCCAGCGCGTCGCCCACATGGCCGAGGATGGTCTGCACCATCTTGATCGGCATGCGGCCCACGCTATTGATCACCGCATCGAGCGGCCGTCCCGCCACGTACTTCATCACGAAGTAGAGGGTCTGATGGGTCTCCTTCACCGCGTAGATCGGGATGATATGCGGGTGGCTGAGCGCGGCCGCCGTGCGCGCTTCGCGCTTGAAGCGCTCGACCATGCCGGCGCCCATGTGAAACAAGGCCGGCGAGAGCACCTTGATCGCCACCTTGCGATCCAACGAGAGGTCATGGGCGAGGTAGACGGTGGCCATGCCGCCGCGCCCGAGCACACCGAGGATTTCGTATTCGCCGAGCGTGGCGCGGCGGAGCGTAACCTCGACGGTTTCTGGCGACCAATCGGCATCCACAGACGCCGTCGCCACCGTCTCGGCCGATGGCACCGGAACGCCCGTACCGCAGCGCGGACAGAAGGATACACCCGCGCTGAGCGGCGTACCGCAGCGAGTGCAGAAGCCGAGTTGCATGGTCACCCAATCTACGTGTTCACGAGACTGTCGAATACCGCGGGGGCCGCCTCCAACCTCCGTTGTGCAACGATCTGGTCATGAGGCCGGTTCGGGGCTGGATTCAAGCGGGTGAGGACTCTTGGGGCGGAAGCGATTGACAGACGCGCGCCGCCCGGCGACAGTCGTAGGTACCACACGCTCGGAGCCGTCTATGCGCCGTTTGAGTTGGATTGGTGTCACCCTGGTGATCGCGGCCTGTCAGGAAGCAACCAGTCCCCGCACCGGTTTGGACGCTCTCCGCATCAGCGTCCGCGCCGTTCCGGACACGGTCGTCGCTGGAAGCCCTGCGGACATCTTGCTCACCCTGACCAATACCACAGGACACGCCGTGGACATCTATAGCTGTCCCGCCTACTTCTGGGTCCAGGGCTCGAAAGGAGACTTGGTGTCGGGGAGTCGGACGGGGAGCTGCGTTGCCATCGGCTTGCCCCCGCTGCACTTCGAGCCGGGGGAGTCAAGGTTGTTGCGGTACACCTGGTTCGGGGCTTACACCGAGGCCATGCTGCCAGGGACCTATGCTCTCTATGGCTGGATTAACGAGGACACGCACGCCTCACCACCCGCGCGCGTCACCGTGCAGGCACCCGCGCCGTAAACACCGCGCGAGCATCCGCGAGCGCGCGGAACACGCTCGCGCGCTCCGCGGGTGTGTTCCAGGCCGTGCTGGTATCCGCGACCTGCTCGAGCCGTCCAATCCAGCGCACGAAGAATTCCGCATCTTCGCCCGAACGGATCGGCGCGTCGTTGACGCTGACGTAGGTGGGGCTCGTTGAACCAAACGGATACAGATCGAGCACGGGCATTGCGGCGCGATCGCTGTACGCCCGCAGGACATACCACCCACTCGTGTTTACGAGGATCGACACCGTGTCCGTCGCGCTCGTGCGATCGCCGCGCAACGGAATCGTCGCGACGACCTTTCCGTTGCCGATGATTTCGAGATGATCGACCGGCACGCCGGAACGGAGACCCACACGGGCTGACAGCCGATGACTGCCGGCTGGCAGCGTTATTTCATCTCCGACCTGATGCCCGCCGAGCGAGAACTCGAGCAGCGGCGCATTGGTGACGAATGTGCGGCCGGCTTTCAGTCCCGCGAGCCAGCGGGTGTGATCGAGCTCAGCTCCCGACTTCACAAAGACTCGCACCAACCCTGGTGGCCCGCGCAGGCTCGCAAAGTTCGGGAACGCATCGGTCCCCGCCCCCGCCGGCAGGCGGAATCCACAATTCAGCAGGCGATACCAGATCTCCGACGTGATGAGATGGTCCGAATATCCCATGACTTCGATGTAATTCACTTTGCCGAGCGCGACGTCGACCGGGAGCTCGTAGCTCAAGGTCTGGGATGTGTCGGCCGGATCCGGTTTCGTGTCGAACGGGTGGACGTAGCCCACGAGTGCGCCTTGCTCGTGCGCGAGGTCGGCAATGGCGGCATTGTGCGGATAGAGACTGGCCGCGGGAGTGTTCGGATAGCCCACGTACTCGGGAATGAGATAGTGGGACTTGAGCCCGAGCAGCCCCATGTGTCCCCAGACACTCGTGTGGAATTCCTGCCCGTGCATAAGAAGGAAGGTCGCGCCCGACACCGGATCGGGGCCCACCCGGAAGTAGCCGATGTCGGGAATCCGCTGCTCCTTGTTCACAATCAGATTCTCGACCACGTGCAGATCTTCCGCACGCGCCTGAAACGCGAGATGGCTCGGCGTGTTGCGATAGGCGCCGCCGTAGTTCATGTGGACGTGCAGATCTCCACTCCACCAGCCGCGCGCCGGCAGGTTGTCGAGTCGACTGAGGATGATCCGGCGCGTTGTAGCGGTCCCCGCCGGCACGTTCACATCGGCACGAGCGACACGATATTCCGGGCCGCGCCACACCTCGACGTGCATCTGCCCCACGGGCACCGTGAGCGTGGACGAGCCGTTCGAATGGAAGTACGAATACTCGAACTGTCGCTCGGAGCGGTCGAATGCCTCGTCGGCATGTCGCCATGCGTCGTCCGGCGAATAGCCACGGCCGTCCGGGCCCGTCACCGAGATCCGGGCGGAGATTCTGCGCCCGGCCTGGTCTACAATCTCGAGCCGCAGCGTTCCCACCGCGCCGTGATAAACGCGCTGCCGTGCCTCGACCTGCTGCCTTCTGCCACCAGGCACATCGATGACCCAGAGCCCTTCAGGGCTCGAGTCGTTGGCGATGTAGGCGATCCTCTTACCATCGCGAGACCACCGCGGTGCGGTTGCATCGAATTCGCCGTAGGTCAACGGGAAAGGATCGCCGCCCTCACTCGTCATCAACCAAAGCTGATTCCACTGCCGCCCCAGGTAGGAGCTGTAGACCACGCGCTTGCCGTCGGGCGACCAGTCGGGCCGCGCCTTCCAGGTCGTTTCTTCGTAGCGCAGCTCGCGCATCGGGGCACCCGGCTTTGCCGCCATGCGCCAGAATCCGCCGCTGCCGTGAATGTGCCCGCGGTTCGACACGAACATGATTTCGCTGCCGTCGGGCGACCACGCCGGCGAGATGTAGTGATCCCACCGGCTGTAGTAGTACCGTGGCAGCTTGCTGTCGTTGTCCTCGGTGAGCCGCACGGGCTCACCAAAAAGCAGATCCTTCGCCGCTTCGCGGCTCAGGACAAGGATGTGCCAGCGACGGTTGTAGACCGACGAGACGAACGCGATGCGCGTCCCGTCGGGTGACCAGCGCGGCTCGAGGTTGACGGCCTGATTGTTGGTGAGTGATGTGACGTCGCCGGATGCGATATCCAGCAGCTGCAGCTCGATGGCGTCGTGCGCGTAGCGGGTGAAGACCACCGACCGGCCGTCAGGCGACCAGTCGGGTTGATGGTCATACCCTGGTCCCGACGTCAGCTGCCGCGCGGTGTCCGATCCGATCCGCTGCCGCCACAGCGTGCCCTGCATCGAGTAGATCAGCTCGGTTCCGTCCGGTGACCACGTGGCCGAGCTGGGACCGCTCGTGACCTGAGGGACGTACATCTCGCGCCAGTAATAGGGATGCGGCACATCGACCTGCTTGAGCACCCCCTCGCGCTGCGCTTGCAGGCAGGCGGGGAGGAGTGCGAGCGCTAGCGCGAGGCGGCGACCCATCGCTCGATGTTGTCGCGCAAGAGTGGCAACGGGACGGCGCCGTTCTCCAACACATGGTCGTGAAACGCGCGGATGTCGAACTTGCCCCGCAGCCTGCGCTCGGCGAACGCGCGGAGCCGGCGGATCTCGAGCCGGCCGATTCCATAGGCCAACCCCTGGGCCGGCCAGACCGGGTAGCGATCGACGCCGACTTCTGCCCGCAGCAGCGGCACGCGCGTGTGTTCCCGGATGTAATCGATCGACTGCGCGCGGGTCCATCCGAACCAGTGGATCCCGGTGTCCACGACCAGCAACGTGGCCGACAGCGTGATGTCGGCCAGCATGCCGAGGCGCGTTGTGTCGGACGAATACAGCCCCATCTCGTCCGCCAGCTGCTCGGCATACTCGGCCCAACCCTCCCCCATGCCGGGCGACCAGAAGTAGCGCGCGATGGCGGGAATGGTGTCGCCGCGCTCCAGCGCAATCGTTCCCTGTAAGTGATGACCGGGGATCGTCTCGTGGAACGACAGCGGCTCGAGGTCGGCGCGCGATTTGTGTCGCGGATCATACGTCGACAGGTAATAGATCCCCGGCCGGCTGCCGTCCTCGGCAGGCGGATTCCATTCCCCCACGCTCTGCCGCTCCCGAAATGCGGGGTACGGCTCCACCACGACCGGCGCGCGCGGCAGTCGCCCGAACCACCGCGGAATTGCCTCGCGCGCCCGCTGCAGCGCGTCGCGCGCCGCGGCGAGCATCTCGTCACGCGTGTGGAAGGTGTAGGCGCTATCGACGCGCAAGTGCTGCAGGACTCGCGAGACATCGCTCGTGCCGAACGAGCGGACCGCGATTGCCTGCATCGAGTCCTCGAGCTCCTCGACGGTCGCCTCGCCGAGCTTGTGAATGGAATCGGGCGTGAGGGGAAGGCCGATCGTCGCGCGAATGCTCGCCAGGTAGCAGTCGGAGCCGTGCGGGTTGTCCGACACCCCGATGGAGGTTCGAGCGCGCCCGAGATACTCGTTGGCCAGAAACTCGCGATAACGCCGCATCGCCGGCATGATGTCCATCTCGAGGATGCGCGTCAGCTCGGCCCGAAACTCAGGGGTGGAGTCACGCCGCGCAGGGTCATAGAGTGGCGACTGTTCGGTCGGCGTGGCGAGGAGGGTGTCGAGCTCTTGCAGCGCGATCTCGACGTTGTGGCGCGGGGCCGAGTAGCCACGCCGCAGACCCTCACGGTGGTTCGCCGTCTCGGTCTCGATGTACGCCGGTACGGCGTGCCAGCGCGCCAGCGTCTGGCGGCGTGCCTCATCGCTCCCCACGCCCTGCAGCGTCGCCAAGGACGTGATCGTCGCCAGCCAACCGCCCCCCGTGTGCGCGACGCTCCACAGCTCGAAGCGACAGACGCGCGTGGCGATCGACCCTTCAATCGCGTCGCGCATGATCCCGTACGAGATCGCTTCCGGTCGCCCGGCGAGCTTTCCCGGATTGATGCCCTTGAGCTGCGCCAGCCAGGCGTCCTCCCGTTGCTGCCAGCGGGCGAGAGCGGCCGGCGAGTTGTCGGGCAGGCGATCGTGCGGTCCGTTGGCGACGCCATCGAGTGTCGCCTCATCGGGGTGACGCTCGAAATAGGCCACCAGATACGAGTCCGCGAGCTGCTTGACGCGCGCAGCAAGCGAATCGGTCTTGCCCTGCACGAGCAGCGCGAGGGCGGCGGCGAGGATCATCCCTTGAGGTAGAGCCGCTTGGGGTCGAGGACTTCACGCAACAACTGAAGCTCACTCCTGGTGGGCGGATCCACACACTCGAGCGTCGGACGGCTGCGCAGCTGCCAACCGACGCCTGCTTCGATGTCCGACTGTTGCACACCTGGATAGAGTGCCGTCAGCATCAGCTCTCCACCGGGACCGTCGGGCTCGAGCACACCCCTGTCGGTGATCACGCGCTTCACCCGCCGGCCGGGACTCGTCACGAAGTCGACGCGTTCCGGAAATGCTCTGGGTGAAAGCTTCGCGATGATCACGACGCGCTGCGCGTGCAGCGCGATCTCCGCGGCGCCGCCCGATCCCGGGAGCCTGACCGTGGGCCGCTCGTATGATCCGATGACGGTCGTATTGATGTTGGCGTAGCGGTCGACCTGTGCGCCGCCCAGAAAGCCGACCTCGATGCGACCGTTTTGGAGAAAGAGTTGGAACACATCGGCCATCCCGCACACCATCAGCGAGCCCGTCACGAGCGCGGGGTCGCCGATCGAGACCGGCAGCCGTTCCGGTGCTGCGCCGACTGCCCCCGACTCGTAGATCAGCACGAGGTGTGGCGCATGGGTCCGGCGCGCCAGATTGCAGGCGAGGTTCGGCAATCCGATGCCTACAAACACGACCTCGCCGTCGCGCAGCTCTCGAGCGGCGACGACGGTCATCATCTCGTCCGGACTGTAGGAATCAGAACCCGTAATTGACTCCGGCGCAGAACCGCGCGCGCGCCTTGAGCCGGTCGGCGAGATCCGGCTGCTTCTGCATGTACTCCGCGCGATCGCGCACACCGTACACGAATTCGTCGAGAAACCGGTCCAGCGACTGACCGTCGCGCGAGATTCCGTCCCAGGCGACGTAGAAGTCGTTGTCCCGGTCATAGTAGCCCTGCGCGTATGACGGGTGCGCCCCCCACGGCTCGATTACTACCGCGTCGACAATGGACGCCGGAATCAGCGTTCGGTTCGGGTCGGACCTGATGACCGTCTCATCGACCAGCTCTTCGACGACCACGATCACGCGTCGCGAGGCAAACGCCGCTTCTTTCTGGACGCCGAGCAGGCCCCAGATCTGCGTGTTGCCCTGAGGATCGGCGCGCTGCGCGTGGACGATCGTGACGTCGGGATTGAGCGCGGGCACGGTCGCCAGCGCTTCGCCCGTATACGGACAGGTGACCGACTTGATGCGTGGATTCGCCTGCGGGATATCAGTGCCGGCATAATCGCGCAGCGACCAGAACGGCAGCCGCGCCGCCCCGGCCGAGAAACGCGCCACCATGCCGAAGTGCGAGTATTCCTCGAGCTCGAGCGTGCCGCCCTCGGCCGCCCGGCGAAAGGCGTGCAGCGATCCCACCCCGGGGTTGCCCGCCCACGAAAACACGAGCTTCTTCGCGCACCCCGCCGCGATCATCTGGTCGTAGATCAAATCGGGCGTCAGCCGGCACAGCGTGAGGTCGCGGCGCCGCTGCCGGATGATTTCATGGCCCGCGGCGAACGAAATGAGATGGGTGAAGCCTTCGATGACAACAACGTCGCCGTCGTGCACATGGCGCGCGACAGCGTCCCGCAGCGACACGACTTTTGACGCTAGTCCGACATCTCGTGCAGGCACTCGTCGATGATCCGGAGGGCGGTGTCTACGTCGTACTCGTCCACGACGAGCGGCGGCGCGAGCCGGAGCGAGCTCTTGCCGCACCCCAGCAGCAGGAGGCCTTTCTTGAAGGCGCGGTCCACGAGCTCGCGCGGGACGTCGGGAGCGGGCTCGCGCGTCTCGCGGTCCTTCACGAACTCCACGCCTACCATCAGTCCCCGCCCCCGCACGTCTCCGATGACGGCGTACTTGTCCTGGAGCTTGCGCGCACCGCTTATGAGCCGCTCGCCCATCTTGCTCACCTTGGGCAGCAGCTCCTTCTCGACGATGTCGAGCGTCGCGAGCGCGGCGGCGCAGCAGACCGGGTTCCCGCCGAACGTCGTCCCGTGCGCACCCGGCTTCCACTTCATGATCGACTCTTTGGCGATGATCGCGCCGATCGGCATCCCGCTGCCAAGGCCCTTCGCCGAGAGCAGGATGTCGGGCTCTATTCCTTCATATTCGCACGCCCACATCTTGCCGGTGCGCCCCACACCGCATTGCACTTCGTCGGCGACGAGCAGGATGCCGTAGCGGTCGCATAACTCGCGCAGATCGCGGAGATAACCGGCGGGTGGCACGACGTAGCCACCCTCGCCCTGGATCGGCTCGACGAAAATCGCCGCCACGCTCTCGGGCGGGACTTTCTTCGTGAACAACTCCTGCTCGATCCAAGACACGCAGCGTCGATTGCAGGCCTGCTCGCCGCGGCAGTACTCGCAGCGATAGCGATACCCGTACGGCACGTGATGGATTTCCGGGAGGAACGGCGCGAAGCCGAGGCGCTGCACCGCTTTGCTGGCGGTGAGACTCAAGCCGCCATAACTGCGGCCGTGAAACGCGCCGAGGAATCCGATGATCGCCGGCCGGCCGGTGGAATGTCGCGCCAGCTTGATGGCCCCTTCCACCGCTTCGGTCCCCGAATTGGCCAGGAACACCCGTTTCTTACTCGTACCCGGGGCGAGCTGCGCGAGCCGCTCGCACAGCGCGGCAAAGCTCTCGTAATAGAAGTCACTGCCGCAGATATGAAGGAAGCGCGCCGCCGCATCCTGCACGGCTTTCACGACTTTGGGATGCCCGTAGCCGGTGGACGCGACCGCAATCCCGGCCATGAAATCGAGGAAGCGATTGCCGTCGACGTCTTCGACCATCGGCCCCTGCCCGCGGGCCACCGCGAGCGCGTATTCCTTGGGATAGGACGTCGAGGCAAAGCGGTCCTGGCGCTCCACGATCGCGCGGGCCTTGGGACCGGGGGGCGGAACGACGATGCGCGGGTAGTCCCGGGAGGCGGTCGCCGTCGTCATGTGTCGATCACCGTGCGGCTCTGTTCGCGCATGAATTGGGCGACGTAGTAGGGACCGCAACCGCCCTTCCCTGTCGAGCCCGATCCTTTCCAGCCCGTGAACGGCTGCGCGCCCGGCCACGCGCCTGTCGTCGCCCCGGTGCGCTTATTCACGTAGCACACGCCCGCCTCCACTTCGTCGAAGAACCGCGCGATGTCGCTGTCCCGCTGTGAGAAGATGCCCGCGGTGAGACCGTACTCGGTCTTGTTGGTTTCGGCTATTGCCTCTTCTATCCCCGCAACGATGCCGACGGCGAGGAAGGGGACGAACAGTTCGTCGAGAAAAAGGGTCGAGGTGAGCGGCAGCTTCGCGATTGTAGGCGCGACGTAGTGGCCGCGTGCCAACGGCTGGCTGGTCAGCCGGTCGCCGCCGGTCAGAACTTCGCCTTCTTTGCGCGCCCGGGCAACGGCACGCTGGAATTTCGCGACCGACTCCGCGTTGATCACGGGACCAAAGGAGACATCGCGCTCGGTCGGGTCGCCGATGCGCAACGCCTTCGTTTTCTCGAGGAGCTTCGCGATGAAGGACTGCGCGACGTTCTCGTGTACGTAGACACGCGATGTCGCACTGCATTTCTGATTCTGCAGACCGAACGCCGAGCGCGCCACGCCTTCCGCCGCTGCATCCAGATCGGCCGTCTCCATGACGATCGCCGCATTCTTGCCGCCGAGCTCGAGCAGACACGGTTTGATCCACCGGTTGGAGAGGCCCTGGTGGATTTTCAGCCCCACGTCCTTTGAGCCGGTGAACACCACTCCGTCGACGCCCCGATGCCGCCACAGGGCTTCACCCGCTTCCGAGCCGTGCCCTGACAGGTAATTGAACGCACCGGCGGGCAGCCCCGCATCACGATACACCTCGTACAACTTGAGCCCCGTCCACGGCGCGTCCTCGGCCGGCTTATAGACGACCGTGTTGCCGGCGACGAGCGCAGCGGACGACATCCCCGTGGAGAGCGCGAGCGGAAAGTTGAAGGGCGCGATGCAGGCAAACACGCCGTAGGGGCGCAGCACATCGGTGTTGCGCTCGACCGGCGTAACGTTGGCCATCTGGCGCACAAAGCCGCCCGCGTCTTCCACCTGCTGGCAGTAATAATCGATGAGATCTGCCGACTCCTCGGCGTCACCCATCGACTCGAGCCTGCTCTTCCCCACCTCGAGGCTCATGATCGCCGCGAGCTCGAACTTGCGCTCCCGGATCAGCGCCGCAGCGCGACGCAGCGTGGTGACGCGCTCTCGCCAGTCCCGGCGCGCCCAGGCGAGTTGCGCCGCGCGGGCGGCCGCCACGGCGCGGTCCACATGCTCGCCGGTGGCAACAGCGAATCGTCCCAATACCACGCGCGTGTCGATCGGCGATCGGTCGACGATGGGGTTGGCCGTCGAACTGACGGCCTCAGCGCCGATGTATAGCGGATATTCGCGTCCCAACTGGCCACGGACGAGTCCGAGCGCCTCGTCGAACTGCCGATGGAATTGCTCCCAGTCCACGTTCGCCGACGTGTAGGTGATTTTTGAGGTTGTCAGCGCTGTTGCGGTCATTGTTGCTTGATCGTCGCTTCAAGCGCCTGAGCCAGCCGACTCACGATTTCGTCGATCTCCTGCTCTGTGATGATGAACGGCGGCGCGATGAGCGCGGCGTCACCATTCGTGCCGTCCGCGTGCCCCACGTTCGCCCAGACCGTTACGCCCGCGTCGATGGCCGCATCGGAGAATCGTTCGGCGAACTTCTTCGCTCGCGGGAATGGCGCGCGGGTCCCCGTGTCTGCGACGAACTCGATCCCGGCCAGCAAGCCGCGCCCGCGCACCTCTCCCACGTAGGGCAGTTTCGCGATCGCGGCGAGCTTCTCGTGCAGCACTCGACCCAGCTTCGCGGACCGCTCGACCAGCTTGTGTTGCTTCAGGTAGCGGACCGTCGCGACGCCGGCGGCGCAGCCCACCGGATGGTGTGAAAACGTCTGCGCATGGATGAAACTGCCGGCGGCCTTCGCCACGACATTCACGATTCGCTCCGGCGCGGCAATCGCGGAGAGTGCCGCGTACCCACCGGAAATGCCCTTACCCAGCGTCAGGATATCGGGGGTCACGCCGTACGGCTCAATCGCCCACCACGTTCCGGTCCGCCCCATGCCGACGAGCACCTCATCCGCCACGAACAAGACATCGTGGCGATCGCAGATCTCGCGGACGCGCTTGAAGTAGTCCGGACGCGGTGTCGATGCGACGGTCGATGACCCGCCCACCGGCTCGGCGATGAAGGCCGCGACGTTCTCGGCGCCGAGCTGCTCGATCGCTGCTTCGAGCACGCCGGCACTGCAGACGGGACACGTAGCGCTGCGGCCGCCGCACTCGCAGCGATAGGGATAGGGCGCGGGAATGCGGTGTACGTCCACCAGCCACGGCCGGAACGGGGCCTTGTGCGCCTCGCGTGCGGACGCCGACAGGGCGAGCAGGGTGCTGCCGTGATAGCCGGGGCCGAGGGCGATGATGCGGTGTTTGCTGGGCCGGCCGCGGTCCACCCAGTACTGGCGCGCGAGCTTCAGGGCCGCCTCGACCGCCTCCGATCCACTACAAAGGAAGTAGAGCTTGGACAGATCGACCGGCAGCGTTTCGGCCAGCTCGCTGGCGAGGTCTTCGACGGGGCCGTGGGTGAACTGTGTGCCGGAGATGTAGCCGAACTGCCGCGCTTGCTCGGCGAGAGCGTTCGCGATCTCGGGATTCGAGTGGCCCAGGTTGGCGACATAGGCACCGCCGACGGCATCGATGTAGCGCTTGCCGCGCTCGTCGATGAGCCAGCACCCTTCGCCGCGCACGATTTTGGGATACTCATGCGACAGCTTGCGGTAGAAGACGTGGCTGTCGGGGTAGCGATAGCTGCTCACACGGGAGAAGCTACGGTGGCCACCCCAATCGGGCGAGTTTAGGGCGCTTTCACGCTCGCCGTGTGACCCTTTCGCCCCGCCCCGGTGAACGCGGCGACGCGAATTGTCCCGCGCAAGGGAATCGGACCGCGCACCACGGGACTCTTCGCGCTCGGGTCGGTCCCGTCGGTCGTGTAGCGCAGCGTGAACCCCGGTAGCTCGAGGCTGGTGTTCACGACAGTCCCCTGGACTCGCAGGCCAGGCGTCGGGATCCGGTAATTGAGCCCGGCGACTTCACGATCGAGCCGCGGCAGCTCGCGCTTACCCACCACGTTCACGAGACGCGACCAGTCTTCGCGATAGAGCGAATCGGCCTTGGCCGAGTCCTTCTCTGTAGCCCAGGTCGGATCGGGCGCCCACGCGCGCTCGGCGAGCCCGAAGAGCTTCGGCACGATCATGTAGTCGAGTCGTCCGTCACCCCCAAGCGTCTCCGACCACAGGTTGCCCTGGATTCCGACGATGTGACTGCGCCCGTAGTCGGTGAGCCGGTCCTTGCCGACGAATACCCCGGCGGGCAAGGGATTGCCGCGCCTGTCGACCCGCGTGTTGCGGTAGTAGTCGAACGGGATGAACTCGAAGGGCTTCTCCATGTCGATGTAGCCGCCCCAGTCGAGTCCGATCTCCTCCGGGTTCTGATTCCACGCGAGATCGAAGTAGTAGTTGGTGACGGGACTGAGCACGACTTCGTAGCCGCCGTTTGCCAGCCGATACGCCAGGTCCTCGGCGCCCCAGCCGGCGACGTTGTTCCACACGTAGGCGCGCCAGCCGCGCTCGGCGAATTGGGGATTGGGGATGTTGACGGCGCGTCCATCGCGCCGCGTCTTCCGGACCGCGATCTCTTCCCACCCCGCAGGCGTGAGGCCCTGCGCTTTGAGGATCTGCTCTACCCGGCCGTAGAAGGCGAACCAGAGATCGTCCACGTTTGTGAGACTGTGCGCCTGCATGAACGCCTGGACGGCGGGCGATCCGGCCCAAACGCCGGCGGGCACTTCATCTCCGCCCATGTGGATGTGGCGTAGTGGCGCACCGGCCTCACGGTGCATCGCCGCAAGCTCAGTCACGACCTTCTCGATGAACCGATACGTCGATTCGAGCCCCGGGTTCATCACGTTGTCGGGGTAGCCTTGGACCGACTCGTAGACCGAGCGGTCCTCCGGATCGCTCAGCCGGTATTCCGCACGAGTGTCCATCGACTTGATCGCGGCACGCGCGTGACCCGGCATTTCGATCTCCGGGATCACTTCGATGTGTCGCGCCGCCGCGTAGCGCACGATCCCGATGTAGTCGGCACGCGAAAAGAATCCGCTGCCGAACGGTCGCCCGACTAGCGGTCCCGAGCCGAACGCCGGTTGCAAGAACGCTTTGGAGTCGAGCGTGTGGCCGCGTCGCGCGCCCACCGTCGTCAACTCGGGCAGACCGGCTATCTCGACGCGCCAGCCCTCGTCATCCGTGAGGTGCATGTGGAAGACGTTGAGCTTGTAGCGCGCCATCAGGTCGAGCGTGCGCAACACCGCGGCCTTCGGGTGGAAGTTGCGGGCGACGTCGAGCATGAAACCGCGGTAGCCGAATCGGGGCGCGTCCACCACGCGCAGCGCCGGCAAGACCACGCCTGAACCTTTCGTGGGCGGCGTCAGCAGCGTCCGGAGCGACTGCAGGCCATAGAAGACACCCGCCGGTGAGACACCGACGATGCGCACACCTGTCGCCGGATCGATCACGAGCTCATACGCCTCAGGTGAGGATTGGCCCTCGACAGGACCCACTTCGAGTCGGAAGGCGGCGCTGGTCTTTCCCTCCTTGACGTACGGCTGGAGATACTCGGCAGCGAACCGCGCCTCGTTGGCGAGATCGGGCGGTGCCGCGATTGGCGGCAGCGCGGCCAGACGAAGTTGTCCCGCGCCCTCCCCCCGTGTCACCTGCACCGGCGTTGGAAACACGGGTGGGAGTTCGCCCACCGGGATATCGCGCACGACCGAGTCGCGTGCGTACTGGAGATCGGGCGTCACGGCACCCACCGTCCGTTCGAATGGCGCTGCGACGTAGTCGCTCAAGGGCACGCTGACACCGTTTGCGCTGTCGAACACGATGTACGGGCCGGACGGAGCGAAGCTGCGATTGAGCAGGAGGTCAGTAAGGTAGGGAATCTTGATCGACGCGCCGGGCGCGAGCCCGGCGAACCCGCTGCCAGGAACGATGCGGTGCAGGTCGGCCATGACGTCCTGGATGTGGAACGCCGCGCCACTGTCGGGTTGGGCCGAGTGAAGCGCGCTGAAGTAAATGGCCCAGCCGCTTTTTGGGAGCGGCTTGGTATCGCGATTTGTGAGTGTGAACTGCACACGCGAGCTGGCCCAGCTCGTGGCGATGCTGTCGCTCATCAGCTCCCAGCGGAGCTGCAACGAGGTCTGGGCAGCGCTGGTGCCGGCCGTGACAGCCAGCAAGAGCGCGGGGAGTACGGGAAACAGTCGGTTGCGCATGCCAGAGAAGCTACGCCTTATCGCGGCGCGCGCATCTCGACTTGCTCCGTCGCACGCGTCCAGCGCTCGAGCGCCGCGTCGAGGTCGCGCTTGAGCGTCTCGAGCTGCGCGCCGAGCTCGTGGGCCGTCCGCGCGCCATTGGCCTGCGTATAGAGCGCCGGGTTCTCCAGCGCCGCGACAAGGCGCGCGACCTCTGCCTCGAGCTTCGTTACACCCGCCTCGGCCTCGATAAGCTCCTGCTGCGCGCGGCGCAGCTCCTTGCGCGGGTCGCTCGTGGTGGCAGGCGCGACTCGCTGATGCTCATGGACTTGCCGCAGCGCCTGTTCCTCCGCGGCGCTCACGGCCGCGGCATGGCCGCGCTCGGCGCTCACTTCTTCCCACTCTTCAAAGCCGGCGGTGAATTCAGTCACACGCCGCTCGTGCAGGATCCAGATCCGCGTCGTGAGGGCGCGCAGGAGGGCGCGGTCGTGGCTCACCAGGATGACCGTGCCGTCGTATGCCTCGATCGCGTCCTCGAGCGCTTCGATCGATTCCACGTCGAGATGATTGGTCGGCTCGTCGAGCACCAGGAGATTCGCGCCTGAGAGCATCAGAATCGCCAGCGCGACGCGCGCCCGCTCACCGCCCGACAGTGAGGCGGCACGCCGCTGCACCTCCTGCCCAGAAAAGCCGAAGCGCCCCAGGTGTCCCTGGATGCGACCGCGCTCCCATTTAGGCCTGAGCTCCGCGATCACGTCGTACAGTGTGCGATCCAATGGCACCTGCGAGAGATCCTGACGATAGTAGCCGGCCGTGATCGACGAGCCGAGCCGCAGCTCGCCGCCCTGCGTAGGATGCTCGCCCAGCAGTGCGCGCAGCAGCGTGGACTTTCCCGAGCCATTGCGCCCGATGATCCCCAGCACGCCGGTCCGCTCCAGCGTCCCGCTGAAGCGCTCGACGAGAGTGCGCGTGCCGATGCCCAGGCTCACGTTCTTCGCGCTCACGACCTGATCGCCGCCGCGCTCCGGCACCTCGAAGCGCACCGCCATCGTTCCTTCCGCGCCGATCACGGGGCTGAGCCGCGGCAGCCGCTCGAGCCGCTTGCGCCGGCCCTTGGCCTGCCGGGTGTTCTGCCCCGCGATGTTGCGCGCGATGTAGTCCTTCTCATGCGCGATGACGCGCTGCTGCTGGTCGTACGCGCGCTGCTGCGCGAGCCGGCGCTCGGCGCGCTGAGCGACAAAGTCGGTGTAACCGGCCGAATACGGCGTGGCTGTGCCACCCTCGAGATGCAGCACGTGATCCACGGTCGCGGACAGGAATGCGCGGTCGTGGCTCACGAGCAACACGGTGCGCTCGCTCGCCGCGAGATACTCCTCGAGCCAGCGCGTGGTTTCGAGATCGAGGTGATTGGTCGGCTCGTCGAGCAGCAAGACGTCCGCGGTGGTCATCAGCTGGCGCGCGAGGCCGAGACGGCCGAGCTCACCACCGCTCAGGGCGGAGAGGGGCGTGACGCGGGCTTGTGCGGGATCGAACTCGAGACCGTGCAGCACCGCGTCGATGCGCGCCGTCACCGCGTAGCCCCCTTCGCGCTCGAAGCGCTCGAGGTCCTCGCCGTATTTTGCCAGCGCGCGGGGCGAGGCGTCATGGGCGAGATCAGCGGCCTGCCTCACCAGCGATTGCTCCAGCGCCAGCAGCTCGGCGAGCTCCCCTGCCGCAGCCTCCCACACCGTCGTCGCGGCGCCATAGTCGCGGTGCTGCTCGAGCAGCGAGACGCGCAGGCTGGACGCGCGCGCGATGCTGCCGCGAGTGGGCGCGAGCTCGCCGGTCAGCAGCCGGAAGAGCGTGGTTTTGCCGGAGCCGTTGCGACCCACGATGCCCCAGCGCTCGCCCGGGGCCACCGTGAAGGAAACGTCGGAGAGGAGTGTGGTGTCACCGAAATCGACGCCGATCCCGGTGAAGGCGATCTGCGTCAACGCGTGGTGCGCTCCACCACCATCATCATGAACGACCCCGGAATGATCGGCGGACGGCGACGAGGATTGTCGGCCGTGGAGTCTGCCGGCGGCGGGCCGAACCGAGCGGAGACGACATATACACGATGCGTCGTGAGATCCAGACCCATGTTGCGGCCACCCGGCGCCGTTGGGACGTTCTCGACGACATGGTAGGTGTCGGGACTATCCTCATGAATGACGGTCAGCGTCCCATCCGCGTTCGACGCGAAGACGTCACCCGCGGCGGGGTCGAACGCGGCTCCGTCCACGCCGGCGCCGATCGGCGCCGTGGCGACGACGCGACCAGCCTGATAGTCGGAGACCGCCAACGTGCCGCTGCGACATCCGCTGAATAGCCGATGATGCGCGGTATCGATGGCCATCGCGACCGGCTGCTGACAGGGCGCCGTCGACCAGCGCCGAGTGACGCTGAGTGACTTCCCGTCGATCTCCACGACTTCCGCGTTGTCCACGATGTTGACGTAGAGCTTCCCGTTGCCCGCCGAGACACCCGACTCGGGCTTGCCGCCCAGCGGGATGTTGGTGACGAGACGCCCCGGACCAGGATCCACGACCGTTGAGGAGTGCGCATCGCCATTGAACGTGAACACCCGCTTGGACACCGGATCGTACACAATCGCGTCGGCGTCCTCCGCGGCGGGGATGCGGCCCAGCACCTGGAACGTCGTTGGGTCGAACATGACGACCGCGCTGTCATTTCCCGAGGTCGCAAAGCCGTGATGTGCCGTCTCGACCAGTGCAACGCCGTGGGCGCCGTGGATACCGGCGATCTCGCCGAGCAGCTTGCCGTCGCGCGCATCCACCACCATGACCCGGTCCTGCCGGGCAATGAACACCCGGTGCTGCGGCGGGTCAGGGATGACGTAATCCCACCGGCCGTCTCCTCCCAGCACAAAGGTGTGGGTGATCTGGTAGTGGGTAGGCGTCTGGGCGCCGAGGGTCGACGATACACAAAGCGTAAGAACGAGCGCGACACTACGCATGGGAGCTCCTCGGCACAGGTTCCTTAATCTATAGGGCTCAACGAACGTCGGGCGGGGGGGCGGCAGCGCCGCGTTAGCGACGCTGCCCGGCTGTTCCGCTAGTGCGAGGTCAGCACCGAATTCCCCGACGCGTCCGCCGCGATCGTGAACCGCGCGACACTTCGTCCCAGCGCCTGACCGGCCTCGATGTCGAACCGGTAGTGGATTCCGCCGTACATGCGCGACAGCCCCGCCTCCGCGACCCTGGCGTCCAACTGATCGCGCTGCTCTGGGAAGAACGTGCTCAGCACCTCCGCACCCGATGCGGAAAGGCAGCTGTGACCGGAGGGATACGAGGGGTGATTGGGTTTTCCGACCGCGGGGACGACCGTGATCAGCGGGTCCGCCTGCCACGGTCGAATGAACCAATACGTCTCCTTCGCATCCCAGCAACCGATCTGCGCGTCGAACATCGTTGCGCTGAGCAGGGCGTAGAGGTGTGTCGCCTCGCGCTCTGACAGACTGTGCTGGTTGATGCCGTCGGTCGCGACCTGGATCCAGAACCCGGCCGTGGTCGGCGTACCGACGCTCAACGCCCAGTAGGCGGCGATGCCGATCTGTTCGGCAGTGCGGGTCTCGGAGATCTGGCGGATTTCGTCGCGCGCCGTCACGAACGCCGCAGACGCAAACGCCGGCGGTGGCCCCGGCCGGAACTGGCTCGCGGAGGTCAGGAACCAGGGAGTCACCCCCGGCAGCTGCCCTCCCGCGATCGTCGGCGGGGTGGTGTTGCTAGTCCAGAAGCCGGGGCCCGTTGGAATGGTACCGGTAAACGCGCGGCTGAACCCGTCAGTCTGCGCTCGCGCAACGATCTCGGCACCGACCGCGCGACCGGTCGCCTCACCATGGGCGAATGCCGGGTGCGATCCGCCGGGCCCGGCGTTCGCCTGAGCGTCGACCAAGTCCTCCAGCGCCTGAGCCTGGCTGGGGAACAGATAAGTCAATACGACGACCGACGCGCCAGCGACCGCGCCGCGATCCAGTTCCAGTCGGTTTCGTCCACCGGCCCCAATCCCAATTCCGGAGGCCACGTTTGCGACGTCGATGCCACCCTGGGCGGCTTCCGCCCGCTGCACGGCCAGGTACTGCGCGACGCCCAGGAGGGGATACGCGTGCGTTGCCGTCTGGGGGTTGAAGCCCGCTTGGGAAACGAGACCGGCTGCCTTCTTCTGCCAGGCCGGGCTGGCGAGGCCTTCGGTAAACGGCAGGCCATTGTGCGACGCGGAAAGACCCACCCCCGTGGGGGCGGGTGCTCGGTCGGTGCAAGCGGCCAGCGCCAGCGAGCCGGCAAGAGCAATGGATACTCGCGCAACCCTGAACATGTGAACCTCCGATTGTTGAATGCCACTTCAAGCCTGGCGACAGCGGCGACGTCCGCGATTAATGCGACGTTCGCTTCACCTAGGGATTGAACGGAGTTTGTTCGAGCGATTGCTCGGGGGGGACGACGAGAAGTGGCTAGTGAACCGTTTGCGACATGGTGTCGTTCGGAGGCTCCGCTTGCAACTTCATCGACTCCAATCGCACTCGGCGTACCATCCCCCACAGCCCTGGAGCGCGCATGCGAGACATTAGAGCCCGATGGGGCGCGCTGTCCAGCCGCGATTACATTCGATCCGTGGCTTCCAACTTGTCTGCACCCGGCGAGCGGCTGCGCGCGTCCTGGCGCCGGCTGTCCAAGTTCCCCGGCGGCAAGACGCTGTTCAGTCTCATGGTCGGGTGGATGACGCCGTACTCCGGGACGATCGGCGCGCGGGTGGCGGACCTCGAGCCAGGGTTGTGTCGCGTGACGCTCCGCGACCGCCGTCGCGTGCGCAATCATCTCGCGTCGGTGCACGCGATGGCGCTGGCGAACCTCGCCGAGATGGCGAGTGGACTCGCGGTTCTGGTGGGACTCCCGCCGGGGGTCCAAGGGATCGTTACCGGTTTCTCGATCTCCTACCTCAAGAAAGCCCGTGGTTTGTTGACGGCCGAGTGCCGCGTGAAGGGACTCGAGGTGACCGCCGAGCAGGAGTACGAGGCGCCGGTCGTGATCACCGACGTGCTGGGCGATGTCGTCGCCCACGCCACCGCCCGCTGGCGCCTGCGCCCGATCCCCACTCGATGAGCCTGCTCGATACGCCGCTCTCACGGCAGGTCGGCATCGACGTGCCGTTGATCTGCGGCGCGATGTATCCCTGCACCAACCCCGAGCTGGTCGCCGCCGTCTCGGCGGCCGGCGGCATCGGCGTCGTCCAACCGCTGTCGATGATCTATGTCTACGGGCACGACCTGCGGGAGGGACTGCGGCTCGTCCGGCGGACGACTGCCAAGCCGATCGGCATGAACGTCTTGATCGAACGCAGCTCCAAGCTGTACCTCGAGCGCATGCACCGATACGTCGACGTGGCGCTCGAGGAAGGGGTGCGCTTCTTCGTCACGTCGCTCGGCAATCCGCGCTGGATGGTGGATCGCGTCGCGCCGCTTGGCGGCATCGTGTATCACGACGTCACAGAGCGAAAGTGGGCCGAGAAGGGATTGGCGGGCGGGGTGCACGGGCTGATCGCGGTGAACGATCGCGCGGGTGGGCACGCGGGCCCGCGCCGCGCGCAGGCGCTGTACGACGAGCTCGCGGATCTGGGTGTGCCCATCGTCTGCGCCGGCGGTATCGGTGACGAGGCCGGCTTCGTAGCGGCGTTACGGATGGGCTATGCCGGCGCCCAGCTCGGCACCCGGTTCATCGCGACGGTCGAGTGCGGCGCGCACGACGACTACAAGCAGGCGATTGTGCGGGCGAACGAGGACGACATCGTCCTCACCGAGCGCGTGACCGGCGTTCCGCTGGCGGTGATCCGCACGCCCTACGTCGAGCGGATCGGCACGAAGGCCGGCCCGATCGCGCGCTGGCTGCTCCGCGGTCGCCGGACGAAGCATTGGATGCGCACGATTTACGCGCTGCGTTCGGCGTGGCAGCTCAAGCGGGCGTCGCTCGCGGGCGGCGCCGGCGAGAAGACGTCCAAGGACTACTGGCAGGCAGGAAAGAGCGTCGCCTGGATTCACGCGATCGAGCCGGCCGGAGAGATCGTCCGGCGCTTCGCGGCGGCTGCGAAACGAGAAGGGGCGAGCATCTCGGCCCGCCCCTCATTAACTTGAAATCCCGTAATTTACTGGCCCCTCGTCCAATGGCAGGACAGCGGACTTTGGATCCGTCAATCTAGGTTCGAATCCTAGGGGGCCAATTCCTCGTGCGGTTGCCCTCCGCCCAGCGTCCGTGTCGACACCCAGATGTCCGTACCTCCGAACCCACCGGACCGACTTGATGCGAACACCAGTATTCGACCACCCCCCGAGAGACCGGGTTGCTGCTCGGCGGCCGTCGAGTTGAGTGGCGCTCCCGGGATTGACCGGGGGACTCCCAGGCGATCATCTGTGATTCCGTAGTCATATAGCCTCCGAGGCTATTGCCCGTCACCCGGCCTGCGGGTGGAGATCCAGAGGTCCTGCAACCCGTAGCCGCCCGCTCGGATCGACGTGAAAATGAGCGTGCGTCCGTCGCGCGACAGAACCGGCTGCGAGTCGATGTCTGGGGTGTTGATCGGCGCGTCCAGGTGTTCGGGTGCCGACCACGGATCGCTGATGCTCTGGCGTGTGAGCCGATAGATGTCGAAGCTGCCCAAGCCACCGTCGCGGATCGAGGCAAGGAACAACTCGTGGCCGTCCGTGCTTACGGACACTTTTTGGTCGAAGCCGGTCGGATCGCTCAGCTCAGGGACAAGGACGGCGGGTCCCAGTGGCACGCCGTCGTGCGAGACGAAGACTTTGTAGATGTCTGTGCTGCCACCGGGGCTCGGCCGGTTGAAGTACACCGAGGCGTTCGCTTCCCCGGACACCTTCACGTAATAGGAGCCTTGCTCGGCTGCCGCGGTATTCACATCGGGCCCCAGGTTCACGGGAGGCCCCCAGACGTCGCCCGCGGCGCTGGTGCTGATTCGCTGCGACACGTAGATGTCGGAGCTACCGAAACCGCCGGATTTCGCGCTGTAGAAAAACAGCAGCTGCCCGTCGTCCGATACCGTGGGCGAGGCCTCGATAGCGTTGGTGTTAATCACCGCGCCCAGATTCACCGGCGCCTCCCACGGACACGCCAAACACTGTCGCTCGGACATCCAGATGTCGTTGTTGCCGAATCCACCCGGCCGCGTCGAAATGAAGTAGAGTGCGTGCCCGTTGGACGACAACGAGGCGTTCGCGTCTACAAAACCGGAGTTGACCACGGGACCGAGATTCACCGGCTCGGACCACTCCGCGCCGTCAAAGCGGTCCGCCTGGATGGCGAACGTCACGGGATCCGACCGCTCTCGGCATGCGACCAGCGACGCTCCGGCGATCAACGCGGCGACACTGCTGCGAAAACGGCTCATAGGGCCTCCGGCATCATGGTTTCACACGTGCACGACTGATAGAGAGCATGCTCCCCCCTTGCACGAGTACTGGTACTACTGCCAGCAGCTGCCGCTGGTGCCGGTCGGAATGGCGCAGCCCTTGATGCCGGTGAGGCCCAGCCCATCCCGCGCGATGAGCTGCACGTTGTAGGTCGTGCGCTGACCGAACACCTTGGTGATGATCACTCCGCTCCCGGTTGTCCCATCCCCGAAATCCCAGGACCACCCGGCCACGCCAGTGGCGTCAGTCGATCCGCTGCCGTTGAAGGTGCAGGAGCGGCCGCCTTTGATCTTCCCACAACTCCACGTGTAGCGCGCGACAGGGGGATCGTTCAACGTGTTCCCCGTGGCCACGTTCGAATAGGGAGAGACCTCGTCCGCGTTGAACGCGATCACGCGATAGCGATACGCCGTCGAAACCGACAGGCCGTTGTCGCTGTAGCTCGTGACGTCCGCCCCCACGGATCCGATCCAAGCGAAGTCCGCGCATCCCGCTCCCACGCAACGCTCGATGTTCGATCCCGTCTCTGTCGGACCGGGATCGGTCCAGGCGAGATTGATCTGCGAGTAGCTCGCGCCCGTCGCGGTCAGGTTGCTCGGGGCGGCGAGCGCAGCCGGAGTCGCAGTGTTCGAGACGTTGGAATAGTCGGACGTGCCGCCGGAGTTGCCGGCACGCACGCGATAGGAGTACGACGTGCTCGGCGTCAAGCCCGCATCGCTATAGCTTGCTGCGTTGGCACCGCGAGTGGCGATCTTCACAAAGTCCGTGCACCCCTCGCCGCTGCAGCGTTCGACTTCGAACCGCGTTTCGTTCGTGGCGTTATCGGTCCAGGACAAGTCGATCCGGAGACCGGTCTCTGCCGCTGTCTGAAGACCGCTCGGCGCGAGGGGAGGGGGAGGGGGTGGCCCTGCGTTGACAAAGCCGCTGTACAGCAGGTAATCGTGACCAGGATCCGGCGGTGGCGGCTTGTAGCCGTTAGGATCATTCCACGTGATCTTGCCGAGCGTCGCATTGTCCTTGAGCGCCGCGTCCACCTGCTGTGGCGCCGCTTGTGGGTCGGTCTCGAGATAGAGGGCTGCCGTGCCGACGACGTGGGGGGTCGCCATCGACGTGCCGCTCAATACCGCGATCGAATTGTCGTCATAGATCCAGGCGGAGGTCACGTCCACGCCGGGCGCCCACATGTCCACACACGTGCCGCGGTTGGAGAAATCCGCCTCGACATCGTTGACATCGGTTGCCCCCACGGTGGTCGCGTCCGGCGTGCTCGCCGGCGAGTAATAGCAGGCATCGTCGGAATAGTTCGCGGCCGCGACGCCGTAAAAGACACCGGCGTTGATCGAATTGGCCACGGCGGTGTTGAGCGCGTCGGAGTAGCCCCCGGCCAACGACATGTTGGCGACGGCCGGACTCAGGTGATGGGTGGTCACCCAGTCCACGCCCGCGATCACGCCCTCATACGTGCCAGAGCCGTCGCAATCGAGCACTCGCACGGAATACAGCAAGACCGATTTCGCGACGCCGTACGTCGTACCGCCAATCGTCCCGGCGACGTGCGTGCCGTGGCCGTAGCAATCACTGCCATCGCCACCGATTTCGTCTTCGCCCAGCGATGCGCGCCCACCGAATTCAGTATGGGAATAGAGAATTCCGGTGTCGAGGATGTAAACGTGAACACCCGCGCCGGTCGCGTTGTACACGTACGAGCCGCTGAGCGGCAGGTCACGCTGATCGATGCGGTCGAGCCCCCATGTCGCGTTCGGCTCTTCGTCGATCGCGTGCGCGACTTGATCCTGTTCGATGTACGCCACCTGTGGGTTGCGGCGTAGGGCATCTGCCGCGTTCGCCGAGACGCCGCCGAGGCTGAAGCCGTGCAGTGCCGCGGTGTACACGCGACGCAGCGCGACGCCGTGTTGGGCTGCCAAGCGGCGCGCCACGCCGGGGACACCGGAGACGCCGGGTCGTAGCACGATGATGTAGCGGCCGGGGACGAGCTCTGTTCGACCGGCCGCGCGTGATGCAGAGAGCATCGAAGGCCGAGGGCCGACGGGGTCACGGGTGCGGTCGCACCCCACGACGAGCGCGAGGAAAGCAAGCACAAAGGCAAAACGGGACGTGACGGTCATGGAAGCCTCCAAGCCGCGGTCTGATGATTCACTTCTCGCGTCATATGACGGATCGCCGCACGTGGATTGCTCGCGCTCAAAGAACTCAGTCAACTCCGACGTCCCCCTCTCCCTCGGCGCCGGCGTCCCTCGACGATCTCGATTTCATGGGTGATGGGCCCATCAGCGAGCGCTTCGGCTACCGACGCGATCGCGCGGCGACACAGCGCACACGTTGCGACGTGCGGGAGCGCCCGACTCCGCGCTGCGGCATCGAGTGTGCCATCGGCCAGCGCTGCCACGGTGTGTTCATCCAGGCAGTCCGGCTTCGCGATGGCAGTCTCGCCCGTATGGAAATAACCGCGCAGGCGATGGAGACGGGCTGGGTCGCTCACATCTCACCGCACATGCGACGGCCAGCGATGGCCAAACTGCTCATAAGTTCACCTGCAAACCCGCGCGCTCGAGGCGCGTCCGCATAGCGGCGAGCGCGCGATAGACGTGGTTGTAAACCGCCTTGGCATTTGGCCAACCGACCACCTTCGCCACTGCGTCGGCCGGCATTTCTTCCACGACGTACAGCTCGACGGCCACGCATTCCTCGGGAGTGAGGCAGCTCAGCGCGTCCTCCAGCTCGGCGCGTCGCTCTCGCGCGCTGGCCTGCTGGTCCTCGATCTCCTCCAACGGCGGCGCGGGCCCGCCGAGCTCGTGCAAGATCCGTCCCCGCCGACCGGCAGCCACCGCGCGATACGTCGCACTGACTTCGGCGAGGAACTTGCCGAAAGTGAGGTCGAATCCATCGGAGTTCTTTAGGAGCTCGTAGGACTCGACGTGACTTCTCTTACTAATGAAGAGGAATTCGAAGATGCGGCGCCGCAGCGGCGGCAGCTCGCCGGCGACCGTCGAGAGGCGTCGGCGACCGTCACGATGGCGAAACCAGTCGACGGTGAGATGGCGAACCACGGTGACGAGCCAGGTGGAGAAGCGCGCGGTGTGGGACTGCCGCTCGAAGTAGCTACGCAGGCGCTTGAGATCCGCTTCGCGCAGCGACTCACACACCTGCGCGAACACATCCATTACGTCGTCATAGTCCTGGGCGTAGTGGCGGATGGCCGCGAAAATGACGCGGCGATATCGGTCGAGAAACAGGTCCCACGCGGCGTCAGTCCTGCCGCGCCGGAGCTCGGCCACCCACGGATCCAAGGCCGGCCCTTCCTTAGAGTCAGGCCGGATATAGCCCTGGACGTTGCTTAATGCAACCGTTGGAACCGACGCTGCGGTGGCATGCCTCCGTTGGACGGATGTCACGCTACCACTTGCTCAGTCGGTGCGGCTACGGCATCGCCGCGCGTCCCCCCGATGTGTTCGCCGGCAGATTCTCTTCGACGAACCTGGTCAGCAGCGTATACAAATGCTGGCGGGTGCTGCCGCCGGAAATCGAGTGAGTCCGGTTCGGGTACACCATCAGCGAGAACGGCCGGTTTGCGGCCACCAGCGCGTTGACCATGGCTTCGGTGTTCTGGAAATGCACGTTGTCATCGCCCGACCCGTGCACGATCAACAACCGGCCCTTCAGGTTCTTCGCGTACGTGAGCGGTGAGCCCTTGTCATAACCGGCCGCGTTGTCCTGCGGCAAGCCGTTGTAGCGCTCGGTGTAAATCGTGTCGTAGTACTTCCAATGCGTCACCGGCGCGACCGCGATCGCCATGCGATAGACGTCGGGCGCCTGCGTGATGACGTTGAGCGACATGAACCCGCCGTAGCTCCATCCCCAGATGCCGATCCGCGTGGAGTCGACAAACGGCAGCCGGCCCACGGCGCGCGCGGCGGCCGCCTGGTCGCGGGTCTCGATCACGCCCATCTGCCTGTAAATGATCTTCCGCCACGCTCGACCGCGCGCGCCGGTGCCGCGGTTGTCCACGCTGGCGACGATGTAGCCCCGCTGCGCCAGCATCTGGTACCAGAGGTAATTCTGGCCGCCCCAGGCGTCGGTGACGGTTTGCGAGCCCGGTCCGCCGTAGACGAAGAACAGCACGGGATAGTGCGATGTGGAATCGAAGTTGGGTGGCTTGATGAACCAGCCATTCAGCTTGATCCCGCTCCCGATGTCCACTTGCCGGAATTCACTCGCGCCCAGGTGCAGGCCGCCGACCTTGCCCTTGAGCGCCGCGTTGTCGACGAGTGTGCGCAGGACCCGATGATCCGGCAGGCTCACGACCGTCACGACGGGTGGCACGCCAAACCGCGAATAGGTGTGCACCGCAAAGCGGCCGCTCGCCGAGATGTTGTAGCTATGCGTCCCCGGCTCAGACGCCGGTGACACGCGCTGCGGCGCGAGCTCGGGCTTCGCGTAATTGACCCGGTACAAATACCGTTGGGTCGGGTTGTCGGGCGATGCGATGTAATAGAGGGACGTGCTGAGCGTGTCCACGCGCAGCACGTCGAGCACGTCGAACTCGCCCGAGGTGAGGACGTGTGGCGTTCCGCCGGCACGCGGCACGAGATAGATGTGGCTCCACCCGTCACGCTCCGAAAGCCAGAGCAGATCCTTCCCGCCGTTGACGAAGCGCAGCTCGTCGAATTGCTCGACCCATGCGCTGTCCCGCTCGGTGAACAAGGTCTGCACCTGGCCCGTTTGCGCATCCGCCAGCATTACTTGCAGCGTGTCCTGCAGGCGATTGAGGTGCTGGAGGATCAGCTCCTTGCTGGTCGAGCCCTTGCCGGCGTGCGCCCATTCCATGCGCGCGATGTAATTGTTGCGCGGGTCGCCCGGGACTTTCATCCAGCGGGTCTCTCCCCCGGCGGCACTGACGACTCCCACCCGGCTCGCGGAGTTGGTCTGGCCTGCCTTCGGGTACTGCACCGGGGTGGTGAACGCGTACAGCGAATCCGTCACATTATAGAGCAGGAAGTCGCGCACGCCGCTCGCGTCGAGCTGCCAGTAGGCGATCGACTTGCCGTCGGGATTCCAGCGCCACCCGTCCTGCAGACCGAGCTCCTCTTCGTAGACCCAGTCGAAGGTGCCGTTGATCGTGGTGTGTGAGCCGTCGCTGGTCAGCTGGGTGATTTTCCCGCTGGCCAGGTCTTCCACATAGAGGTTGTTCTCGCCATAACGCACCCACCCCACGCGCCCGCCGTCGGGTGAGAACTTCGCGAACATGAGGGTCGACGCGGGACCGTTGCCGCCGAGTTTCTTGAGCGTCCAGCCGCTCAAGTCGAGCACCCAGTAGTCGCCGCGCGTGTTGGTGCGCCAGACCTGCTGCGAATTCGTGAAGACCAGCACCTTCCGGCCGTCGGGCGACCAACTGTAGTCCTCGATGTCGAGCGGCGTCGAGTCGCCGGGCGGAATGAGGTGCGAGGCCGCAACGAGCGTGGTGCGGAACCCGGACTCGGCGTCGTAGCGCACGATGTCGCGGCCGGGCTTCCCATTCGCCGGACGTTCGAGCGTGGTGTAGCCGACGCCGTCGTTGAGCCATGCGAGCGGACCGAACGTTCCGCCGCGGAACTCGGGTGAGGCGAAAATGCGGTCGACGCTGAGAAGACTGGAGTCGTTCTCGGCGCGCTGGGCCGCCAATGGGCTGCCCAACGCGACGAGCACGGTGACAAGACAAATCCTGCGCATCGGTTCGAGACCCGTGTGAAGTGGGACCCGAAGGATAGCTACGGACGGGGCGGTCCGCTCATTCCACCCCGGCGCACGACCTGAGGCTTGGGCAGCGAGTCGAATTTCACCTGCTGGGCCGCCGTCAGGTTATTGCGGATCGCCGCAACCCACTGATCCGCTTCGGCCTGAAACCCGTCCATCTCGGTGCGCACGCTGTCGAACTTGGCCCGCTGTTCGGGCGTGGGCTCTTGCCCCGGGGTGAACTGCGTCCCGGACGCTTGCATCTGCTGGCGAATGGCTTGCCGCCGCGCGGCGGCGTCCTTCATCACGCCGTTCAACGCGGTGTAGGCGGGCGTGATCTTGGTGCGTTGATCGGCTTTGAGGCCGAGCGCCTGGCTGAGCGAGTCGATGGTCATCCAGTGATCGGGCGGTGGCGGGAAGCGACGGGGACCGTCGGGCGTGCCAGCAGGCGGCGTCTGGGCCAGCGCGGAAATTGTGACAAGCATGAAGAGCGTTGCAACGGCAAACAGGCGGCGCATAACGAGTGACCCCATGAGAAAAGTCACTCGTCATACGCACGACGCTCGTCTGGCGTTTACCGCTGTGTCGAGCGCGCCTTCAGGACCGGCAGCACTTTGACTGCTCGCACACCGCCCAGGTCTGCTCGTCTAGTGGATCCCACACCCACCGTGCGATCGACTGGCCCCACTTGTATTTCACGTGGCTACTATCGATGTAGAGCCGTCGATCGACGGGCGCCGCGCCGGAATCTGTCGACGCGTACACTGACCAGGTCTCTTCGTGCCTGCGACCAGCCCACCAGTAGACGGTGTCCTGTCCGTAGATGCCATACTTGAGGTAGTGCGCCGTGTCGGCCGTGATGATGCGTGCGATGATCCGCCCCTGTACCAGCCAGTCGCCCGTGAGCTTGTACGCCTCTTCCAACGGCTGGATCACCGAGCGCGGACCGTGTCTGCAGGTGGTGTCGCCTGGACAGGTCCCTGTGTGCAGCAGTTGGTCATCGCCCGCACCCGGCACCGTGACGAAATGGAGTGTCCGCCCGTATGCCACCACCGCGCGAACTGTATCTGCGCTCGTCGCTAGGGTGTCCATGCGAAACGGTGGCCGTTTCGGGGCCGGCGCCTGAGTCCTCACAGCACCCACTGCTGCCAGCAGCCCGACCACAATCGCCAACAGCCCCACTGTCGCCAACAGTTGCCCCCGTCGCTTCGGGAATTGCATGGGTTCTCCCCGGTTAAAGGGTGACACGACTCGCCCGATTCAACGTTGCCGCCCTGCAAGCGTGCGCATGCTCGCGAGCGTCGGCGCAAGCGGTGCATCCGCGCTTGCCCACATGTCGAGTACGCCGCGAGCCCAATGCTCAGCGGTCGTCTTGTCCCCCGCCCGTCCCGCGAGATCGGCGCGCAGGGCCATCGCGCGGACGAGCGCCGCTGCTTGCGGAACCTGGTCCAGGAGATAGGTCCCGAGCGTCGGCAGCGCCGTCAACGAGAGATCCAGCAGCTGCGTCGCGGCTCCGCTGTCGCCGATCTGCAGTAGCAGCACGGCCTCCAGATAGGTGCCGTCCACCGCCACGTCACCGGGTCGCTGGTGACTGCGGAGCTGTGCAAGCCTCGCGCGCTCCGTACGGACCCGAGCGGTATCGCCATGCGCAAGCGCCCACTGCCACTCGAGGACATAGTCTCCGCCCGCGTCCGCGCGATGGACATCCGTGAGCCCAAGCTGTGGGAATGCGAGTCCGACGGGCACGTGCAGCACCGCGAGCCGAACGCGCTCGCGCGCCATGGGCCCAGTCCAGCTTGCCACGCGGCGATCCACGCGCGCCTTCAGCGCTCGGAGGCTGTCCACGGGCCCACCAAGCGCCGCGTACCCAAGCAATGCAAGCGCTGCCTCCCTGACGGGTACCGGGGCCTCGGGGAGCGCCTCGCCGTCCCACGTCACGGGCGTGTCGACTGGCGCCGAGAGAGCGAGCAGCTCCGCCGTGCGATAGACTCGGCCCGTGAGCGCTGCGAGGCCCGCCAGGCGATGCGCTTCCATCGGATCCGGCGCGGCCGGCGCGACGGCGAGGATCGAGTCCGCGAGCGAGCGCGCGCGGGCGAACTGCTCGAGCTTCGCCAACAGGCGGATCTCGGCTAGGGCCAGGCGCGATGTCTGCTGGGCGTCGTGGCTGAGCGCCCGGCCGCGCCGTGCGGCCGCCAGCGCCGAACTCCCGGGCCCTCCATCGAGGGTGAGCTCACCGCTCGTCTCGAGGACAACCGAAAATGCCTCGAAGGCGTCAGCGCTCGTGGGGAACGCCTCGATCCACCGCTGAATGATCTCACCCAGCACCTGCCGGTTGCGGTCGACCGCGAGCGAAGTGCTGGGGGGATTGGCTTCCGGCCGGCCTCCGAACACCATCGCAATCGGATACGGCACGAAGGCCAGGGTATCGTGATCCAGCGAGGGAAACGCACCGAACTGTACAGGGGGCGCCGCCGGCGTGCCAGCGACAAAACCGGAGCGGACCAGGTTCGTCTCGACGTAGAACAGGTCCATCAGCCGTTGCGTGCCGATGCCCGTGAACGCGCGATGCACCGAGGGCACCAGCTCGAGCGCCCGGCGGTATGCGGCGGCCGCCGCTTGGTAACTCGACCGGAAGCGCCACCCCGACGGGCTGCGCGGGTCCCGCACCACGACATGATCGCGGCGCTGGCACTCGCCCAACCCGAACCACGCGATGAAGTCGGTCGAATCGCGCGCGACGATCGCACGGTAATCGGCACACGCCTGCTCGATCTCGCCGGTCGCCAGGTGCCTCAGCGCGCGCGCCAACGCCAGGTCGGGAGCGCCCAGTTTTTGCGTGCGCGAGAGTGCCCGAGCGGCACTCACTCCCCAGTCCGCGGCGGGCGCATCCGCCAGCAGCTGGGCATAGGCCAGCCACAGGTTCGCTTGCGCATAGTCGGGGTCACTTTCAAGCGCGGCGCGGAACAGTCGCTGCGCGCCGGCAAGGTCCCAGCTCGCCAGTGCTTCACGACCATCCGCATATGCGTAAAACGCCGCCAGGACTTCGGTGCCCAAGACGTCCGGGCGCACCTGCTTCGCGTTCACCCCCCCAAGCAGGATGGAATCGGCCAGCTGGCGGAACTTCGCCTCAAGTCTCTGCTCGTTCTTGTCAATGCGCACCGTATAATCGCGCACGCTTTTGCCACCGTGCCGCAGGTCGTACAGCGCTGCCGTTACGTGAATCGAATCCCCCACCGCCGAGACGTCGCCCCACACGAGCATCCCCGCGCCGACGTCCCTGGCAAGATTCTTGGCTTGGTCGAGCGTCATCGGTTGGTCGCCGCGACGCACTCGCGCGTCGTGTACCCGGAGCGGATCCGCCAGTCGAACATCCGCCCAGCGCCCGAAAGCCTGCGAGAGCAGCAGCTCACACTGGTCGCCGTTGACGAGTGCAGGCGCGGCACCGCCCCGATGCCCGAAAGGCACCACGACATACAACGACGCGTCGAGCGGGCTAGCCCTGAGCTTGGGTAATACCACCACGCCCGCCGTCCCCAGCACGACGGCCGTTACCATCGCGGCGACCCGCCAGCGACGTGGGATGCGCCGGGTCCGGCGCGGGGACGAATCGGTTTGTGCCGGCCCCAACGCGGCCGCAAAATCGGCCGCCGTCGCGAAGCGCTCGGCGGGCAGCCGCGCGAGCGCCACTTCGATCGCGTATTCGACGTCGATCGGAATGTCGCGCCGCTCTACCGACAGCCCGGGACTCTGCCTCGCCGGCGTGCGACCGGCGTACGGCGGATGCCCGACCAGCATCTCGTAGAGGACGCATCCCAGACTGTAGATGTCGCTCCGGCCGTCCAGCTCGTCTCCGGCCGCCTGCTCCGGGCTCATGTAGTCCACCGTGCCGACGACGATCCCCGTGCCGGTCACGCGCGCTTCGTTCGCCGCGCTGATCGCGCGCGCGATGCCGAAATCGCTCACGACGGGATGCCCCGCCTCGATGAGGATGTTCTCCGGCTTGATGTCGCGATGCACGATGTTCTGCGCATGCGCGTACGCCAGCGCGTCGGCCACGTCGCGCGCGATCTCTACTGCATCGGCAACGGGCAGCCGGCCTTCACGCTGCAGCCGGTGTCGCAGCGATTCGCCCTCGACATACGGCATCGTGTAGAACAGCAGCCCGTCGGCGATATCGGAGTCGAACAGCGGCAGGATGTGGGGGTGCGCCAGCGTGGCGGCGACCGTGATCTCGCGGAGGAACCGGTCGGGACCCAGCGCCTGAGCGAGATCCGGCCGGAGCACCTTGAGGGCCACCCGGCGCTCATTGCGGAGGTCGCGGGCGAGATAGACAAGCGACATCCCGCCACGGCCGATCTCGCGCTCAATCGTGTAACGGCCCGCCAGAGCCGCGGCGAGCCGCGCCTGAAGGTCCTCCACGGGCATTAGCATACGGCCTGGCTGCGGGGGCGGTAAGGGCTCGTTTAGTCGGTCCCTTCCCGCACCCGGGTGCTCACGAACAGATCCAGATCCTGGACTGCCGGGCTCGTCGAAACGCATGAATCCTCGGGCATCAGGGTTTTGTGGGAGAGCACCGCTAGTTCTCGCCCTGCGTCCGTGTCGTCATCCAGATGTCGAAGAATCCGAGACCGCCCCGGCCGGCGGGGGAAATGAACAGCAGCGTCCGACCGTCCCACGACAGATTCGGGTGGAACTCGGCGCCCGCCCGATTCACCGGAGCGCCCAGGTTTACGGGCGCGGACCAGGCGTCGTGGACGTTGTTGCGCGTCGCGACCCAGATATCGAACCCACCGACGCCACCAGTCCGGCGCGAGTTGAAGAACAGCTCGCGTCCGTCCCGCCTCACCGACGTGTGATTGTCCTCGACCGCCGAGTTGAGCCCCGTCTGCACAACAGCGGGTCCAAGCGTCTCGCCGTCCTTGTTGACACGCACCGCGTAGAGGTCCGTCGTGACGGGGGGATCGCCTCGGTCGAAATACAGCGTGCCGTCTCCATCGCCTTCGTGCTGTAAGTAGGTCGGTCCCTCTTCTGAACTCGCCGTGTTCACATCAGGACCGAGACTCACCGCAGTTTCCCATTCCGATTCGTTCGCGTCGCGGCGCGTGACATATATGTCTCGCTGTCCGCCAGTCGCGAAGCGGTAGAAGAACAGGAGGCGTCCATCGGGAGCGAGCGCGGGACCCGCCTCGCTCAGAGGCGTATTCACCTGTGGGCCCAGGTTCACCGCCGTTTCCCACGGACCATCGCGGGACGCACGCTGTGCCACCCACAGGTCGAAACTCCCCTGGCAGCCGTCAGGCGTGTCGCTCCCCAGCCCGCCACGCCGATTCGAGGTGAAGTAGAGCGCGAGCTCATCCTTGGAGAGCGTCGGGGTCTGGTCCTGGCACGTGGAGTTTACTGGCGCGTCGAGATGTACTGGCTCGGACCACTCGGACCAGTCCTTCGTCATGAAGGACGGGCCGACGAGCCGCTGCTCGCTCGGCTTCTCGCACGCGAGCAGCAGCGCGAGCGGGACCAGCGACGCGACGCTGCGGGGCGCGTTCAACATGGGATCTCCTTTGAATGCCCGATCGGCGGGCGGGTCAGGAGGCAGCTATGCCACATTGGACGGACGAAAGAGGCCGGTTTGCTTAAGGCCTTGGCTATGCGCGGTTTGGCGACTACTTTCCGGGTCCCAAATGCGGGACCTGTCGCTGTCGCGCAGCCAGCTCCTGCTCCTCGCCGGAACGGCCAACCGGCCCCTCGCCGAGGAGATGGCCCAGCATTTGGGACAGCCGCTGTGCGCGGTGACGATGCGGCGGTTTGCCGACGGCGAGATCTTCGTAAAAATCGACGAGAACGTGCGCGGGCGGGACGTGTTCATCATCCAGCCCACGAATCCGCCGGCGGAAAACTACATGGAGCTGCTGCTGCTCATGGACGCCGCCCGGCGGGCGAGCGCCGCCCGCATCACGGCGGTGCTCCCGTACTTCGGCTACGCACGCCAGGACCGCAAGGATCAGCCGCGCGTGGCGATCAGCGCCAAGCTGCTGGCGAATCTGATCACGCACGCGGGCGCGGACCGGGTGCTGGGAATGGATTTCCATTCCCACCAGGTCCAGGGGTTTTTCGACATTCCGGTGGATCACCTGTACGCGGCGCCGGTGTTCGTGAACCACTACCGCACCAAGCGGCTGTATCAGCCGGTGGTCGTGGCGCCGGACGTCGGCTCGGCGAAGATGGCGCGCGGCTTCGCGAAGCGGCTGGATGCGTCGCTCGCGATCATCGACAAGCGGCGCCCGTCGGCGAACATCGCCGAAGTGCTGAACGTCGTCGGAGAAGTCGAGGACAAGGACTGCCTCATTCCCGACGACATGATCGACACCGCGGGGACGATTTCGGAAGCCGCCGCGGCGCTGAAGCGACTGGGCGCACGCCGCATCTTCGCGTTTGCGACGCACGCGCTGCTGTCGGGACCGGCGGTCGAGCGACTGCGCGCTTCGCCGATCGAGGAAGTGACGGTGACGAACACGATCCGTGTGGGAGAAGAGAAGCAGTTCGAAAAACTCAAAGTGTTGTCGATCGCAAGTTTGATGGCAAAAGCCATCGGGTACGAGCATTCGAACCAGTCAGTCAGCTCGTTGTTTGATTGACTGAGCCACCTAGCCACACAGGACCTTAGGACTGATGCTATGGCGCAGACAGTAACTCTCACGGCGACTGTCCGTGACAAGACCGGGAAGGGTGCCGCACGGCAGGCGCGCTTCGGGAAGCAGATTCCCGCCGTCATCTACGGCCATGGGCGCGCGACGCAGCCCTTGATGGTCGACGCGCTGGCGCTCGAGAAGGCGCTCACGGGCATCGAGCCCGAGAGCACGCTCATCGAGCTGACCGTGGACGGCAAGAAGTCGCGCACGCTGATTCGCGAGATTCAGCGCCATCCGATTCGCCCCGACATCATTCACGTGGACTTCTACGAGATCCGCGGCGGCGAGAAAATCACGCTGAAGGTCCCCGTGCATCTCGTCGGCACACCCGACGGTGTGCGCAACGCCGGCGGGGTGCTCGATCAGGTCACGCGCGAAGTCGAAATCGAAGTGCTCCCCGAGAATATCCCCGATCGCGTCGAGCTGGACGTGAGCGCGCTCAAGATCGGCGACTCGCTGCACACGCGCGATCTGTCGATTCCCAACGCCGTCATCCTGACCGGAGCCGATCTGACCATCACGACGGTGGTGCCGCCGCGCGCCGAAGAAGTCGCCGCGCCGGCCGCCGAAACCGCGACCGAGGTCGCCGAGCCCGAGCTCATCCGCAAGGTCCGCGAGGGTGAGGAAGGCGAAGAGGGCGAGGGCGCCGCTCCCGCCGCCGAAGAGAAGGGCAAAGGCGCAGCCCCGAAGGCAGAGGAGAAGGAGAAGCCCAAGGGCAAGAAGGAAGAGTAGTCGTTGCGCGCCGTCGTCGGCCTGGGCAATCCGGGTCCGGAATACGCGGCGACGCGCCACAATGCGGGCTTCCTCGTGGCCGACGCTCTCGCGGCGCATTGGCAGTTTCCTCCCTTCCGTCGCGCCGAACGCGCGCGCGCGACGGAAGGGAGTATTGCAAGTACTCCTGTACGCATTCTCAAGCCCACGACGTTCATGAACCGCAGCGGCGCCGCGCTCGCGTCGCTGCGCGCCGATCCCACCTTCACACCCGAGCGCGACCTGCTGATTCTCGTCGACGATTTCCAGATCCCGCTGGGCACATTTCGCCTGCGCGCGGAGGGATCGGCCGGCGGGCACAACGGCCTGAAGAGCATCGAGGGCGCCCTGCAGTCGCAGCAATACGCGCGCTTGCGGATCGGCGTCGGCCCGCTGCCCGAAGGCACCGCCGATTGGGCCGACTACGTGCTCGCGCCATTCGAGCCGGACCAGCTGGACGAGGTCGAAGGACTCATGCCGCAGATGATCGAGACAGTCGAGAAATGGCTGAACTCATGAGGCGCGTGGTATGCTCCGCCTAGGCATTGTCGGGCTTCCAAACGTCGGTAAGTCGACGCTGTTCAACGCACTGACGTCCTCAAAAGCCGCGGCGGCGGAGAACTACCCGTTCTGCACCGTCGAGCCGAATATCGGCGTTGTCGAAGTTCCCGATCCCCGGCTCGAGCGGCTCAACGCAATCGTCAAACCCAAGAAAAAGGTGCCCGCGGTCGTGGAGTTCGTGGACATCGCCGGCCTGGTCAAGGGCGCCTCGCAGGGCGAGGGCCTCGGCAATCAATTCCTCGCGCACATCCGGGAAGTCGACGCCGTGGTGCACGTGATTCGCGCGTTCGAGGATCCCGACGTCGTGCACGTCATGGGGCCCGTCGATCCGGTGCGCGATCACGACGTCATCACGAGCGAGCTCGCGCTCGCCGATCTCGCCGTCGTCGAGCGCCGCCTCGACAAGACGAGGAAATCGGCCCGCTCGGGTGACAAGGAGGCTCAGCTGGAGGTCGTGCTGCTCGAGCGCGTGGTCCAGGAGCTCGATGCCGGACGGGGCGCCCGCGAGGCGGGCGAAAGCGACGCCGCCGTGAAATTCCTCCACCAGCTGGGGCTGTTAACGGCCAAACCGATCCTGTACGCCGCGAACGTGAACGAAGACGATCTCGCGGCGGGGGGTGGCAAGTGGCTCGACCGCCTGCGCGCCGCCGTGCAGACCCATCATGAGGAAGCCGAGATCGTCCCTTTCTCCGCGAAGTTCGAGTCGGAGCTCGCCGAGCTGTCGGGCGAGGAGCGCCAGGACTATCTGGCGAGCGCGGGCGTCGGCGAGCCCGGGCTCGACCGGCTGATTCACGCCGGCTACCGCCTGCTCGGCTTGCAGACGTTCTTCACGGTCGGTGAGAACGAAGTGCGCGCGTGGACCATGCATCGCGGCGAAACGGCCTACGATGCCGCGGGCGAGATTCACTCGGACTTCCAGCGCGGCTTCATCCGCGCCGAGACGGTCGGCTTTGGCGAGTTCGTGAAAGCGGGCAGCTACAAGGTTGCCCGCGAGCAAGGTCTGATTCGGAGCGAGGGTCGCGACTACATCGTGCAGGACGGCGATATTCTGCTATTTCGCTTCAACGTCTAGCGCGTCCAGATCCCCACCGATCCGCACGTTCCCCGCCGGGGCAACAGACTGCTGCCCGCCAGCTGCAACTGCCCCATGTTCGGAACGCCGAACGGGTCTTCGCCGAAGCCTTCGCGATAGACCTCCACCGCCGCGACGTTCGCCATCGGGATCTTATCGTAGTTGTAGTCCCAAATCGGCAGCCCGTCCAGCGTGATGGGCATGTTGCAGATGCGCCCGTGGCTGAATCGCGTCGGCTGGCACCCATACAGGCACCAGGTGAAGATGCCTTCCCCCCCGAGCAGCGTGCTGAGTGATTTCGAGCGGGCGCGCTCGATGTCCTCGCGCGTAAAAAAATGGCCGAATCCGTCGTACCGTTTGCGGCGCGCATAGAAGCCCGCGAGATCGCGCCACACGTCCACGAGGCGCGCCTCGACCACGAGCGGCGACAGCTCCGCCGCGTTGCTGTCGAGCACGACGGCGATCCTGGTGGTCTTCCCGGGCCGCAGCGAGAAGGGGCGATCCAGGATTTCCTGACCCTCGAACGAGACGTGCACGATCTGTTCCCCGGGCTCCAGCCCCGTGAGCAGGAACCGGCCCGTCGAATCGGTCACCACGGACTTCCCCGCGGTGGGCACCGCGATCATCACCAGCGCAAGCGGGCGGCCGTTGTAGGCGGAGATGGCGTTGCCGCCGAGACGCGCAGACGTGTCGGCTTGAGGGCGGAGCGCAAACAACGGAGCGGCGGAGGCGACGCCGACAAGGATCAGTATTCGAGCTGTTCGGAACATGTCCATACCTCCGGCGGATCCTTACAATCCCACCGTTTTCCCTGGTTCGGCCGCCACCATCACGGCCGAGTCAACCGGGAGTGCAAGACGCGAGCTAACCCGGGTAACGCTTGTGACGAGGCTCCAGGTCCCACCCTGCTCCATTGTAGTGCCGGCGACAGTTGATCTCCATCGCCTACGCCGTACAATACGATGTTGGACGGTGTTTTTCACGTCCTCCCTGCGATCTATGCCTTTCCTTCGGGGCCTTTCCGGCTAGCTTTAGGCCCACATATCCCCCTACTCGGCGCCATGCACCGCGCCGGGTCATCCATGTCCAAAGGGAGGTTGCATGAGTCGTCGGTACGAGACCGTCTACATCTTCGATAGCTCGCTGGACGAGCCCGCCATCACCGAAAAGCTGAACCGCTTTCACGCCCTTCTCACCAAAGACGGAAACGGCACGTTGACGAACGTCGCCCACTGGGGGAAGCGGACGATGGCGTACAAGGTCAAGAAGAAAGACACCGGTTACTACGTCGTCGCTGAATTCCAGGCGGCCGGTAACCTGCTGCCCGAGTACGAGCGCGCCGTGAAGCTCGATGAAGGGGTGCTGCGCTACCTCATCGTCGAGGCGGCGCGTGAGCAGCCCAAACCTGTGGTCGCCGCCGCCGCCGGTGCTGAGGATGAAGAGCCGGAAGAGGAGGAAGCGTGAGACGTCCCGCCAAGACCTGTCCTGTGTGTGAGTCCGGCGCACGCGTCCTCGATTATAAGGACGACCGGACCTTGGGCCGCTTCCTCACGGAGCGCGGCAAGATTCTGCCGAGCCGCCTGTCCGGCATGTGCGCGCGCCATCAGCGCCAGCTCGCCACCGCGATCAAACGCGCCCGCCAGCTCGCGTTGATCCCTTATATCAAGGGACACACCGCCTAGCGTGGCAGCGCGCCCGTCGTTGTCGCGCCTGATTCTGGCGACGCTCGCGTTCGTCGCGTGGGCGCCGGCAAGCCTGGTGGGCCTGCCGTGCGCGGCGTTGCTACTGATCGCGCCGCAGCGGTCATCAGCTGACCTGCCAGCGCACGGCGAGCGACCGGGCGCCTCGCACGTGCTGGCGGGCTTCATCGGTGCGTTCAGTGTGGCATTGCTGGTGCTGATGGCGAGGGGCGGCAGCCGCCTCGGAGCGGTCACAAGCACCTACATCGTGCTCGTGACCGCGGCGTTCGTCAGCTTCGTGTTGCTCCGCCCGGAGGAACCACCGCTGAATCGCGCGCTCCGGTCCATCGGCCTGGGGGGACTCGCGACCGCGGCACTGATTCAGATCGTGTGGGGCCATGTGTTCCATGGCGGCGAGGCGTGGAGCTTACTCGGCTGGGAGGCGACGCGTCAGGCGAGCCTCGCCATCCGCTACGTGGTGGAGCTGAGCCCGCCCCAATGGGTGTCCAGCGCATTCGCCATGCAAGAGCCGGCGGTGCGATTCGCGAGCGTCACCTGGCCCGGTATGCTCGCACTGCAGACGCTGGCCGGCCTGGCGCTCGCGTGGCAGCTGCATTTGCGCTTGACGTCGCTACCGCTTGGAGCACCGCTGGCGCGCTTCAGGGATTTCGCATTCGGCGACGGCTGGGTCTGGGGCATCGTTGCGTGGATCGCCGTACTGATCCTGCCCGTGTCGAGCGCGCTGCACGTTGCCGGCACGAATGTGGGTCTCGTGGCCGGAACGCTCTACGTGCTGCGCGGCGCCGCGATCGTCATCGCTTTCGCGGAGGCCTTCGGCATCTCGGCGGTGGCGCTGGTTATCGTCGCCGCCGCGGCGGCGGCACTTGCGGTTCCGTTGGTCTTTATCGTGCCCGGGCTCTGCACGCTCGGGATTAGCGATACGTGGTATCAGTACCGGCGGCGACTCGCCGAGGGGATCCAACACAAACTAAGGAAGTAAGGCGATGGAAATCATTCTGCGGGAAGACGTGCAACATCTGGGCAAGGTTGGCGAAGTCGTGAAGGTGAAGGATGGCTACGCCCGCAATTACCTGCTCCCCAAGGGGCTCGCCTACCCGGCGACCGAGGCGAATAAGAAGAAGATCGCCTACGAGGGCGAGCGCCTCTCCAAACAGCGTGCCGGCGAGAAGTCCGCGGCCGAAACGGAAGCGACGAAGCTCGCCGACGTGCAGCTCACCTTCGCGGTCAAGGTGGGCGAGGAGGAGAAGCTCTACGGCTCCGTCACCGCGAGCGACATCCAGCGCAAGCTCGAGGAGCTCGGCATCCACGTCGATAAGCGCAAGATCGATCTGCCCGAGCCGATCCGTGAGCTGGGCGATTTTCAAATCGGCATCAAGATCCATCCCGAGGTCCGGCCGCAGGTGCGGGTCACGGTGGTGAAGGAGTAGCGAACACGGCCGGCTCCATCGCCACCGACGCACCGGACGCCGTTTTTCAGCTCGCGAGCGGCTGGGGAACCCTCGAGTCCACCAAGGCGGACGACATGCGCGCCCAGCACCAGGCGCTGCAGGCACGTCGCCCGATCGCGTTCGTGAGCGACACCGCCTGCGATCTGCCGGATGAGCTGGTGTTGCAATATGACATCAAGCTTGTACCAACCCAGCTGATCGTGGACGAGCGGCCCTACCGGGACCGCCTCGAGCTGACCTCGGCCGAGTTCTTCCAACGCTTGCGGGCCGGCATGATGCCACGACCTCGCAGCCAGCCCCCCAGGCCTTCACTGACGCATTTCGCGATGCCGCTCGTGCAGGAAACCATGTGATTGCCGTCATCCTCTCGAGCGCCCTGTGCGGCACCTATGCGAATGCTGAGCCCGCTGCTCGCCGCTTCGACGCAGGCCGGGTTAGCGTCGTGGATAGCCGCAACGTGACGCTGGGAGAGGGGCTGTTGGTGGTGCGTGGCGTAGAGCTTGCTGCAGCAGGCTGGAGCGCCGACGCGATCGTCAAGGAGCTCGTGACGCGCTACCGCCCGATGCAGTGTCTGGTGACTCCGATTACACCGGTCATCGCGGCGCACGCCGGCATCGGCGCGTGGGGCGTCTTTTACCAGAACGAGGACTGAATAAACCCCGAAACAATGCGCCATGGCTGAACCCGGGACGTTCGGGGTGCTCTCACGGGTCGTCGACGCCCTGCTGGGCCGCAAGGCGGTGGATCCCGTGGTACTAGACCTGCGTGGGTTATGCGCGGCCACCGACTACTTCGTGATCGTGTCCGGAACCTCGAATGCGCACGTGCGGGGCATGGCGGAGTACCTCGTGAGTGCACTCGCGCCCTCGGGAATCGAGCCGCATCATGTGGAAGGGTTGGCGCAGGGGCGTTGGGTGCTCCTCGACTATGTCGATTTTGTGGTGCACGTATTTCACCCCGAGCTGCGGGACTTTTACCAGCTCGAACGGTTGTGGGGCGACGCCCCTGTCGTCGCCGCTGGTGATGCGGATGGAACAGGCGCGGGAGGGTAGGCAGGTATGCGACGTGGCATAGCCAGTGTAGCGGTGTTCGCGGCGTTGCTGGTGGGTGCGCAGCCGGTAGCGGCGCAGTACTTCGGTCAAAACAAGGTCCAGTACCGCTCGTTCGACTTCAAGTCGATCCAGACCGAGCACTTCGACATCTACTATTACTCGGATGAACGCGGTGGCGCGCTCGACGCCGCGCGCATGGCGGAGCGCGCGTATGCGCGGCTGTCCCGGATTCTCCACCACCAGTTCCAGAGCCGCAAGCCGATCATCCTCTACGCTTCGCAAGCGGATTTCCAGCAGACAAACGTGGTCGACGCCTCGGGCGAAGGGCTCGGCGGTGTAACGGAATTCTTCAAGCACCGCGCCGTGATGCCGTTCACGGGCTCGTACGCGGAATTCGAGCACGTGCTGCAACACGAAATGGTGCACCAGTTCCAGTACGACATCTACAGTCGCGGCCGCCCCGGCGCCGGTGTGGGGACGCTGATGAGCGTGAATCCGCCGCTCTGGTTCATGGAGGGCATGGCGGAGTATCTGTCGCGCGGGCCGATCGATCCCGAAACGGCGATGTGGCTGCGCGACGCCGCGCTCGAGGGCCATCTGCCTTCGATCGAGGAAATGACGCTCGATCCCTACATCTTCCCGTACCGCTACGGGCACGCGCTGTTTGCCTACATCGGCGAGAAGTGGGGCGACGAGGTCATCGGCGAAATCCTGCAAGCCTCGGCGAGCTCCGGCATCGAAGCCGCGGTCAAGCGCGCCACGGGTCGCAACCTGGACGATCTCTCCGCCGACTGGCGCGACGCGATCCAGACGACGTTCCTGCCGCAGCTCGGCGATCACTACCGCGCGCGCCGCATCGCGCAACCGGTGCTGACACAGCGCCGGTCACGCGGCCGCATCTTCCTCGCGCCGGCGCTGACACCGGACGGGAAGGACATCGCCTTCTTTGGCGACGAGGGAACGTTCTTCGTCGATCTTTGGCTGGCCGATGCGGAGACCGGGCGGGTCAAGCAGCGACTCGTGAAGTCCACGATCAACAACAATTACGAGAGCCTGCGCTTCATCAATTCCGCGGGATCGTTCTCTCCCGACGGCCGCTACTTCGCGATCGCCGCCAAGCACAAGGATCGCGATGATCTCGTGATCATCGATGTGAAAAAAGGGCGAGAAGCCAGCCGCATCCGTGTCCCGCTCAACGGCATCCAGACGCCGCGCTGGTCACCCGACGGCACGCAGCTCGTGTTCACCGGCTTCACGAACGGCTTTACCGATCTCTACATCATCAACCGCGACGGCAGCGGGTTGATGCGGCTCACCGCCGACAAGTACGCCGACTTGCACCCATCGTGGTCGCCGGATGGCAACCTGATCGCGTTCGTCACGGATCGCGGTCCGACGACCGATTTCGATCTGCTGCGGTTCGGCAATCTGCGCATCGCGCTGTATCACCTCGACACGCACCGGATCGAGATCCTGCAGCACATGGATGTCGGCAAGAATATCGATCCGGCGTGGGCGCCGGACGGGCGCTCCCTGGCGTTCGTCTCGGATCGGACGGGCATCGCCAATGTGTTCTTGTACGAATTCGACGACGAGCAGATCTACCAGTTGACCAACATGTTCACCGGCGTCCAGGGGATCACGCCGCTCTCGCCGGTGCTGTCGTGGGCCCGGCAGGCCGATCGCCTTGCATTCGTCTATTACGAAGACGGCCAGTACAGCGTGTACTCGGTGGACAATCCCCGTTCGCTGCGGCGCGCACCGTACCAGGGACCCGCCACGCGGCCGGTCACGCTGCTCCTCTCGGAAACGCACGATCAGCTCGCCGCGGAGCCAACGCTCACCCCCCCCAGCGTGAATGCCATGGGCGGCACCACGACACCGGTATTCTCGGATGGACCGTCGCGTATGAGCGCGTCGATCTACCGTTCTCTGAGCGGCTTCCGTCCGTCGGCGTCGCCCGGGGTGGACTCGTCCTCGGTTCCACAACCGTTGACGGTGAGGGAGCTGCTCGATTCGGCAACGCTGTCGCTGCCGGACACGAATGAGTTCACCTTCCGACCCTACCGGATCCGCTTCACGGCCGACTACTACGTGCGGCCGACGGTCGGATATCAGCGCGACAATTTCGGCCGCGGCGTCTTCGGCGGCACCGCGGTCGCGCTGTCCGATATCCTCGGCAATCACACTGTCGTGTTCGCAGGTTCGATCAACGGCCGGATTAGTGAAGCCCAGATGCTCGGGCTCTATGCCAATCAGTCGAACCGCATGAACTGGGTGACGGGCTTCTCGCAGGACCCGCTCTACTACTACGGCGGCAGCTCGTGGAGGCGCGTCTCCGATCCGAACGGGGAATCGGGTGACAGTCTCGACGTCTTCTCGACGCGCATCCGCCGGTTCGTCAGTCGCAGCATTTTTACGTCCGCCTCGTATCCGTTCAGCCGCTTCAACCGCGTCGAGCTCGGCCTGCAAGGCGTCAACGTGAGTGAAGCGACGCTCGATGTGCAAACGAAATTCGACGCGGCCAGCGGCGCTTTTGTCGAGCAGTCGCTCATCAGCGGCGGCGGTCCAACGGCCACGTACATCCAGCCGTCGATCGCGCATATCCACGATAACACCCTGTTCGGCTACGTCGGGCCGTTCGCGGGCGCGCGCTCGCGGTTCTCGATCGCTCCCGCCATCGGCACCTGGCAATTCATTTCCGGCCTGGCCGACTACCGGCGCTACATCTTCGCTCGGCCGTTCACGCTGGCGTTCCGCGGGCTGTTCATGGGGCGCTACGGTAAGGACGCCGACCGGTTCCCGATTTTCCTCGGCAGCACGGAGCTGATTCGCGGCTACACGTCCGGCTCGTTCCGCAGCCACGAGTGCGCCGTGACTCCAGGATCGGGTCCGCGAACCGGGTGCGGCCAGCTCGATCAACTGGTTGGCTCCAAGATCGCAGTTGCCAACGTCGAGCTGCGGTTCCCGCTGGCGCGCAGCCTGGTACTGGGATTCCTGCCGATCGGACTGCCGCCCATCGAAGGCGCGTTCTTCTATGACATGGGCGTGGCGTGGTACGACGCGAGCAATCTGAAATGGGACCGCGGGCCGCTGGAGAATCCGTTGCTCGTACGCAAGCCGCTCCGCAGCTGGGGTGGATCGATCCGCGCCAACATGGCCGGCCTCATGATCCTGCGGTTCGACTATACCAAGCCGCTCGACCGCCAGTACAACAAGGCGTATTGGACCGTGAGTATCGGCCCGACGTTCTAACTCCGCGTCGCCAAAACAGTTGCAATGGCCTCGCCGGTTGTCTATTTTGTCCGGCGAGGCCAATTGCCTATCTCCCGTTTCCTTCTCTGTGCGACTGTGACGCTGTGGGGCTGTGGATCCCAGGCGCCGGCGGCGGCATCATCACAACAGCAATCGCCACAACGCGTTAGTCAACTCCAAATCATCGCCCGCATGCCCGGAGCGGCCATCCGGTTGCCCGCCAAGGGAGGGGCGCCACAGCTCTACCGGCTGCCCCGGATGACGCTGGTCGACGGCGCACTGCGCGGCAAGTTGCCGCCCGTCGAGCGCGTGGTCGGCCTCGATCCCGAATCGGAGTTCCTCTTCGTCACTACCGCCAAGAAAGAGCTCCTCGCGCTCGACCTCGGCAGCGGCCGGGTCGATACCGTGGCGACCAGCGTCGCCCAGGCGACACTCGGTCCCGACGGCACGCTGTACGCCGTCGATGCGCAGCGACGCGTCATCTCGTTGTCGCGGCGTACGCGATTCGCGTGGCCGCAACCGCTCACCGCGTTGCCGCGCGATCTCTTCGGCGCGACCGACCAGCATCTCGTGGGCGTGATTCCGCAGGATCGTCTGCTCGTGGCGGCCCCCGACCAACCGCCGGCCGTTCGTCCGATCGCGGCGAGCGGCGACGTCACCGCAACGCGGTGGGGCGATCTCGTCGCCGTGGCCAGCGATTCGGGTGTCACCTTCTACGATCCGCTGGCACGCCGCGACCCCGCGTTCGTACGACTCGAGGGTGGTCCCCGCGCGCTCGCATTCTCGCCGTCGGGACATCGGATCTATGTGGCGCGCCGCAACACGCCCGGGCTGGCTGTCATCGATCGCTTCGAGCGTAAAGAAGTCGATGGGGTCGCACTTCCTGGACCAGTTGCGGCATTGCGGCTCGATCCGCTGGGACGCTGGCTGCTCGCGCGTCCGACCGTCGGTGACTCAGCGTGGATCGTCGATCTGCCGATCAAGCAGCACACCGGCATCATCCCTACTCAATGGCAGGCCGATCTCCCGTCGATTTCGCCGGACGGCATGCTGATCTCCCGCCGCGGCGGTGATGTGGTGTCCCTGCGGCCCGACTCGCTCAGCGAAGTTGGGCGCGTGAAGAATGGCGCCGCGGATCTCTGGGTCCTCACGTCGTGGCTGCCGCGTGGCGTGCCCTCGACGCAGGCGAGCGCGGGCGCTGCGGCTGCGGACAGCGTCGGAACCGAGGGTCCGCTGTACGTGCAGGTCTCCACGTCGCAGAACCCGGAATGGTCGGGCCATTTGGCTGACGACCTCACGCGTGCCGGTCTCGCCGCGCGCGTGTTGCCACCGCAGCACCCTGACGACGGCTATCGTGTGGTCCTCGGGCCCTACGCGACGCGCTCGCAGGCCGAGGCGATCGGCCGGCGGTTGGGACGCCCCTTCTGGATCTACCAACCCGGACAGTGACGACCGCGACCCCTCCCGCTCCACCGACCGCCCCCCGGCAGTTGCCGCTCTCGCGGCTCGGCCATCTGGTGCCGCCGCTGCTCGACGGCCAGGCGTTGGTCGCGCTCGTCGGGCTGACGGACGATCTGCCCTGGGCCGCGAAAGCGGCGTGGGACATCGCCCGCATTGCGGCGCGCGACGGGCGCAGGATCGCGCTCGTCGATATGAATCTCGAGCGCCCCGCCCTGCATGAGACCATCGGGATGGCACCCACCGAAGGCATCGTGGATGCTTTCGAGTACGGCGTTTCGCTGAACAAAGCCGCGCACGAAGTCACGGGCGTGTTCTTCATTCCCGCCGGCTCGGACACGGCGCGCGCGCCCGAGCTGTACGCCCACCCGCGCTGGCCCAAGCTCCAGGCGGGATTCCGTTCCGAAGGAGCGCTGCTCCTGGTTTTCATTTCGCTTTCCGGACTGTCGCAGCTGTCCGCGGTCGCGGACGGCGCGCTCGTGCTGTCGCCCGATGGCGTGGGTCCGAGCTTCACGGTCGGGCGGGATATCCCCTTGCTCGGCGTGGTCCGCGACCGGTGGTTGCCAGCGGCGAGTCATCGTACGCCACCGGCCGCCGTGCCGCTGCCGATCGTTGTGGATGCACCAAAACGTCGTGGGCTGCGCGTTGCCATCACGATGTTGGTGGTCGGGGGTATCGCTGTGGGAGGTTGGGCGCTGCTCGCGGGAGCGCGCGAGTCACTTGTCCCAAAGCCGGCCGCCCCCGCCCCCGCCCCCCCCCCAGCGCCCTTGGCTTCACCATCCTCCACCGTTCGCCACCCACCTCCACCGCCGGTCGTTCGCGACACGCTGGGTTGGACGGTTCAGCTTGCGGCATACGCGTCGCTCGACAAGGCGCTCGCGCATGCCGACCGTCTGGCCGCTGACGCCGGGGTGCCCACGCTGGTCACTCCAGTGCGGCAGAGCGAGAACGGCCCCTTGTGGTATCGAGTCCTGGCGGGTTCGTACGCCACGCGGGCGGACGCTGCCGGCGCGCGCGCGGGGTTGTGGCGCCGGGGCGTCGTCAGCGAAGGCATCGGCGACCTGCTGCTGGCGCCGTATTCCTATCATGCACCGGCGTTTCGCTCGATTCGCTGCGCCGCCGTGGTCTTCCCGCGGTCCGCTGGTCCAATGGGGTGATCTTGATGGGCGCGTTCGAGGCGCCCGATCAGGCAACCTCCACCCAAGCCGCACTCAAACGCGCCGGCGTGCGCGCGAACCTACTCCCCCGTATGGGGGCGGGGCCACCATGAGACTGAGCAGGCTCGAGCTCGCTGGCTTCAAATCGTTCGCGGGCCGGGTTGAACTGCCCTTCGATCAAGGCGTGACGGCCATCGTGGGGCCAAACGGCTGCGGCAAATCCAACATTTCCGACGCCGTGCGCTGGGTGCTGGGCGAGCAGTCGCCGCGCTTGCTGCGCGGCGGGAAGATGGAAGACGTCATCTTCCAGGGATCCACGGGACGCCGACCCGTCAACGTCGCGGAAGTCTCGCTCGTGTTCGACAACTCGGACGGCACCCTGCCGCTTGCCTACCAGGAAGTCGTCGTCACCCGCCGCCTGTCGCGCTCCGGCCAGAGCGACTACCTCCTGAACCGCTCACCGGTGCGGCTGCGAGACATTCAGGATCTGCTGCGTGGCACCGGGCTTGGCGCCGACGCCGCGGTCGTGATGGAAGCGAAGATGATCGAGGCGTTGCTCTCGGAGAAAGCGGAGGAGCGACGCGCGCTGTTCGAGGAAGCGGCCGGCATCGGTCTCTACCGTGACCGGAAGAAGAGCACGGAGCGCCGGCTCGAGGAGACGGCAGCCGATCTCGCGCGGCTCGAGGACCTGATTGCCGAAGTTCAGACGCAGGTGCGGAGCCTGGCGCGTCAACGCGGCCGCGCCGAGCGCTACGGCAAGATGGTGGAGGAGCGCTTCGGCATCGCGATGACCCTGGTGCGGCGCGAGCTGGAAGACTTCGACATCTCGCTCGGCTCGCTCGGGGTCCGCGGCCGCGAGCTGGCGGAGACGATCCCGGCGGCGCGGGCGCGGCTGAGCGACGCGGAGCATGAACGCGAAACGCGCGTGCAGGCGCGTCACACGGGGGAGGCACGCCGGACGGAGGTCGAGCGCCGTCTCGGCGACGCCAAGCTCGAAGTGGGACGGCTCGAGAGCGATCTCGCGCTCGCAGCGGAGCGGCTCAGCAACGCGGGCCAGCGCCGCCAGACGGCCGCGGAGGAGCGCGCGCAGGCGGAGCGGCGCGCCGGGCAGGCCGAACGGGAGCACGACGCGGCCGAGGCTGAGCGCGCCGCCGCCGCGCAGGATCTCGCCGCCGTTCACGGTGAGCTGACCGCGCGGACCGGCGACGAGAACGATGTGCGCGGGCGGCTCACGGCCGAGCGGGCCGGTGTGCGGGAGCTGGAGGAAGCGCTGCAACGTCGCGCCGAGTCCGCGCGCGCGCTCGAGCTGGAAGCCGCGGCGCTCGACCGGGAGCGCAGCGAGCTGCGGGAGCAGCTCGCGCTGGCCACGGGCGAGCGCCAGGATCGGGAAGCCGCGGCGCGCGAAGCGGCGCGACAGACGGACGCCGCGGGGCAGCGCATGGCGCGTGACGCGCAAGCTGCCGTGCGCGGCGTCGAAGCACTGCAGCACGCGCGGCGTCACGTCGCGGCATTGCAAGAGCAGGAGATGACCGCCCGTTCGGCGCGCCGTCAGGCGGAGGCTGCGCTGGCGCAGCTCGAGGCGCGGCGCGACGCGCTCACCGAGCTCGACCGCGAGCACGTTGGTCTCGCCCCGGCCGCCCAGGCTCTCCTCAAGGCGCGCTCCAAGTTCGGTGAAGGAACCGTCCTGGGACCTCTCTCCGATTTCGTCCGGACCAGCCGCCGCGACGCCGAGCTCGCAGAACGGCTGCTCGGCGAATCGCTGCACGCCGTGCTGGTGCGCGACGCGTCGGTCATCGACGCGATTCGGGCGTGGCACGCCGAGAAGCAGCCCGGTCCACTGGTGCTGCTGCCGTGCGTGCCGGGACCGCGCCTGGGCGCAGATGGGCATCCGCTCAAGGACGAGCTGCGCGTCGACGGACCGGCCGCCGCCTGGGTGCGCGCACTGCTCGCCGGTCACGAGGTCCTGGGCAGCGGCGCGCTGCGCCGTGCGAATGGCGCCGTGTTCCTCGATAGCGGCGCGTCCACGGCCGCCGGGCCGCTACAGCGCCGCGCGGAGCTCGACGCCCTTGAAAAGGACGTGCGCGATGCCGCGACCAATCTCGATCGCGCCCGGGCGGCCGAAGAGACGACCATCAAGGAGCTCGCGGCAGCGGAGACTGCCCTCGCGACCGCGGCGCAGGCGGCGGAGCAAGCGCGCCGCACCGAGCTGGACGCTGGCGCCGAAAAGGGGGAGGCGGATCGCGGCTTGATTCACGCGCGCCGTGAGGCAGCGGAAATCGCGACGCAGGTCGACCGCCTGACCCGGCGCCTGGCGGAAGTCGAAACACGGCTCGGCAGCGTGCATGCGGAGCTGCAAGAACGAGAGCTGGAGCGGGTGCGCTCCGCGGAACAGCTCAGTGCCGAGCGGGGCGCACTCGCCGATCTCGAAGCGCAGCAAGAGGCAGCCCGCGAACAGCGCGTGCGCTGGCAGGTCGAAGCCGCGCAGGTCGAAGCCCGGCTCACAGCCGCGACCGAACGGGCCAGCCGCGCCCACGCCGACGCCACCTCCTCGCGGGAGCAGGGCGCCGCGCGCCTGGAGGAAATCAGGCGGATCGAGAGTGACAGCGCGGCGCTGACGACGCAGCGAGCGCAGTGGGAAGACACCCTCCAGGAACGCCGCGTCGCGCTGACCGAGCTGGAGGGCGCGACGCGCGATGCCGAAACGAACGTCGCCATGACCGACGCCGATCTCGGCCAGGCGGAAGGCGCGCTCGATCAAGCCCGGAAGGCGCTCGCCGCTCTCGGTGAGGAGGAGCATCGCCTCCAGCTGCAGCGGACCGAAGTCGAAGGGCGCAAGCGCGGGTTGATCGAGCGGGTCGAGACCGAGTGGCGCAAGCCGCTCGATACGCTGCTGGCCGAGGCGCCGGAGGTGCCGGGCGATCTCGAATGGCTGCGGCAGGAGAACGACCGACTGCGTGGCGCCATCGACGCGGTCGGCCCGGTCAACGCGCTCGCTGTCGAAGAGCACGCCGAGGAAAACAAGCGCCTCGACTTCCTCCAGACCCAGCGCGACGATCTCGTGACGGCCCGCAACTCGCTGCAGCAGGCGGCCCGGGAAATCGATCAGACGGCTAAGACCCTGTTCCTCGAGTCGTTCGGCAAGGTGCGCGACCACTTCCGCTCGGTTTTCCAGACGCTGTTCGGCGGCGGCGAGTGCGACGTGCGTCTCGGCAGCGAAGATGAGCCGCTGGAAAGCGAAATCGAGATTCACGCTGCACCCCGCGGTAAGCGCACGCAGCGGATCCATCTGCTGTCGTCGGGCGAGCGAACCCTCGTCGCGGTGTCGCTGCTGTTCGCCATTTTCCTCGCCAAGCCCAGCCCGTTCTGCCTGCTCGACGAAGTCGATGCGCCGCTCGACGACGCCAACGTGGGTCGCTACGTACGCCTGTTGGCGGAGTTCAAGGACCAGACGCAGTTTATCGTCATCACCCACAACCCCCGCACGATGCAGGCAGCAGACGCCGTATACGGCGTCACCATGCAGGAGCCGGGCGTGTCCACCATCGTGGGCGTGCGCCTCGGCCAGATGGAACCCGTCTAGAGTCCCACAATGCGGCGGCTGTTCTGGCTCGTCCTTCTGCCCGCCGGGCTGGCGGCGCAGCGGCCGGCAGTTTCCCCAATGCTGCCGCGAGTCTGGCAGCGCACGCAGGACACGACGCTCTCCGTATGGCTCTTCGTCCGTCCCGAGGCATCACTTGCCGCCGTCAGCGAGCGCGCCGCAGCCCTCGGCGCCCGCGTGCGCGTGCAAAGCCGCTGGCTCCACGCCATCAGCGTCGATGCACCCACGACGGCGCTGCGGGTCCTGGCACAGGATCGGAACCTGCGCCGCATTCAGCCACTCGGACGGTTTCGACTGCGCACTCCGCCGCGCAGCGGCCGTCCTGCGACAGAGCAGGCGCCTCCGGTCGTGCTCGCGCCCACCGCGGCACCCGGCGACACGTGCGGGGTGACACCGGGCGACGATCCGGTGCTCGGCCCCTCCGAGATGCCGTACCGCCAGCTCCATCTCCGCCCGCTGACCGATCAGGGAGTGAACGGCACGGGCGTCCGTATCGCGATCCTGGACGCGGGCTTCAATACGACGAATCCCGCGTTCAATGGCATCACTGTCACGGCGCAGTACGATTTTGTGTATCACGACAGCGTGGTGCGCAATCAGTCGCATGACGACAGCACGTTCAATGCGGCGTTTCACGGCACTGCCGTCTGGTCGCTGTTCGCGGGGGATGTGCCAGGCCGGCTCCACGGCATCGCGCGTGGCGCAAGCTACCTGCTCGCCAAGACGGAAGACGTGCGTAGCGAGACGCGCGTCGAAGAGGACAACTACGTCGCCGCACTCGAGTGGGCCGACTCGATTGGGGTCGACATCGTCTCGTCCAGCCTCGCCTACCTCGTTTTCGACAACGGATTCAGTTACACGCCATCGCAGCTGAATGGTGACGTCGCGGTCACGACCGTCGCCGCCGACATGGCCGCCCAGCGCGGCATCCTCGTCGTGACGGCGGCGGGTAACGAGGGGCCGGGCTCGCGCTCCATCTGGACGCCCGCCGACGGGGACTCGGTGCTCGCGGTCGGCGCGGAGGATTCGCTCGGCACCATCGCTTTCTTTTCGTCGCGCGGCCCGACGGCGGACGGCCGCATTAAACCCGACTTCACCGCCCCCGGGGTCGCGGTGTGCGTCGTGACGGACATCGGCCACGTGAATCGTCTCGACGGCACCTCGTTCGCAACGCCGCTGCTCGCCGCCAGCGCCGCGCTCATCAAGCAGCTGCACCCCACGTTGACGCCGATCGGGCTGCGGACGGCATTCCGCAATGTGGCGAGCAATCGGGCCAGCCCCGACACGATTCGTGGCTGGGGCCGGCCCGACGTGAGCGCCGTCGGCGTGTTTCCCACGGGTGTCGCGGCGATCGCCCCACTCGCGTCCGGCGGTACGCTGACGACCATCACGCCGGCCTTCTCGTGGACCGTTGGAACCGTTCCCCCATCCGCGATGCCCGTGAGCTACCGGCTGCGCATCGCCCGCGACAGCACGTTCACCACACCGCTCATCGACACGATCGTGACGGTCGAGACGTTCGACCTCGGACAGCCGCTCAAACCCGGCTCCGTGTTCTGGCAGATCGACGCGACCGCCGCGACGGGAGAGAAAGCGACGACGGGAATCGTCGGGCCGATTCCCGTCCCACCCTGGGCGACGCTCCTAACCCTCAACAATCCGGCCGGCTCCGTCACAAATTCAGCGGCGCCCACGTTCACATGGAGCTCGCCGGGCGTGTCGTCCCCACCCGGCCCGTTGACGTACGACCTGGCGGTGCAGCGTGTCTCCACGGGACTCTATGACTTTGGCGTTGTCGGATTGCGGGACACGACGTTCACCCTGACGCAGCCGCTCGAGCTGAATACCACGTATCGCTGGCACCTCGTGATCCACGCGGGGAACGACACCACGCTGGTGCGCAGTCAGGGAACGTTTCTCGTTACAGACGGTGGTTTACCGACGGCGACGCTGCTGTATCAGAACTTTCCCAACCCCTTCCCTGCCGGCGGTCGCGACTCGACCTGCCTCTGGTTCGACGTCGCCACGGCAGGAACCGTCGAGCTCGATATCATCGATTTGCGCGGCAATCCGGTGCGTCGCTTCATACCTGGCAAAGACTTTCCAGCCATTCTGGACGCGGGACGTTACGGCCGCGGGACGAGCGGCGGCATCGGACTCTGTGATTCGCGGCTGATGTGGGATGGTCGAGCGGATGATGGCACCCTGTTGCCTGCCGGCGTTTATCTCGCCAAGCTCAAGGCACCCGGCTTGCTCGTGTTCAAGCGGATCGTCTTTCGAGGCAGATAGAGCCGGTGCACGTTGGTGGAGGTCTAAAATGGAATTGGTCACCGTCGGCACTGGTACTGTTGCCCCTTCGGCGCGCCGCACCTGCCCGTGTCACTGGGTGGAGCGCGGGGATCTGCGTGTGCTGCTCGACTGCGGCGCCGGCTCACTCCATCGCCTGGCAGAATTCGGACTGCCGTGGCATCAGGTGAGCCACGTCATCTTGTCGCACTTCCACCCCGACCACTGGGGCGAGCTGCCGATGCTCGTGTACGCTCTCAAGTACACGACCGAGCCGCCGCGCAAGGACCCGTTCGTCATTCTCGGGCCGCCCGGCGTCGTGCACCTGCTACGCACACTGGCCGAGGGCTATGGAGATTGGCTGCTCGATCCCGGGTTCCCGATCGGCATCCTCGACGTCCGCGAGGGCGAGCCCTTCCCGCTCAATGCCGACGTGAATCTCGAAACCTTCCCGGTGCCGCATACGACCGAGAGCGTGGCGCTCTCGCTCGAAGCGCCGGAGGGCCGTCTGGTGTACACCGGCGATACGGGGCCCAGCTCCGAGCTGGCGCGCTGGGCTGGGGGCTGCGACCTGTTGCTCGCTGAGTGCTCGTTGCCGGAATCGCGAGCGATGGACATCCACCTCACGCCCGAACAGGCCGGGGACCTGGCCAAGGATGCGGAGGCGAAGCGCTTAGTCTTGACCCACTTCTATCCCCCGGTAGAAACTTCGGACCCGGCAAAGCTGGCCGGTACGCGCTTTGGCGGCCCGGTTACCGCGGCGAAAGACGGCGACCGGTTCACTATTGGAGATGGGAGACGCTCGTAGTGCTGATCGTGATGCGGCATGGCGCGACACGCGAGGAAGTCGAGAAGGTCATCTCCGTCATCCAGGAGATGGGCTATCAGGCGCAGCCCATGCCTGGGGCGCAGCGCACGGCCGTCGGTCTCGTCGGCAACGACGGCCGCGTGGACGCGTCGCGCCTGGAGGGCCTGCCCGGAGTCCACGAAGTCATCCATGTCTCACAGCCGTACAAGCAGGTCAGCCGCGAGTGGAAGAACGAACCGACGATCGTGCGCCTCCCGGGAGGGGGGGGCGTGGCGTTCGGCGGCAACGACGTCGTGGCGATCGCCGGGCCGTGCTCCGTCGAAAGCGAGCGCCAGATCATCGATGCCGCACGGCAAGTCAAAGACGCAGGTGCCGTGGTCTTGCGGGGCGGCGCCTGGAAGCCGCGCAGCTCTCCCTACTCGTTCCAGGGACTCGGCAAGCCCGCCCTGCGGCTGCTGGCGAAGGCGCGCGAGGAGACCGGCCTCCTGATTTGTACGGAAGCGATGGACGAAACCGGCCTCGGCTGGGTCGCCGAGACCGCCGACATCGTGCAGATCGGAGCGCGCAACATGCAGAACTTCTCGCTCCTCAAGCTGGCGGGCCGCTGCGGCAAGCCGGTGCTGCTCAAGCGTGGCATCAGCGCCACCGTGCAGGAGCTGCTCCTCTCGGCGGAGTATCTGCTGGCCGAGGGCAATTACGACGTCATTCTGTGCGAGCGCGGCGTGCGGAGCTTCGACACTGCGACGCGCAACCTGTTCGATCTCACAGCGATTCCGGTCGTGCACAAGCTGTCGCATCTGCCCATCATCGCCGATCCGTCGCACGGCACCGGTCTGCGCGACAAGGTGATTCCCATGGCGCGCGCCGCCGTCGCCGCGGGCGCCGATGGCATCATGGTGGAAGTGCATCCCAACCCCGAAGAGGCGCTGTCGGACGGCGCGCAGTCGTTGTTCCCCGATCAGTTTGCCCAGTTGATGCGTGAAGTGCGGATAATCGCAGAGGCTATCGGGAGACGGGTTGCGGAGCCCGCTGCGGTGAGCGCGTAAAATGGCGGGCCGGCGGGCTGACGGGCTGGCGGGCGGAATGTTGGGCGCTGCGGCGTTGTTGTTCGCCGCCCGCGTGCCCGCCGGCCCGCCCGCCCGCCAAGACCCCACACCAATTCTGGATCGGGCAAGCACGTCGTACGATACCGTCAAGACCCTCCAGGCCGAGTTCACGCAAATCGTCGATAACCCGATGATCGGCGATCCCGATACGACGCGGGGCAGACTCTATCAAAAGCGGCCGAACTACTTCGAGATGCGGTTCACGGATCCGAAGCACGATCGCATTGTGGCGGATGGGAAACGCCTCTGGCTGTACACGCCCAGCACAACGCCCAATCAGGTGATTCGTACGGCCATCCCGTCCACCGGGACCAACGGTCCCCATCTCATTGGGCAGTTTGTCGACCATCCGCGCGAGCGGTATGACGCGCGCTACGTGCGCAGCGACTCGCTGCCCGATGGTGCCGTGGATGTGATCGCGCTGACGCCGCGCGCCAAGGACCTTCCCTACACGGCGGCGACGGTGTGGATTGCCAGGAAAGATCGATTGGTGAGACGCATCGAGATCGTCGAAACGGGCGGTCAGCGCCGTACGATTGTGCTGCGGGATCTCCTGGTGAACAAAGCCATCGCCGCGCGCGAGTTCACGTTCTCCCCGCCGGCCGGAACACAGGTGGTAGATCAGTAGCCAGGGCCTTGGCGACCTGCTCCGCCGTCTTTTCGTCCATCCCCTGTTTCTGCGCCAGCTCGAGCGCCGCGCGTCCCAGCGCGCGGTACAGCTTCGCGTCGTCGAGCGTCAGCGCTTCGAGATGACGGCCGATCGTCGCAGTGTCGCCACGCACGACCGGACCAGTCAGCGCCTCGCGCGGCTCGTAGCGCGTGAGGTTCTCGAACGTCCCCTCGACCAGCGGCCGCAGCGCAGCCCACGCGTCCGCATCCGATAGGCCGGCGTGCCGGAGCAGCCGCTGCGCCACCGCCTCGACCACCACCAAATAGTTCGACGCAAACACCGCACCCGCGTGATATATCGCTTTCGCCTTGGTCGCGATGCGAAACGGCCGCATGCCCAGGTCACGCGCCAGCTGCTCACCCGCTTCGACCGCGCGCGCCATCCCTTCGACCGCCGCCCACGCGCCCTTGAGCCGCTGGGGAGTCTGCTCCGGCTCGACGATCGTCTGCAGCGGATGGAGCGAGCCGAGCGCGGCGCGGCTACCGACGAGCGCGCCGAGCGCTTCCTGACCCTGAGCTCCGGAAAGATGCAAGACGATGTGCCGCTCGTTGATTGCACGCGACGTCGCCAGCGACTGGGCGAGCGGTTGAATGGCGTCATCGCGGACGGCGAGGATGACGATGGGCGTCTCGCCGATCCAGGGCGGAGGTTTGTTGCCGTCGCCGACGGTGAGCGTCAGCGGTGCGGGAATGTTTTTCTTGTTACGCCCGTGGAGGCGGATGGTATAGCCCGCCTGGGCAAGAGCCAGCGCCAGTCCAACACCCGCGCGACCGGGCCCGATGAGCCCGATCGCGCGGGGAGACTGCTCGGTCACCGATTGCGGACCGTCGACGGAGAAGGCTGCGTGTTGGCGAGCGTGAGGAGATCCTGCGGCGACTTGGCGCGGTCGGCCAGCGCCAGCGCGCGCTTCACCTGCTGATCGTCCGACATACGGCGCCGGAACTCCGCCGGGCGGCCGAAAACGTACCGCGCCGCCTCGTACCCGAGCTCCTGCGAAATCAGGGGCCGCGCGCCAGCGATGATGGAATCGGGCAGTGCCGCACCCTTGCTGCGGATCCGGCGAACGATCTCATCGACCATGGCTTCGGTCACCGTGAAAGTGGGATTCGACAACCGGTTCCCTTCCTTCAACTCGAGCGCGTACGTGGCAAGTGCGTCGCGATACAGCGGCGTCTTGTCGCCCAGCGCCCGGATGAAGCTCCGCTCGGCCGTCGTGAACGTGTCGGCGACGACGTAAAGGTCCGGCCGAATACCGCCGCCGCCGTAGACGGTGCGGCCGGCGTCGGTGTGGAATACCGCGGTCGAATCGGGCTTGGTATCCTGCCCCCGCTGCGCCGCGATCACCTGGGCCTCCTGCTCCGCTTCCGTGTGCGTGACGCGCTGAATCGTACGGCCGCTCGGCGTGTACCAGCGCGCCGTCGTCAGCTTCAGACCGGTTTCCGGCGTCAACCGCCAGAACGACTGGACCAATCCCTTTCCGAACGTGGGTGTGCCGATCAGGACGGCCCGGTCATGGTCCTGCAGCGCGCCCGCGATGATTTCCGCGGCACTCGCCGAACCGCCGTTCACGATCGTGACAATGGGCAGTCGCGGCCACTGCTGCGGCTTCGCATCGGTGAACTCATGAGAGGAGCCGGGGGCACGACCGCGGGTCTCGACGATCGCCTTGCCCGGATCGAGGAACAGATCCGACACGGCCACGCCCTGATCGAGCAAACCGCCGGGATTCTGGCGGAGATCGAAAATCAGCGACTTCATGCCCTGCTTGAGCAGCGTGTCCATCGCCTGCGAAACTTCACGGGCCGAGCTCTCGCTGACCGGATTGAGCGAGATATAGCCGACGTGATCGTTCAACATCATCGCGATCTGGACCGATCGGATGTGAATGGTGGCGCGCGTGAGCTTGAACTTGATCGAATCATCGATGCCCAGCCGCCGAATGGTGAGCTCCGCCGCCGAACCCGCTGGCCCGCGGAGCTCCTTCACCGCCTGATCCTGTTTCCACCCTTCTGTGGAGCGGCCGTCCAGCTGGACAATGCGGTCACCCGTCTGAATGCCGGCACGCTCGGCCGGCGTATCGGGCAACGGCGCGACGACGGTGATCCAGCCGTCGCGCACGTCGATCTGAATGCCGAGGCCTGAATAGTTGCCCGTCGTCGCTTCGGAAAGCTGGCGGAAATCTTCGGGCTTCAGGAAGACCGAATAGGGATCGCCGAGCTGATCGAGCATGCCGTCGATCGCCATCTGGTAGAGCTGCTTTTCGTCGAGCGAGTCGACGTAGTAGTCGGCGACGTGCGCGAGCACGTCGTCGAACAGGCGCGCCTGTTGATAGACGGATCCGGCCGGCTCGGACTCGCGCTGTAGAAACCAGCCGCCGCTCACCAACGCAGCCACGGTGACGGCGGCGATCACATATCCTTTGTGACGAATCATTCATGCGCCTTTCAATGATAGAGCCGTTGCCGCCACGATTTCGCGCCAGGCGGCGTCCTGGACGGCCTTCCTTGTCTGACTGGCATCAATATGGACAATCCCGGGCCCGGATGCGCTACGGTAGGCCTCCCGGACCCGTGTGTGAAACGTGTCATCCTCACGCTCGATGCGGTCCCGCACCTTGCCGGCCACCTTCTGCCGCTCCCGCCCCACCGTCACCGGAACGTCCAGAATGAGCGTGAGGTCCGGCGTCAATCCGCCGGTGGCCACTCGCAAGGCCGCCTCGACATCCGCCCGCGGGAGGCCTCGTCCCGCCACCTGGTAAGCGATCGTCGAAAGACCGAAGCGGTCGGCGATGACCATCTGCCCATCCGCGAGCGCGGGCCGAATCACCCGCTCTACAAGATCGGCACGAGCCGCGAGAAAGAGAAATAACTCCGCGGCATAGGCGCGGTCGTGGCGTGATTTCAGGGCCAACTTGCGAGCCGCTTCAGCGATCGGGGTCCCGCCGGGCTCGCGGACCGTCAGCACCTCCCGCCCTTCAGTACGAAACGCCGTCCCGAGCCAGCGCACCAGCGTCGACTTGCCAGCGCCCTCGGGACCTTCGACGACGACAAACGTCATCCGAGCGTGATGATCGGGCTGGCGGCGCCCTTCTTGATGCCCTCGTAGATGCGGGCGTTAATTCTCGCCATCAGTTTTTCGAAATTCGCCTGCGCGGCGACCATCTGCTGATACACCGGATTTCCCTGCACGCTTTGGAGCGCAGTGTCATACTGCTCCACCTGCTCCTTCGTCGGCTCCTTTCCCTGCTGTGCCACGCGCTCGATTTCCTGTGCCAACCGTTCGGCGTCAGCGAGCACTTTCTGTACCGCTTGATCGTCCCGCAGCGCTTCGGTTGCGCGACGCAACGCCTTGTATTCCTCGGTCTGGCCGAGCACGCGCCCCAGATCTTCAGCTTTCTCTTCGAGCACTAATCCTCCTTGGTGGCCAACGCGTAGCGCGGGTAGCCGAATAGATCGGCATGAACGGCGACGGTCCATCCGTATCCGTGGCCTAGCGTGCGAAGGGCATCCGCCCGCCGTTCGTCGATCTCTAAGGCCAGCAGGCCGCCTCGCTCCAGCAACGCGCCCGCTGCGGCAAAGATCGCACGCGTGGCGTCGAGACCATCGATCCCACTGACGAGTGCTTCGCGCGGCTCGAAATCGCGGACGCCGGGTTCCAGCGCCTCATACTCGGCAGCCGTCACATACGGGGGGTTGGAGACGATCACGCGAAACCGCTCCCCTGTGTCTACCAGGGGCTCGAGAAAGTTGCCCTCCCGAACCTCGAGCGGCGTGTCGGGCGCGATGCGCGCGATGTTCTCGCGCGCAAGCTCGGCCGCCGCCGCGGATTGCTCCACCGCGACCACCTTTGCGAAGTGTCCCTCGATCGCCAGCGAGAGCGCGATGCAGCCGGACCCCGTACCGATATCGGCCGCGATCCCGCGTTTTGCGTTTCCCGTTTCCCGGTTCCCGATTTCGCGTAGCACGAGCTCGACGAGCCCCTCGGTTTCCGGCCTCGGGATCAGGGCGCGTGGATCGATCTTCAAATCGATGGTGCGAAATCCGACATGGCCACACACGTATGCGAACGGCACGCCGCGCTTGCGCTGCTCCACCGCCTCCCAAAAGCGTTGCGTCACATCCGGCGCGGCGTCGGCGTCCCGTCTCAGCCACACCTCAGCCCGTTTGAGACCGGCAACCGCTGCCCACAGAGCGGTGGCCTCGCCAGCGGGCAGCGAGCCCGAGGCCCGAGACAATTCGTCGGTGATGCGGCGGAGGACACGGACTTCAGGCACTCAGCCGCTCCTTTTCCTGCGCCTGCTTCAGCGCGCCGATCAGGTCGTCCAGCCGGCCGTCCATCACTTGATCGATGTTGTGCGTCGTGAAGTGAATGCGATGATCCGTGACGCGATTCTGCGGAAAGTTGTAGGTGCGCACCTTTTGCGAGCGGTCGCCGGTGCCCACCTGCGCCCGCCGGTCCCGCGCACGCGCGGCTTCCTGCTCAGCGACCATGCGATCGAGCAGGCGCGAGCGAAGGATTTCGAGCGCCTTGATTTTGTTTTGCAGCTGAGACTTTTGATCCTGGCACTTCACTTCGAGACCGGTGGGAAGGTGCGTGACGCGCACCGCGCTGTCGGTCGTGTTGACGCTTTGCCCGCCGGGGCCGCCCGAGCGGAACACGTCGATCCGCAGATCCTTGTCCTCGATCTTGACGTCGACCTCTTCGGCTTCCGGGAGCACGGCCACCGTTGCCGCCGAGGTATGAATGCGGCCCTGCTGCTCGGTCACGGGGACGCGCTGCACGCGGTGCACGCCCGACTCGTAACGGAGCGTACCGTAGGCCTTGGGACCGCGCGCCGCAAACACCGCTTCTTTCAAGCCGCCGAGGGTGCCGTTCGAGAGCGAGAGGATCTCGACCTTCCAGCCGCGGCGCTCGGAGAAGCGCACGTACATGCGGAACAGATCTGCGGCAAACAGGGCCGCCTCGTCGCCGCCGGTGCCGGCGCGGACCTCGACGATCGCGTCGCGGTCATCAAAGGGGTCCGACGGCGTGAGGAGCTCGGCGAGCTCGGCCGCGAGGCGGTCGATGTCCGGACGAAGCCGCTCGACGTCGCTGCGGGCCAGCTGGGACAGCTCGGGGTCCTTGTCGGCGAGCACTTCGCGAGCCTGCGCCAACTCCCCCTCGAGGCGCTCCAGGCGCTGGTGCGCCAGGCGAATGGCCTCGAGCTGGGCGTGCTCGCGGCCGAGTTGTTTGCGTTTGGCCGGATTTCGGGCGGTGGCGGGGTCGGCCAGCTGTCGGGCGACCTCCTCCGCCCGGGCGAGCGCCTGGCGGAGTCTGTCGTCCACGGACTTAGCTCGCTCCGGCCTTGGTACCGTACTTCTGGCGGAAGCGCTCCACGCGGCCGGCGGTGTCGAGGAGCTTCTGCTTGCCCGTGAAGAAGGGGTGGCAGCTGGCGCAGACTTCAACGTGAATCACAGGTGTGGTCGAGCGCGTGACGAATGTGTTGCCACACGCGCACTGAACCGTCGCACGCTGGTATTTGGGGTGAATCCCGGGTTTCACTGCAGTATCCTTGCTGAATTGTCGGACAGAAACGAAGTGCGGAAATATAGCTGGGACATTAACTTGGGGGCAAGGCTCACCCCCGCGGTTCAATTGACACCCAAGCCCCGAGGCCGTAATCTGAGCGCGAACCAAGGAGAGTGTTCGCGTGTCACCCGCGGAAGTGCTGCAGAAGGTCCCGCTGTTCAGCCAGCTCGCCGCCACCGACCTGCAGCGCGTGGTGGATGTGGCGCGCGACCGTGCCTACCCCAAGAACTCAGTCATCCTGTTTGAAGACGATCCCGGCGACGCGTTGTATGTGGTCGCGAAGGGCCAGGTAAAAGTCGTCCTCATCGGCGAGGATGGCCGGGAAGTGATTCTCTCCGTACTCGGCGAAGGCGAGTTCTTCGGAGAGATGGCGCTCATCGACGACGAGCCGCGCTCGGCTCACGTCATCGCGATGGAAGACTCGACGCTGATCGTGTTGCGTCGCGAGGATTTTCAGGGAATCCTCGAGCACTCCGCCGGCATCGCACTCGCGTTGCTGCGCGAGCTGTCACGCCGGCTGCGCCGCGTGGACGAGAAGGTCGGCAGCCTCGTGCTGCTCGACGTCCACGGGCGTGTCGCCCAGCTGCTCCTCGATCTGGCCGACGAGACCGATGGCCAGCGCATCACTCGCCGTCTGACCCACCACACGATCGCTCAAATGATCGGCTCCTCGCGCGAAACGGTGTCGCGGACGATGCGCGAGCTGGTCGACAAGGGCATGATCGATGTCAGCCGCAAGGACATCGTGATTCGTGATCGGGGGGCGCTGGAGCAAGCTGCAGGACGGTCGTGAGGCGCATCACGGTCTACATCTCTAATTGCCAGTAACTTAGGCCGAACCTCGGCCTGTGACTCGCATGGCCTACACGGTGACGTTCTGGGGAACCCGGGGCAGCATTCCAACGCCCGGGCCGGCCACCGCGCGCTACGGCGGCAACACGCCATGTGTCGCCGTTGAAGGCGCGGGGGGCCAGCTGGTCGTGCTCGACGCGGGCACCGGGATCCGGGCGCTGGGGCTCGACCTGGTGGCGAAACAGAATGGCGCCGCGCGCGTCGAGATTCTGCTCTCCCATGCGCATTGGGATCACATCCAGGGCCTGCCGCACTTCAAACCGTTCTTCGCACCGGGGAATACGGTGCGCATCTGGGGATCGCGGCAAGGCACCACGTCACTGGAGGCGATCCTGCGGCAGCAGATGGATCCGGCGGTGTTTCCGGTGCCGCTCGACGCGTTGTCGGCGCAGCTGACGGTGCAGCAGGTGGACACGGACGACTTCTTGATCGGCGACTTCCGGGTCCGGACGATCAAGCTGCGGCACCCGGGAACCACATTGGGATTCCGGCTCACTCCGGCGAAAGCGAGCGGGCCGAGCATGGCATACGTGACCGACAACGAATTGGGCAGCGGCGGGCAGTATGAAGTGCCGGGCAGCTGGCGGCGGGGTTTCGTGGCGTTTCTCAAGGGCGTCGACCTTCTCATTCACGACGCGATGTACACGCCCAAGGAGCTGGAGCAACACCGCGGCTGGGGGCATTCGACCTATGAAGAAGCCGTGACGCTCGCCCAGGATGCCGGCGCGAAGAAGCTCGTCCTGTTCCATCACGAACCCGAGCACGGCGACAAGGAAATGGACGCGCTGGTGGCGGCCGCCCGCAAATTCGCGAAATCGCGCGGCGAACCACTTCAGGTTGTCGCCGCGCAAGAAGGCATGAGGGTGACCCTGTGACTCGAGGAGTAGCTATGCGCGCGCGTGCCGTCCTGACCGTGTTGAGTGTCGTTCCGGTCCTCCTGGGAGCGCAACAGCGCGGCCAGGACACCCGGCCCGGCATCGCCGTGCTGCCGTTCACCAATGGCGGCTCCTACGGGCAAGCCAAGGAAGACTTCGACGCGCTGGAACGCGGCATCGCGGGAATGATGATCTCCGAATTGCAGCGCAATCCGGCCGCCCGGGTCGTGGAGCGCGACCAGATCACTCAGCTGCTGAGCGAGCAGAATCTCGGCGCGCAGGGCCGCGTCGACTCCGCCACGATTGCCCGCGTAGGGAAAGTGACCGGGGCGCGGTACATGGTCATGGGCACGTTCATCGATTTCTACGGTGACTTCCGGATCGATGTCCGCCTGGTCAATTCGGAGACGACGGAAATCGTAAAGACCGAGTCCGACCGGGCCCAGCGGGACCATCTCTTCGACCTGATCCGCAACGTCTCCGAGCGGCTGATGAAGGACGCGAATCTGCCGCAGCTCGAGCGTCGCGCGAACGATCAGCGCTCGGAACGGAAGATTCCCACGGAGGCACTGACCTACTACTCGCGCGCCCTGCTGTATCAGGATCGCGGCCAGAAAGAAAAGGCCGCGGACATGTTCATGCACGCCATCCAGATCTTCCCCGAATACGCTGAGGCGCAGCAAGGCCTGCAGCGGGTCAAGCAGTCGTAACGGGTCCCTCGCACTTGCGCTGTCTCGCCAGGGCAGCGGCGTGAGATATCTCCTGCTGCATCCGCCGATGTGGCGGCCGGACTCCGTTGCTCCTGCGCTCGCGACCTCGCAGGTAGAGGCCCGCGCCGTACCGCAGCCGCGGGATCTCGCTGTTGAAGACCGGCCCACGGTGTTTCTCCTCGACGCCGAGAGCCGCTCCGCGTTCCCCCTGGACGTGCTGCGCTCTTTCGTGGACGCCGGCGGCGCCATCGTCGCGCTGGGACGCAACGGTGAAACCGACGTGCCCGACGCCCTCCCCACCGAGTTTTTGTCGGGATTCCTGACGCATCCAGCGAGCCCGCGCGGCCTGCTCGTCGCGATTCGGGCCGGCTTCCGCGAGGCCGCGGCGCGCGCGGAGACCGCGCGCGCGCGTGGCGAGGCGGCGCAGCGCTCGCGCGAAATCGGCGAGCTCACGCGCATCGGCGTCGCGCTGGGGACCGAGCGCGACCTGAAGACTCTGCTCGACTTGATCTTGACCCAGTCGCGCCGCATCACGCAGTCGGACGCCGGCAGCCTGTACCTCGTCGAGCACAGTGCGGAGGGGACGAAGCGGCTGCGCTTTCGGCTGGCGCAGACGTACTCGAAGCCCGAGGCGCCGTTCGTCGAGTTCACGATCCCCGTCGACCGCACCAGTCTCGCCGGGTACTGCGCCGTCACGGGCGATCCGCTCGTCATCGACGACGCGTACTTCCTGCCGCCGGATGTTGAATACACGATCAACCGCTCGTTCGACGAGCGCTACGGCTACCGCACCAAGTCGATGCTGGTGATCCCGATGAGGGATCACAAGAACGAGATCATCGGCGTGCTGCAGCTCATCAATCGCAAGCGCAACCTCGAAGCGATCCTGACGACCCCCAGCGACGTGGAGGAACAAGTCGTCCCCTACTCGAAGCGGACCGTCGAGTTGGTCACCGCCCTCGCCGGGCAGGCCGCCGTCGCCATCGAAAACAGCCGGCTGTACGAGGACATCGAGAAGCTGTTCGAGGGATTCGTGCTCGCGGCGGTGCATGCCATCGAGCAGCGTGACCCGACCACCTACGGCCATAGCGGGCGCGTCGCGGGGATGACGGTGAGCCTCGCGGAAATCGTCGACCGGAGCGGCGATGCGCCCTACCGGACCATACGGTTCTCCCGCGAGCAGCTGAAGGAAATCCGCTACGCGGCTCTGCTGCACGATTTCGGCAAGGTCGGCGTGCGCGAGCAGGTACTCGTGAAAGCCAAGAAGCTCTACCCGTCGGACCTGGGGCTGGTCCGTCATCGTCACGCCTTCATTCGCCGCACGGCGGAGCGCGAATTCTGGCGCAAGCGCGCGGAGTTCCTCGAGGGGAACGGCAAGAAAGGCTATGACGGATTCGTGAAGGAGCTGGAGGACGTGCATCAGCAGGAGCTGCAGGCGCTGGACCGTTTCCTGGAAATCGTGCTGCGGGCCAACGAGCCGACGATCCTGCCCGACGGCAGCTTCGAGGAGCTGAAGACCTGGTCCACGCGCACCTACCTGGGACTCGACGGCGTGACGGAGCCGTTCCTCTCGCCCGATGAGATGCGCTACCTGACGATCCGCAAAGGGAGTCTCGACGCTGCGGAGCGGCATGAGATCGAGAGCCACGTCACGCATACCTATCAGTTCCTGCAGCGCATCCCGTGGACGAGCGAGCTGCAGCAGATCCCGCTCATCGCCTATGCGCACCACGAGAAGCTGGATGGCCGCGGGTATCCGCGTCGGATTACGGGAGAGGCGATCCCGATTCAAACCCGCATGATGACGATCAGCGATATCTACGACGCGCTGACCGCCCAGGACCGGCCCTACAAGCGGGCCGTGTCCCGCGATCGCGCGATCGACATCATGACCGATGAAGTCCAGGACGGCCAGCTCGACCGTGACCTCTTCACGTTGTTCATCGAAGGCAAAGTCTTCCAGCGGCCAGTGGCGGAGACCGCCGGTTCCTAGAAAAACAACAGCTTCACTGAAATCAGCATCAGGAATCCGCCGAACAGCTTCCGCAGCGTCGCGTCAGGTATCGACCCCGCGAGCCGTGCTCCAAAATACGCGCCGATCAGGAGACCCACCGCGACGACGGCGGCATATGCCCAGTTGACCTGGTGCCGTTTCGAGTACTCAAGCACGCCGAGCAATCCCACAGGCAGGAGCAGCGCCGCGAGCGATGTTCCATGCGCCGTGTGCTGCGGCATCTTGGTGATGAAGACGAGGCCGGGGATGATGACGACGGCTCCGCCGACGCCAAACAAGCCCGAGATTACCCCCGCGAGCAGTCCCAGCACCGATATCAGAGCCCACGTCATACGGTGTTTCCTTTCCCCCAGCCGCCACCGCCCGGGGTTTCGATTCGGAGGATGTCCCCCGCTGCTAGTCGCAGCGTGGTCTTCGAAGGGAGTGTCTCGCCGTTCAACGCGTTGATTCCGGGCTGCCCATCACCCCCGCCTGCATTGCCCGCCGGTCCGTGGCGGCGGCGCTCGGTGAGCAGCGTCGCCTCCATCGGCGCGAGGGCTTCAAACTCGCGCACGACACCATCTCCACCAGTCCAGGCCCCGGCGCCGCCGCTGCCTGCCCGCAGGGCATACGTCCGTACTCTCAGCGGATGCTCCAGCTCCAGCACTTCGATCGGCGTGTTGCGCGTGTTCGACATCCCGACGTGTACGCCCGACGGCCCGCGGGCACCTCGACTCGCGCCCTGCCCGCCACCAATAGTCTCGTAATACGTCCACGTGTCCCGCATCCCGTTTCCCATTTCCCGCAGCCCGCCAAACGTCACGTTGTTCATCGTTCCCTGCCCTTGGGCAGGAACGACGCAGCCGCCGGCCGCGAGCGCGCGAAATACGGTGTCCGCGATTCGCTGGGACGTCTCGACATTCCCCGCAGCCACGGCGCTGGGCGGCCGCGCGTTGACCAGGCAGCCGGCCGGCGCGGTCACGCGAATCGCGCGGGACACACCGCCGTTCATCGGCACATCATCTGCCAACAGCGTGCGTACCACGAACAACACCGCCGAGCGCGTCACAGCGATCGGGCAGTTGACGTTCCCGGGCGCCGCACCGCTCGTCCCGGTGAAGTCGGCGTGAAACATGCCGTCCTGGATCCTGATCTTCACACAGATCTCGAGATCCTCGCCGGTGACGCCGTCGCCTTCGAGGTAATCGGTGGCTACAGCGTCCACCGTCATCGTTTGCAGCCGCGCCCGGGTGCGCCGCTCGGCGTAATCGAGCAGCTCACGCGCCGCCTCGCGCAGCGCGGTCAAGCCGTGCCGGCGCGCGAGCGCTCGCAGACCGTCGGCACCGCGCTCGACAGCCGCGCGCTGCGCGGCGAGGTCGCCCCGCCGCATGTCGGGGGTTCGCACATTCGCGAGCACCACGCGCTCGAGCTCGACCGTGAGTCGCGTCGGCGGAATAATGAGGCCCTCTTGATACAGCTCGCGCGCACCGGCCGGCATGCTCCCGGCCGTCATCCCGCCCACGTCCGAGTGATGCGCCCGGACCACGCTGTAGCCGCCCACGGCGCCATCGAAATCGATCGCACCGATCAGCGTGAGATCCGGAAGATGGCTTCCGCCCGAGTACGGATCGTTCAGCAGGAAGAGCTCACCCGGCACCGGGTCGAGTAGTCGGACGGCCGCGACGGCATCCGCGAGCGCGCCGAGGTGCACCGGAATGTGCGCCGCCTGCGCGATCATCTCGCCGTCGGCGTCGAACAACGCGGCGGACGCGTCGCGCCGCTCACGGATGTTGGGCGAGAGCGCGCTGTGCACGAGCACGAGCCCCATTTCCTCGGCCACCGACGCGAAGGCGTGCGCCATCACTTCGAGACCGACGGCGTCGAGCCTCATAAGCGCTCCACAATCACGGCGCCGGATGGATGGACGACGCCGCGCCAACCCGGCTCGATGAGTCCCGTGGCATCCGGGCCCGCCAGGATCGCCGGCCCATTCAGCGGATGTCCGCCGGCACGTTGCTCACCCAGGGGCCACACATCGGCGCGCACCCGTTTGCCGTCGCGCGTCACGATCATGCGTCGACCGCCGCTCGAAATTCCTACTCCGGCCGGTCGCCCCAGGTCTGACGCCTGCGGCGCGGCACGCTCGGCCACCACGCGGAGATTCACCAGCTCGACCGATTCCCGCTCTCCCCCGCCGGTATGGCCGTGCCGTGCACGATGCGCCGCCTGGAAGGCCGCGCCGAGGAGTGCTGGATCGTCGCGCAGCGCCGGCACGGTGATTTCGTACCCCTGCCCCGCAAAGCGACAGTCCACGAACCGGGTCAGGGTCGCGTTCGGTAAGGCCGCGGCTGCCGCCCCGAGCAGCGGCTGGAACGCGTCGGTAAGAGCGACGGTGGTCAGCTCGGCAAGGGGCCGATGCAGCGACGCGATCACAGCCATGCGCTCGGGAGCCACGGCCAGGCCGAGCGCGCTGAGGACCCCGGGATGAGGCGGGATCACCACGCGCGACATGCCGAGCGACTCGGCGAGCGCGCAGCCGAACAGTGGTCCCGCGCCGCCAAACGGCAGCAACGCCATGCCCCGCGGATCGATGCCGCGGGCCACACTCACCCGCTTCAGCGCGCGAGCCATCACCGCCGTAGCGACCTCCACAATGCCGGCCGCCACCTCGCAGATGTCGTGCGCCGCGCGGTTTCCCAGCGCGCGCGCGAGCCCGGACAACGCGCGCTCGGCGGCGGCGCGATCCAGACGAACCGAATCGGCGAGTACGTAATCGGGATCGAGCCATCCCAACACCAGGCATGCGTCGGTGACGGTCGGCTCAGTCCCGCCCCGACCGTAGCAGGCCGGCCCGGGCTCGGCTCCCGCACTCCGCGGCCCGACGCGCAGCGCACCCCCTTCGTCCACCGCCGCGATACTGCCACCGCCGGCGCTCACCGTCTCGATCAGAATGGCCGGCAATGCCAGCGGCACACCCGCGATCACCTCGGCTCCCTCGCTCAGTGCGACTCCGCCGGTTACCAGACTGGCATCGGCGCTCGTTCCCCCCATGTCGAGTGTGAGGAGGTCGCGAGCTCCGACGGCCGCGCCGACCAAACCGGCGCCGACCACGCCGCCGGCCGGTCCCGAGAGCGCCAGGCTCGCCGCCCGGCGCGCCGCCTGTTCGGGCCCAAGCGTTCCTCCGCTCGATGTCATGATGGTCAGCGACTGGACGCCACGGGCCCTGGCAGCTGCCGCGGTCCGGGCGATGTACGACGAAACTTTGGGACGCAGGTAGGCCTCAGCCGTCGTCGTGCTGGTGCGCTCGTACTCGCGGAAGACCGGAAGAACTTCGTGACTCGCAACGACGGGGATGCTCGGAAGGGCCTCTCGCAAGCCTTCGGCCAGGCGGCGCTCATGCTCGGGATGACGGAACGCAAACAGCAGCGCGATCGCCACCGCCTCCGGCTGCCGGTCGCGCGCGGCCGCGGTCACGCGAGTGATCTCCGCGTCGGAGAGCGCGAGCACGGTACCAGCCGGCCCCATCCGCTCGCGCGCGCCGATCACATCGTCACGCGTGAGGAGCGGCGCCGGATGGTCGCGAGCCAGATCGTACAGCGCGGACCGGTCCTGCCGGCGCAGCCACAGCAAATCTTCGAACCCGGCAGTCGTGACGAGTACCACGCGAGCTCCGCGCCGCTCGAGCAGGGCGTTGGTAGCCACCGTCGTGCCGTGGACGAGCACGTCAAT
>Ga0209377_1000011_pt1 | contig 90052 bp, 106 predicted proteins | sample GraSoiAngelo_141_FD_185898 | JGI IMG/M metagenome (GOLD analysis project Ga0209377, IMG submission 185898) | Grasslands soil microbial communities from the Angelo Coastal Reserve, California, USA - 14_0929_12_40cm (SPAdes) (version 2) | ecosystem: Environmental > Terrestrial > Soil > Grasslands...
ATGATTCAAGCAGAACAAGTTAAAGCTGATAATGATCAAGCGAAGAGAGAAGTAGATTACTATAAGATTGATAAAGATTACGAAAAAGCAGTTGAAGTTGCAAGGATTGGAGCAGAGAGTAAATTAAGTAGTGACTTTATGAATGCTACTGGAGGTCAAGAAGAGATAGCAGGTCTTGAAGAAAGAAGTATTAAACGTGAAGAGTTGTTTAAAAAGGATCAATTAGCGAGAGAGCAACTTTCAAAAGATGAAGAAAAAAACAAGAGAGATAACGATACTAAACGGTATGTAGCTGATAAACAATACAGTATCGCTAAGGTAAATAAGAATTAATTTCTATATATTATAATAGTCTTTCGTATCTTAGCAAAAGTGATCGAATTATCTATATATTATTAATATGTAAAACAGAGTTATAAAATAGTTGATAATTAAAAAAGAAACACTAAATTAGTCCTATTATGATTAACGGAACACTTAACGATAACAAATCAGAAGAATTTACTTTAGATGCCTCAAATGGTCTTGGTAAATTACTCGGAGCTATCCCTACTGAAAGAGAAGATGTAGCGGATGATGTTGAAGATACTGAAGAAGCAGATAAAGAAACTGATGATTCAGATGATAAGTCAGATGATAAACCAGATGGCGAAGAAGAAAATAAATCTGAAGATAAAGCCGATAAAGCTGAAGATAAATCAGAAGGTGATAAAGATTCTAATGAGGAAGATGAAACGCTGAAAGAATTTGTTTCTTTATTAGGTATTGATGAAATCGAAGGTGATTTTGAACCTACTCTTGAAGGTATGGCTCAAATTGCTAAACAAGTAGCTGACACTTCTAGGAAAGAAGGAAAGATCGAAGGAATTAAAGAATTGTTCGGTCATATGCCAGTTGTTAAACAGTTGGTAGAACATTTAGCAGATGGCTTATCTATTGATACTTTCTTGAAGCAACAAAATAGAACTGATTGGTCTAAGGTTATTTTAGATGAAGATAAGCCAGAAGTACTAGAAGCTATTTATAGAAGATCATTAGAAGCTAAAGGAACTGATGCTGATGAAATTGAAGATCTAGTTGAAGTAGCTAAAGATACAAATAAACTATATCAAAGAGCAGATAAAGGTAAGGAATTCTTACAGAAGAAAGAAGATGCTCTTATACAAGGAGATATAGATAGAGAGAAACAACTTATTAAGAAACATCAAGATGAACAAGATGCAATTGTTGCAGAGATTGATTCAATTCTTAATACAGGTAATCTTGCAGGTATTAAACTTGACAAGGCTACTGCTCAATCGTTGGAGAAGTTTATTTTCAATACTGATGATAAAGGAGTAACAGCTAGAGATGTTAAATGGAATGGTTTAACAAATGAGCAAAGAGTTCTATTGGATTATATTGTAATGAATGATTTCAAACCTCTTGGTATTACAACTGCTGCTAAAGAAAAAGAAGTTAAGAAGATAGTAGCTATTAAAAGAAGTAATGATACCAAGAAGAAACCAGATATGAATTCATCTAAAAGTGGATCTTCTTCAATGAAGATAAGTTCAATTAAAGATTTATTAGGTAATAATGATTAATTTTAAACAAAATGCGTGGAGTTAAAGCAGAATTTGTACTTACAAAAGACACCTACAGAGAAAAGGATCATTCTTCGGTAACAGAGTTATCAAGAGCGATGCAGAATGAAGGTTCATGGCTATCTAGTGTAGTAACACACATGAACTACTCTAGTAAGGATTATGGTAAGCAAAACTTTCCGATGTTGATGTTAACAGAGGGAATGGGTAATGTTAAAAAAGTTAAAGATTTTGATTACAAGTTCCCTGTTATTGGTCGTCCTAAAAAGACATCAAGAGTAGCAAGGAATCTTTATCAAGCAGGTGATAAACCTGGAGTTGGAAGAAGCAAGTTTGTTATTCCATTCGAAGACAAATTGTTTGCTAATCAACAGACTCTTGTTACAAAAGGAGATGTTCAAGTACGTGTTCAAGGAGAACCAGAATACAAAAACGGAGCTTATCAATATACCGTTCAATTATGGAATGCTTCTGAAACTGCATTTTGTGCATTGAACTTATTAGCAGAGAGTGTAGTATGGGCAGGTTCAGTATTTAAGGCTCCTTATGAGGATTCTTATGGTGTTGAATCACGTAGTTACTTAGGTGGTACTGCTACTAATATGACATCACTTGTTCGTAATAGTTACAAATTAAAAGGTAACGTACAGAATAAGATTATGATGTATACTATCAAGGCTGATGGTAAAACATTTACATATTATACTGATTGGGAAATGTTCTTAGCAGATCTTGCATTCAAAGAACAATGTGAGTATGATATCTGGACATCTAAATATGGTAGAGATAGCAAAGGTGAGTTTATCATGTATGATGAATTGACTGGAGTAGGTATTCCATCTGGTGCTGGTATTGATCCTCAAATTCCAAATAGAGATTCGCATTCAGCGTTGACTTATAAGAAGTTGTCAGGTTACATTCGTGATATTACATTTAATATTACTGATGCTACAGCTAATGTAGAAATCTGGACTGGTACTGGTGGTATGGAAGATATCAACAATGCATTAAAAGATGATTTAAAAGGTTTTGCATTAATTGATAGTAAACAGTATTCAGAAGGTGGTAATAGCTATGATATGGTTTATGGCTCGTACTTCAAAGCATTTAGACATCAAGATGGAGCAATGGTTACATTCCGTCATCATCCAATGTTTGATCGTGGTATTCGTGGAGATATTTCAGATATTCATCCGATTAGCGGATTACCAAAATCATCACATGACTTGTATATCTTAGATCGTTCAACTTACGAAGGGGAAAACAATTTCCAGTATGTAATGGAAGAAGGTCGTGAGTATACTCAATGGTCAGTAATGGGATCTATTGTACCTAAAGGATTCAAAGCATCAGATTCTCGTGCATCAGATCGTGACAGTTCATCTGTACATGGTATGAAATCACAAGGTATTCAGATCATGAAACCTACAGGTTGTTTAAAATCAGAGTGTATCTAAAAATAGGAGGAATTAAAAATGAGCATGGAAAAATATGTTGTTGTAAAACTGAATGATAAAAGAAATGTATTCACTACTGTACCTAAATCCATGAGGGACGAGGTAGTTAAAAAGATTGGTTCTTATTTCAAAGAAGGTACACGAGATGTAGCTAGAGGTTTTAGTCCAGATTTAGAGCGTATTATTATGCCTGATATTATTGGACTACAGCCAAATGAAATGGGCTATACTTCTAAGGTTAGAGATTTTTGGGCTGACTTTAGTTTAATTCCTACTGTTGCAGGTGTACGATTGAACATTGCAACTAGAAAAGAGAAAATCAAGATTGGAGATAATGAGGAAGATATTGATATGCCTGTAAATCCAGATGATTTCATGGCATATCAAATCTGCCTCAATCATCCTCTCATAGCTAAGACAAAAGAGGAAAGAGAAAACTTGGATAACTATGATTACTACATGATTGATGAAGCAGAGAAAGAACAACAAGAATTAGATGCTTATGAGATTGTAGAAAAAGCAGATACATTATTTGCTCGTCTAGTTAGTAAGTTTACTGAAAACTCTAGTAAGATCAATTGGATCTTAGAATTATTGAAATCAAAAGGAGAGTTCTTCTCTTCAGAGATGGAAGATACTAAGAAAAAAATGATGTTGCGTAAGAAGAAAGAAGAAGATCCAACATCATTCTACAAAGTAGCTAATGATCCACATCTTGAACAAAAAGCGTTCTTATTGCAATGTCTACAATATGATGTTCTTACTAAGGAAGGTAATGATTATTACAATCTTGATGAAAACATAGGCAGTGAAAAAGCTGTAATAGCATATCTAGGAAAGACAGAAAAATCGCAAGCAGTTGCAATTTTGAAATCAAAATTAGAGGCTAAAATGATAACTTCTAAAAAATAATTAAAATGAGATATTTATTAGTAGGTACTGATACCAAGTACGCATCAGCAGGAGGTGTAGTAAACACAGCGTTTACTCCAAATCTGCTAGATTTAGGATCAGTTGGTATTTATGGAGTTGATCCTAAAGGAATCACAGCATTTAACGGAAAAGATAAATTAAACTTAATAGTAGGATTAGGAACAGCTAACTCTGATGTAGTTGGTAGTTATGCTATTAATGCAGCAGCATTTACTGGTAAGTCAGTTAGATTCTGCGTTGGATTAGGTAGTGGTAAATTTTATCAGTCGCCATCATTTCAGGTAGCAGGTTTGCAGTATGTAAATGGTAATAAGTATGTTGCTCCTGTAGCACAGATCTTATATGTAGGATACGATGAAGTAATTGCTGCTCAAACTATCTTAATTGATACAGTTAACTATACTGGTCCACGTAATAATGCTACTATTAAAGTAATAGAAAACCTTCCAGGTACATATGATAAGGATTTCTTCTATTACAATGTTAATTATGCAGCTGGTATGACAGCAGTACAATTATGTACAGCATTGGCTACTGCTGTTAATAATCCTATTGATGGAAGTGCTCCTATCTTTACAGCTTCAGTTGTAAACAGTGGTGCTAGTTATGGGGTTAAAATGGTAGTAAATGATGTAGAACGTAACTTTGATGTTACTGGTCAAGAAGCTATTGAAGGATCACCTACTACAAAGAAAGGTCCAACAATTGGAGCTGGCTATCCTGCACAATTAAAGAGAATTGAAAGATACTCTAATGTGTATAGAGGTGACTTCTACTTGTATTGTGGAATTGACAAACATTTGGCAACACAGGTTAATGATGCTAAGACATATGATACATATGACATCTTCGGTATTAATCAAGGGTTAGCAAAAGATGGTCAGAAAACCATAGTTGATAATGATGTTCATGTAATGGTAGCATTTGAAGTTGAAGCTGATGTGGTTGGAACAAACCAACAAGCTGACTTTGAAAATATCATGGAGATTCTTTATCCTAAAACAATTTCAGTATCAGCATAATATTATGTATATAAAAACTATGCATATATTGATTGAGCAGAAACTCCAAAATCTTGGAGTTTTTGCTTATTCAGATATACGACCAGAACAAACAGATATGCAGATTTATTCTGTATTAATTAAGGAGATTGAATTACTCTTTGATTCTGAAAAGAAAGGTAAAGGGTATGAAGATACAGAAAGAAGAACTGAAAGATTTAAAGAATTAAAGGTTAAAGATTTTAAAATAACTGCTCTTTATAAAGCAGAAGAATATTATAGTGCTGGATTACCAGATGATTACTATTATCTAATTAGAGATAGGTCAGAAGTTTGGTATGAATGTTCTCAAAAGAGTATTTTATCTGGAGAGATAGAAAAGAATGTTCCTTATTTAGTCAAGAAAGGAAGTATCACCTATAATTCTCTTTCTTTCCTAGAAGGACAAACCTTTGTAGGAGTAACTGGAGTTACTGGTTATGTAGGAACTGGAACAGTTATTAAATTGAAAGTAAATAAAAGTCCTAATAGATTAACTGATGAAGAAGAATTAGATGATGTATTAATCAATAGTCTTACAAAGACAGATAAATTATTCCCTATTAGTTCGTTAGCGACAAATAAAATATACGTATACTTTGATGATTTTTTTGTAAATAGTATACAAATTACGTATCTTAAAAAACCTAAACAACCAAATTATAGATTTCCAGTTATTACAAGTGGAGCTACTTTAGCAGCAGGAAAATATGAAACAATTGAAGGTAATATTGTGGTAGATACTATAACTTTTCAACCATTTCAAAGTTTTGTATCAAATGGTACAGTAGTTGTACCAAGTGGAACTAAAGTTAGATTATATAAAGATGGTGATTTGGAAGTTTCTGATGCAGTATGTTATATGTTAATAGATAGAACAGCAGAAGCAATATCTATTATAACTCAACAAGATCAACAGAAGATTGTTAATATGAAGCAAGATGGTATACCAAGCTAGTTTTAAAGTAAATCAAGAAGGAGATCCATCTACAATCATTATTGTAGATGACTCTACAAATCCAGGTGGAGAAGTTATTACTTCTAGGAAAGTAGAAGTGACTAAGACAGACTTGGTAGTTGTTACATACAATTTTACAGTTGGTGAAAGTACATTAAGTATAGCAGGATTTGATAAAGATTATGCTCTTGATATTAAGTTTATAGCAACTCCAGCAGTTGTAAATGTAAATTCAGTTTATAATGTTACACATCAATTTGCTATGTTGGGCTATTCTCAACAAGGATGGACAGAAAGGCAGATTCAATTAGAAGTAGATGAAGATATTTTAGATGTAAGATCATTCATTCAGCAATCAAATGAAATTAAGTATTACATGGATGTAGCTGATAATAGAATACTTTTCTCTGATCTAGTTGGATCACAACAAGCTCTTGATTATGTATCAGATCTAATAGGAGCATCAAGTAAAAACATGAAAACTTGTTAAGGAAATGACATATTTCTATGATTTAGAAAAAACAAACGAGATTCTCTTCAAAGCAAAGATGGTAAGTTCCAATGTGGGATTAGATATTATAAATACTAATTACATTGGAACTTCTTCTATGTATACAAATGAATTTATTAGAATTAATCATCTAATGAATGCAGTTGAATATAGGAAGTTATATGATTTAGGAGATATAAGTTTTCAAAAACTAATAGCACAGTTAGAGAATTCATTAGCAATTTCTATTAAGTTAGATAGTTATAATACACTTTACGGTTCTATAAATAGTGGAAATACTATTTATAATTTTGGCGGTATACAACCTACTAATGGAGTAAATGGAGTTGGTATAGTTAGTATTACAGATCTTGGAGGATCAATGAAGATTCTTCTTAGTGATGGGAGTCAATATATAATTAATATACCAGCAGGTCCAGCAGGAGCAAATGGTACAAATGGAGCAGATGGTCATAGTATAACTTTAACTAGTAGTTCTTATACAACTCTTGTTACTGGAAATACGCAAGTTACTCTTACTTTTTCTGATAGTAGTACTGCTGTATTTGTAGTACAAAAAGGATCAAAAGGAGATACTGGAACAAATGGTACTAATGGTACTAATGGAACCAACGGTAATAAGATTTATAAAGGTGCTACTATACCTATTGGAGCATTAGGTCTTGAAGGAGATGTATATATTCAAGATAATGGTGATTTTTATGAGAAGATAAGTGGAACTTGGATATTAAAGTTTAATATAATTGGTCCTGTAGGACCAGCAGGTCCAGATGGTCCAGCTGGAGTAAATGGAATTAATGGAACTAACGGTTTAGATAGTACAGTTCCAGGACCCGCAGGTAGAAATGTACAAGTATTTGTACAATCTACTGCACCAACAGGGGGTACTTATTATGGTGGAGATATTTGGATAAAACCATGAGCGAGTTAAGAGTAAGAGATAATACAGGAAATTGGGTTAATGTATGTGATCGAGAAATTAGTTTCTTCGATCCAGTAAGTAATACATTTAAGAAATTCAAATCTGGAGATACTATTTGGGATGGTACTTCTTGGGTTACTATAACATGTCCTGTATTAACTTGGGTTGCTGGAGATTATACTTGTGAACTAAGTACAGATTTAACTATAACTGGATTTTCTGCTCCTTATTATTCGATTGTAGTAGCTGGAAAGATATATGTATCTAATTATTATAGTGGTAATCTATCTATTGTAGATAACACTAATACAATTATAGGTAATATATATTCTGGTTTTGATTATCCAACTACAGGAAGAGCATTAAGAAATATAGTAAAACATCCAACTGCTAATAGAATTTTATCAGTTACATCAGCAGGTTCAGTTAATAGTTATATTATTACATTTGATTTAACAACTGGAACAACTCTTCCATATTTTGATATTGGATATCAAAGAGTTAGAGAAATACAGTTAGTACCATTAACTAATTTAATGGGAATTGTTACAGATGGTGGAGGTTCAGCAAGATTCTATAATATAAATTCATTTGTAGAAGATACATCATTCACTTTATCAGTTCCAACAAATGATTGTTGGTTTATTAACTTTAATGCAACAGGATCAAAAGCTTATGTATTAAGAAGATATGGATATGTTAATATATATGATATGACAACCCATTCTTTATTAACTACATTAGATTGTTCTACAGTTCATACATCAGGAGGTAGTGTATTTTCAGAATGTCAAAGATATGCAAACAAATTATACATTACTAATAACTCTGATAATAGTGTTTATATCATTGACATGGATACTGATACAATTACTAGAAAGTTAATTGGAGCAGTACCATCATTTTCAAAAGCAATTCCAGAATTAAATAAGTTGTTTGTAAGTACAACAACTGGAACAGTTTTAGGTTATGATCTAGATACATTAGATCCTACAGATAATATAACATTAGGAATAGGAAGTGTACCACTAGGAGATTTTGTTTACTTTGGTGGTTATTTATATGTTACTTATTTAGGTTCTCCACAAACAGGATCTCCAGGAAATATACTTTATAGAATAGGATCTGGAGTAAGAACAGGAAAAAAATTTATATTAGATATTTGGGAGATGGCTGATGGAGTTCCTACTGGAAATACTCATGATAATTTATCAACTAATCCGAGTATAGGATTACCATACTTTCCACCAGAAACAGGTTCATTAGATTGTGTTTAAATGGCAACAACATTTTTTTCTCTAGATGAGATAAACGAGATTGTAACAAAAGGAAGAAATGCAATATCACTTTTAGGTTTGCGGATAGCAAATGAGAAGCAATATAGTATAGATTCTTCTTTCTATAATGATTTTGTCAGGTATAATAATATGCTTGATGCAATTACATATAGAAAAGATTACGATTGGGAAGATACAAGATTTCAAAAACTTGTTCTTAAGTTTTATGGAGCATTAAGACTGAATCAATTTTCAGCAGTTATTAATGCTAAGTATGGTCAAATTAATGATGGATTTATTATATTCAGTAATATAGGTTCAAATACTTTTCTAGAATTACTTGATGTGTTTGTTAGAACATATCTTGGAAAAGAAGGAGAAGTAATTACAATTCAAGGAAATGGATTAGTATCTAAGAAGATAACAGATTTAATTCCTTATAGACAACCTATAGCTTTTAATCCAAATCTAACTGGAGTATTTCCAACTCCTACAAATCCAAGTGATTTATTTTATGTATCTGTAGAAGGAACAGCAAATGGTTTATTATTAAGACCTACTGATGTTATTATACCACGTCACGCTACACCAGATCCAACTAATATTGCAGATTGGATTATCATTCAAGGATGGAATGCAGATAGTGGATTTTATACTAATCATAATTTAATACAGTCAGATTTAGGAGGTATTAAAAAAGGAGATACATTTAATGAAGTTCCATATAAAGAATTATGGGATAAGTTATTGTATCCTTATGTTCAACCTACTGTTTTTCTAAATACAGGGAATAATCTTACAGATATTTTTGAAAAAGGAACTGTACCAGTTGTTAATCTTACATGGTCAGTTACAAAGAAAAGTCTTCCTGTAATAGGTATTAAATTATATAAGCTTCCAGATACAGTTACTAATATTCCAGGATTTGTACCACCGGCTTTACCATTTGATCCTTTACCAACTGCTAGTCAAGTAACAGGAGCTACTATACCAAGTGTAGGATATAGTACAGCTGTAGATAGTCATACTTGGGTATTAAAAGCTATTGATAATACAAATAACTATACTGTATCATATGGTATATCATTTGTATATCCTATATTATATGGAATGTCTAATCTTGTATTAGATAATACAAATCTATATGGAGCTTTAACTAAGTCAATAGCACAACAAGTTTATAATACTGATATACTATTTACTATAACTGGAGCAAGTAAATATATTTATTTTGCTTTTCCAGATGCAGTTAATACATTTAGGATATATGATTGGCAAGGTCTTGAAATTACAGATGCTTTTGATGTATCAACAGTAAATGCACAAAGCATAGGATTAACAAATAATTGGACTCATTCATACAAGGTTTTAAAATTAAAACATTTAACTTCCGTAATCAGATCTTCAACCTTTAAGTTAATAATTACATGATTCCATTAATAGCTAATTTTACATTAAGAGCTGGAATACCAGTAGATGATCGCATGGTTGTATTTGATGTGACAGAAAGAGATAATCTGGCATGGAGATACAATGGTATGACTGTTTATATTGATAGTACAAACGAAGAGTTTATTCTCCTAAAAGGATTAGTTGATTCTAATCTTAATAATAATGCTAACTGGAAATTAAAGAAAAACTATTATGGTTTAGATAATGTATATACTAAAGCAGAAATAGATACAAAATTTGCTAATGAAACTCTAGATACAGTAGTAGCTAGAGGTTATATTACAACAAGATCAATACAAATAGGAGGATTAACAGTAAATGGTAATACTACTATTAACGGTGATTTAATTGTTAATGGTACTCAAACTATTGTTAATTCAACAGTTGTTGAAGTCAAAGATAATATCATGACTTTAAATGCTGGAGAAGTAGGAGCTGGAGTAACAGCAGGTCAATCTGGTATTCAGATAGATAGAGGTTCTGCTACAGATTACTTATTTGTATTTGATGAATTTACAGATACATTCAGAATAGGTATAACTGGTCAATTACAAGCTGTAGCGACAAGGAAAGATACTATGCTAAATAATGGTGTAGTTATTTGGGATGGAGTTAATAATACATTAGATACAATAGATAGAACTGTATTTGATGGTAACTACATACAGAATCGAACAACACTACAAACATCATCTAATTTCTTCATTTCTGGTAAAGGTAAAGTAGGAGGAACTAATTCAGCTCTTCAACAATTTGAAGTAGTTGGAACAGATACAGCTCCAGCAGCATCGGGTACAGCACAAAATGGAGCAGTTAGAATATTTGGAATTGGTGTTGTTAATACTATGTTAGATATTGGAGTAGCAGGAACTTTAGGATATTCATGGATTCAGTCTAGAGATTCTGGTGCATATGTTACTAATAGAGAATTGAGATTAAACCCAAATGGAGGTAATATTATAATAGGTAATGGTGCAGTTCAAATACCTAGTCTACCAACTAATGCAACTACAGATTTTAATATAACAATAGATGCTTCAGGAAATCTAAGAAAGAGTAGTGCTACGATTAGTGGAAGTTATATTCTTAATCAATTAGCAGCAGTCCAAACTGGAAATTTCTTTATATCGGGGCAAGGTAAATTTGGAGGAACGGGTTTACCAATCCAAAAAGTAGATATTATAGGAACTGATGCAGCTCCTTTAGCTACAGGAGGATCAACAGCAAATGGGTCTATTAGATTAGGAGAACCCAGTGGTTCTGCTGTCAATCTTGAAATGGGAGTGGCAGGAACTTTAGGGTATAGTTGGATTCAGTGTAGATTAGGTAATGATTATACATCACAAAGAGAACTAAGAATCAATCCCAACGGTGGGCGGGTAATAATATCTGCTGGAGGATCTGCGGTTACTGGTTTAGCAGCAGCGGTTAATATTAACCCATTTCTAACAGCTACAGCCAACAATGATAGTCTAGTAGGGCTGGATATTAATCCTAATTTTACAACAGGTGCATTTACTAATGTACTATCTTATGCATTAAGAATACAAAATAGAGGTGGAGGTGCCCAAATATTATTGGGAACTACTAACCAAGCTGGAACTATAGATTTTGCAAGAGGCACAGATGGAGCAGTACATGGTAATATAGGCTATTTGACTGCTACGACAGGTACAGATTTCGGAGTAAGGGTTACAGGAGGCAGTTCTGTTGCGTTTTTAGATGGACAAGCTTTTTCTGATCTCAGAACAAATGGAGTTACAGGAGTTAAATTATCAAGTACAAATAACTTAATCATCCAAAATGGAGGAACCTTCACCGATGCTGGATTTAGATTAGATGTTCAAGGTACTGCTAGAATTGTAGGTTTAGATGCGGCTGCTTCATTATCTGGAAGTGCAGCTAATGGGGCATTAAGAATAGGAACAATTAGTTCTAGTGCTGTAATAGTAGACAATGGAATTAGTATTGCAGGAGATTATGCATGGATGCAAGCAAGAAATGGAAGCGACTACTCTATACAGAAACAATACCGTATAAATCCAAATGGAGGACAAGTTCTTGTAGGTTCTGGACTAAATACAACGTCAAATCAATTCTTAACAGTATCTACTTTATATACAGCTCTAAATTCAGCAGCTATTCTTGAGCTTAAAAACTTAGCACCCTTAACTGCCAATCAAACCATAGCACAGGCTGTACAAAATGGGGTTGCTGGCGGTGGTGCTGATGCAATATATTATATTCGGCATAATAACTATGATAGTGCTGGTGGATTTGTGGATGGAATGAGAATAGTAATGAATGGGCTTAGTTCATCTACAATTATTAATGGACTAACTGCTTTGAACTTTAATATTGGTACTGCACAAGGAGTTACTAAAGTCCATATTACATCAACAGGGGCTTTTGTATTTGACACTGCTACAGTTCAAGCACTTGCTCTTCCTACCAATGCTACAACAGACCTACCTCTTACCATAGATGCTTCTGGTAATATCAGAAAAGGAACAGCTAGCGTGACTGGAAGTTATATTTTGAATCAGAATGGATCTGTACAAACAAGTGCTAAGTTTAATGTAACAGGTCCTTCAGTTGTACAAGATGGTAGTTCCAACTATACAGCTATTCAACAGTTTTCAGTATATGGTACTGATGCAGATTCTGGTGTAACTGGGGCTATTAGAAATGGGGGGTTTAGAGTTGGTCATGGTAATACACTAGACACTTTAATGGATTTTGGATCAAAAGGTAAAGGAGTAGAAACTGTCCAATATAGTTGGATTCAATCTAGGAGTGGTAGTGATTATTCAGTAAATAAACTATTAAGTATAAATCCAAATGGTGGTATTGTAACAATAGGGGGAGGCACTCAAAACAATAATACTACAGATAGGTTTCAAGTTAATGGTAGTGCATGGATTAATGGAGGTGCAGAAGCCTTAAAAGTCGGTACGAATACAGGTAATCCCGATCATGCTTATATTGGGTTGTATGCTAGAACAGCTACTCCTACAACACAGAGTGGATATATAGGATATAATGGAGTAGGAGCAGTCAATCTTTCACTAGTTAATAATCTAAACAATGGAGTAGTTGTTATAACCTCTACTGGAGCAACATCTACAGTACAAGTAAATACTAGCCAATTTCAAATATTGCCTACTGGATCAGCAGTACAAGGATGGGTTCAAGCACAAGGATTAAATAATGCAAATACAGAAAATGCACTAGTTATAAACTCGGCATTAGGAACTATAACAAATGGATCTAAGGTAATAGTTAGGTCTTCTGGAACTACGTTAAATCAACCAACTCTTAATACTAATATACTTGGACAATATGTATTTAGTGGATGGAGAACAGCAGGGACCATCTATGATTCTGGTTCTATTCGTGGACTAGCTACAGAAGCATGGTCTGCTACAGCAGGTGGTTCGTTATTGGATTTCTATATAACACCTAATACTACAATTGCTCAATTCAAGGCTTTAAGACTTGATCAAGACGGCAGTTTAGTACATTATGGTAATAGAACAGGAACAGCAGTAAATGCTTTAGGAGTTGATAGTACTGGCAAACTGGTTAACATTAGTGGAGGTAATACTAAAACAGGAACTAGTGTTCAGAATGGAAGTGCAAGTTTAACATATACTATAACTCATGGAGCATCATTCACACCGACAGGTATTGTATTAACACAGAATTCAATTGATGCTTCTGGATTTACATATGTTACAGTAGGAGCAACAACAATAACTATTACTTATCCAACAGGTAGAACAGTAGGAACAAATAACTTAACATGGTCTTATATAATATTTTAATAATATGGGCTTTCCAGTAGAAACAATGCTTGATTTTATAGAACTACGTAAAAGACCTGGATCAACAGGAGTTACAGTTCTAGTAATGGGAGGTCTAACATTGCCTCCTGAGAATTATGGTCCTTTTTACTGGAAAGCTGATTCAGTTGCACCAGACGATAATAGAGATATAATAAAATGTGATAATGTAGATATAGGTAGATACTTAAGAGCTTTTACAAGTGGTGGTGTATCTGGTACAGCTTGTCTATTATATAATGCAACTTTTCTTTTATCAGTTGCTAATCAAGTTTATGTAATACCTCAAAATGCCAATAAGTATATTAAAGGTAGATTAATTAAAAGTGATACAGTTAATAATACTCAAACTACATTTGATGGTATAGGTTTAGCTAAAATATCAATTGAAGCTAATATAATTAAAGGTGGAGGTAATGGTTCTATTGATTTTTGGTTAAGAAAGAATGGTCAAGATATTTTAGATACAAGAAGAACATATGCAGTAGCAGGTAATGGAAAAGAACCTATAGTATTTATAGAAGAATTTGATGTAGTAAAAGGAGATTATATAGAAGTTGTAGCAGTAGGTACAGATAATTCTTTTCAATTACAAAGAGTTACTCAATCTGGAAGACCTGATGTATTACCTTTTAAAATGAATGTTAATTTATACAATCCAATAGTAATATAAATTTAAAGCTCTCTAAAAATGGAAATTAATAGCAGTATAGTTGTTACCTCTGGTTTACCAGTAGATAATAGAATGGTTGTAAAAACCATTTATGATAGAAATGCCTTGAAATATAGGTATTTAGGTATGACCGTCTTTGTAGAAGAAGATCAAAAAGAGTATATACTTTTAAAGGTTAAAGATGATAATATTCATGATGATGCTAATTGGTTAGAGAAATCTAAATATTACGTAATTACTGGAGATATAGATCTTAATAATTATTATACAAAAATAGAATCAGATAATAAGTATATTGATATAGAAGAGATAAAATCCTATCCGACAAATGATCAAGTTAGTCAAGCATTAAGTAATAAGGCAAATGTTGGAGATAGTTATACTAAATATGAATCTGATAGTCAATTATCTATAAAAGCTAATGTAGGAGAATCTTATACAAAGCAAGAGTCTGATGCAGCATTAGGAACAAAAGCTAATAGTATAGATGTTTATACTAAAGTTGAAATTGATAATGCTCTTGGAAATAAAGCTAATAATGGAGTATCATATACAAAAGCAGAATCAGATGCAAGATATGCACCATTACAAGCAGAAATACAATCTATTCCTTTACAAGTACCTGTATTAATGGGAACTACAGATCCCACATCAAATGATATTCAAACAGGTAAAGTAGCTATTTGTAAAAACAAAGAAAATGGTCTAGTAAAACTATGGTTCAATGATGGAGGGATAATGAAATATGTGAACTTCATTACACCATAAATTTGATAATCCAAAGTAAAATCATAAATTTAACATTAATACATAAACAAAATGGAACTAACAAAATCTTTAGGTAAAAATCCTAGAACTGGATTAAATCTAGTTGCTTCTTTTGAAAATATAACTACCAGTAAAGAAGAAAGCCAATCACAGTTTTCTTATAGAGAGATAGAATTGGATCTTCAAGGAATTCCATATAAACCAGAAACAGCTGGATGGAAAACTATTAGTACAGTACCTACAGGAGCAGGAGAAGATCTATCTAAGAGTCAACGTAATGCAGATAGATTAAAGCAGTTACGATTAGATATTCTCTTACTTGTACAAGAAAGATTTGTAGATTTTGAACTATAAACAATAAAATAAATGGAAACAATTAAGTTAACAAATCAACGAATTCAGAAGATTGCTAGTGCGTGTGATGTTTTAAGATCATTTAATAAGATTCCTTTTGATGCATGTTTAAATCTTCAACGTATATTTAACCAATGTGATAAGATTGCAAAAGATTATCAAGCAGATGTTAAATTGTATAATGCTAGAAGAGAAGAATTAGTTGGAGATAGTAAAGAAGTATCTATTTCAATTCAGAAAGCTCTTAGAGAAGATCTTGTTAAACTGAATGAGAAAGAATATTCAGTTAATGTTCATGTTATGAAACTATCTGTATTTCCAAAGGAGATGGATAGTTATGGTAATAAAGAAGTAACATTACAGGATGGAACTAAAATGCAACTTCCATATATAGATGCATTTCTTGATCTCTTAGATGTTGTTATTATTGATGATAGTAAATATGATGATTACCTATTAGGTCTTCGTAAGAAGGAAAAAGAAAAACTTGAAGAAGTACCAGCATGACAAAACTAACAGAAGATATAATTGTTAAACTAGCCAGAGAATTTCAACTTGATACTACTTGTGTAAAAGCAGTTATTAAAGTGGAGTCTTCTGGCTCTGGTTTTTCTAAGGATACTAGTAAAATTGTGATACAATTTGAACCATATCATTTCCAAATGCGTACTGGAGTACGAATTGCTAATGGAGTAGAGAATCAAACTAAGGAGTGGTTAGCTTTTAATGAAGCATTTAAGCTTCATCCAACAGAAGCTATGGAATCTACTTCATGGGGATTAGGTCAAGTTATGGGATTCAATCATGAAGCAGCTGGATATAAGACAGTTGATGCTATGTTAGATGACTTTAAACTTGGAGAAGAACAGCAATTAAGAGGTATGTTGAATTTTATTAAGTCTAATAAAACAATGTATAATGCATTGAAGACTAAAAAGTGGGATGTATTTGCATCTTGTTATAATGGTAAGTATTATAAAAAATTTAATTACGATACTAGATTACAAGCAGCATATGAAACAGTTAATTAAACAGGAGATTGCTAGATTAAAATCTAAAACTCCACCATTAGCAAATAAGGTATTTAGTTTTATGGCCAGTCTTTTTGGATTAGGTGTAGGTCTTGCAGCTTTTGAAGATAAATTACCAGTAAAACTACAAGGGTATTCTGGTTATTTAATAGCTATTGGAATAGTAGGTGCTTATTTATCTAAACGTCAAGTAAGTGAATTTATTGCGAAAAACAAAGTGTAGTGAATATACAACAATTTATCTTAGATCAAATCAATAATGAGAAAATATTTGTATTCATATTCGCTACAGGGTTAGGAATTCTAGCTAGAAGTGTATATGAATCTTTAGTAGGGAAAGTTCAAAAAGGTAGTTTAATACAAAGGTTAATTTTAGCAAGCTTTATTAACTTCATATTACATCCAGTGATATTAAATTATAAGTGGATGTCAGGATGTTATCCACAAGTAATCGCATTAGGAGCTTTCTTATCAATACAGATAGCAACTTGGTTAGATAAAAAATTGTTGAATAAAATAATAAACAAATTTAAGTAATGACAAAGTTAATAGTTCATTTAGTACTTCTACTAAATTTCGCATACTTAGCTCTATTGTCTTTGCAGACAATGTTTTGTAATGATATAAAGAAGTTTAATAAACATAAGTTATTCGGAATACCATTAAGACGAAGATTGTATAGACTTTGGTTAGCTTTAAGATTTGAAAAATTTAGAGGGTTTGTTTATTTACTTGTTTCTTCTTGGATTTATACATTTGATTATTTAAATAAACTATATGAAGGAAAGGTACAAGAAGAAAATACTTATTTCTTAATAGCATTTGCTATCTTTACATCTGGTATTATTACAGCACTTAAGTCTTTAGGTTATGAACTGGAAGTCTATAAACATATTAAAGAAAGATGAAGAAATTACTCCTATTATTTACGATGATATCGTTTTTGTGTATTGGATGTAATACACAATTAAAAAGAGAAACTAGATCAAGGAAGCTATTTCAGAAAGCTCTCCTAATCAATCCTTCTCTCCTAAAAGAAATAGGTACTAAAGTTACCATTGATACACTTTGGCGTTATAAAGATACTTTATATATAAAAGGAGATTCAGCTGAATCTATTAAATTTCTAATTGATACAGTTGCAGATAGTCAAATTCTTATTGATAATGCTAAATTTAAGGCTACATTAAAAAGAATGGGTAAAGAGTATCAGTTATTACTAGAAAGAAAACCTGATACAGTTTATAGTATTAAAGAAATACCAGTTAAAATAGAAACAGTTATACCAGCTAAAGTTGTCCAATTACCCCCTGTAGTAACATATGTAAGAAATTGGATATGGTGGGTTGGTCTTATAACTATAGTAACTATAGGATCTGTAGTAGGAGGATTTGCATTTTACATACTATTTAAATATGTTATTAGAAGAGGTTAGAGATTCAATTCTCCTTAGATGGGATCAAGCAAATAATTATGCTCTTGGAGTGATGGTAGAGAAAGCTGCTATTGCTGCAAGAGCTACTATTATTCAGAGGAGATATGATTCAACAAAGATATTCCCACAAACATTACAGCAGACAGTTAAATGTTCAGATCTAATTAGAGTTAAACAAACTGAATGTTGTAATTATGATTCTGGTAAAGCTGTAGTAAGAACAAATAGTAAAGTACCTAAGCCTTTAATAGTAAGAGAGGATAGTCATTTTACATTAGTTAATTCTCCAGAATATCAAAATATTAGTTATATTAAGCCTGAAGATTTAGACTTGATTAGATATAGGAGATATTCTAGTAGTTTACCTTTTTATACATATCTAAATGATTATGCATATTTCTTTAATGTGCCTTCATTAAAAGCAGCTAACTTTAGAGCAGTATATGAAAATCCTTTAGAGGTTGCTAGGTTTGGAGAATGTTGTGATAGTGGAGATTGCTTTGATGATGATGGAAAACTAGTTATAGAAGAATCTCTTTATGAAGGAATATCAGCATTAGTGGAACAGAAAAGACCATTGATGTTAGGAAAGATAGGACAAGAAGATACACCAATTAACGATGAAAAAGTTTAATACAAGAGATGCATTTGATTCCTATAAAAAGGAAGGTGGAAAATTAGATTATAAAGTATTTGCTAATATAGTCAGAGAGTTCCATCAAAAGATATCTACTGAAGTAGTTAAAGGATATGAATTTCAATTCCCATTCCTTCTAGGAAAGTTGAATGTAATTGTATTAAAGCGGAAAATATCATTAAATCAAAATGGTAATATTAAAGGTGGAGTTGATTGGGGAGAATCCAATAAAAGAAAGAAAGAAATACTAGAAAGAGGAGGAATTCCTCTAGCTATGATTAAGGATGATACTAATAATATTACAGGTAATAATGGTGGTGAAGAATGGATGTGTTATCATATAACTGATACATTCTATTCTTGGAATCATGTAAAGAATTTATTTCTACCTAATCATAGTAAATATGCTTTTAAAATTTCTTGGGGTAATAAAAGAGAGTTAGCATTATCAATAACAGAAGATTCAGAGTTATTATATAAACCATATTCGCATGAGTACTACAAAAAAGATCTCAAGTTGGCACATTATTCAAGAATGCAGTCAAAGATTTCAGATCAAGAACGGGAATTGGTGGGCTGATGCAATTGACTGGATAGGTCAAGGAATTCAAGCTATTGGTTATCATACAGGATTCGATAAGAAAGATATTGAAATAGATGTTAATTCTTATAGAGCTAGAATACCTGACGAAGTTGATAGTATTCAAGAAGTATGGTATAATGGTATTAGATTACCATTAGCTATTAATGTATTAGGAACTAACACACAAGTAGATCTTACACAATATACAAGAGTAGCTACACCATTAGAGATAACAGAATTAGGAAAATTAACTGATCTTTTACAAATTCAGACAGCTATATATAATCAATTTCCAACACAAGAGAATTTAGATGCTATTAATAATACTCTTTGGAAAATCAATCAGATAACAGAGAATCTTAAAGTAGCGGCAGATCCAGAATCAGTTAATACATTATGGTATTATTTAGAGAACGGTTATGTAAAAACTAACTTTTGTGATGGTACAATTATATTAAAGAATGCGAATGTTATAGCAACTGATGATGATGGTTATCCAATGGTAATTGATACATATAAATATAGAACTGCACTAACTTGGTATATAATGACACAATGGTTATTACAAGGAAATGTACATCCAGTTGTTAAGTATGGAGATGCAGAAGCTAGATGGAATGACTTTATGTTACAAGCTCAAAATGAACCAAAGGTAATGAGTATAGATGAGATGAATAGGTTTGGAGCAATGTGGACTTCTACTAAAAGAGATTATACATTAACAACATTACAAGGAGATTTATGATACCATTAAAAGGCATGTTTTTAAACTGCTTACCTAGTAAGCAACCAGAAGGATTTGCAAGAAAAGTATATAATGGTATTATATCAAAAGCTACAGGTTCATATAAAAATGAAGATGGTTTTTCGCAAATAGGTACTGGATATATTAATAGAACTCCTATAGGACAAGCTAACGCTAAATATGGAGATAAGATTATATTCTCTATTCTAGCAGATAGTTCTGAAATAGGTATTGTAGATAAAAATGGTTTCTATACATCTAAGATTAATGATCCTAAATTAAATTTCAATATTGACTTTCCTATAGATGCAGAAGTAGAGTATAACTATAAAGGAGATTTAATTGTAGCATTTTCAGATTTCTACAATACTCCAAAGATAGTTAATCTAACTGATCTTGCTTCCTATGATTTTGATAGTTCTAATCTATTTCCAGATGTAGCAGAACCTACAACTTCTTTTGCTATTAATGAAACAGGAGGTTCTTTATCTTCAGGTGCTTATTATGCAGCATTTAAATATAAGAATAATAATGGAGATGAAACATCTGCTACTAGAATAATTGGTCCTGTATTTATTACTGATGATATAATAAGTGTTGGATATACTAATTACGATGGTTGTCCTGCTGATACAGCTACAGCTAAATCAATAACATTTCACTTAGAGGGTTTAGATAATACTTATGATAAATTAGTAACTGTTATTATATCTAAGATAGATGGAATATTAATAGCTAGAGAATATAAAGAAACTACAATAGGAGGTCCTACTTTAGATATTACTATTACTGGTAGTGAAGTTTTTACTGATTTAACTTTAACAGAAGTATTAACACCTGCTATTAAATATGATAAGATTAAACATCTCACACAATCACAAGGTTCTTTAATAGGTGCTTGGACAGTAGAAGCTACTCCAGTTAATCTACAACAATATGTAAATGTATTACAATTAGGATGGAAATCTGATATTATTACGAATGGATCTGACTTATTAAATTCAGATAAAATATTACATTCTAATAAAAGAGGTTTTTGTCATAATGAAGTATATGCAATGTATGTAAGATTCAAGATAAAAGGTCTTGGATTTACTAAAGCTTTTCATATACCTGGAAGAGCACCACAGAATATAGGATATGTAAGTCCTACAGTTACTATTCCACAACCTGAGAATACATTAAACAGTCTTCTTCTTGGATATGATACAACTTTGATGATAGATAAAACTATATCAGATCAAAGTAGATATTTTCAAACTAGAGATACAACTAAGAATCATACAGGAAGTTCTTCTGGTGGTTTTGGTGATTTTGGATTTTGGGAAAATAATGAGGAGTTCTATCCTGATACATTTGATTATGCTTATTTTAAAAATGGGGATGGAACGATGCAAAAAGTAAGACATCATAGATTTCCATCATTTAATAAACTAAGGCAGCAGTTTTATAATAGTAGATCTAAATATGGAGTTTCAGAGTTAGATGTTTTAGGTTTATATGTAAAGAACTGGAGTGCTTTTACTTCTGCTGTACCAGCTGATGTATTGGCTACTATTGAAGGATATGAAATATTATATGCTAAAAGAAGTCCAGGAAATTCTACAGTTGCAGGTCAAAGTTTATTCTTATTAGCAGGTAATCCTAAAGGACATGGTAATGAAGGTATAGTTACTACTTCAGGAGGAAACTGGACAAATAATGAATCTGGTGATACTAGTGGTGATGATAATAATAATATACAACCAAATCAATTTAGAATGAGGTTTCATTCTTTTGATCTATTATTAAATAAACCAGCTTTACAACCTACTTATATACTACAGGAATTTAAATTACGAGCAAATAACTTAAAGAATCATACTATTACAACTGATGATGATACACCAAGTAATCCAAATGCACCAGGATTTGCATACCATATAGATTATGCAAGACCAGATCTACCAAGTGGAGAATTATTTTCTAGTGCTACTGATCCTAATTCATATATAAGAAAGATTACTAATTTTAAGTATGTATTAAATAATTCTGTAGTAGATGATATGAATAATCTATTATCAGAAGAATTTATTAATGCTAATATTGATGGTACAGTTCCAGTAAGTTTATCATTAACATATAACAATATGGATCTTCATGATAATGTAGCTTTACCAGATGCATTAGGTCCCTTAGATTATGAAGAATCATACTTGACTACAATGATGATGTTCAAACCAGATTTGTATATATCATTCTATTCACAGGAGTTAGTATCAACAGGAGCTTTTTTTAATACATTTAGTAGTGATAATGTTTATGGAGGAGATATCTTTATAGGTTACTATGGATTTGTTACATATGCTAATACAGGTTTTACTTATTATGATAACATGAGAGGGGTTAGAGTTGTTAGGGGAGTAACTTGTGAATCTATTAGTAATATAGGTTTTAGGTATGAAGATCCTGCAAGAGCAATGACAGCTTATTATCCTAAACAGAAAATAACTTGGACTACAACAATCTTAGGGGGAGTTACAGTAACTAGAGGAACTACATGGATACTTGGAAAAGATAGAGCTAACAATCCTAATGAGATAGCATATAATCATGACTATAATGCAGTTAATGATTTGAATGCTGCTTTTCCACATAATCCTTACGAGGTATTTATAGCAGAAGATCCATATAAAATTATCAAGAGTAAAACATTCTCTAAAGAAGATAGAAGAGTAAGTTGGAGAACTTTCTTAGCAGATGATTATTTTGAGATGCCTAAGAATAGAGGTTACATAACTAATATAATGGGTACGTTTGATACTCTATTTATTAATATGGAATTTGGTCTATTTAAAACTAGACCAATAGAAACTCTTAAAGTAGGAGATACAGAAACTACAGTTGGTAGTGGAGAGTTGTTTGATAATCCTCCTTCTGAAGTTATATATGATAAAGATGGTTATTGTGGATGTCAACATAAACATAGTTGTTTATTAACTAAGTATGGTTACTTCTTTATAGATGCAGAAAGAAATAAGATATTCTTAGTTAGTGATACACCAGATGAAATAAGTGAACAAGGATTTAGAGAATACTTTATAGAGAATTTAGAAACTCTTGGAGATAATCCATATAAGAATGAAGGATATACATCTGCATGGGATGATGAAAATGAACGTATCATCTTCTCTAAAAGAAGCGGTACTCCATTCACAATGAGTTATACTCCTACCATGAAATCATTTACAAGCTTTCATGCATATAATCCAGATGTATTATTCAATGATAGACAAGGTGTTTATTCATTTAAGAACAATAAGATATATAGACATAATGATAAAACTAAGAAAGGTATTTATTATGATGCTGTAGTAAATCCATTCTATATAGTTAATGTATTTAATCAAGGAGCACAATATGATAAGTTATTCTTTAATGTTAAATGGGTAACAGAATCATATGAACCAGATGAATCACAAGTAAGAAATGATACATTTAATTCTATAGTTCTTTGGAATGGATATCAATCAAGTAATAAATTAACATTCACTCAATACGATGAAAGTAAAAGTTATGAAGCTAATTGGGAAGAAGTTAATCTAAGTAGGAGATATTCAGAATGGTCATTTAATAGATTCAGAGATTTAGTAATAAATTATGATAATCTATTTATAGATGCAGATACTAATGTAGTTCCATCAAATTACGATTCTAGTAAATTACCTTTATCTCCTTTGAAGTTTGTAGATAAGTATTTGTTAATAAAATTAATATATGATAATAATTTTATTGATGGTCTACAAAATGATTTGTATTTTAATGATTATTCCGTAGACTTTCAAGTTATAAAATAATGGCAAAGAAAAAAACATATAAAATGTATGCTGGTGGTGGATGGATGGATAAGAATAGCGGAGCTGTACAAGCAGGAGCTACTTTTTTAGCAGATACCATGACATCATTTGAAAGACCTAATAAAGCTAATGTAGGATTAAAAACAGGAGAAGGTGCTTTAACTGGTGCGGCTGCCGGTACAGCTGTACTTCCAGGAATTGGTACTGCTGTAGGTGCTGGTATAGGAGCTGTATCTGGATTAGTTGGAGGTCTAGCTGAAAAGAAAAGATTACGACAAGAACAAGAGATAGCGGCTAAACAATATATAGACCAAGCAACTAAACAATCAGCAGCTAGATATAGTGCTTATGATACTCAAGGTCAACAAGGAGTTCAATACTTTGCTGATGGAGGAGAAGTAGAAAATCCTCAATATGAAGTAGAAAAGGGGGAAGTTGTTCAAGGTAATGATACAAATCTAGAAGAGCAGAATAATATAGCTTCTGATCTGACTGTAGCTGGAGGAGCTACTCATGAGAATGGCGGTACTCTTGGAGAAGGTGGAGATAGAGTTTATTCTGATAGAATTAAGTTATCATCATCAGCCCTTTCTTTCCTAGAAGGTGCAGGAATTAATGTAAAGAAAGGAGCTACTTACGCAGAAGCAGCAACTCTTCTAGGAAAGAAGAAGGGGGAAGCTGAAGAAAAAACAGAATCTAACTTTTACCCTAGTAAAAATACAGGTAAAAGAGAAGCTAATAGAATTGATACTGGTCTTGATGTATTATTCAATTTACAAGAATCAGAAAAAGGAGAACAAATGGCAACAAATAAGTTTGCTCAAGGTGGAGGCTTAGATAGAAGTGAAGACTATGGATCTAAGAAGAAACCTTATCCATCAGTAGAATCTGGAGATTTTGCTGGTGGAGGAAGATCATATCCTATTCCTACTAGAGCAGATGCGGTAGATGCTCTAAGATTAGCAGGTCTTCATGGAAGATCAGATGTTAAAGCTAAAGTATATGCTAAATATCCAGATCTTAAGAAAAAAGCATATGGAGGTCTTGTACCAGAATATGCTAATGGTGGATTATTGGATGTACCAACAGGTCCAAGAAAACCAGGAGATATATTAGCAGCAGGTCAGACAAGTAGAGCTGGAGGAGTTACTACAACCTATCAAGCTCCTGTTACAACGCCTCAAGACTGGGGTGGAGCTGATTATGTAGCAAGAACTCAACTAGATGCTTCTACAACTATAGATCCAATAACAGAGAAATTAAGAACTGCTCCAACAACTATACAATCTGCAAAACCAGCAATTCCAGTAAACAGAGCTATGGAATTTCCTAATGCTATACCATTAACTAGACCTAGTTATGCACCAGTAAGTCATTATGCTTTAGGTGGTAATATAGGAGATGAAGAGATGCCAGAATATGCAGGTGGGGGAAGAAACTTTAAATCTGGAGCTGCTTATAAAGCATGGTTAGCATATGGTCATGCATCGGGTGAGTTTGCTAAAACACCTGGTCATCAAGATGTATCTATTAGAGGTAAAGCAAAAACAGTAGAACATGCACAAGGAGGTAATCTTCCAGATTGGTTATATGAAGCTAGAGGAAATAAATTTGCAGATGGTGGAAATATAGGTGCAGCTACTAGATTCAGAACTCCTCAAGCTACTGGAGTACCTCCAGAACCAGATCAATCATATCAATTTCCTACTGCAACAACAGCAACACAGAATTTAGCTGATATAAGACAACAAAGAGCAGTAACAGAAGATCCTACCTTTGGTACATGGACACCTGAAGGACAACGTACAGATGTATCAGCACCTACAATTGCAATGCCTACAGCTCAACCAGAATCATTTGGACAGAAGTTGGCTACAGGCATTCAAGAAAATCAAGGACAGTTATTAAATTTAGGTTCATATCTAGCAAATTTAGGAGCTATTAAAAAGATAAGTACTACAGTACCTCGTACTTATGTACCTCTTCCATCTTATGAGTATACTGATAGATCTGGTTTAGCTAAAGCTAACATTCAACAAGCTTTTAGAACGGCTCAAAAAGGATTAACTTCTACATCATCGGGTGGTACAGCAGCTAATCTTGGAGCAGCATATGCTAAAACACTAGATGCTCTTAATCAAGCTCAACAAGCAGAGAATGTAAGAAGAGATCAGTATAGAGGAGAATTTGCTCAAAGAATGGGTGCTACTCAAGCAGCTAATGTAGCTATAACTAATCAAGCATTAGATCAAGAACTCGCATTAAAAAATAGAAAATATGCAGAATTACCAGTAGCAGCAAGAAATGCACTTCTTCAAGGTATAATGGGTAATGTTGCAGTTAAACAACAGAAGGAATTAGACAAGACGAAGATGGCTTTGTCTGGTTATCTATATGATCAAGGAACAGGAGTAATGGGAAGATTACCTGCTGATCTTAAAAAACGTTTGGGTATAATATAAATATTATTTATATTTAGGAGATTTATTATTAAGATATAATCTCATGCCCGAATATAATACTAACTTACAATTTCAACCATACGTAACTCCTTATGCTGGCGCGCCAACTAAGGAGTTTGACGTTTTGGGGCAAACTCTATCTAATAGATACGAAGAGAATCTAGCTAAGATGGATGAATTAGATATGTATGTGAATAAGATGCAAACTCTAGCAGGAGATCAACCTTTGAAGCAACAATTAATATCTGATACAAGAGGTATTGTTTCTGATATTAGAAAAGCAGGTAATTGGGAAAATGCACGTAATCAAGTAAGAGAAGTTGCTAGACGTATTGGTGGAGATGCTGTTCTTGGAAAAGCCCAAGAGAATTACAAGAAAGCACAAGAGATGCAAGATATAATGGCTAAGATGAAAGTTCAAGGTCAAACACCTCTTGTATTTGGTGATGTATCTAATTTTACTACTGTTGATCCATCTACAGGACAAGTAAGAGATTTTACTCCAGATGTACAAAAGCAATTGGATTACGATACTAGAAGAAAAACATACTTCGATCAAATGGAAGCTGATGCTCAAGCAGCACAAGGTGGAGGGTATAGACAAAATCCACAAACAGGAGTATGGGAACAAGTATCTAGTGGTCAAAGTGTAAAAGGAATCTTTGAACCTAAGATCAGAGCGCAAGCAGCTAGAAGTATTGGTAATTACTTAACTACTGATGAAGGTCAACAAGAATTTAGAGTGCTTACAGAGAAACATGGTTTTACTCCACAACAAGCTAAAAATGAACTACAACAGAGATTGTATAATACTGGAATGGAGAAAGTATTTAAGCAAGTATCTAGAGAGCAACAAGCACAAATGGTTCCTGGTCAAATGGGAGCTGGAGCAGGGGCAGGATATAGTCCTTTCGATCAAACTGTAACAGTTAAGACAGAAGTAACTCCAGAGGGCAAAGCAAAAGAATTCAGAAATACTATTAGTAGTGCATTTGATACTAGTGTTCCAATAGAGCAAAGAAAGAATCAGCAATATGAATTAACTACTAAGTTAGAGCATATGGCTAAAACTGGAGATGCAGATGCTAAAAAGTATGCTACTCAATATCTTAGTTTGATTAACGATGTTAAGAATACATATAAAGGAAAAGCAGATGATGTAATGAACATTATTACTAATGGTAAGATTGATGATGTAATTGCTAATACTCCTGTATTTGGAGAGAAGTTAAATAAATTATATCAAAATTTTGCAGGTCTTAAAGGAGAATCAACTAATCATCCATTATTAGGATTTGATACTCATTTTGAGAATCAGTGGGAAGCAGTTAAACCAGATAGGCAAATACCTATGGTTAAACCTGACTTAAGTAAATTAACTTCAGATCAACGTAGTACAGTTAAAGCCGCTGCTACAGATTATAATAAAGAAGATTTTACATTTGTAAGATCAGATAATCCTAAAGTTAAATCTATGGATGACCTTGAAGGAGATGTTAAAATTAAAGCTGTATCTAGAGGTAAATTGATGAGTGGTTTAGGAACTGGTTTATTAATAGAAGATAGCAAAGGAAATCAAGTATGGACTACTCCTAAATCTAAAGAAGTAACAAATAGCTTCTTACAACAATGGGGAATGCCAGAACAGATATATCTTAATGATGTAGCTACAGGAAGTCAAGGATTAAATCAAGCTCTTACAGATTATCAATTAGTAAAAGCAGGTAGAGTTGAACCTAAGATGGCTCAAGGTGTATTAAAAACAATGTTTGATTATTCGCATATCTTACAACAAGCTATGCCTGATGAACCAGAAGCAAAAAATCTGTATAAAACAGTAGGTAATAAGAGAGAGATCAATACAGAGAACTTAATGAAACTAGCAGAAAAATATCAATATAAATAAGGTATGTCAAAGAAAAGAAGTTTACCACAAGCTCCAATAGATTATACTAATCCATCGGATGAAGATATTGCAAGAGGGTTAAAACAATATGGAGTTAGTCCTTACTTAACGCCAGCTCGTCCAGAAAGTGCTATTGAATATGGTACAGATGTAAGTCAGTATGGAACTGGACTTATAGGAGAAAAAGGTGGTGAAGGTTTCATAACTGCTCCCGAAGAACAGTTTCAAGATATAGCTGCTCAAAATCAAGGAGCTGGTTCAATGCTCTTAAGAGGAACAGGTAGATTACTTGGAGGAGCTGCTATGAAAACTCTTGAAGGGTTTTCTTTGTTAGGTTCTGGAGTACTAGGAGGTATATATGATGCTACTGGATTAGATCAAGCTATTGGTGGTAAAGAAATGACTTGGGATGATTATGTAGATAATCCTGTTAATAATACTTTATTCAAAGCAGAAGATTGGATGAAGAGTAAAATGCAGATTTATAAACCAAGTGATTGGAATAGTAAGTCTTTTCTAGAACAAGTTTCTTCTGGTGCTTGGTGGGCAGATGAAGGATCAGATGCAGCTGCATTTGCTCTATCTACATTACTTCCAGCTGGATTATTAGGAGATGCTGGTATAGGTGCTAAAATGATGGGAACTGTTGGAGAAGGTGCTGGTATGATTGATGAAGCAGGACAAGTACTTAATTCTGGAACTAAAGTAGCTAAAGCTCTTAATGGTGGAGCTAAAGCTTTAAATAAAGTATCACAAGCATTAAATTTTGGTGAAGTTGGAATGCTTAACTTACCAAAGACAGCAGGAACAATAGATAACTTAGTTACTAATGCATTGATGACTACATCAGAAGCTTTATTTGAAGCTAGAGATACTGGTCAACAAATGAAGCAGGAAGTAGTTAAGAAGTGGAATGAAACATATCCAAATCAGAAAGTTAGTGACTTTGAAGAACTACCAGATCAAGTTAAGCAAACAGAGAAAGAAAAGATGTCTGGTAATCAGAGAGATACTTTCTTAGCTAACTTAGCAGCTCTATCATTTACTAATAAGTTTGAAACAGCATTATTAAATAAGTTTGGTTCTCAAACTGCTAAAGCAGGTCTTAAAGCTTTGGAGGTATCAGATGAATTACTTACACCAGCAGCTAGATTAACTAAGAAAGGAATTTCAGGTTTCTTTGAAAATACAGGTTTAAAATCTGCATTAAAAGAAGCTGCTACTGGAGCATTTATGGAAGGTATCTTAGAAGAAAATATTCAAAGTGCTATTCAAAATGTAAGTCAACATTATAGTGGTAATGGAAAAGATAACTGGTTTTTAGATGCTTTAGATTATACAGGTGATGTTGTTAAAGGATCATTTGATAATTTATCAGATCAAGAAGCATGGAAGTCTATTGGTTCTGGTATGGTTATTGGTGCATTAAGTGGTGTAATAGGTGGATTTAAAGAACACAGACAAGAAGTAAAAGATGCTAATCATGTTGCAGGTAGATTAAATGAAGCTACTAATAACTTCTTAAATGTAGGAAATGCTTTATACGAAAGAATTCCAGTTATTGATGAACAAGGTAATCCAACAGGAGCTACCAAAATTAAATTAGATCAAGAAGGAAATCCATTATATAATAATGAAGCTCTTAATAGATTCATGGCTAATCAAGCTATGGTTTCTTCATTAGAATCAATTGCAGATCTTTATCAATCTACAGGAAATGAGGAGATAGCAAGTTACGTTAAGAATGAAGCTTTCTCTAAATGGGCGCAAGCACATTTAGAATCTGGATTAGGAGAAGAAATGTATGCCAAGTTAAAGAAACTTGGAACAATGAAAGATACGGATCTTCTACAATCTAATATACCAATTACTACTGTACAAGGAGAAAAGGTATCTTCACAAGCAATAGCTAATCAATATATAGCTAAAGCTAAGGAGTTAGAAGCAGATTATAGACAAATATCTAAAACAATACCAGCTGAACAATCAGGTCGTATTGATAATGCATATCAAACTAAATCTAGATTAAGGGAATTAGGTAAACTTAAGGATGCTTTAAATTTAAAGCTAGGAGATTATCAGAATAAAATTAGATCTGGTAATGATACAGTTGATCTTATTAATAGAAAGGTAACTCAATTAGAAGCATCTAAAGCACAATCGGAGTTCTTTGTAAATGCTAGTGGAGAAAATGCACAAGCTTATTTGAGTTCATTAGATAGACTTGAGAAAGAAATAACTCAATTAAAAGCAGATAATAAGGATATGTTACAGGATCAAGGTCATGATGTAACTCCAGGTATTGAACCTATTCCTTATCAAACAGCTGGAATGTTTAAGTCTGATTTTCAAGATTACACTAAAACTAATGATAAACTTGCTGCTATTGAAGGTGGTTCAGCAGAATTAATGGATCATTATAATGGTGTTATTGATTATAAAAATGGCGAAGAGTTTTATAATAACTATCTAAATCAAGGAGTTGCAGGACATAATCTTAAATCTGAACTTGAAAAAGCTGTAACTGAACAACAAGCAGTTGTAGATAGACAAGAAGAAGATCAATGGCGAGAGTTTCAAGATAATCTTAAACAAGGAGATTTCTTAGAAACTCCTACTGAACAAGGTTATGTAGCTAAAGATGCAGATGGAAATTTAACTTTTAATAATAGAATTATAACTCCAGCAGTTCTTAGAGCATTACAACCAACTAAAGTTAGTGAAGCTGATGTAGCTTTACGTAAACAAGAAGCTTTAGATAATACTCGTAGAAATCAAATGCAAGCTAGAGTAACTGGTAATCTTCAAGATATATCAGTACTTAATGATGCTATTAGACGTGGAGAAGATGGATTATTGAATAATCAAATTGAATTAGAAAAATTAATAAACAAATCAAATGGTAAAGCTAACAGCACTCAAAATCAAATTGCTAAACAAATTGAAGCAGTTAAGGGCACGATAGATGAAATTCAATCTGGATTAGATGTAGCTAATCAAAGAAAGAGTAATCTAGAACAAGAAACTACTAACTACCTCCAGATGTTAGAATCTGGAGATGTAGTTGGAGTAGCGGAAGTAGAAAGTGAATTAGCAGAAGTTAATAGTCAAATAGAAGAACTTAATCATCAAATCTCCTTAATGGAGAAGTTAAAGGATGAAGGCAATAAATTCCTTTCTTTCCTAGAAGATTTATGGAAGAAAGCTTTTCCTAATAAACGTAGACAATTAGAAAAAGGTCGTCAAGAATATACTGATGTTAAAGAAGAGATTCAATTAAGTAAGCAACAATTAAAACAACTTGATGAAAACATAGCTAATACATCTACTATTTTAACTCAACTTAATAATAGATCAACTGTTTTACAGAATGAAATAACTCAATATCAATTAGCAGCAAGAGCATTCTCTCCTGTAATTAATACTAAAACAGAAGAAGGAGTTCAGAATAAAGCTAATCCAGTAACAGAAGATCAAGAAGGTATTACTTATAATTCAGCTAGAAATCCTGATGTTAGTGGAGCATTTACTTTTAGAACTACTGGTTTTCATGGTAACGATAAAACAGGTCTTAATCCAAAAGAATCACAAAGAAGATGGTTTAAATGGGCAGAAAGAACACCTCTCTCGGAATTAAAGAATCTAAAATTAAGAGTTGTAACTATTAATGATGAAACTTATGGAACAGGGAAGATTAACGACCTTTTTCGGGACGAACCTATGGAGTACAAGACAGAACACGATCTTAAAGTTGTGGTTGTTGACTCAAGGGGAAATGCGATTGACTATATGGGAGGACCAGTTCATACGAATCTCTTATTGCCAAAGGATAATGTAAGTGATTATAAATATGGAGATGGTTCATCTATGTTTATTAATAAGACTGGTATGAGTGATGCTGCTATTAAAGAGAAGAATGATACATATAAGAAATTCACTCAATCTTTAAAAGATGCCAAAGAACCAGTATATCTAGAGATTACAGGAAAATCTAATGGAGTTAAAGCTAGAGGAGAAAGAACTTCTATTAGAGAAGTTTTTGGAACTGAAGATATTAATCTTCAAGTTGTAACTAGTGAAACTATTACAACTGCTGATGGTACTTCAATAAGTGCAAGACCTGGAACTGTTATTACTATAGTTGATGGAAGAGTTACACCATTATTGACTAGAAAATTAAGTTCAGAAGAGGGCAGTAAAGTATTAGATTTACTTAAAGATTATTCTAAATTAAGAGAGAATAAAAAAGCTAATGCTAAAGAACTTAAAGATGGATTGAGTCAGTTAAAATCAATTGTCTTCATGGGAGATACAGCAGATCCAGCTACTTCTATGGGATTTGTGACAGGAGAGAATAATTTTAAGTTTGGAAACGCTCTTATTAGTATTAAGGAATTACAGTCAGGAGAATTCGATCCACAAATTAGAGCTTTCTTAGAAAATAAATACCATCAAGTTAGTAATGATTGGTTGAAATCAAAAGCATCATATGAAGATGTATTTGGTAAAAAATGGAATTCTTACAAAGATTATTTAATTGGAGAAAGAGATAATCCATTAGATGCTCCACTTACTAGTGATTTAGTTCCTGTTACTGATGATATTAATAAACCATCATTCTATAGTACATATGTAACTTTTGGTACAGATATTAAAAATTCACCTAAAGCTGAAACTAAATCAACTAAAACTAACGTATCTATTCCTGTATCAACTGTTAATGAAGAAATTCAAAATAGAGATGAACAAGTAGTTCCAGTTAAGAAAAGTATCTTTAAAAAGAAACAAGCCTCTCCTGTAGTTGAAACTAAATCAACTAATCAAGTAACTGTTATAACTGAAGATACTTTATTAGAAGAACCATCTTATGAACCAACATTTGAACCTCCTACTGGAACAGTTCAAAAGTTTGCAGATGTTATTAAAGGAAAACCTGTAACTGAAGTAAAAGCTCCAGAAGCAGAATTAACTGATGATGATATTGAAGCTATGATTGAAGCTTCATTTACTCCTAAGAAGAAAGAAGAAGTTGTAATGGGAGTTGTTCCTGTAGATCCATCTGATTTATTTTTAGATGCTACAAGAATATCAGAAAATTATGTTAAAGAAGATACAGGTAAAGCACAAGCATGGTTTAAACAAAATATAGGTGAAAATGTACCATTCCATTTAGTTAATGGTCTAGTTAATCAAAGAGCTTTCGGAATGTTTAGTAAACATGGAGAAGTTCTTATATCTGATTTAGCAGTTGAAGGTACAGTATATCATGAATCATTCCATGCAGTTACTCAATTAGCTTTAGGTAAAGATGAACGTAAAGCTTTATATGATAATTATAGAAAAACTAGAAATGTAGATCTTTCAGATAGAGATGTAGAAGAAGAACTTGCAGAAGAGTTTAGAACTTACATGCTATCTCAAGGAGAATATAAAATACCAGAGGCTAATTTCTTTAAGAGATTATGGAATGCTATTAAGAAAGTAATTGGTATTCCACAAGATAAAATTGAAGAGCTATATAAAAATATATCTACTGGAAAGTTTAAAGGTTTAACAGCTAAAGAACTTGATGGTGGTAATATATATTCATCAATATTATCAGATTATTCAGTTTCATTTGCTAAAGAACTGATGGAAGGAATGACGACATACTTTATGAGGAATCTATTTAAAAATGGATTCTCTGTAAAGGATATAGTAAAATTTCAAGAAGATACTTTAAGTAAAGATAGTGCAGATAGAATAGCAGGTACATATAATAATATTCTATCAAATATTGCTTTCATGTGGTCAGATGAAAAACTGGCTGGAATGGATAAAGATACTGCACAAGAGTTTAAAGATTCAAGAAACTTTGTAACAGCTAACTGGAAAGGTATTGTTCAAGAACATAATACCTATATGCAGAGATTTGGTATCAATATGAGTTTTGAAGATACTATTTATAGTTCTGTTACTGAAGAAGATAGAAATAAAGATACATTAGGTATCATTAATAACTTTGAATTCTCTACTAGAGATGGAATGCCTAATTCAGTTAAATTATTATTTGCTGCATTACCTTCATTAGATAAAGATGGTAAAGTGGCAACTAATGCAATTGGATTACATGGTATATCAGATTATACAGCTAATCAAAGATTACTACAAAATAAGTTATCTAATGTAAGTGACTTTAAAGAACAAGTTTCTATTATTAAAGATCTAATGAAAGTTAGACCTGAATTCAAGTATTTATTACAATATCTTGGAGTACAAGATGATAATGAAACACCATCAACAGCGGGATCAGATATATTTGATCTTCAAATGGCATTTAGACAGCAGTTTGATAAAGCTAAATACAGTCCACAAATTATCATTTATGATGAAGGAACTATTAAAACTGTAGATGCTGATGATGATCGTATTGTAAATGCTATATCTACTGAATGGCAGAATAATTTGAAAGCTAAATTATCTACTGCTAATATACCATCAATTCAAACTAATGATTTAGGACAATTGGTATATAATGCAGATTATCTAGTTAATAAGTATTTCAAACCGTCTACAGTTAAAAAAGGGAGATTAGTACTTAAAGATGCTGGAAAAGAATCCCTCCTTTCTTTCTATAAGGATTTAGGTATTGAATTTTCAGATAAAGATAATATTGATTATGGTAAGTTAGCAGATAAATCTTACTTCATAATGAATTCAATTCAATCGCATCCAGAAGAATTGAATTTATTTGCTAAACCACATAACTTAAGAGGTGACTTGGCATCACTTCTAGAAGAAGAGGTGAAGTCTAGAGATGATCTTTCTGACAATCAACATATTAATCCTGAAGGAAAGACAGTTTATAGTATTAGTTTAAATAACTATCTTTCACAAACAGTAAATGTATTAAATAGAGTTATTCCAGATCATCTTAAATGGAATGAGAAAGATAGAATTGGTAATCCATTTGTAAGGAATTCTCAATGGGGAAAGAAATTTGCAGCTGGAAATAAGATGAAATTAGTAATGTTAGAAGGTGCTGGTATTGCTGAGGCTGGAACAGATGCTAAAATGGCTGATGATCTTACTAGAGGTGATACTGGATCAGTACAGTTTCAGAAAGTGTTAGATGGAGTTTATCCCCTTCTACAACCAGGAGATAAGAAACTTGCATATGGATTTAGCTTTGGAGAAGAGATATCTCCTAAAATGAAGTATGAAGAAATGGTATCTCAATTAAAAGGGTATCTATCTGATGAGTTATTATCATCATGGATGTTGAATGTAGAAGGTATTGGAGCTGATGTTAAGAACTATAAATCATTAGGAAAAGATCTTCGTTCATTTAAAGGAGCTATTACTGGTTATGAACAATTAATTAAAAAGAAAGTATCTAGACAAACTATACTTAATCATATTGAGAATTTTGTAAATAGTGATGAAGTTACTAAACAAGTAGAAAAATGGTTTGATAATAAAGTTGATAAAAATATAGAAGAACTAAAAAATTATCAAACTATTAAAGAATCTAAATTAGGGGTATTTACATTATTAGGTATTAGTGAAGAAACTGCTGAAAAATATGCAGGTAAGAAAAACAATCTTTCTACACAAGAGATGAAAGATTTAGTTAAGTTTTTTACTTATGGTTCATTGCATGGTAATATAGAACAAACTAAATTATTTACAGGAGATACAGCATTCTATGAATTTACATCTAAGAAAGTTGACTTCTTTAAACGTGTATCTGGTTTAATTGGTACTGGTAAAACAGCAGCTATAGGAGAACAAATTAATAATTGGTTTAATACTAATTTTAAACAACAATATATAGATAGAGATGGTAAAATAGTTGATGGTAAAGTTAGTGATGGTAAGATTAATACTGTAGTTTTTAATGATGTTAAAATAGCAGCAGAAAACTATAATGGTTTATTATCTACTATGGATTCATTAGGATATGATAAAGAATATTCTAGAGGATTAATGAAAGCTTATTCTGAATCAGCTGATGAAGCAGATGCTCAAGGTTATATTACAATGCCAGAATATAGAGAATTCCTTAAAAGAACTGGAGATTGGAAAGATAGTCATGAAGTTGCTTATCAAAAAATGTTGAAAGGAGATAGATTAACTAAAGAAGATATATATAGATTCCCACCATTAAAGCCACAGTATTTTGGTAATCAACAATATGGAGAATTATATGTACCTACATTCTATAAATTTTCAGTAATGCCATTAATACCTCAAGTTATTAGTGATATTAAAGCTAATGGATTGAAAGATCTAATGGATCAAATGCATGAACAACAAATAGGTATTGCTACATTTACTTCTGGTAATAAAGTAGGAGTTGTAAATACACATGACTTCTATGATGAAAATGGAAACGTTAAACAACAAACTTATACTCCTCAAGTTGTAGGATATGAAGGAATGAAAATTCAGTTAGATATTTCTCCAGAAGTTAAAGATAAAGTTACATTTGGTACTCAATTCCGTAAGTTGGTATTAATGAATCTAAAAGGAAATTCATTAACAATTGATGGAAAGAAAGTAGATGGTAATGAGCTAATCAAAAAATATAGCGGTCTTATTGATAAGTTAATACAGATTGATACTGAAAATTTAACTAAGAAATTAGGTATTGAGAAAAAAGGAGATAAATATAAGATCAATAATGTTAAGTATCTTAAAGAAACTCTTGTAGAAGAATCGGTAAGAAGGGGAGTTGCTTCTAATCTAATTGAAGGAATTGAACAAGTATTTGATGCTGATAAACCATACATGGACTTATTAGTAACCAGAAACAAAATGGAGAATATCTTAATGTCAATGGTCAATAATAACTTGATCAAACAGAAGATGTTCGGGGATATGAAAGTTCAAGGAGCTTCAACAGGATTTGAGCAAACAGCAAGAAAGCAAAGTTCTGTTAATGATCAAGCATGGGCATCTAATTTAGAAGCTCTTAAGTTTTATGATTTTAAAGATGGTAAAACACAAGCAATGGAAGTATATTTACCTCATTACTTTAAGGAGTATTTTGATAAGAATATAGATATTAATGATTTACCAGAAGAGTTAAAGAACTTTGTAGGTTTTAGGATTCCAACACAAGGGTTGAATTCAATTGAAGTAATCAAGATCAAAGGATTTCTTCCACAAGAAGCTGGTAATATCATCATTACTCCATCAGAGATTGTTACAAAAGCAGGTTCCGATTATGATATTGATAAATTGACAGTATTCTTCCCTAACTATAAAGTAAACTATGATATGAAGCAAATGAGAAATGATTTTGCTAGATATGTAGTAGGTACTGGAGGAGAAGTTAGTGGAGAAGAATTAACTAATTTAAAATCAATTATTGATAAAGGTAAAGAAGAAGATTCTGATGACATACTTTTAGGAACTCTTCTAGGAGAAAAGGATAGGAATGTATATCAACAGTTTAAGGAGTTCCAGAAAGAGATGAAACAAGATTATGTTTCTGGAGTTGATTATATTAAATATGAAGAAGGAACTAACGATAAGAAAGCTATTCAGAATGAGATTATCAAAATGGCTTCTGACATGGTATCTGCTCCAGAAAACTTTGCTGGTTTGATGACTCCCAATTCTACAGATATTATTAAAGGTGCTGCTAATGAAGTAAGAAAATTAAAAGGATTAGATCAGAAAGAAGCTGCTACAATTGATAATTTAACTGACTGGTCTTATAACTTAGATGTTAGAAGTAAATACCTATTAGGTAAAGCTGGTATTGGTCATACTGCATTACAAAACGTACATCATGTTCTTAGTCAAATTGCAGATCTTACAGTTAGCAATCCTGATGTTAAAATTGAATTAGATCATAATCTTAAAGATGGTAAGATATTTTTAGGAGGTATTTATGATGCTAATAATAAAACTGATAGTAAATCATATAAGACAATTCTAGATGTAATATCTGAATTTGCCAATGGTTTCTTAGACGTAGCAAAAGATCCTTTCTTAAAGGATATTAATGCAAACGTAGAAACAATTAATACTTATATGTATTTAATCAGAGCTGGAGTACCTGTTAGACAATCAGTTCTTTTCATGACACAACCAATTATTACAGATTACTTAGAAGCATTAGAGAAAAATGATTCATTATTCTTGAAGAATGTAGAACAACAGAAATCTAAAAAACAGTTAAGAACTGAAGTTGAAGCTAAATATAAATCTACTGCTAAGATTGGAGATTATAAAGCTGCTATCAGTGAAGCTAACTTAGCTAAGTATCTTAAAGGAGATGTAGATAATGCAGTTCAATTAAGAATACTTTCTGATTATTTTGCTTATAAAGAACAATCAGATAAATTAGGAGATCTAGTAAATGCTACATCTCAAGATACCAGAGGTACAGGTGCTTCAATGACAGAGGCTCAATTAGTTCAGAATAAATATAATGAAGTTGTTAAAGAAAAATACTTTGATAATATTCAAGAATTTATGAACCAGACCTTTCTAGGATCGTTTAAAAAATCTGTGGATTTATCTTTGTCTTTATATCAAGATTTATTCATCACCGAGCGACCAGAAGTTAAGTCATTTTTCAATCAATTAACTATGCAGTTACCAAAAGTGATGAAACAAGATACAAGGGTGAAATTATTGAATATGATGAAGAATGATTTTATTCAATACATATTCCAAAACTCTGCATCTAGTTATAAAGATCAAAAAGGTAAGACAGTTGAAGGAGGTAAATTAGGTTATAGAACAAGAGAGTTTTTTGCTGGAACAGATTCAATTCCTTATAAAGTTGCAGAGATTAAGAGAGATAAAACTAATCCTCTTCATGATAATCTTCTTATTAATGAGTTGTATGTAATTACTGGTAATAGTAAAGAATCTACAAATGTAACTACTGAAGGAACTAATAACTTAAAATTATTTAATAAAAGAATGCCTGTTGATGATAGTAATAGACTAACAGAAGCATGGAAGGAAATATTTGATACAGATAAAACTTTTGGTGATACTTTATTAAAATTTAGTATATTGCAGTCTGGATTAAATAGTAGTCCAATTAGTTTCATGAACTTTGCTCCTAATGATGAATATATTAGAGTTGCAAAACAAGTGATGGAAGCTTGGTCAGATTCTCCTATGACAGCAGATTTTCTGGAGATGTACTATCAAAACAATTACAAAAGTAATGATTTAGTTCCTAATGTAAAAAGAGTGGAGGTTAGAAATGGTATTGCTAAAATTAGTGATATAAGATATACTAATTCTCCTTACATTAAAACTTGGATTAAAACTACTGCTAACAAAGGATTCTTTAGATTATTGAAGAACACTAATACACAAGTAGATAATAATACAATCTTTGAAGAAATAGATAAGAGAGGAAATGGATATCAATTCAAAGAATTTACTACTGGAATTGGAACAATGTTAGTAGATAATAAAGCAGGTTATAATCCTAGAGTTCAAGAAAAGACTAAAGACGATTATAAAGTTAGTTATACACCTCCATTTGACACTAAAGATGTTCCTTTGGAAGAAGTAAATAAATGTGGAATATGAATTGTATCTTAACAGCACATCCAACTTATAAAGCACTTGTAGAAGCTGGTTATAGTAAAGATCTAATTAATAGGGCTTGGTATCTAATAAATACCAAGTCTTTTAATGATTGGTATGGTGAAGGTAATAAACATCAAGATGATAATAGTCCAATCATTACAAAAGATCTTAAAGTAATAAATGAAACTGGTCAAGCAGTTTCTCTTGATGATATAGTTGGTTATGGTTTTGTAACTGATGTAAAAGATATCAAACAAAAGTTGAAATATCCTAATTCTCCTTTTAGATCAGATGAAAGAGAGAAGTATCGTTTATTTAAACAAGAAGATTATAAACAAGCACTAGCTGTTGCTGCTAAGATTAATACAACTTGGGATAATGTAAAAGCTAATGTAGAAAGAGCTGTTGGAGAAAAAGGAGATCAGAGAAACTATTTTAGAGTTGTTCTATATGATAACTTTAATAAAGATGAAGCTTTTCAACAACGAGAAGATGTAAAAGAAGTTACTAAACAATGGGATAAACAACTTGATGATAAGATGAAATCTTATCTTAATAAGTTGGGAATTTCCTATGAAGGAGTAAAAGCTATTTATGATAAGGCAACTGGAGAAGAAATTCCTGCTATTGCTGTAGCTGATATGGTTAATAAAGTAGTTAAAGTAGTTGAAGGAAAAGCTGGTATAGATACATTACCAGAAGAAACTGCTCACTTCTTTGTGAAGATGATTGAAGGATCTCCTCTTTATAATTCAATGTACAATGAGATTACGAATTTTGATGTATATAAAGAAGTTGTTAATGATTACTCTGAATTATATAAAGGTAATGATAAGCAACTTAGAGAAGAAGCAATTGGAAAGATGATATCTCAACAAATTGTAAATCAATTTGAAGATGCTAAAAAAGATAGAGCTGATAGATGGTGGAATAGAGTTTGGAAGCTTATAAAAGAAAAAGTTTTAGGTATAGATTCTAAACAACTACAAGATGATATTACTAATCTTGCTCCATTTAGTGATGCAGCTAAACAAATACTTGAAGAACAAAAAGTAGATAGAAGAGAAACCAATCCTTCTTTCCTAGAAGAAAAAAGTGAGCAGGAATATTATCAGTTAGATAAGCAAGATAAAATAGTAAAAGCTATTACTGATACTCAAATTGCATTAGATAGTTCTACTGATAAATATTTCTATATGGAAAATGGAAATAGAGTTGAAGTTAGTAAACGTGTTTCAGATAGAGTAAAAGAAGCTAATATTAAAAGAGGTTTTGGTAAATTTAGTGAGGCACAAAAAGAGAAATTTACAAAGTATGCTATAGCTGGAACAAGAGGACATGCAGATTTAGCTAATATAATTGATAGAATAACAGCTGAAAAAAATGGGCAACTTATACCATCTAAAACAAATTTATCTGGAGAAAATGTATATAATATTCTAGAAAATTGGATGAAAGATTTTATATCTAAATTTCCAGCAGGTACTAAATTTCTTTCAGAACAATCAATTCTAGATAAAGCTGCTAGTGAAGCAGGTACAATGGATTTACTAGCTATTAGTCCTGAAGGAGTTGTAGATATCTATGATTTTAAGTTTATTAACTTTGAGAATAAAACAGAGATTCCTTGGAATAAAGAGGAAGATTATAATATTCAATTAGGAAGATATAAACAAATTCTTAAAGAAAGATATGGAGTTAAAGAGTTTGGTAAATTAAGAATCTTACCAGTTGCAGCTACATATTCAGAACAACATGTTCTTAAATCTATAGAAGTTAATAAACAGATTGTTCCATTAGAAGGAAAGAAAGCTTATCTTAATCCATTACCTATGTTTGATGAAATGACAGGTAATGAAGATAAAGATAGATTACTTCAAGTGGCTCTTAAAGATAGAGAAAGATTGTTAGGAATGCATCCAAAAACAGCAGAAGAAACAGAGTATAAACAAGATAAGCTAAAGAGAATTAATAAAGCTATTAAGGAAATACAATTAACAGGCAATATAAAAGAATTTATTAATAATGCTCTATATACTCTTAATAAAGTAAGAGATACAGGATTTGAGAAATTAGATGGTAAACAATTTCATGCTTTTCAAGATGAATTAACTTTTTATTCTAATTACTTAATAGATAGTATTGGAGATGAAATGGATAAATTAGATAAAGATACTAAAGATGCAATTTCAAAAGTAGTATCTAATTCTCAGTTAATGTTAAAACATGCTACTAAAGAAGTATCTAATAGATTAAAAGGTTATTTTGGAGATGATATAGAAACTCCTCAAAAAGAATCGGGTCTTTGGACTAGAATGTTTAGAACTTTGAGTCAGCAAAACCATCCTAAAATAGCAGCATTCTATAAATTGGTTCAAAAATCAATAGAAAAAACAAGAAAAGCTCATGATGAATTAAATGATAATATAAGAAAAACTGTAGATGCATTAAAAGAATTCCAAAAAGGAAAAGGAATAACTGGAACAGATGTTTTTAATTATATGCTCACTAAAAATAATAAAGGTGGGTGGGATATGATCTCTAAATTTAATCCTGAATCATATAAAACACTTAATTCTTATAGAGAAAAAGGAGGTGAAGATGCTCTAAGTTGGATAAAGAAAAATATGACTTTTAATCAAACTGCATATAATGAAACTCTTAATGAAAAAAAGAGAATCTGGAAAGATATGTATAAGTTTGATGATGATGCTGTAGGTAAATTTAATGAAAGAGTTAAACAATTTGAAAATAAATATGGTAATAATGATAAAGGTTTAATCAATAATAAAGATAATAAATTTCTATCTTTTAAAGATGATCATTTATCAAAAGAGTATAAGAATATATATGCTACAGGAAATGAAGCATTAAAGAATTTCTATGAATTATTTCATAAAACTTCATCAGATTTTCAAGATTATACAGGATTGACAAAAGGAGGTGAATTTGTATGGAATATTTCTAATGATCTAATAGATAGTATTGGAGAAAATGGATTTGGAGTTTTTAAACATATGAGTTCAGTATGGGAACAATTAGAAGCTAATAAATCAGCACCTTCTATTGGTATGGTAGATCCTACAAACGGAGAAAAGTTAAAAAAGATTCCAGTTTATTATGCATATGATAATTATAAAATAGATAAAAAAACAGGAGATAGAGTAATAGATAATAGTGCTCAATCTAAAGATCTTGGACGGGTTCTTTCATTAGTAGGTGCAATGGCTTATAACCATAAACATATGGAAGAAATTGAAGGAACAGCTAGAATGTTAGAAAAAACATTAGCATTAGATACAACTATAGTAACTGATGGTAATGGTAATCCTATAGTTAATACTCTTACAGGTAAAGTACAAACTGCTATTGGAAGTGCAACTAATTTAGAATCATTACAAGATTTCATGAACTATTATTTATATGGAATCAAAATGAAGACTAAAGATTATGCTTTTAACTTCTTTGGTCATCAATTAAGTATGTTAAAATCTTTTAATATGCTAAGTAATATGTATACAACCAAATCAATAGCAATGAATCCTATTTCTATCATATCAAATGCTGTGGGAGGTAATTTGAATGCTAGAATAATGGGAGCTAGATCTAAATTCTATTCAAATACACAGTATACTAATGCTATGTATAATTTAATAGCTAGAAGAGATAGTAAATCAATGGCTTTAATGGGATATTTTGATTTAGCTCACGGTCAAGATATATATAAGAAAGCAATCTCTTTATCAGTTAGTGCTTTAACTAAGAATCTAACTTATGATAAGTTATTTATAGGTCAGTTAGCCCCAGAAGCTAATATTAGAAATTCAGTTTTACTTGGTATGTTACAAGCACATACATTAGAGAATGGTAAGATTGTTAAAATAACAGATGAAAAAAAAGGGGCAACTTCCCTCTTAGATCATATAGAGATAAAAGATGGAAATCTAGATTTTAAAGGAATTTCTGACCAAGAATTAACCAAATTTAGAAACAGGGCACTTAACGTAGGAGATGACTTACTAGGTAATAATACTAGAGATGATATTAGAGCAGTACACTTATCTATGATGGGTAGAGCTTTGATGACTTTCAGAAATTGGATTCCTAGAATGCTAGATGAGAGATATGGAGAATTAAGATATAATCAAAATCTAGAAGAGTATGAATTAGGTAGATATAGATCTTTCTGGAATCAAGTAGTTAATAAACAAATTCATAAATTAGCATTTGATATGATTAAAGGATTTGGAGTATTTGGTTATGCTGGAAAGTTTGGTAATGTAACTGTAGAACATGCAAAAAGATTATATGAAGAAGCAATAGCTAAAGAACCTGGATTAGCAGATAGAATGACAGAAGATCAATATGTACAATTACATCTTGAAAATTTAAGAGCTAATATGATGGAAATATATCTTGTAGCTGGAATGGTTTCTCTTTTAGCAGCTGCTAAACCAGACGATGATGATAAAGATAATCAAAGTTCTCTTAATAAATATTTAGTTAAACAGTTGGATAGAAATCAATCAGAATTATTGTTCTTTTATAATCCTCAAGAATTTAATAGAATATTAAAATCACCAATACCGATAACTAATCTATTAAGAGATTACATTGGATTAACCAAAGCTATAGCATTTGAAACTGCTGAAGGAGTTACTGGAAAAGAAGATATAACAAAGAAGAATGAAATACCAAAGTATGCAATGAGAGTATTACCTGTTTTAAATGGGTTTGAATCAATACTATCATATATAAATGAAGATTATGATAAGACTGATCCAAGATCAAAATAAAAGAAAAAACCCTAACTTAATAAGTTAGGGTTTAATTTTAATTATACAGTTGGATATGTTTTTTCTTCTTCTGCTAATTTACTATTAGCTAAAGCTAAATGAGCTTTAAGATTAGCAACTTCTCTTATTTTATTTCTATAAGCATCATTAAAATTCTTTAAATCTTGTTCTATTTCTTTTATACGCTCAAAATCTCTAACTTCTACATCTACATCCACTATGGTTCCAGTTCTAAAATCTAATCCTTTTTCTTTAATAGCTTTTTGTAAGTCAAGAATGATATCTAAATTATCAGCAGTATCTTCAACTACCATCTCTAATATAACATGTACTCTTTTCATAATTTATTTTTAATTTATTTTTTAATTGATTTTGTAACTGGTTTACTATTACTAGAAGTAACAGTTTTATCTATATCTCCATCACTACCTTTATTAGCTTCTGCTGTACGTGCTATTATACCAGGAGATACAGTACAATCTTTAGGTGTATATGGTGCTACTCTAGTTGCTTTTTCTTTAGCATTAGCTTCTAGAAGATCTCTATAAAGATGATTGATATTCTTTAAAGAATTCTTAACTAATTGTAGTTCTTTTTCTGAATCTATTAATGATGTATTTAGTTCTCTATTACTAGTATCTAAATTAAGATACTTTTTTTCAGCTTCTATTCTTAAGTTATTTGCTCTTTCTAAAGCTCTGCCTTGTTCATCATACATTTTATAAAGACTAGCATATGTGTCTTCTTTTGATAATATCACATCTCTATACTCAGCTATTTTTCTATTAGTTCTTCTTAAAGAAGACATTAATGTTATAGTCATCACTAAGAAAACTCCACTAAGAATCATAAATAATAATTGTTGTGTCATTGTTATCTGTTTTTAAATTGTTTAAGTTTACTTCTCAAGTTCTTTTCTTTCAGAGATTAAATCTCTATTATTTGCTGATTCCTCATTGAAACCTTTTTCTACTGGGAATCTAATGTAAAGTTTATCAACTACATTTTGCATAGCTTGTTCTAAATCAACTCTTAGATAATGAGCAACATGACCTACTGAATTAAGATACATTATTAAAGCTTCTTGCTTATCTCTTTCTAATATTACTTTTCCATAAGCAAATTGTTTCTTAACAAGATCTGCATAACGACATGCATTTTTACCAACAACTATAACTGCATTACCAATAGTAGCTCTTTGTGGTTTAGGAAATTCATAATCATCTAAATCCATACCAATATTAGTAGCTTCATTAGCCGCATACCATAAACCATCAGCTAGTTCTTCACCAATATTAGGTTTATCAATATTTTCAACTGCATCTACTAATTCTTCCCATTCTGTTACCATACCCAATGCCATATGCAAACTATTAGCTAATTCTGCATCTAAACATGGAAATTTTTCTTCTAATTTTGGATTAGTTCGTTTTACTTCCTGTTGGAAGACATTTAATTTCATACAATACCGTTAAAGATTTTAATTAATTGATTCTTCCATTTTGTTATCTTCTTTATTTTGCCTTTTTATAACGTAATAGACTTGTTAATAATGAGTATAAATATACTCTTTTTTCTTGAATGTATATCAAGATAAGTGAAATTAATAGATATTTCATAATTGATTCTATAAAGAGCGTGATAAATCAATAATATCTATTACTGAATGCTATATATCTAACACCAATAACACCAAGATTCCTAATATAACTCCTACTAGGAATCCCATAAATACAACACCTAAAATTTCTTTTAGATCTTTTTTCTTCCATTCATTCATAAATAGTTGATTTTAATTAAGTTACGAAATTTTAATCATTAAAAAACTCACTAAGTTTTAATTTAGTGAGTTTGGCACAAACAAAAGCAGTTAACCCAAATTTGTCAATGAAAGAAGGTATTACAAAGATACCAAAATCCACCAATTCTCCTATAAGGATTGCATTATTTATTTGCTAGTTTAAAAATCCAAATATATTTCGTATATTTCTATCTAAATCTTAAAACTATGTGTAACTGTTGTAATACTAGAGTCAGCAAGATTGATTGTTGCTCTCTAATAGCTGATACTACATTAGCTGTTTTAAAAGTATCATCTAATGATGCTTTTTTTACACCTCAATTTTCTACTCCTGTTCTTTTTAGTACTCCTTCTATACCAGTAGTTAATTGTTGCTGTACTCCTAGACATCATAATAGACATTCTTCTTTTCTTGAAGCTAAATTTAAACGATGGTAACTAGTAGCCAAGCGATTATTAAATCGTTTGGCTATTTATTTTTGTATTAGCTTCATATTCTGAACCGAAATTACCTAAGAATTTAGTAACACCTTTTACCTTTTTAAACGCTAACCATCTATTACCTTTGATAGGAATTATAAATTTAGATCTAGGTAATTTAACCTCAATTTCTGATACATTTTCTACAGTATCTTTAATTGCTTCCTCTAATTCTTTAATATATTCACTTCTCTTTTTCAGTCCAAATGCTTTACCTCTATTCATAACATTAATATCTTAGTTTAGATTAAATACAATTATATTGTACCACCCCTAACTCCTGCATCTAGAGTGTCCGCCTACGGATTATATGCCAAAATTGATGCAAAACATTTGTTCCATTGCTAGAAAATATCGATTCTAATGAACTTTTAAAGGTGAAACATATCTTCTGATGGAACGATTTACATGATCCAACCATGCTATTTCAAAAGGAGTTTGGAGGGCTTTGGGTAAAAGAAAACCCCCTGCAATTTTGGCGAAGCAGGAGGTCAATAACGTAGCACACGTTGTATTTCTAATATAAAATCTTCTTGGTAAATACTTTACCGTATGCTACTAATAACCAACTGTCGCCAAACAGCCATATGTCATTAGATGTAAAGATACGAAAATATTTCATATTACCAAACTATTTTTTCTTTTTCCATATTCTCTAACCAGAGATTTGTGTTAATGAAGCAATCATTAGATCTCCATTTACGTTTCTCATAGCTACTAGCCGCTGGATGTTCACATTCAATAATATAATTCCCTTGATTTATATACTTTTTATATTCCTTCGCATCATTACCCCATAATAAAAAAGCAACTTTTCCTCTTGATGGAAATTTTTTGATTACCTCTATAGTAAACTCCTCCCAACCTTTACCTTCATGTGATTTAGGCTTACTTTTCTCAACTGTTAAAATTGTATTAAGTAAAAGAACTCCTTGTTTAGCTAAATATTCTAAACAAGGATTCCTATCTAAATACATACCAAATCCTATCTGATCTTCCATTGCATCATATATTTTATTAATTGATGGATTTAGCACAGGAAATTCTAAACTCTCTTTCATTGAGAAGGCTAATCCATCTGCACTTCCATTATGATATGGATCTTGACCTAAGATAACAACCTTAACTTCATTAAATGGGGTTAATTTGAATGCTTTAAACATATCTTCTCTTGCAGGAAATACATTTACTTCTTCTCTTCTTCTAGCTAAGAATTTACCAAGCTTAATCATGTAATCTTTCTCAAATTCCTCTGATAATTGATTATACCATGATTCACCCATTAATTCTATACGTTTTGTTCTCGCATCTGACATACACCTATTTTTACAAGAAATGGATAAATTTTAGCTATTAAATCTTCTTCTGTACCATCATTAACTACTTCATAATCCCATTCCTTATAGGAAGATAAGCCTGTTTCTGATGCATGATTTTTCTGATCACCAAATATTGTAATCTCTTGATGTTCAGGTCTAGTTATCTTAATTAGATATCCTCCAGCCATCTTTACAAATCCAGCTTCATTTTCAAATCTAGTATCAGTAATGATCCAATTTCTATGAGATTGATATTTACCTAATAAAGCATAACACCAAACATTCTCATTGATGTTTCTACCTACTTCAGTTCCCATCTTTTGCATAAACTCTCTAATTGTCATATTCAAATTAGGAATCATTGCATTATAATACTCTCTATCATAGAAATGCTCTATTGGAAGACCAGTTATAATACTACATACATGCTTGAGAGGATCGGCAAATTTCTTTACCTGAAATGCTACAAAAGATTTAATACCTATCTTATTCTTAGTAGATATAATATTATCTTTCTTTTGTAAATCTATAATTATATTAGCTAAAGTGTCCTTGCCACTTCCTGCTACCCCTGAAATCGCTAGTATCATTTATAATTTATCAATTAATTTACCAATAATATTACTAACTCTATTACTCCAACCTAATACATCAAGAAGCATAGCTGGTACAACTGTAATACAAGCAAAACCTAAAAAGGTTATACTTATAAGTACTAATATGAAAATACCAACTCTTCTCATGACTTAGATATTTTTAACCAATGTTCTAACTTCACATAGACTTTATCTTCTCCTACCGAATCCAAATACATTATCTGACCTTGCTTAAGAGCATTTACAGCAAGTATCTTATAAGTATTGTATTTTGTTTCAAATTGTATTCCATCTACAACTCTAACAAGTACTAGGGGAATTGACCATGCATTTAATTTACGATAAACGTTATTTTCATCTTCTAATTTTTCATATACCAAGAAAGGAGCATTATTTCGCTCCTTCTCGTATACTTGACCTATCTTTCTAACTCTCTCATCTTGAAGATGTAAAGTAACCTTACCATTGATTATAACATACTTATTGCCATAATCATCTCTAAGGGTTTTGTTGATCATCTTGTTTTGGTACTAATGATATAACTTGAACTTCTGTGACAGTAGGATCATTTATTGGAAATGATCTTATAATAATAGGAAAATTAACAGAATAATCTTCTAATCCAGCTTGTATTGTTTTAACAACTATATGATCTGTATCTTCTATTGCTATTTTTTCTTTAATAGCCTCTTGAAAAGATTCTACTAAATTCTCTTTAACTTCTACAATAGCTTGCATATGACGTTCTATTGTAACTATTTCAGTATATTTAATTATAAAGTCTGCCATTTTTCTAAATTTAAAACCATATTACCATATAAATGTTCTTCATAAGACATATTCCAAAGATTATTATCTATATGATATTGAATTCTATTTAATAGACTTACAATTTCATGATAACCTTCTTCTATAACCTTTTCTTCTATCTCCCAAACAACACATTGATATAAACCAAATGTTTCTACAACTACATTTTTATAAATAAATTTGTATTGATAAGCATCTAGAATATCATTTTGTGATAAAAATTCTGAAACAGCTCTTTTATAGAATGCTAGTTGTCTATGATATCTCCAAAACTTAATAGTTTCTGGAAATAGATATGCTGATTTTGATGTAGTCTTAATATCAGTTATTGTAATAGTCTTATCTTCTAAATCTATTTCAACATCATCAAATTTAGCTTTACATTTTAATCCCATCCATTCAAAGAATACTACTTGTTCTTTATAGTATAGTTTATCAGAGAAATCATCTTTCCAGAATAATAGTTTATTAGCTGCATCATTAGCTTTAATAGAAGCAGTACATTTTTCTACTGTTTCTTTAACTGCTTTAGTTAAGAACTGCTTTCCACTATTAGCTATGTCTAAAGCTTCAATAACATAAGGAACTATCTTAGGACAAGCATTTTTCATAACTGCTTCATCTCCCCACTTAGCATTCCAACCTACAGTTCTACAAACTTGTAAAGTTAATAAATCTAAATCATAAGGCTCAGAAACTAAACCTTCTGTAATAGACTTAACTAGAATATCTGCAATTTGACCAAGTGTTTCTGCGGGTTTATCTATTTCTGCAACTATAAATGCATCTGGATTTTCTGCCCAAAGATGTATTGCTGAACCTTGTATTAATGATCTATTTTCTTTTTCTTCTTTATTATCATTAAAGAACTCCAAAAATTTTAACGGGGAGCCACCCTGCAAAGAATTTATATGTGATAAACTAGAATTAGAAACTACAATATCATCTGCTGTACCTACTTTATAATAATCTTGATCTTTCATTATTACTTTTGATTAGTTCCTTCTACATTTCTTTTCTTACGATCAGATGTTCTTTTTTCTAACCACATCAGAGATTCTTCTAATTTAGTTATCACAATAGCGTTTTCTCTACATGGAAATTTACCTTGAAGATACTGCATTCTATTAATTAGCATTTCTAATATTTCTTCATTTGTAGTACCATCGTTAACTGTTACTAATTCTGTAGAACCTTCTTCTACAGGTACTTTATGAATGAAACTAATCACTTGAGAACTTTCTTTATTCTCAAAATTACTTACTGAATATTGGTGACCTGTTACTAACTCTTTCATATTAATGTATCCAATTTTGAATTAATGTATAATTTGTATCTGGGAAATCTTTAGTAGTAGATAATATAGGTACTATTTTAATGCCTTTATTATCTTTAAGTTTAACATGAGTTGGACCTACTAATTCAACTATCTCGTATTGAGTTCCTCTATAATAAACTAATTCTCCAATTTCCATTCTTTTTTAATTACTCGTGAATCCTTTTTGTTTTCTCCATCTAACATTTTGCGATAGGGAATAAACCCTTTTATATTACCGCACCATCCACGATCTTCTACAATTAATCCATTTTTGGGTTTAGTATGAGAATATGCTATTAATTCATCTGATCTCATGCATCTACACGTATGTTCAAAAGGACTGAAATGACCAGACATTAATAATCTATCATGTAATTTAATATCATTAAGATAGTTATCTGATTTTCCCTCTTCTCCAACAATAGTATAACTAATTCTTGCACATCGAGAAACTGAAATCTTAATTCTAAGATTATTAATATGTTCTATAATATCAGTATTACTATAAGGAACTTCTCTTAATAATTTATCCATATCTATACCATCTCCGAATGGAATATGGTATTCTCCTTCTTTTAATGATTTAGGAGTTGAATTATTATACTCTTCCATCATAACTCTAGCTAATTCTGCTATATGAATTTCAGCTGCTTCATGATTACGCAAAGCAAAGAAATTCTCAAATTCTGATGCAGTTATAATAGCTGTATGCCACATGAATGGTTCTAATAAACGATTACATATCTGCTTTGTTACTCCCAATTCAGATAATTTAACAGCACAATCAACTGCTTCATCTCTAGCACCTAACCATTCAAGAACCAATAAATCTATCTCTTTTTGATCTTCTACATATTCAGTTCCTTGCATTCCTTTATGATCCTTCATCCATCGTATAGGAATGAAAGGATTATTTTCTACAGCTTCTATCATCCTTTCAAATGGTATAGCTCTGCTAGATGCTGAATTTCTACTTAATACCCTGTGAGTGTTCAGCTCCGCCAAGATTATACGCGGAAACGTCACTACAAAGGTTGTTAATCTGTGATTTGCTGGCGATAAACTATCTGCCACGATTTTAGCTTCTATTTTCATTGTGCTTTAATTTGTGCTTCTGTTAACCAACCATACTCTCTTCCAGTATTATCTTTAATAGCATACATATTAACACCTTCTTTTGGATCTTTCTGCATATTAGATATTTTTCCTCTTATTCCAACAAGATTAATAGGTAATCCCATACCATCAGTACTATAAATAGGATTTGAATTAACTACTACTACATTATCACCTGTTGAAAATAATGAAATAGTAACATCTTGTATATTACCACCCCCATTTCTAAAACTAGAAATAATTGATCTTCTAAAATTTTCTAAAATATCTCTTGCTTGATCTTTACTAAATGGAACTGATGGTTTTTGTGTTTTATTAAATACATTATTTAATCTAATAACATCATGTAAAGAAAACACTTCTGAATGTTGATTAGTTAAATTAGCATCAACTATAGTAGTGTTTATTTGACCTCCATTATCAACAAATAATAACCAATTATACTTTACTATTTCATTCTGATTTTCCATAATGTTTACTTGTTTTAATACAATCTCTTTCGTCTGTGTAAATTTTAAATACTAACTTTCTATCTTCTGAATTTTCAATTGGATAGAATAATGCAACTGGAGGTTGAGTTATGTATTTTCTATGATCATCTGGAATAATACGCTTACTTTTATATTTGATAGTTTTAGTTTCCTTATCTATATAAGGACTACCTTGAAGAACATCAGGAAAGCATTTAAGTATCATAAGATATCTATTATCTATATCCCATTGTATATTCTTCCTTTTCTTTTCATCATAAAATTCATCATAGAATGTATCATATGCTTCACAAAGAATTCTAATTGGAAAATTTGTAATTGGATCTAATTTCTCTACCTCTGGAATTAACTGTGCTTTTATTGCACCTATGATCTTACTACGATCATAATCAGTTAATGTTAATTGATGTAATTCTTGACCATTAATTACTTTCCATCTAGGAGTACCAGCTGATTTAGGATTTTTAACTACTTTTTCTTGTGTATCTATTTCAGTTAAAACATCATTCTTCCACTCATAATCAACTCCTATCTTTTCACTATACTTTAAAGGAAGTTTTTCTCCTTTTTTATAATGATTAGCTCTTCTTTTCTCTGCTACTTTAACTGCTCTTATGTATTGATGAATAGTTACTGTAGCTATTAAATTTTTATCTACCGACATACTTCTTGACTAAATCAAAATTATCTAAAAAAGCTTCAATATTAGCATATTCTTTAATATGCTCTTTTCTTGAAGCTTCTCTTATTTTAATCTTACCTTCTACAGTTTTCATTTGTAGATCATAAAATACTTTATTATAGTAACCAGATACATTTTCTGATATACATCTTGCTCTTACTAGAATCATACTAACTCGTATTTTGCTTCTTCTATTAAATCTAACATATATTGCAGACCATAGTGCTTGCAGTGATCTGTAAAATCCTTTGGTTCTGACTGCCTTCTAAATAAACCATTTGATTCAAATAGCAAAGGTTTAGTACCATACGTTTTTCTCATTATTTGAGCCATTCTCATTCCAGCTCTATCTCTATCAAATAGCGAAAAAACATTAAAAAATCTATTCTCTAAGCCACAATACTCCTTCTCTCCTATAAGGATTGACTCTGCTGCTGGAGCAAGTGATGGTATTTCAAATCCATCAAGAGCCATCACATCTTTATATGACTTAGTTATTAGAAGACTCTCTCCTTCTTCTGGTAATTGATCCCATCCTTCTAAAATATCTCCAGTTGCTTGAATGAATTTAAAGAACTTCCTTTTTGGAAAATATAATTTATATCTGTACTCTCCAAAATGGTATGCATAACCAGGATCTTTTTCTACATAATTATAGCTAAGATTACCATTTATCCATGCCATATCTAAAGGATACACATTAAATTTAGCTAAAGCAGCTTCACTTACAAAATTATCTCTCCAAAACTTAATATCTGCTTTTGACCATCCTCTACGTTTAATACGTATTTCTGTATTCTTCCTAACTCTTTTATGAACTTCTTCTAGGAAAGAAAGTGGTTTGTAGTCAATATTTGTTCTTGATAACTGAAAGTCATTAGCTATGATTTCTAATGCTTTAAAGAAGTTAACTCCAAATAATCTCTGCACTACATTGAAGCAATCTATATTATCTCCTCTTGCAAAATCTTTAAATTTAAGAAGACCTCTTGAATCAAAATAGAATCTGCAATCTGCATGATTATCTGACCTCAAAGGATTACGAAAATAATCATGAGTATTAGGAAATAACCCCAAATACTTAAAGAATATATCTTCTTGGGAAATCCTATTTAATATAAACTCTCTTGTAATATCTTCTTTATATTCAAACATTTATTAGAAATTAAAAAGGGGAGCTATTAACTCCCCTTTATTAGACTAGAAATCTGAATCAACTTTTTGACCACCATTTAAAGAAGATACTTCTGTATCTGGAGCAGCATTAAGTGAATTGAAATATGCTGAATTAGCTTTGATATGATTTTTATCAAACTCTAGCATATCACCTGCTTTTACAATGAATGGCAAGTATTTAGAGAAATCGCTAGTTGCTTTACCATTGTAAACATTACCTACTACAATGAAATCAACTTTAACTCCTTTATAAGAAGTACCAATAGTTTGAACAACCCAGTTTGCATAATCATCAAAATTATTATGATTTTGATATAAACGATCTTTAGCTACAAACTTAGACATAATATGACCAACACGTTTAGCCATATTTAAAGCTTTTGCTTCTGCATTATCGTCTTCTGGAAGAACAGCATATTCAATATGTTGATGTGCTTTTCCTTCTGCTGTCTTGAATGTAAATACAAGACGTGCTTTTAACTGCTCTGATTCTCCTTCTGCATTTTCCTTAACTGGTCTACTAATTTCCACCCCTGTCATTTCTGCATTTGTGTATTTAGCTGGTTGCAATTTAGGGGTTGAAATTCCTTCAAAGTTAGTTTTTTCGTTAGTACCGAACATAATTATAAGATTTAAATTTTTAAGATATTATTTTAAAATGGAATTTTTCTAAGGAAAGAAAGGGGAACCAATTTAATGATTCCCCTTGTTTAATAAATATGATTTAACTATTAGAAGTTATCATCATCTGCTTCTTGAACATCAGCAGTTTCTTCTACTGCTACATCTTCATCTTCTGCTGTATCTTCATCAGTTTCTTCATTATCAGCAGTTGTTTCAACTGAACTAATAGCGTAGATACCATGACACAAAATACCATTTACCTCGGTATCTTGACCTACTAAAGACAACTCTAAAAGTTGAGCTTTGTAGCTATCTTCTTGAATAGTACCTTGACCGATCAAAGCATTCTCCAAAATTGAAGACTTAAATTTACGACCTTTTTCTGCATCAGCAGCTAATTTCGCAGTACGTTTTAGTACAGTAGCATTATCATTATCTACGGTAGCTAAATATGGAACTCCATCTGGAGAAGTGATTTGCATCAAACCTACATTTGACAAATTCAATTCTTCAAATTTAGCATCTGCAATGGTAAATACTGTTTCAACTTTCTCTACTCCACCTTTCTTAGAGATGAACTTCTTAAATTTGAAACTGAATTTTTGACCTTTAGGACGACTAGCTGAAGTTTTAGTGTTTGCTGTTTTAACTGCTTTAAAATTTGCGAAATTTAACATGACATTTTTGTTTTAAGGGTTTATAAAATATTTGTTTCTGTTTGTTATTTACAATAATCAAAGATACAAAACTTAGCTTGTATCTGCAAAAAAATTTAAAAATAATTACAACTACTATCTAATTGCCGTAATCTTCTAAAATCCTATCTACTATCGTTTGATAGTTATTTGAAATTTCATACTGTTCCCAATAACCTTGAGGACTTCTAGCTGTATTATATCCAGAATTTGCAGTAGTTAATTTATACCTATTTACATCTGTATGTGGTAAATTAGCATCAACTTTTGTATAATAGGTATGAGAAAGATTCAATCCTTCAACTCCTAATTTGGTAGCCATTTTACCTAAGATTCTTAATCTTTGTCGGATTTCTCCAGCTTCAGCTTTATAATCTTCAATATGACCATTAATAAAAATAATTAAAGTACCTTTTCTTTTACCATGAATACCAAAAATTTGCTTCTTTACTGTTTCATAGTCTTCTACTTCCTTATAATTCTTTTTACTATTATCAATTGGATATTTATTTCTAGCTCCAAAGAAAGTTAATGGTTTTCCATCAGCATTTAACCAAGCCGTTTCTTCTGGATTTAAGAAAGAACCTCCTACTGTCTTCCCCGTTCCTTCATGTCCCAAGACTTGAACCAAAACCACATCATCAAGTCTTTTCATCCAATCATAAAGATCTAGTATTTCAGTACCGTAATCTCTCCACATATCGTAGTTAGCTTTACCTACATCCTTTAGATGTCTTAAATACAGCTTATTTTGTACACCATTTATGGTATCCAATATTATACTTCTGTATTTCTTGTCATTCATTACTATTTCACTCATTTTAATAATCTTCTATTTGATTAAATCCTAAATTATGACGCATCATTAGATTTCCTGTCCATCCATCTCTTTGTTTGAGAATACATTCAATCATTAAATGATCATATTGATCTGGATTGTTTGGATTAATACCAGTTGGAATATCTTCCCATGATGTAAGACCATAAAATCCAGGTCTATGTAGAGCCATCACTATATCAGCACATTGAAAAACACTATCCGATCCGAATATATCACTAGAAACTGGAGTATTCTTTCCAATATCATCTCTACCTCTAGCTCCAGATTCAATATTTCTATTCATCTGACTCAAAAAGATATTGATATGTTCATAATCATTCTTAATTTTCATTCCTGCCATCATAAACTTAGATATTAATTGTTCTTCTGATCCTTCATTATCTCTTGATACTAATCTTGTATGATCTACAATATTAACAATGGTATGTTTAGGATACTTATTTGTAATCTCTATCTTTTGTTTCTTCCAAGCATTTACTGATTGTGATATTTGACTCATATAAATTGGATATCCTTTAAAAGAATCACCAATTAACTTTAATCTTGTAAACTGTTCTTCTGTTATTGTATTTTGAAAATCCAATAATTGTTTTACAGTCATTTGAGCTTCTCTACTATACATCCTTAATACTGATCTAAAATCAGCCATCTCCCATGTATCATACAGAATTATTAGTTTGCCATTATAATGAGGATTAATTCTTGGATCTACAAAGTCGCGCATCATATGTATAACCTTTGCAGTTTTACCCATACCAGTTCTAGCTGCTAAAACCATCTGATCTGTTGGATACAATCCTCCAATCTTTTCCTTTTCTTTCCTAGAAGAAGTAACTAGAGGCTTTAACTTACCACTTCTAATTAATTCAATCCTTTCATTAGTTTTATCAACTACTTTTGAAATGTGATTGTAATTAGTAGATTCTAGGTTTAACTGCAACTTTATCTCCTTCCTTTTGTAAGACTAACCAATACTGACTTGTAACAAATTTATCAATCTTCATTGTTGCATATCCATTATTATTCTTTTTATAATCCTTCACTATATTAATAATATCTAAATGAAGGAATTTATTCTTCTTAATAATCTGGATATATCTTTTTTTTAATTCAGCTTCATCAGAAAAAGTCAATCCTTTAGCTGGAACTTTAATTCCATTAACTACTAATTGATCTGGATATTCTTTAAAGAACTCCTCTACTGCTTCTTCTGGCTCTACTAACATAAATTCGGTAAACTCTAATGTTACACATAAATCTATGATGTTAAATACATCTGCTTTAGGATTCATATTTAATATAAATCCTTTATCTATTAGATTGTGTAAATCTTGCTTCTCGAATAAACCTACTTCGTTAATATACTGTTGTAATAAAGAGTATTCTTTATTGTACAGCAAATAACAAATGTAAAATTGATTAGGTGTAATTTTAGTTCTACACAAAAACTCCGTGTACTTGTTGATGTCGTAAATCATTTACTTCAAAATCCTCTGGTATCTCTATTACTTCATTAAAATTAACTACTTCCCAAATTTCTCCTATTGCTATATTAAGATCACTATTTGATGCGACTGCTCCAAAGTGATTTAGTAAAGCTTCATTGATCTTTTCATTGGGACTATAAGGATTTAAATCTTCCTTAGTGAATACAACTGATAATCTAAATATTAGTTCTTGCATAATTCAAAGTTTAAATCTTCTTGTACAACAATTTCATCTATCGAATCTACCCACTTAATTCCTCTTTTTCCTTTTTGTTTCTCCTTTAACCATTTCTCCTCTTGAGATTCTTTGATATAAAGATTAACAATAATACTAACCTTATCTGCATTTGAATAATCTACTCTTATTGCTCGCCCTGTTCTCTGATTATCTTGACGCTTTCCTGAATTGTAACTAGCCATAATAGCAAGTCCTATACTATGAAAATCAAAACCTTCATCTAAAGATTTCACTGTTGAAAGAACATCTACTCCAGAATCAGCTTGTTTAAATAACTCTAAAGATTCTTCTTTAAGTCTATTACCACTTATTTTTTTATCTTTATAAACTACTTTAACTTCGCCTTTTTTAGAAACTGTTTCTATTCTCTCTGTTCTTACAATACTTTTGATTTTTGTATGATAAGCTCTTGCTTTATTACCTAAAACTTCTGCTAATTTATCTGCAAATTCAGTATCTTCTGCAAAAGTCATAGTTTTGAGATTAAACTTATTAACTAATTCTTTAACAGCTTGTATTTTAACAGTAGCTCTATAAATTAGTTTCTTTCTTTCTCTCATTGCCCATGACCATTGTTGTGCAGCTTTTCCTACATTCTCTGGCGACCAATAATGCTCTCTTGTTCCATCCCAATCATTTCTGGTTGCTACAGATACTCTCCATTGATCTCCTGTTTTATAAACTTCTCCAATCTTAGTAGTCATCCCTTTACCAGTTGAACAAGCCATAGCTAAACTGAATTCAAATCCAAACTTTGCAAAGTTCTTATTGAATATAGAATGAATCCTATCATACTCAATTCTATCTTCTTCTGATAGATCTAAACCCCAATTAAAAACTTTATAATCAGAAACATAACCTTGTCTTCTTGCTTCTTCTAAAGTTATTTCTTCTATTACAGGACATAGATTTTGTATGATCTCATGTTTGCCATCTATTCTTTCAAGAGTAGCAGTTAATCCTAATACAAATTTATAAGTAGTATTATCAAAAGTCTTACCAAACTCCTCCGAAACGTAATGATGAATTTCATCTAGCACTAATAAATCACATACATGTAAATATCTTATATACGTATTGACTACGTAAACATTAACATTATGTAAATTATGCTTTTGAATATGCCCATTATTACCAACCCAATCTTCTAATAACTTTACAGATGGGACTACTACATTAACTGTAGCATTTGGATACTTTCTATGCATTCTCTGTATTGCAAGAATAGCTACATATGTTTTCCCAAATCCGGTAGCCCCGATCAAGCATCCACAGGCTTTATTCTCTACCCACTTCTGAACTATTTGTAATTGCCTCTTGAGCTTCTTTTCATTTATTTCCATTATTTTGTTGTTACTAATTCAAATCTTGGCACATTTTTCTTTGGATGTATTGCAAAGAAACCTTCTAATGGTCTTGTATATGCTTTTCCTGTATCAATATTAGCATAAATGACAACCTCTGTTTGTGTTTCTTCTGCCTCTGCAAATCCTAGTATTACATAATAACCGCCTTTAAAGTGTTTATAACATCTTTTAATTAATGGCTTCTTCATCCTTTAATAATTCTAGATTTGATAATACTCTGAATATCCACTTCTGCTTGCACTTCATCTGTCTTATTTAAATCACCTAGTTTCTCTTGTAGAGCTTTTAATCTACCAATACTACTAAAAGAACCTTTTACTCTTCTTATAATTTTATTAGCATGAATAATTCTTTTAGCTAAAACTTCATAATCAAAAGACATTTCTCCTATTCTAAATTCAAATGTATTAAATTGTGAATTCAATCTTACCCAATTATGACATCTTCCTATCATTCTAGAATTATAATGACCTTTATATTCCCATGTATCTAATTCTGCTAAAATCCAATCTTCATTTTCTTCAATCCAAGAACGATCTACCTTATCAAATATATCAGTTGTATCAACATGATAATGAATCATTTTGTTATCTTAAAGGCTTTTTATCCTTTAATTCTTATACTACAAAATATCTCGTATAAGTTCGGCATATATTTTCTTCCTCTATTTTTAATATTAGTAGGAAGTGGACACTCTTGGGAGAATTATATTCTATTAACTGTAATAGGTTCATCTCCTATGCTCTACACTATTCTCCATTGTTTAGATGTAGAATTAGCACGGTATCCAAAGTATTGTTCAAATTTTATCTTTTTTCTAACTAAAAAGCATTTACTACCTTCATACAAGTATTCATATATTTCTCCTATTTTTATAGTTCTATTCCTATTATAATCAAATCTTAATAAGAAATAATTACAAGTTTTTCCTGCATGTTCATATATCACAGGTTTTATATCAAATAGTTCTTGGAATATATTTGCTATTTGTTCCGTGAATATTTTTGAATTAAATACAAAACTAAAATTAAAAAATATTTGAGATCCTTTATTTTTATGAAATGATACTGAACCATCTCCATCAAAATAACCCCTTATGAAATGTCTTATTAATTCTTTTGGTAATAAATTAAAATCAAAATTAAATGAATGATCGTGAGTTTTATTAGGTATAATCTTATATTTGTTAATTAGAGTATTACAAATCCTTCTTGAATTAATCTTTAAATTAACTTGTTCTTTTCTAACCTTCACTCCTGATTGATTGTTTCTAAAAAATAGTTTTGAATTTGGACTGATTTCTTCTTTTATTAATTTTATTACTTCCAAATCATCAACACTATTTAAAAATACTAATCTTTTACTATCTTCATTAACTCTTTCAGTTACTTCAATGCTTCCATCTGCAATAATAAATCCTAGAATATACGCTTTTTCTTCTGTATCAATATTATCAAAATAATCTTCATTATGATTATAATATTGATTTATATTCTTAACTACTAGTTCTTCTTTTTTAATAACCCACGTAGCTTTATTATATTCTATATCTAATATTTTACAGATTTGTCCTACACAATATCCTTTTTCTAGATAATCTTTTAGCAATACAATTTTTTCATTTTCTATTCCTCTATCTGGAGGAGCAATTTTAAAATTTGAGAAATCCATAGTATATAGTATTTGTATACCACAATATAGATATTTCTCTAGAAAAATCAAAAATTATTTATTTTGTTCACCGTTTTTGCCCAATTTTTCATATAGATTACTCTATAAGGTGGCATTCATTTCTACCACTCCCTTCATTAAGAGCAGAATTTCGTTTTAATTGAGTACAGATATTAAATAAACAAATCAAACCTTTATGACCTGCTGGAATACGATATCTTTGCTCTCCTTCTCCATTATTAACATCCATTATATCTGGAATAGATGTAAAAGCTACTTCATTATAATTTTCACCTTTACTACATTCTATTTCAAATCCTGTAGAATATGGAAGATAACTATCTGCTGCTTTAGCTAAACGATCATTTCCATGCGCTGCTAAAGCTAGAGGAGCATAATATATACACTCCTCCAGAATAGACTTTTCTTGCATTAGTATTCTCCGTTACGTTTTTCTCCAGTTTTAGCAACTGGTTGTGGTGCAGCTCTTTCTACAGCAAATAAAGATTTTAAAAGAGCAATATCTTCTTCAGAAACTTTACCATCTCTAATCTCTTTAGCTAGATCAGCAACTACACTAGACTTAGCTTTTTTCTCAATCTTCTCTGCTTTAACTGCACGTTTAGCTGCTTTAACTGCTGCTTTAGTTTCAACAATGATTTGTTCTTTAACTTCTTCTTTAGCAGTTGCTTCTGGAGTTAATGCTTTTACAACAGCTGCTAAACCTTTCTTAGTTCTCTTAGCATTGTATTCAGTAATCATATCCTTAAAAGGTTGAAGAGCTTCTTTACTACCTGTTTTAGTATAAACAGTTTCTCCAATGATTACATTTAGGTTTCTACCTATTTGTTTAAATTTAATTTCTGGTGACTTTTCCATTTTAGATTAATTTGTTTGTGCAATAATTTGTTTAGCTTGTTCTAATAACTCTTCTTCATGTGGTTGAAGTATTATATAATGCTCTGCATTTAATTTCTTCTTCTTCAACTTCATAAAGTCAATTATCAAATCTGAATTACCTTCTACATCTCTAGAAGAAATAAGTGTCAATAACTTAAGTCCTTCCTCATATTTCAATACTTGTTTTAATGTATCTCGTATTTCTTCATCCCACCAATTATTCTCCTCCATCATTGTATAACATTCTGATAGAAATTCAGTAGTACAATATCTAGCATTACTAGTATGTCTTCCAACATAATTACTAAGTTCTGCTATTCTATCTGTATGTTCTGCACAGATCTTACGATAAGCATAATGAGTTAACTGAATCTTATCAGTCATATTCTCTCTAATGTAATGAGCTGTTATTGTCTTAATAAAAACTTTGTTTCTATTAGATATGAATTCTTCACCTGTCATACAATTTGACTGATTTACTAAATACTTATGATTACTTTTAGCAGTTGTGAAAACCCTAATTTTATGTTTATGTAAGCCACCAACATTTCTCCAGTTACCTGCATAACTAAGAGATTTCTTTCCCGATAACATTAAAGCAATCTCCTTAATTAATTTCTTATTTTCTGGAAGATCATAGATAATAAGTTCAGATTTTACTTTATTTAAATCTAAAATTTCTTTCTCTTCTACTCCAGTACTAAAATAAGTAACATTAATTTCATTCTTGCCAAGCTTATTAGTTACTCTTCTTTCTCTTTGAGAATCTATCCACTCTTTAGGAATGTTAGTTTGCTCATAACTATGAGATTGTTCTACTAAATAATCTTGTAATACTTTTTTTACCTTTTGAAATAACTTTACTTTGTTAAGACCATTTTGCATGTATGGTGTATTAACTAAACCTAAAGCTTTATTCCATTGATTAAAAGATAAAGTACTCTTTCTTACTAATGCAAAATTCTGCAAATAGCTATTCTTTCTTGTTACTACTTCTCCTTTAATACGATATAAACTACCTCTTCCAATATGATCACATTTGTGAACCTTAGTAGAATTCTCCTTTTTAAGTAATCTTCCATTACTATATACAGCACTCACATAAAAAGGAAAATATGGGTTGTCTGTTGGTATTTCAATACCTAAGTTTTCTAATCCTTTTAGAGAAATAGGATGTAGATCTGGAATAGCTATTTCTTTATACCATTCATAATTACTACCAGTTCTAGGATTCTTACCGTACTTCTCTTTAAATCCTATCTTCAATGATATACCTTCAGTTAATTTGATCATCCTATAAGGAGAATCTTTAAGCTTTACATATTCACTAATAGTAGTACAAATAGCAGCATCAGATTTAGATAATTCTATTAACTCCTTTTTAGCTAACTCTATTTTATCTAGAATTAATTGTTTAGCAGTTTCATCATATCTTAATTGCTCTCTATTTGGAGTAACCATTAGTTCTCCTATATTAAACTTAAGACCGATACCAATAGGAATTGTTTCTATACCTAAATAATTGTAATCAATTGGATATGCTACTTTACCAAGAACTATATGAATATCATCAGAATACTTACAATCATTTCTATACTTAAAATGCTTACCTTCATAAATCTTATAATCATTATTAAATGTTGCAAAACCTTGAACGTATACATTATCGAAATAAGCTAATTGAGAATTTAAAGCATTACGAAACTTTTCAAAATCATTATAGTTTTTAATAGCTATCTTTATTTCAGTACCATTTCTATCTGATGTTGGTTTTTCATATATTTTATTTAACTTCGGCTTAGGATGATCTTTATAAAATAAATATAAATACTCAACTCCATTACTAACAGTCTTAATATAGAATTGATCTACATAACTGAATGGGGATTTAGAACCTACGTTCTATTTGTCTTAGATTACTCTAAGGATCGGACTATATCATCACTTTAATCTATAAAGATTAAAGGCTGGACGCTGTATCTGGTTATTAAGGAAACTATATTCCTCCAGTAGTCTCTGAACCTTCATCAGATGTATCTGATGCTTGGCTGCTGATTGCCCTCGATTTCTTCGATAGGGTTTCCAGCAATTCATCCAGTTTTAATTGGTCTAGGTCTTTCTCAAAACACCATTTGAATCCATAAGCATTTCTATTATGTTTAACTGCTTCTCCTATTTTATTTCCAGCTGTTTCTACTTTTCCTTTAATATTTAAAGTTTCAGCAGCAGCAGGAGCAGAAGAATAAACATCTAATACCTCTAATGTGTCTTTATCTAATTTAAAAACTCTTCCTTTTTTCCCATCATAATGTTTTCCTATTCTCTTTAATGAGGCTTCTAACATTATTTTTTTAGCTTCTTCTGTATGTTTTTTACCATAAAAAGGATGATTTTCTCCTTCAAATCTTCCTTTTAAAGAATTTGAAATTTTTTCTTTCACCTCTTGTGTTGGACTTATTCCAACATTCCATACTTTAAATCCATTAATATAAAGCTCTTTTTTGGAAATACTCATTTTTTCTTTTGATTCCTCTGTATGTTTATATCCAGTAGTACTATTTACACTTGGAGAAATATTATAGTATGGTTTATATGTATCTATATAATATTGCTCTCTTTCAAGTAATATTTCTATACTACATTCCTCTATAATATAAGCTTCAAATACCTCTCCATATTTGTTATACACATTTTGGAGTTTTGCATTTTCATGCTTACCTATTTTTAAACGAGAAAAATGAGAATTAATTCTGACTTTTAAATTATTAGTGCTACCTATATAGATATCATCATTATAAGTATTTCTAAGCACATAAATTCCTGATTTTTTTGAGATTGTATCCATCCCGAAAGATACAATTAATTAGTGACAAAACCAAATCCTCCTATGAGGTCATTCGTATTACGCTTTGTTGAAGATAAATATTGTAAAAATACTCCGTCAATAACTGTGGGTGACATACCTAAGCCCACATCTTTAAATATGATGTAATAGCTTCCTTCTTCATATCCCCCCTTAATTACAACTGCATCATCAACCTTAGCTTCTGTATGAGAATCAAAACAATTTGATGTTATCTCTCTTACAATAGATCCTGTTGGATCTGAATAGAATTTACTAGATACTAGTTCAAAGAAAAGAGAAAGATTTTCAGTCTTTAGACTTGCCTCTTTCTCTTCAAAACCACATCCAGATTCTTCTATTTCTAGTTCATTAACTTGAAATATCTGCATCTTTGAATACGTTATTAGATGTTTCCCAATTATTAATTATCTTATTTAATAAAACTATAGAATCATTCACCATAGATTTTTCTATTATTGTCAAATGATCTTTATCGAAAAATTGTAAAGTTTTAAGTGCTAAGGCTACTCTACCTTTAGAGCTACCCCTTCTCCACCAGAAGTCTTGTTTAGGCGATCTTTCCATTATCTTTTAGATTGATGATCTTTACGAAAAGTTTTCATATCTTTATAAGCTCTAAATCCATAACTAGATTTGTTATTGATGTATTGTAATAACTTAGATTTACATTCATCTACTCTAGTAAAATCATATCTTGCTTTAAAGTTTGTAAGACATGCTAATAGAGTTGACTTATCCATATTAATTACAACACTAAATACACCTACTTTAGTTTCAACTTCTACTTCTCTGAAAGTATCTAATGGAGTACCAGAAGCTAAAGCAGAATCATTCAATTTTGCTTTTAACTTTACTATCTGCTGCTGATTCTGAAACCTAACTTTCTTTAACTCTGCTATCTCTACCTCTTGTTCTCTTACCTTAAGTCTTAAGTTAAATTGTGGATGTTTGAGAATACCAATCCCGAAATAATGCAAACATTTCTCAAATCCTTTTTTGAATTCCTCACTTGCAGAATCATCATAATTCTGCTTGTAGATTGTATCTACGGTTTCATATACCTCAAACATAGTTTTAATTAGTTAATAACTTGTAAATAAATAGCTTAAATTTGTACCACTTAAATTTGATAACATTTTTAAACGTGAATAACTCTTCTATCTTTCTTACTTTCCTATTTGATTCATCATACTCAAAAAGAACCCAGTATATCTTACGAGCTACTGGATTAAGTGGTGGTTTTCTAACTCTCATAATTTCTAAACGCTATTGCTATAGGAAATCTAGGTAACTTACTATCAGTAATACCAAAATGCTTAATTGTTAAAGGTAAACCTATAAGTCCCAATTCTGCGGAATAAAGTTCTTCTTTATATTTTAATCCTCCAGACACCTTAGCTTTAAATTGAGTTAAAATAGCGCCTTCTGATGATTTACATACAGCAATAAGATCTTCTACTCCTCTAGCACCATATTCAAATCCTATAAATTCAAATTCTGTAGCATCAAATTCCTTGTATTTAAGAAGATTCTTTGATCTGAATCCCTGCTCATATATAGAATTTTTCATCCTCAACATTACACCTTCATAACCTAATTCTATATAAACAGAAAATAATGATTGTACCTCTTCTTTATCTGCTACTTCATATGTTTTAACTGTAGATATATGTACACTCAATATATTTTTAATATGGTCTTTAACTTCTAATACTCTTTCTTCTTGATTATTTTCATTAACTATATCATATACTCTATATGAAAGAAACTTAGTATTATCATTATTCTTCTTTACTGCTGATACTATATCTTGAAATGACATAATATCACCATGAGCATATATCTCACCATCAAAAATAAATGGTTCAAATGACCCAAGATCTTTTAATTCTTCTACATAATTAGATATATCTTCTTTAATATGATCTAATGTAGTATATTCTTTACCACTTCTAGATAAGAAAGTAATATCATCTACATCGTTAACAATACATAAACATCTAACCCCATCCAATTTAGGTTGAAGATAACAAGGGAATTTTACATTAGACCAATCTTCTTTAACGGCTTGGGCTAACATTGGTTTTACATTACCCTTTGCATCTGTATTGAATTTAGGAAGGTATTGTTCTAATATATATTCTAACTGACAATCTTCTAGGATTGTTGTAGGTATCTTAAGATCTTCTATTGAAATATAGCCATCATCTTTTTTCTTTCTCCATGATGAAACAGCTTCAGCAATAGCTTGATCATAAATAGATCTATTTTGTTTTCCTTCAGCTATATTCTCTACATATCTTTGTTTCTTTCCATCTAACTGTCCTTGTAATGTAATTATTTGAACTTCTTCTGTAGATAATATTTTTTCTACTGATATTAACCATGACTGAATTTTCCCAGTCTTGGTTCTTTTATATAATTTCTCTAAAGTAACATTCATTTTTTTCTTCCTTTACTTCGGTTATAATTTAACTTACTTTTTACTCCTCCAAAATAAATAATCCAATTTCTTTCAACTTCATTAACATTTGTACCAGTATACAATACCGTGAATTCAAATGCCTTTTCTCCTAGAAGATTATAATCTTGCTGTAATTCTTTATTAAAATGACGTATGTTTCTTAATTGATGTAAATGAGAACTCCATCGAGTCTTTAGATTCTTTGCTTGACCTATATATACTCGACCAGAATATCTATTCACTATCGCATAAACTCCTGTCATTCTAGATCTTCAAAACTAATTACTTCCAGACAAGTATTACAACATTTACCTTTAAATTTACCAGTATGGAATTCCTTCTCTACTGGTTCTCCTTTACAAGTTTCGCAATTTGCTATTCTTCGTTGTCTTGCTCTGTTGTTTGTTGTTCCTTTTCGCTTTGCCATTGATTATCTATTTTAGATTCTAAAACTTCACATTCGATATCTATACATTGAGTACCTATCGCTCTAATATTTTGAAGTTTATGACATAATATTTGATACCTAGTACTAAATATTTCTCTTACTTGTTGAGCTGTTGTCATATCTTCAATCTTATTTAACCCAACAACGCGCTACATGCGCATCTGCTTTCATCTCTGTAAATCCTTCTAAGTATCTTGTTGCTACTTCTCCCATAATTCTTTCAACATGTTTGCTGTTATCTTTTCCTTTATGTTTCATTACAATCTCATCATGAACTTGTAGTAACATTTGACCTTCTAGATTATTATCTCTAAAATACCTATCTATTTCTACCATCGCCTCTTTAATCATGTCGCTCTGCGTTCCCTGAATGCGGGTGTTGCGCGCTTCTGAACCAGCCATAGACATCTCTTCTTTAGAAGGATCAGAAAACATCCTCGGAAACCATCTTCTTGAATTAGTTCTTGTATTATGTAAGACTTTTCCTGTTTGATGACATTCTAATGTAGCTCTTTCTACCATCTTAAATGTTTCTGGAATCTTATTTTTGATGATATCAATAACTATCTGTGCTTCTTCTTCTGATATATTGATAGTCTTAGCTACAGTTGTAGCTTTAGCACCATAAACAACTCCAAATGTTACAGATTTAAATGCATCTCTAATATTCTTATTTACTTTTTTACTGACTTCGTAAGTCTTAGATAATTCTAGAAGCTTTTTATACTTCTCTGATTCTTTATCCTTTACTTTTGATGCTTTATTAGCAAATATAGCTCTCCAACATAAAGTAGCCATAGGTGAATGCAAATCATCTTCTTCAACAGCCCACTTATATAGATTAGCATCTTTAGCAAATGCACACATAATGATAGTTTCAGCACCTACTAAATCGCTTGATGTTATCCACCAATCATTATCTATTTCTTCTTGTGTTAAAGTAAAGCAATTTCTATAATCATTACTCTTTGGAATCTGTTGTGAATTATAATAGCCATGCTCTTCATCTCCACTAGCTAATCTTCCAGTTGATGTCATGCATTGCCTATAAATAGTATGAATCTTATTTGTTATCTTATTTAGATAACCTATCTTGGTAGTAGAACCTTTACCAATAGAATAATTAATGAATCTTTCTCCAAATGAATTTAATTTCTTATCCACCTCTTTGTAAAAGAGGAGTAATCTAATAAATTCATTTAAAATTGTATGACTATTATCATTAAGATATAGATTTAAAGCTCCTATACCAACTGAATCTTTTTCTTCATAAACCTTTTTATAACCTTCTTTTCTTTTAGTTACTATAGTAGGTCTTTCTATCTTAAGCTTGTCAAATAATTCAAGTATTTGTTTAGGTGATGAATAATTAATCTTAGCTTTATTCGGAGCTTCTTTAATAGATGATCCACCAAATATATCAAATTGATTAACTTCTATTTTATGCCTTTCAAGCCTAAATTTCTTCTCTATTAGACCTGCATTCATCAACTCTTCATCCATCTGACATTCTAACTCGAACATCTTTTTCTTATTAGCCTCAATATTCTGCTTCCATTTCTCTTTATCTAATGTGAAACCTTCTAGTTCCATATCAGCTAAGATTGGTATTAAAGGCAATTCTATCTTCTCTATAAGGAATCGTATATCGAATTTATCTATATACGCTTTCTGCTTCTCTCTCAATTCAAATAAAGTAAACACATCATTTGCTGCATATTCTATATGTCTATTCTCAAACATAAATGATGCATCTTTATTAGCGAACTCTTCTCTAGTATCCTTACTTTGAGGAAACATCTTTCCACATCTTCTCTCATAAGAATCTTTTAAGTTATTCAAACGACCAGAACCAAGACCTAATCTTTGCTCTACTACCATTGTATCATATACATTACGTATATCAACACCTTGTCGTCTAGCAATTTTAATATCAATCTTAATATTATGACCTATGAATAGCTTATGTTTAAATGGCTCCAGATAATCTAACCTAGTGTAACAAAGATCATCTACAACAAACTGATTATGTTGATCTCCTAAAACTGTTAATAGTGGAACTGCATAGAATTCATTGATCTTCGTAAATTCTTTATCCAATCCTATTACTTCTAGAGATGAAAGATATGAATTAAGATGATCTAAGTTATCTTCAATAGTTATGAACTGGGAGTTCACATTATACTTCCTAGTTGTTATAAAATAAATCATGATCTTTAAGACTTTAGTTAATGAAAACCCTGTTAATATTAATTAACAGGGTTTAAATAAATACATTATCAATTAAAGCACCTTATTCAGTTGGCTTACCCATGTCAACCCACTTATAATAATACTTTACTTGTTTAGCATGACCAGTTTCTCTTAAAACTTTACATGCCATTTCAATTGCTGAACAAACTAACGCATCCCTATCTTCTTCACTTTCATCCCAAAGTAATTTAGGATTAGCTGCAAAGCCAGATACAATTCTAGTAGCAGTTTTCATAAGTTTTTTAAACTTATTCTTTAGTTTCTTCTTTTTCTTCTTTTTGTCTTTCTTGTGTTCTGAATCTTTCTTTTCTTTAACAACTTTGGTATCTGATACCTCCATTGCTTGAGTAGCGTAATCTTCCATATTTATAAAATATTTTATATATCAAAATACAAAATATTTTAAAGAAAAATTAGGCTATTTTTTACTTAAAGATTAGGATTCTCATTAACCCAATTGTAATATTCTTTTACCAGTTCTGAATGACCAGTTTTAGAGAAGATTCTAGCAGCTACTTCAATAGCTTGATTAGCTATAATCTCTGTAGCATTAGGAGTTGCATTATTAGATAACATACCAGATGCTATACATATAGATGCTTGTGTAATACTTTGAAATTTAACAGCTGGAGAATTCATTCTTTCTATTTGTTTCTTTAAAGCTTCTAGAGCAGGATTAAGAACTTCTTGTTCCTCTTTTGTAAACTCAATCTCTTTTGGTAATTCTTCTTCAATATTTTCTTCCTCTGTAAATATTTCTTCTACAACTGGGGAACCAGAAGCTTCACCAACTATAGGTGTGTTTTCTGTTGTTTCTTCTTTTGGAGTGCTTTCGTGTTTCATTTTGAATATATTTTTTTGAAAGTTACAAATTATCAAGCTTTTCTTTTAGTTTTTTGTTAGCTAATCCAACTTTCTCCAAGTCTGATTCCTTATCACTCGCTTTCTTTATAAAGAATGCTGGAGAATGTGGGAGTGAATATATACCAATAGCATTATTCTCTCTTTCTAACATTCTACGTTGAAATTTTAATCTACTTAAAATATCCTCATATACTTCATCATCTATCCAAGCAGTCTTATATCTCTGAATATCTTCAGAATGATTATTAAGAATATCTACTATTTCTTTAGCAGCTAAATTCTTAATGTTAAACATCTGATCTTTATAACTCTTGAAGTATAGCTTCAGTTTTCTCATCTTTGTTTAATTCTTTTAACTTTCTTTTAATTGACGTACCAATCGTTTTCACTAAATATTGATATTTATTACCAAAATCTATATGTGCTTTAGATGTTCCAGCAGCACTAAATATACTAGGTATTAATTTTCTATGTTTAATCTCTGCCCTTAATTCCTCTTCCAATTGAACATCTATTTCCAGCTGCTTAATTGTATCCATCTGTCTTCGTTGCACTAATAATAAAGCACTTTGAAGATGATCATTTTCCATATCTGACATAGGCATAAAACCCCTATCTTTTGTTTTCCAAAGTTTCATTCTGTAATGAATTAGATTAATGAAATTAAAGGGAGCTATTAACTCCCTTTATTAATTACATAACTTCTACTGATGCAGTTTCCTTAACTGTTGCAGCTGTAAGATCAATTGATGGAATATTTTGTTTAACTTCTACACGATAGTCAACATCAGATTTACCATCTTTACTGAATTCAATACGTCTGTACACTTTCTTTCCATTCTCTTCAATAACAGTACCTTCAGAGTTTTTAACTACCTGACGATCTGCTACATTTTGACGGAAAGCTTCTGCACATTGATCATTCCATCTTCCTGTCACATCTAATCCATTTTCTTCTTGGAATGTAATGTTGAAAGCTTCACTTGTAAATCCATCAGCCGTAACCTTATTTTGCTCTTCTGTCAAAATAGGATTATTAGATAAAATCTTGTAAAGGACTGCATCTGGCATAGATTGAATCTGTGCTAATACACTTGCTTCATCAATTCCTGTTGGAACTGTAACCCAAGCAACTCTGGTTTCATTAAATGAAGCTCCAGAACCTAAATCTTCTACTGCAAATAAACCATCTGCAAGACTGTTAAATCCTTTTGTAGATGGATATTCTTTAGTAATTACTTGACGCAATTGAGCTTGATCAGTCTTACCATTAATTGATGGCTTGATATTGTCAACTGTAATTGCATTGAAAATTGTTTTAACTCCTGATTGTGAAATAATAGTTTTCATTTTCTTTTAAATTAACTTGTAAATTAATATGTCAGTTTATACAATTTGCACTCCAAATTGTTAAAGAGTTTATGATTGATTTATAGAATCTGCAAAAACAAGGAAAGTAGAAATTCATCTACTTTCCTAAAAGGGTTGATCGGGCATCACTCCGATTAACGTTCCACCACTCTAATTTTTGGCATGGTATTAGAGAACCATATAAAAATTTTTATAATTCCTTGACAACAAGAAACTTAATATGTATATTTTAAATAAAAACCGATGTAAGTAGTTAGGCACTCTCATTAATACATCAAATAGTTTGTATGTATTGATACTACAACAAAAGAAAACACAATAACAAAAAACAAATCTATTATTTCACGCTTTCTAAATTTATATATTATGAATCCAGTAATTAGTCCTGAATCATATCAGGTTGCAGCAGGTCCAGGCGCAGGTGGCGGCTTTGGAGGTGGAGGCTTTGGTGCTTTCGGTCTTGTAGGTTTAATTGGTCTTTTAGGTCGTAGAGGTCTTGGTGGTGGTGATGATGATTGTCCCCGTAGTGATAATGGCGGAGGTGCTTTAGGTCACATTGCTATTCTTCAGAAACTTGGAGATATCCAAAACGAGATTGCTACTGATAGTTGTGATGTACAAGCAGCTATTGCAGCTGCTACATCTAGTTTAAAAGATAGTACTCAGAATCAAACTTTGTTTTTACAAGGTATTTTGAATACTAATCAATTATCTGGTCTACAGGCTCTTGCTAATGTTAAAGATACAGTCCAAGCAGGTATAGCTATTAATACACAACAATTGTGTAATCTTAGTTCAGCCATGCAAGAAGGTTTCTGTGAAGTTAAAACAACAGTTCATACCGATGGAGAAGCTACTCGTGCATTAATTAATGCTATCAATAGCGAAACCTTAAATCGTCAATTGACTGATGCCAAAAATGAGTTAATTGAATTACGTACTGAAGGTCGTAGTCGTGGTTTTGCTAGAGAAACAGAAGTTACTGTAACTCAAAACGTTAATCAGAATCAACAACAACAACAGCAGCAACAACAATTCAATGACGTACATCGTAGATTGAATGAGTTGATCTTTGCTTTTGAGATTCAGAATCAACGTCAACAAGCAGCTAATAGAACTGTACAGTTTGGTACCGGAAATATTGCAACGCCCTCAAATACAAACACAGCTAACCAAGTTGGTTAATTAAAAGATTGCCGATAACGGTGATATCCTTGAGAGGGAGAAGAAAGGCGGTTAGAGAAATCTACCGCCTTTTATCTTTAAACTATATGTAATTTTATTTTCTTCAATTTATATACATACCTTTTATCAGCTGCATATTTAATACGATTAAGAAATGTATAATAATTCTCATTATTTCTTAGTTTATTCTGCACTCTATACTTATAATCTTTAATACATGCATTATAACTCTTGTATTTTTCATATCTAGTTATCCATCTCTTTCCAATTTTATAATTTCTAGTTAGACTAAAGATATTATGATCTTTAATCGCTCTTCTAGATTTAAAATGACCAGTTTCAAGAACTGCTATCCTAACAACTTTATCTGGATATTTGATGTTATGTTTTATCAACATATCATACAACTTCTTTTGATCTATTTTCTCTGCTCTACCTTGTAAAACAAAAAAGGTTAGCAGAATTGCTAACCCTAATTTAAATACCTTCATTATAGTTTCCACTTTAATTTATATCTATCAATAAAATCTTGAGGGAATTCACTCCTCCATCTACACTCAGGACAAACAAATTGTTCTCCATCCCATTTAGTACGAGGATTATTACAACCTCCTTTAAAATCTCTTGCCGTAATATTAGGACAATATCCAGTATATCCTTCTACAGTCATTAGATTTTCTCTTACTATAGTTTCTTCAGTCATTTTTCCTCCTTTGTTCTTATTAGCCATAATAATCCAATTACAGCTATTATATCTACTATAAGAAATGCTTTATCTATCATAACATTGGTGCTTCGTTAGGGTATGCATTATTATAACCTTCATTATAAGCTTCTTCTTGAGTTGCTTTAATAGTTTTTAAAGCTTTATTTACATCTTTCATACTTAAATGTAATTGAATTTCCGCTAATATTTCTGTTGCTGTTTTCATTATGCAGGAGTTTCTATCTTGGTATTGTGACAACCATCTGAATAACCTTTATCATAATACTTTTCAAATGCTTCTGCAATTATTTTAATAGCTTCTTTTCTTGTTAATACATCATCTAATGCATTATACAAACCTTCTGGGGTGTACATAATTAATTGATTTAAGTTTTTTAATTTATCTATAAATAACTAAGTAAACCATAGCTATCCAACTGACGAATGCAGTCATCAATAACCATACTTTAGATACCTTATATCTTTTCTCTCTTTTATCTTTCTCTTCAGCTAATGCTTCTAAAAATAGAAACGAAGTACAAGTGGCTAGAAATAAAATGAGTATTTTTAGTATCACCATCCATGATAATACCATACTAATTGTTAATAAAGTTTTCATTTAGGGATTGTATTTAGAATTAATTCATTTCTTAATTAACAAGACGAGGCTATAACTCCATTGTTATAACCTCTTCACAATTACGTATTGTACTATCTTGTAATATTGTTAGACTTTTTGTATTAACCAAAATACACCACGTGGAGGTAATCTAACTTGTATTTCTGGAGATGTAGGGATTCGAACCCTAGTCTAGCTGAACCAGCCTTAGAATAATCACTTACAGGTTTTGCTATTTAAAGTATAGCTACTCATTAACCAAACAACTTATTCTTATGAAATCTTTTTTCTTATAGGAGAAATGATAAACTCCTGTTATTTAACTAAGCTGCTAATGCTACTTTGTTAAATTGGCTTGTCAGCATTGATACTACTTTAGCACCAAAGTTTGCTGATTCTTGTGAAAATTTGCCTGTTATTGTTTAATACGCATTTAGATGTACTGTATTTACCATCACCTGTTACTCTATACTTAATCCCCTATCAATTCCATTCATCCCCGATTGTTATAAGCTTAAAAAAAAGCAGGATCATTCTGGGAGAAATCACCTGCTCTAACATTCACCTACGAAGTGTTTCTTTAATATGTCTTACTTAATTTCATTGTATTAATATTATACGTACTTTGAAAATCGCAAATATCACAATGTGTTAATTTTGTTACTTTGTCGCTTAATGTTATATCTTTACCACAAGTGTCCACAAGATGACTGTTACATCTTGGGCAAAGTAAACCATTTTTGAGAGAGGCAAATTTAGTTTTCTTCATGATTGTCATTGTTGTCATCTCCTTCCTAAGCATCATTTGAGTTGCTTGATGTAAAGATAACAACAATTATACCATCTTGCAAATTTTATTATTAATTTAATCTACACCATGTTGCAGACTCTAATTGGTCTTTTGCAATATCTTCTGCCATTTGTTGTACTTTAGTTGGTACTGTGCCATCTCCTTTTAAAGATGTTAAAATAGCATCTGATGGTTTTATAATCTGGGTAGAACCGTCTTTTCTTTTAATAGTTATCACTACTGACATAATAATCTTCGTTGTTTGTTAATTCCTCTAATAAAATTGATACTTCTGCTTTATCATTTACAGTTGGATAAGTATCACTCCAACTTTCAAAGTAATGCGGTTGAAATTGTGGATTTTCTCTATTACCAAAATATGGTCTTAGTTCCCATTGTTTACTATTTGAAACATCCTTTGTTTCAATAACTAGACAATTAATACCATCTAACTTGATGTGTGCTTCTCTAACCTTGTCAGAAAGCAGCTCGAATTTAAGATTGTTGAACATAGCTTATAGGATTTAATAGAGAGCGCCTTAAAGCTAATAAAAACTACCAAATTCGCTAATCTACATCGCGGATTACTTTATCTAGTTTTGCTATCTGCTGATTAATATCAACATCAAAGAATCTACCAGATTTAAAATCTTCTAACATCTTCTTTTGCTCTATTATGACTTCTATCATATTAGGCATGTTACATGCTAGTCTTGCATTAGCTTCTTCTTGTGCTAGTTTAACTGAATCACTTAGATCATTATCAAATATAGGAGATAATCTTAATACCTCTATACCTTTATGATTACTTATTACAATGCTAAAATCATCTTCATTCTTCCTAGAAGAATAAGGACCTTCGGTATAACTACCCATGTCTTAATTATCTTTTCATTATCTATGGTTTTTACAGAGATGCTCACAACTATTATAGGCTTATATTTAGGTTGTGAATCTTATGTTACTCAGCTTCAAGAGTACATCTCTGCTATCAAATCTACTTGTGGATTAGCCCAGGTCTGCTCTAACAGTCTTCCACAAGTTGCTATCTTTAGAATAGCTAGATATTTGAATTCTTTATTATAATCCTAAATCTCCAGGATCTCCATATTCTAAATCCCCTGTCTGATCTTCATCATCCCAATATATAGCACCACTAATAAGATCTTGTTTAACAACTCTTTTTACTTGACTTTGTCTTTCTATTAATTGTTTCTGTATACTCAATTCGGGATGAGCAGTCATTAAAACTTTTATTAATTTCTCTAATTTGTCTATCCTACCTAGTAGTTCGACTCTTTCTATTGGACTAAAACACATAACATATAATTTTAAATTAAACTAATGATTCACTAGGCTAAACAGGATGTTCTTCACTACACCCATATTCAAAGATTTATGAACGCTTCTTGACTTTATGTTATCTCACTCTAACTCGTAGAGAACAATCATTAGTTATATTGTTAATGTAATAAATAAAATAACCAAGACCAAAGAACAGATACTATAAAGTATACAAGCGTTGTTATTGGCATATCTGACCTTTCATATTCATTTACTGCTTCATATATTGTAGCTCTTATTACTATCATTGTAAGAAGTAAAGCTAAACAGAACACTATTACTGGTAACATATTTTTGGATCTCCTTATTCTTCAATAATACCATCATTCCAATGACCTAAAAATAATGTACCATCATTAGGATTATTATCATAACACCATATTAGATCATACATATGTTGATCTGGATCTATATTATCACAATAATGTTTTTGCATTAACATTATATACTCATATACTGAAACTGTAAAAGTAGTAGTATTCGAAAATGTACCACTTTCTTGTAATAGACGTTTTAATTGAATAGGTTTTACTCCTTCTTTTGGTTTCTCACCAAATACAATTGCTTTTGACATATGATTGTTATTTAATAACTCCAATTGCAATAGAACTTAGTTATGCATAGCTACTCCTCGATAGCAATATAGCGTTCAACATAATTTATTAAAGACTATATCTAATCTCTAGTTCTATTGCTTGGAGTTAATTCCTTTAAATTGTTTGATTGATTGTTAATGAATATATTTAAATATCTTCATTAACTTTGCTTTGCTGTAAAGAATAGAGAGTGTAATTAAGATAGACAGCATATCTTATTGATCTTTTCTTCCAATATCATTTCTATAATGATTATTTTCATAATGATTATTTTTAATATCTGATTTAATATTCTCTACACATTTCTTACCATTGTTACTTAAACCATCTATATCCCATTTCCCATTAGAATCATGTAAGCGTTGAATATCAACTAAAAATGATTGACCTAATAATCTCATGTATAATGGTAATTGATTAAATACTTTATCATATGTAACACCAGAATTAAATGAACCTATATTATCAAGTTTAACTTGTAAATCGGATGATAAATGTCTACCAATAGCACATCCTTCAGTTGTATTATCTGAACCAATTGGACTATATTTACAATGTCCTCCTTTAATACATCTATTAAGATTAGAGTAATGATTGATTGTGTCCTCTAAGAACTTCAATCTTCTTATGTTAAGCTTTTCTTGTAATTCCATAATAAATTGATTTAAAAGTCATTTGTACAACCATTATATGCAAAGGAACCATCCATATTCCTTTCATCGTAATAATCATTATATTTGGTTGGTCTTTGCTTGAATTGTATTCCTGTATTTTTAGTAACTGTTGTTATTAGAGCATCAAATTGCCAATCAGATATCCATCTCAATGTACAATTAAAATTTCTAGCTTTATTAACTGCTTGTATTTCTTTAATTGATTCTATTAACTTATCTAATGGCACTTGTTTCTTTTCTACAAAGAATTTATACCAGCGTTGTTGAATGTGTTGGTTCTTCTCTGAAAACCAAATATGTTTCTTAATCTTCATGATTGATAAATATTAAATCAATAACTCCTCTTATGATTGAGGAGTTATTAATTACTTATTCTTTAGTTGTTTTACAATGTATTTAGCAGTTTCCCATCCTGTTAATAGAATGATGCTAAATATTATATGATGTACAATATATGCATCATGACAGAGAGCGTTAATCATGTTCATTAGTTGTAATGTTTATGATCGTGAATTACAGAACGTATTGATTGTATGATAGTTACGATAACTATGCCAATCATAATAACTGCAACTCCTTTGTTGTCAGCTACTTGTGTGAGGATGTAATTAAACATAGCTTGTTTTGTTGATGATTGTATAATTGGTTAACTGATGCTTCTGAATGTAGTTGTTTATAATGCGTTCAGTAGCAGATGATGGTCTGTTTACAACTATGAGAACTCCTAGAGCGGTCATAGTAATTTGGATTAGATTCATAGGATAACTATATATATAATATAGGCACTTTTTAGAGAGCTATGATCGAAATTGGTATGAGTAGGAGTAATACCTCCTACTATCTCATCTCCTCTTCATCTTGTTCATCTTTCTATCATCAGAATAGATATCTTCAAGCATATCATGTGTTGTAATTGATATGTTTTCATCATCTTCACCGATAACACACCATACAATTAGATTAACAAAGAACATAATCATACATAATAAAGAGAATATCTCTGTAAACAATTCGAAGTCAGGATTTTTATCGTCCACAGCCTTGATATATAAGGCAGTAAATGCAACAAATAATACAGCAGATAAGATAATTGCTTCACGATTAAGCTTTTTTCTAGTGTTCATAGCTTTGGAGTTGGTTATATTGGTGATAGAAGACAATATTTGAGGAGAATTTAAACCTCATGAGAATCGTCTGTATGAAATTTATTCTGAGAAATTCCTGTAGAATTAAAAATTTATCCATTTATAAATCCAATCCTATTCTCCTAAAAGGAGTTGATAGAATTGGAGTTAATATAAATGCATATATAAAAATGAATTCAATGCCTAAGCATTGAATTCAACTTGGTAAATCCCTTGTGGATTTGGTTCGCCTTTGAAACTGAATGAATCAGCATTGTCCTTAGCGAACTGCAAAGATTCAGCACTTGTGCTAGAATCTTCAAGTTCTAAGAACCCCATTTTAGAACCTGACTCGATTCCGTGAGTGAAAGTTTTCTCCGAGAAAACTAAATACTTGCTAGATTTTGATAATGAAATTTGCATGATTTTTAAATTTTGATGGTGGAATAATAGACGGGGGAACTTCAATCCCCTCAAGACTAGGGGGTGGTGATTTGGATGTCATACTAATACACCTACTTGTCTAACTATTTTAGTAATATCTCTCATACTCGTATATCTCCTTGTCTACAGCTTCTGTAATATTTCCTACACTTAAGGTACGGGTACTTCAATACACTCATACTCCTGCATCCCTTTATTCAACTCATTAAAAATTTTACCAAAAAATTTATACCAAAATTTACATTGCCAAAATTCTAACTGCATAGTTAATATCTTTACTTATAGGAAGAATGGATTTTTATCAGTCATAAAGATTTAAATTGACATCTAAGAATTATAATAAAGGAAGTCTATAATAGACTGATTATCAATACTATTTACAATCAATATGAGATAAATTTTATCATAATTTTGATAAATGAATAATTATACTTATCTTTAGATCATGGGATTAAAGGATAAAGAAATCTATAATAAAACTCCTTTTGTGAAGATAGGAGTGATAGAGGAAGAAAGAAAGAAGAAAGTATATGGAGATACAGAAGAGTTTGCTTCTTTAGATACAGGAGATATAATGGAAGTTGTTAAGAAAGAATATAAAGTATTTATTGTCCTAGAAGATAAGAGAAAATATGTGAAGTTATTTATTGAGGAGGATGATTATTCATATAAGAATATAATGAAGTTAGGGAATGCAGCATTAAGATTTTTATTATGGATAATGGCTAATGTAAAACCTAATAAGAATATGATTTATATAGATAGTAATATTCTATTAAAGAATTGCGGATATAAGGAAAGTTCAACTGCTATTTATTACAAAGGGGTTGAGGAGTTAATAGATAATAAATTTATAGCTAAATCAGAAGATGCTAACAAATATTGGATTAATTTAAACTACTTTACAAATGGAAAAAGAATTGGAAATGATTGATCCAGTATCTTTAAGGAAAATTAAATTAACTGAAAGATTACTAGTAGGTATTTATTTTTTATGGTATGAAGATGAATTAGTTTATATAGGACAAAGTGTTAACATAGAGAATAGAGTAAAACAACATTTATATGATAAGTATTTTGATTGCTATTCTTATGTGGCGGTAGAAGAAAAAGATTTAGATAGAGCAGAGTTAAATTATATTGAAAAATATAAACCATTTTATAATATAGATTTAAACTTTAATGCTATTAATGTACGTTCTTATTATTTAAATGAAGATAAATCAAAGTTATATTTCAGAATACATTCTAGAAAATATATATTTAAAAGATGTGATACTTATATAATAGATTATAATGGTGAGATAGTTGGAGAAGTAAAAGATAGAATAGGTTATATAAGAATAGATAGATGTAATTACATATTCAAGAATTTAAAGATAGAAGAAGATAGAACATATAAGTTAAGATTTGGACAGTATAAAAATAAAAATCTAAAGATAATACCTAGTAGTTATTTATTATGGGTATATAAAAATATAAAAACAAATTATGCCGATAAGAAAGAAATAAGAATAGAATTAAAAAATAGAGGTTGTAATATATGAAGATAGATGATTACTTAGGTAATGGAGTAATGGTATTTAGATATACAAATGATGAAGGTGTTATAATAACTACATCTATTAAACATATTCCTTCTTGGAATGGTCCAATTAATAAGTTATTTGATGAAGAAATGCCAATTGAAAAGCAAGATGAATACTGGAAGAAACATAGTAAATAATAAATGATAAAATGAAACTGATAAAAAGTAATGCTAAGTTTAGTGGATATGTATTAGAACAGGAAGGCATTTATGATAAGATAGTTAGAGATTTAGTGGTTGATTTTGCAGAACATCTTCATAAAGAAAGTTTATTAGAAGTTACTGAAAGAAGTGTAGCACCAGATAATCCAACACATATGGATTCTAAATTGATTGAAGTAAGAGGATTGATAATGACTCATAATGAGTTACAGGAAATAACAATGCATTTGGGAGTTATTGATGCTGTTATTCCTAGAGAGTATAGACATAAAGTAGATAGAATTAAAGAATTATTAGCGGATAAATAAAATGGAAAGAAGTAAACCACAAGTAGTAATTGATTTAGCAGAATACAATGAATTACTAAAAATAAAAGAAGATAGTAGAATACCTGAAGATCAAAGAGAGCTATTAAATGCTTTAGCTAAAGCATGTTTAGCTCCACAACATAGTCAGATAGAACATATACCTACAGGAAAAAGAATGATAAATAGTGTTAATGGTTATACATTTAAGATTAGTCATGATGTAAGAAGTATAAGTCCTAATTTTGATGTTGATTATATAAAAGGATAGTTATGGGAGTTACACAGTTTGAATTTATAGAACAATTAGAAAGTCTTCATGAACAGATAGTTAACATTGTTGAAGATAGAACTAAAGCAGAAATTAAATCTAATTATTTAATAGGTAATTTTAAAGTAGTAGATACTTATTTAAGATATATATATGATGGTCAGATGCCAGATTGGACACAGCCAGTACTTGTACAGATAGGAGATTCAGTATTAAGATTACTTAAGACTTCTAATATGGAAGAAGAGGAAGGATTAATAGTATGTTAGTATTTAAAGAAAGTAATGAAGATATAAGTAAAGAATTACTAAATAAACTAATAAGATCTAGATTAAAAGGAGAAACAATAGTATATGGTAATACCGATCTTAAGGGTGGAAAATATGATGGTATTAAAATGAAAGGAGATACTTATCTTCTTGATTCAAAAGAAGATAGAGAAAAGTTATTAAATTATTGGGTTCCAGAAGATGCAGAGGAACTTTCAATTCTCCTAGAAGGATTACTTCCCGAAGGAATGTATAAAATGGGGGATGAGTATTTTGTAGCTCATACAGGAAAGATAGGATATATAGATTATATTTTATCTATCGGGGATAAATTAGGTTATCAAGAAGCATGGCAATTATTTAAAAATAAAAAATTATAACTATGGATTTCACTAACTTTACAGTACCAATTAAACCTAAGAGTAAACAGGATCAGAATGATAGAAGATATACTTTGACTGTTTTTAAAGGTGACATATCTCATTTACATTTATTAGATAAGGAGGAATCAAAAGAAGTGATGAAAGTAGAATGTAGACAAGATAAAGTTAAAGCTAATCTATCAGCAATTTATAGTATTTATAAAAGAGCTAATATAAAATTAGAGTTTAAAGATGTTACAAGAGATTCTTAAATTCTTTCTCCAGAGATCAGTTAATCAAGGAGGAGAAATGATTAAAGATTTTAATCAGCAGATTGAAGATGCAAGAACAGATTTGCACACTCATGTTTACGGTAAACCTCCAGAAATAAGAAAGAAAGAAGAAAAGAAGCTGGAAACACCAGATGAATATTTTCATAGAATGACTAATAATAAGTTTAAGAAATGATAAATGGAGATAAATAGCTATCCAGAATTAGAATCTTTTCTTCTTAAAGAAACTAGAGGTAATAAGAAAGCTGAAATAATCTTACCAGAAAAGTGGTTCTACTTTCTGGTAAGATTAATAAACTTTCAATTAAAATTAGATATCAACGATAGAGAGATAGTTGAGTTTACAGTTGTAATAAATCATACAAGATGTAAAGTTAATAAGAGGGGAGTTAGTAATGATCTTTAGAGGTAGAAGAATCCATAAACAATGGTGTGAGTATGATGAAGAAAGTGTTCATTATATAAAGATGCAAGATAGAAAAGATATAATTATTAGAGCTGGCTTTAATCTAAGAGATGTAAGACATTGGGAAGAGTATGATAACTCTGATAATTACTATAAAAATAATGATCCATCAACGGTAATCTTTTTTGAAGGAGGATTTAATATGGTTATCTTAGTTAAGTTTGATTTATTTGATCGTATTATGGAAGACTTTGATAAGAAGTGTTCTAATATTTTATTCAATTAGTTATGATGTATAATCCAGCAATTGTATGTACAGATCATCCAACTAATTATAAAAGAATAGGTACGTATACTTTAAGTAAACATAAAAGTTATCAACAGATTTACGGTTATTGTGATTGCTGTAAGACAGAAAGTAACTTAGCTTTTGTAGAGAATAAATTTTTAGTTTGTAGAAAATGTAATACTAAATATAAACAATAATGAAAACAATCAACGAAGTAAAAGAACATTTGATAAAAGGAGGAATTATAAAATCTTTAATTCTTGCTCCTAATACTTTAATAAAAATAGAAGATACTCCAGAAGTAGGTACATTAGCATTGACAAGTAATGATAATAATCAATCTTGGAGTAATAATGGTTTAGATATTGATTCTTTTTATTTAGCTGCTGGAAAAGATGAATTTGAAATTATATATACTGATGATACAGTAAGACCACCAGATAGTTTAAAAATAGCAACTGGAACAAAATACAGAAAGCTACCAGTAGTAATTGAAGCATTTAAATATGGTGTAGATAATAGACCTGAATGGTTTTGTGATAAAGTAACTTCAAATGATATTACTACTTATTGGGGAACAGATTTAAGACATCCAGAAGATTACTATTGTGAGATAAAAACATTAGAAGGAGTAATGAGAGGTGACTGTTATGATTATATTATTAAAGGAGTTAATGGAGAAATATATCCTTGTAAACCAGATATATTTGAAAAGACATATGAACGAGCAGAATAATTTGTAATAGTTATTTTAAATGTATAAGTTTGGTGAGTTATGAAATATAGCTCACCATTTTTTGTTTTATGGAATGATGTCAACTCTTATCTTCTAGGAATGAAAGAGAAGTATAGTCAATTCAATATGGGTTTTAACTATGAGGTTTTCATTTCGGAGAAAGGTTATAGATTAACATTATGTCCTTATGAAAATAGATAATACAACTTATAAGATACTAGAAGAAGTAGCTACATCTAATGGAGTTACTATGAAAGAAGTGGAGAAAGCTTTAGATGGTTACTATAAAGCTGTAGCAGATACAATAAAAGAAACTGAACCTGTAGAAATCAAGATGGATTTTCTAGGTAAGTTTATACCGAACATGAAAAAATTTAACGATGATAGGTCTAATAGTAATTGATGAAGATGGATTACCTACTTTTAATCCTGAGTTAAGGATGATAAAAGAGTATAAGGTAATCATTGAAAGAGATAGAGGATCTAAAGGTGATAGTCAAGGAAGAAAAAAGAGGTTAGCTACTATGGAGTTAGCCTTTATTTATTTCTATTCAGATTTTAGATCTCCTTATGTAAGTAATTATTCAGAGTCAGAACTTGAACCACGTATTAAAAAGAGGTTAGGGTTTGATGATGATTGGAAACCAGATGAAGCTGTGTGGGAAGCAATTAAGATCTATAAGCAAGATCAAGAAACTCCATCAATGAAATCTCTACATGATATTAAAACAGCTTTATTTTCTGCTAATAGATTGACTGGTCTTGTTACTAAACGATTAGATGATCGTATAACACAAGCAGAAGAGTTGATGATGAATGATTCAGCACAAGGAACAGAAGTATTAGATAAAGCATTAGCAGATTTAAGTAAAGTAATTGAAGTATCTCAAAAGATACCTACCCATTTAGATGCTGTAGCAGCAATGGAGAAGAAAGTGAAAGCTGAATTTGAATCTAATACAAAAGGAAGAGCAGGAAAAACAGTTAGTACATGGCAGCTTTAGGACTAGTTAATACTCAAGCTTTCAGAGAAACTGCCACTTATTTCGATAAGCATAAGCAATATGAAGCTGGTATTCCAGGAACTCTTGAAAATAAGGAATTCTGGAATAGAGAAATAGATAGATGTTTAAATGGATATACAACTGGAGGTATTTATATTTCTGGTTATTACTATTTCTATTTAAATTTTTGTAGGATTCAAATTGTAGAAGAAACTTATAAGGAAGTACATAAGACTAAAGTAAAACATGCTCGTAAAGCAGGAGAAAGAAAAGAATCATTTCCAGATTTCTGGGATGTTGACTATGTGTATTTTACAGCATTAGATATTGCACAGAATGGAATTGATAAAGGAGATTTATTGAAGTTACCTGTATCAATTAATATTAATGAAGATAGTTTAGGAGGTGGGCATCATATGGCTTGGCTAAAACCACGTGGTGTAGGTGCATCATGGAAAGGTGGATCATTAGCAGCAAGGAACTTCTCTTTGATTCGACAAAGTAAGAGTTATATGATGGCTAATGAGAAGGAGTTCTTAACAAAGGATGGTATCTTCTCCAAGTTCTTAGAGTTTAAGGATTGGTTAATTGTACATGCAGAAGGTATAGGTAAAGTATCTGAATTCAAAGAGGATAGAAATAACATGCATATTCGTGCATCTATTGATATCGAAGGTATTGAAAGAGGATATATGTCAGAAGTGTTTGGAGTTTCACTTCAAAATAACTGGCAAAAAGCACGTGGTAAACGTGGTCAATTAATCTTATGGGAAGAGTTAGGTAAGTTTCCTAATGCAGATAAAGCTTGGGAGATAGCAAGACCATCAGTAGAAGAAGGAGATGTTAACTTTGGTACCATGATTGGGTTTGGTACAGGCGGTACAGAAGGAGCTAACTTTGAATCTCTTGAAAGAATGTTTTATGATCCTTTATCATATAATCTAATAGCATTTGATAATATATGGGATGAAGGAATGTCAGGTACTAAGTGTGGTTTATTTACACCTGCTTATTATAACATTAAGTTTAAAGATGCTCAAGGTAATAGTAATAAGGAATTAGCTAAAGATTATTTTGATGGAGAAAGAGAGTTAGCACAGAAAGCAAAAGATCCAAGTTTACTACCTAGAAAGAAAGCAGAAGCACCTTATACTCCGAAAGAAGCAGTTCTAAAAGGGAGTGGTAATATTTTTATGTCAGATGAATTGATTAATCAAAGACAAAAGGTATTCGTTAGCAGATCTTATGAAACTCTTGGTACAAAAGGTTATTTTAAAAGAGAAGGTTTTGACTTGAAGTTTAAACCAGATCCTCTATTAAATCCTATTCACTTATTCCCTCATAAAGATAGGTATCAAGATTATAGTGGAGCAGTAGTAGTTTATGAAGCTCCTTATAAAAAAGATAGTAAAATTCCAAATAATTTATATAAATTGTGTCTTGATACATATAGGCATGATTCGACTACTGGAGATTCAGTAGGAGCTGCATATGTAATCAAACAAGCTAATAATTTTACAGCGGATAAAGGTGATAGAATTGTAGCAAGTTATGTAGGTAGACCTAATAGTCAAGAAACCTTTAATAAGGTTGTATTTGAATTAGCAGAATACTATAATGCAGAGATAGCATTTGAGAATGATGAACCAGGAGATGTAGTGGGATATGCTAAAAGACATAAAAAGATACATATGTTAGCTGAAGAATTTGAGTTAGCATATGATGTCACTCTTCAATCAGCAAAGACTAAGAGGGGATTTGGAATGCATATGGGTTCTGGTAAAGAGAACAAAAGGAAGAAACAAGGAGATGTGTATATTAAAGAGTGGTTATACACCATCAGATACACAGCAGAAGATGGAACAGAGATTCTTAATTTACATACAATATTTGATCTAGGTTTACTAGATGAATTAATGGCATATGGTGAAGGTAACTTTGATAGGATATCAGCATTAAGGATAGGAATTTATCATATGCAAGAGTTACTGTATACCGAAACAGTGCCCTCTTTACCTATAAGAAGTTCGATAGATGATTTTTTTAGTAGAGATTTTTTTCCAGATAACTAAAGATGATAAGACCAAAACAACGTATTACAACAGCAGATAGAACAGAAGATTGGTGGAAAGAGTCTGCTAGATGGTTTGCTGATTCATGCATTCCTGCAATGGATCAAGTAGAAGCGCAGATTTTATATAGAGCTGCAAATGGACAGCTTCAAGAAAATGATTATCTTTATGTAACTAATCCTTTTAATAGTAAAGATCCTAAGTTTACAAGATTTCCAGCTAAGATTAGAAACTTTGATATTATATCTACGAATGTAATGTTGATGATGGGAGAGAAGAGGAAACGTGGATTAAGATATACAGTAGTAGCTAGAGATTCTGATATTGATAGTCAGAGGAAAGAATTAGAGAATCAGTTAGTAGAGAAGTTGTTAGTGCAGCAGATTATGTCTGAACTACAACAACAGACTTTACAAAATGGTGAACAATTCGATGTAGAGGTTTCTCAACAGTATTCAGTAGAGAAGATTAAGAAAATGGTAGATAGCTTGCCAGATAAGTTAGCTATCATGGGACAGGAAGCTCTAGATTATATAAGAGATTATAATAGATTAGATAGTATCTTTGCAGAAGCATGGTATCATTTCTTAGTTACAGCTAAAGCGTTTACTTATAAAGGAATTTATAAAGATGAAGTTATAGAAAAAGCAGTTTCTCCTAAAGAGATTTGGTATTTAGCTAATAGTCATGATACATTCTTAGAAGATTGTGAAGCTATTAAACGTCTTGTAAGAATGCCTCTTACAGAGGTGATAGATAAATTCCAAGATATGAAAGGTTTTACTGATGATGTTATCAGAGAATTAGAAAGTAGACTTGGGTATGATGGAGGAGAAGGATTCTATCCTAAAGCAAAACTAAATGGATATACTGATCAAGATACATGGGCAAATGAAGTTAGATCATCATCAGCTTTATGGAACAAGTTATCTAATGATGATAGTAAAATCTATTCAGATCAAGAAGGAATTCAAGTAGAACATATTGTATGGACTACTCTTATTAAAATTGGTAAAGTATCCGGAGCTAATATCTTTGGAGAAGAGTTTGAAGAAGAAGTCGATGATACATATAAAGCAATTCCAGGAGAAGAAGTAGAGTGGACTTGGGTAAAGCAGAAATGCGAAGCTTATATCATTGATGATAAATATATTGTAGGTTATGATTTCATTAATGAATTAAGAGGTTCTATTAATGAACCTAATGCAGTAAAGAATCCTTACAATGGGAAGATCTTAGCAATGAAGCATACTGATCCTATGTCAATTGTGAAGAAAGGAATACCATATCAAATTAAATATAATATAGTTCATTATTATATAGAAAAATCATTTGCTAAAAACTTAGATAAGATTACTGTATTTCCTTTAGGATTGATTCCTAATAAGGAAGGTCACTCAATGGAATCTACTATGTATTATGCTAGTGCATTTGGTTTTATGTTTCCAGATGAAACAAGTAAGAATTTTCAAACTGCTCTTAATGGAGTGAAGATATTAGATGCAAGTTTAAGTCAACACATCAATAGATTATATGAATATCTAAATGTAATTAAAGAAGAATGGGATGCATCAATAGGAATGAGTGGACAGAGGAAAGGACAGATGAATGCATCAGATGGTAAAGCAGTTGCACAAGAAGCTATATTCAGAAGTTCTATTATGACTGAAGAATACTTTACACAGTTTGAAGAATTAGAGGAATCGGATTTAAATGGATTATTAGAGTTAAGTAAATATGCATTTAGCGAAGGAAAGAAAGCTAACTATATAAACTCTGATTTAAAGAGAACAATGTTACAGATTGATCCTAATTCTTTCTGCTTTTCAAAGTATCTAGTGAGAGCTTCTAATAGTGGAAAAGACTTAATGAATTTAGAAGCTGTAAGAGCGCAAGCAACTCAATTTGCACAGAATGGTGCTTCTCCTTCTACAGTAACTAAAATTATAACAGCTAATAATGTTAGTAAGTTAATGGAAGAATTAGAAGATCTTGAATTGCAATTTGAAGCTAAACAACAAGCAGCACAGAAAGCACAGAATGATGCAATGATTCAAGCAGAACAAGTTAAAGCTGATAATGATCAAGCGAAGAGAGAAGTAGATTACTATAAGATTGATAAAGATTACGAAAAAGCAGTTGAAGTTGCAAGGATTGGAGCAGAGAGTAAATTAA
>Ga0209377_1000012_pt1 | contig 82852 bp, 62 predicted proteins | sample GraSoiAngelo_141_FD_185898 | JGI IMG/M metagenome (GOLD analysis project Ga0209377, IMG submission 185898) | Grasslands soil microbial communities from the Angelo Coastal Reserve, California, USA - 14_0929_12_40cm (SPAdes) (version 2) | ecosystem: Environmental > Terrestrial > Soil > Grasslands ...
CACAGCGCTGATGGCGGCGCTCATCGCGATCGCGCAACCAGACATCAAACGAATTCTGGCTTACTCAACTGTGTCACAACTCGGTTTGATGATGGTCTCCCTGGGCGTGGGCGGTGTTGCTGCAGGTATCCTGCACCTGCTTGCGCACGGCTTTTTCAAAGCGCTCCTTTTCCTCGGTGCAGGCTCCGTTATTCACGGATGCCATGGCGAACAGGACATTCGCAAAATGGGCGGTCTGGGGCGCCTCATGCCCGTCACGTTTGTGACGTACGCGATCGGGATGATGGCTCTCAGTGGCGTGCCGTTCTTTTTTTCCGGCGGTTGGACGAAAGAGGAAATTCTCCACTCGACGGCGAACTGGCCGCGATCACATCTGCCGTATTACCTCATGTTGGCCGGCGTGATTCTCACTGCGCTCTACATGACACGCCAGATGATCTATGTCTTTTTCGGCAAGCCACGCGTCGCTGCGGAGCGCGCGCATGAAAGCCCGCGCGGTATGACGATGCCTCTGATCGTGCTGGCGCTTGGCGCGATTTTGTTAAGTGTGGTGCTCACGCCAGCGTGGCCATGGCTGCATGACTATCTCGTCGGCGAACCGGTGCATTTCGAGTTCGGGCGTTTGATTCAGCCGATGCTGTTTATTTCGCTTGTGCTCGTTGGTGCGGGTATCGCTGTCGGTTTTTGGATGTATCGCAAGGCTGGTTTGCCAGATCGCGGTCGCCCAGCGGAGGTCGATCCGCTCGAATATGCGCAGCCTGCATTGTTTCGGTTTCTCGCAAACAAAATCTGGATCGACGAACTCTATGACCGCACAGTCATCGCTTTCAGTTGGATGGCCGCGCGTCTATCCGATTGGATGGATCGCTATTTCTGGGATGGCCTGGTGCGCGGACTCGGCGGTCTCGGTCAGCTCGTTGGGATCTTTACAACGAGTATCGATGAGCACGGGATCAATGCCGGAGTCGATGAGACGACCGCGGGCACGCGCGGTCTGGGACGCCTGATGTCAGCGGCGCACTCAGGCCAAATTCAAACTTACCTCGGCGCGGTGGCGATTGGAATGCTGGCGCTGCTCCTTCTGTACGCATGGCTGGCTTAATTACGACAACCATCTTCATTCCGCTACTCGGAGCGATTGCGGTGAGTATTTGGCCGCGCGGGAATTTCCGTGGCGTTGCCCTCATATTTACCGTCATCTCGGCTGCATGTGCTCTCGGCTTGTGGCGAGACTTCAACACCGCGCTGGCTGGACTTCAGCTGGTCGAACGCTGTCCGTGGATCCCTGCAGTGGGCGCCGAATATCTCGTCGGCGTCGATGGTTTGAGTCTGCTCTTGGTGTTGCTCACGTCGTTAATCATTCCGTTCGCATTTCTGGCGCAACCACCTCCACGCGGAGGTCGCGCATTCTATGCGACCATGCTGGTGATGCAGTCGGCCCTCTACGGGACGTTCACTGCGCAGAATTTCGTTCTCTGGTTTTTGTTCTACGAGATGAGCCTGATTCCCGCGTTTCTGCTCATCAAAATCTGGGGCGGCGAAAATCGTGATTATGCCGCGACCAAGTTCTTCCTCTACACGTTTCTTGGCAGCGTGGCGATGCTGCTTTCTTTTCTTGGAATCTATTTCGCAAGGCAGACGTTTGATTTTGCCGTCCTGGCGTCAATGGCCAAGAACGGGTTGGTCCCAGGAAATGTCGTCTGGCTCGCGTTTGCCGGAATTTTTCTAGGACTGGCGGTCAAGGTGCCGCTATTTCCATTCCACACGTGGTTGCCCGACGCTTACCAAACCGCGCCTACAGGTGTGTCGATGGTGTTGACAGGCGTGCTCTCAAAAATGGGCGTGTATGGTTTCGTGCGCCTCTTGCTGCCTCTTTTTCCTAACGAAATCAAGATCATTGGCCCGTGGCTGCTTGCGTTGGCTGTTTGCTCAATTGTGTTCGCCCCCCTGGCTGCTTGGGCGCAGAAGGATTTGAAGCGGATGATTGCTTATTTGTCGGTGAATCATCTTGGCTATTGCATGCTTTCTCTCTTCGCGGTGGCCGCGTCACCCGTTGTCGCTGCAAGGATCGATACGGACGCAGCTCTGAGCGGCGTGTTCATGCAGATTTTCAGTCATGGGATCACAGCGGCTACGCTTTTCTATTTTGCAGGTCTACTTGAACAACGGCGTGGTCAGCGCGGGATCGATGACTTCGGGGGTCTGATGCAGCGGACACCCCTGCTCTGCGGGTGGATGAGCGTTGCAATTTTTTCATCTCTGGGTTTGCCGGGCTTGAACGGATTCATCGGCGAGTTTCTGATTTTCAAAGGCTCATTTGCGATTGCCCCCGGGTTTGCGGCCATTGCTGTGATCGGGCTTTTCGTCACAGCCATCGTGTTTGTGCGAGCGATGCAATCCCTGTTTAGCGGGCCACTCGCAGAAAGTTGCAGCGCCTTTCCCGATCTTTTGCCAGTCGAAAAACTCGTCGTTGTCCCGATCACACTGCTCATGTTTGCCGTCGGCATCGCGCCGCAATTTATCTTCAACATTTTCAACACAACGGTCGTTCAAATGGCGCGGCTGTTTGCGTGATGCTACTCGAATGAAAGGTCAATTCGTTTCCGCAGAGCGCGTGTGGCAATCGCCAGCATGATTGCCTGGACGATTTACGTCACGTTCGCCGGCGCAGTGCTGCTGCTTCTTTCGCCGCGCGCGTTTGCGCGCTGGATCGCGCTGCTTACAGCGTTCGCAGGTTTGGCTCTGGGTCTGATCGAGTTAGTTCGCACGCCAATTGCTGACCTTGCGCGCTTCACAACGATCGTGCGCGTGCCGTGGGTGCTGGCACTGGGGATAAATTATCATCTGGCAATCGATGGCGTCAGCCTCACGATGGTTCTTGTCACCGGTATTTCCGCGGTAAGCACCGTGCTGTTTTCTTGGGACGTCAAAGAGCGGCAAAACGAATTTTTTTTCTGGTTGCTGTTGGTGGTGGCTGGCTGCTACGGCGTTTTCCTTAGCGCGGATTTGTTTTTGTTTTTCGCGTTCTACGAATTGGTGATCGTGCCGAAGTATTTCCTGATCGCCGTCTTCGGATCCACCAACAAGGAATACGGCGCGATGAAGCTGACGCTCTATTCGTTTTTTGGCGGCATGTTCGTTTTTGTTGGGATCCTTGCGGCGTATGTGACGGCGGGAACGCTGGATCTGAATCAGCTGTCGCAATTTCAATTTTCGCCGCAACTGCAGTCGTGGGCCTTTCCCGCGTTGTTTCTCGGCTTCGCTGTGCTCGCCGGAATCTGGCCGCTCCATACGTGGGCGCCGACCGGTCACGCCGCGGCGCCGACAGCCGGTTCGATGCTCCTCGCCGGAATCGTGATGAAGCTCGGGTCTTACGCAGGACTCCGCGTCGCGATGAATCTCTTTCCACAGGGCTTTCAAATGTGGGGCAAATGGATCGTCCTTCTTGGCGTCATTGGAATCGTTTACGCCGCGGCCGTAGCGCTTCGCCAACATGACCTGAAATTTGTCATCGGTTACTCGAGCGTCAGCCACATGGGTTTCGTAATGTTCGGGCTTGCGGCGGCAACAGCGCTGAGCGTTTCAGGGGCAGTATTGCAAATGTTTTCTCACGGTGTGATAGCGGCTCTTTTGTTTGCCGTCGCTGGACGCATGATTTATCGCCGCACGCACACACGTGAGCTCGACGTGCTCGCGGGTATGAGCCTCAGTCGTGTGCTGCCGTTTGCAGCGTTCACGTTTGTTGTCGCCTCAGCGGCGTCGATGGGCATTCCAGGATTCAGCGGATTTGCGGCCGAGATCACAATTCTTATTGGCGCATGGAAAACTTATCCTGTCGCGGTCTGGATCACAGGGGCAGGCATGGTACTCGTGGCTGCATTCACGTTGCGCGCGTTAAAGCAATCCTTCTTTGGCGAGGCGCGGTCAACAGTTCAGTTGCAGGACGGCCGGGTGGCCCTCGATCCGGATTGGAATGAGCAACAAACGATCACGGCCGCGGAAAAATGCGGGGCTTGCCTGCTCATGTTCGCAACGATCGCGGTCGGCCTTTATCCCAAACTGTTGCTTGATCGCATTATGCCGGCTGTGGAGGCGATGAGGTTTCTTCAATGAAAGCTGCTGATGCAACAATATCTTATCTGGAACTGCTGAAGTTCGCCTCACCGGAAACGATCGTAGTCATAACAGCGCTTGCGGTTCTTGCGGTTGGGCTTGGGACCGGGCGCGTGAAATCGACCGCAACGGTGTCCACAGTGCAGCGTGCTAGAAGCGCGAGCAACAGCGCCACCGCTATGGGGATTTGTTCAGCCGTTGCAGGGCTCGGCCTCGCAATCGCCGCTGGCGTCGTCTTGCAATTGCCTCAAGGCACGACCCTTTTCGGTGGAATGCTGGTGATCACGCCGTTCACCAGCCTTTTTAAAATTATATGCATTGTCTTGGCGTTCTTCACAGTCCTGTTGATCGCATCACAAAAATCGACGCCTCATCCGGGCGAATATCTGGCGCTTGTTCTCTTCGCAACAGTCGGCCTGATGCTGCTCGTCGGCAGCGAGGAATTTCTTATGATCTTCATCGGACTCGAACTGCTCGGCTTGTCGCTTTACGTGATGACCGCTTTCGACAAGACGGATATACGTTCGGCAGAGGCTGGTCTGAAATATTTGCTCTTCGGCAGCACCTCCAGCGCTTTCACACTTTTTGGGATCAGTCTGATCTATGGCATGACTGGCACTACCAGTCTTCCAGCAATTTCGCAGAAACTGGCCAGCGCATTCCCGACATCGTCGGGATTGCTGGCTGTTGGGATCATTATGACGCTCGTCGGCTTCGCGTTCAAAATCGCCGCCGCGCCGTTTCACCTCTGGGCGCCTGATGCCTATCAAGGCGCGCCTGTTCCCAGCGCAGGCTTCATTGCCTCAGCGTCGAAGGTCGCCTCGTTTGTGGTCTTGGGGAAAATTGTTCTCGTCGGATTTGCTCCCGTGCGCGGCAGCGCTGCCTGGCACGCTATGCTTGCCGGTTGGTCACCCGTGCTCGCGGTGCTGGCAGCATTATCCATCTTGGTCGGTAATCTCGTTGCGCTTGCGCAATCGAACGTGCGGAGACTGCTTGCCTATTCCGCCGTCGCGCATGGCGGCTATACACTTATTGGAATAGTCGCTGGCGATCGCGAAGGATTTTCCGCCGCATTATTCTACGCCAGTGTCTACGCTGTCACACTGGTGGGTGCATTCGGTGTAGTTGCAATGGTGCGGCACGAAACGGGCGGTGACGATTTCTCAAATTTTCGGGGTTTGGCTTTCCGATCGCCGTTTATGGCGGGATGCATGGCGATCTTCATGTTGTCACTGGCAGGCATACCGCCGCTCGCCGGATTTTTTGGAAAGTTTTATGTCTTTAGTGCCGCGCTTCGTGCCACTCCAAACCATGGCTTGCTCTGGCTCGTAGTAGTTGCGCTTCTTGGCAGCTTCGTTTCGCTGTACTATTACCTGATTGTGTTGAAAGCGATTTTCGTCGACGAGGCTGCGGTGCCGGCAACGCATCGCGTTGATTCCCTCTCGTCGGATCTGCTGCAGCGAAGTACGGTCATTGGGCTTGCGGCAGCAGTTCTTTTGCTTGGGATAATGCCCGGAATACTGGCAACGCGAATCCTCGCTACCGTACCATAAAAATTTCTTTGAAGATCGCGATTAGCGCTTGACTGCCGCGGCAAAAATCTTGCATCAAAGCGAGTAGTACCATTGCAAAGTTCGTGAAGTGAAAATGGGCAGCATCAGCCAGTTCATTGATCGCCACTTCCGGCATTTTAACGCCGCGAGCTTGAAGGATGCTGCCGATGCCTACATTGCGCATCTCGATAGCGGTGGAAAAATGATGATCACGCTCGCTGGCGCAATGAGCACCGCCGAGCTGGGCGTTTCTCTCGCCGAAATGATTCGCCAGGACAAAGTGCACGCTGTCGCCTGCACAGGCGCGAACATGGAGGAAGATCTCTTCAATCTCGTCGCGCGCAGCAAATACGAACGCATTCCTAATTATCGGGAACTAGGTCCAGAACAAGAGCACGAGCTGCTGCAGCGGCACCTCAATCGCGTCACTGACACTTGCATTCCGGAAGAGGAAGCGATGCGACGAATTGAGCGAGTGGTACTCGACGAGTGGGTCGCCGCCTCGGAAAGTAATCAGAGAAAGTTCCCGCACGAGTTTCTTTACAAGATTTTGCGCGAGTGCCGGTTGAAACAGTTTTACGAGATCGATCCCGCTGACAGTTGGATGATTGCCGCTGCGCACAAGGATCTTCCGTTGTTTGTGCCCGGCTGGGAAGACTCAACCTTGGGAAATATTTACGCCGCCCGTTGCATCACCGGGGCGATTAAGAATGTACAGGCGATCCGCTCCGGGATCGAATACATGATCCAACTTGCGCATTGGTATCGCCAAACGTCGAATGATTCCTCCATCGGGTTTTTCCAAATCGGCGGCGGTATCGCAGGCGATTTTCCAATTTGTGTCGTGCCCATGCTGAACCAGGACGTGGTCAGCATGCCGGTGCCGGAATGGGGTTATTTTTGCCAGATCAGTGATTCCACTACCAGCTTCGGCTCATATTCCGGCGCGGTTCCGAACGAGAAGATCACTTGGGGCAAACTCAACGTCGATACTCCAAAATTCATCATCGAATCGGACGCAACGATCGTGGCGCCCCTCATTTTTGCCAAGGTTCTGGGCTGGTGACGATTCTCTGCAGTATTCGTTATTGCCAGTGGCCTGCGACCCATACCCAGCCGTTGTACCGAGGCACCCAATGGCCTTCGACCCAAACTGCGGCTGGTCTTGGGCGGACTATCCAAGTTCCCGGCACCCACACATAAGTGGTTCCCGTCCACCGCCAATAACCGCGAGTCCAGGCATATCCGGGTGCAGGCGCTACGGTCTGAGTTTCAACGCGAAGTGGCGGCGGCGCTCGGGTCACCACGACCTCTCGAGCGGGGCCTGTGGTCGTTACTTCCTGTGTAGTTGTGGTCGTCACCGTAGTTGGTTCTCCCGCACAACCGACTAAAGCTAGGATCGACAGGGTCAATAGATAAGAGCTTGTTCTCATTTTATCCTCCGTTACGGATTCGTTTTCTGTCCGCACATTGGCTTTGTTGAAATGAATCACCCCCGATGGTTCGATGGCCAACGACTGATTTTGGATGGATGATGCGGAATGCTTTACGTCGTCGCCACACCAATTGGCAATTTGGGCGATATCACGCTGCGTGCTGTTGAGGCGCTGAAATCAGCCGATGTAATCGCGGCTGAAGATACGCGGCATTCGGGGCTATTGCTCAAGCATTTCGAAATCAAAAAGCCTTTTATCAGTTATCACGAGCACAATGAAGCGACGCGCACGCTGCAACTCGTGGAACGTCTCGCCCGGGGTGAAAACATTGCGCTGATTACAGACGCAGGAACGCCGGGACTGTCCGACCCGGGGTTGCGTCTCATTCGCGAATGCATTAAACGCGAGCTGCCGTTTACCATCGTCCCCGGGGCATCCTCAATTCTTGCGGCCCTCATTGGTTCCGGATTTTCAACGGAGAAGTTTTTTTTTGGCGGATTTCTTCCGGTCAAGCCTGGACAGCGCGAGCGCGAATTGCAAGCAGCGGGCGAACGCGAGGAAACCTCAATTTTTTTTGAATCGCCATATCGATTAACAAAAACACTCGCCGTTTGCATTGACGTCATGCCGGAGCGGCAACTGTGCGTTGCACGCGAGCTGACAAAGAAATTCGAAGAATTCCGCCGCGGTGTTGCCAGCGAGCTTCTTGCGCATTATCAGGCCCATCCGCCAAAGGGCGAGATCGTGCTGGTGATCTCTGGTTCGTGACAGATCAAGCGACCTCAATAGGCCCTGCCCCCTTCAGGAATTCAGAAGTACGACTTTCCGCGAATAAAGAACGCTCAACAGCCGTCGAACCCTACCACCAAATCAGGGAAAACAAATGGAATCAATGGGATCCGACATTGCACTTTCCGAAACTCTCGGCGCGCCTCACGTCCCAGGACTTGCTGTGCGCATTCTTCCTGCTGGCAAGCCTCACTTGAGTCAGAAAGCTTGCGCGAGCAGCGGCGCCGTCTCGTGCGATTATGAACTGATGTCCCGCGTACAACGTTTGCTCACGCCTTTGCTTACGGGACTGCTGGTGACGCTGCTGCAACTTGCAATGGCTGTGGGCCTGCTCGCGCCGCAAGAGCCGATTTTGGAGCGCTACTCCGCATTGGTCCAACACGACAGTTATTGGTTCATGAACATTATCGATCGCGGCTACCAGACTATTGTCCCGCCCGTCGATCACAAAGTAATGGAACTATCGAACGTTGCATTTTTTCCGGCGTATCCGGCGATCGCAGCGTTGTTCCGCTACGCGTTTAACGTTGACAGCTTCGCCGCACTACTCATCACAGCTCAACTGGCTACTTGGTTTTTTTGGACTTATTTCTTTTTATTTTGTAAGCGCTGGAATGTTTCGCCTGCCCTTCAGATTTGCGGCACTTTACTAATCGTCGCTCATCCAGCAGCGTTTTTTCTGGTCGCCGGTTATTCCGAATCGCTGTTTTTAATGACGCTGTTTGGCTTCATTTACTGGAGCACTGCGAAAAGTAGATCCGCGAAGATTTGGGCGGCGTTGCATGGTTTTTTAATGTCGGCAGCGCGGATTGTCGGAATCGTGTGTGCTCTGTTTCCCGTTGTGTATGCAGTGCTTCAAACTGGATGGCGCGGTTTGCGTGAGCCGCGGAAATGGCTGCGCGAGCACACGGCAGCCGTGGGCATTACTGTTATCGCAATTTGCGGCGCCATCGGGTTCTTTATTTACTCTCAACTGCGATGGGGCCACTGGGACATTTACATGCTCACGCAGGCAGCCGGGTGGGGGATCGTTCCCGATTATCTGGCCGTGTTTAAGCCTGGCAGTTATCGCTGGCTCGTTCCGGCACTGAATGATCCAACGGAAGCGAGTCAACTATCCATGACGCTGGGCGGCCTGCTGCTAGTAGGGATCGCCCTTTGCGAACTCGTTCCGGCCATTCGACGGCGCGCCGGCCTGCCGCTACGCGCGGGGATCTATTTTTGCGCGGCCGCGATCTACTACCTCTCGGTCAGCGGGGTGGCCTGCGTGAATATGGAAAGCATGCTCCGCTACGAGTTCTGCGTGCACGCTTTGATCGTGCTGGCATTTTTGAATTTTTTGAATCAATTCCGTACGCCGCCGATGCTCGTGCGGGCATTCGGCATCGCGGCAGTAGCGTTTTTCACCGCTGCTGGGCTGTGCGTGCAGGGCTGGTACGTTTGGAATTTCACCCGGGGCAATTGGGTTGCGTAGCAGAAGATGAAAACAAAAGTCGCCATTATCGGTGCAGGACCAGCAGGTCTGACCGCTGGATATATTCTCTCGAAAGAGGCGGTCGATGTCGTCGTGTTGGAAGCGGATCCTGTTTATGTCGGCGGTATTTCCCGAACTGTCACCTATAAGGATTTTCATTTCGACATCGGCGGCCACCGTTTCTTCTCAAAATCAAAAGCGGTCGAAGATCTGTGGACGGAGATTTTACCGAACGACATGCTCGTGCGGCCACGTTCGTCGCGCATTTTCTATGACGGCAAATTTTACTCTTATCCGCTCAAACCGGTCGAAGCACTGGTGAAGCTCGGTATCGTCAAATCGGCTCTGTGTGTCCTTTCCTGGTTGAAAGCGCGTCTGTTTCCTGTGCGGAATCCGCGCAATTTCGAAGAGTGGGTAAGCAATCAATTCGGCAAACGGCTCTTCAACACATTCTTTAAGAGCTACACCGAAAAAGTCTGGGGGATGAGCTGCAGGGAAATTTCCGCAGACTGGGCCGCGCAACGCATCAGAGGACTTTCGCTCGGTAGCGCCATCAAGAACGCGCTCATTCCGCAGCGGTACAACGGCGACCGCAGCAGAGTCATCAAGACGCTCATCAACTCGTTTCGTTATCCACGTCGGGGGCCGGGCATGATGTGGGAAGTTTGCGCGGAAAAGATGCAGGCGCGGGGCGGCAGACTCGAGATGGCCTGCAGAGTAACTCGCTGTTCCTACGATGAAACGTCCGGTAACTGGACGGTAGAATACAAAAATCAACTCGACCAAATGCAAACGATCGAAGCCGAGCACGTAATTTCATCCGCGCCAATGCGAGCGCTGGTTTACGGTTTGTCGCCCGCTGTGAGTGAGCGAACAAAACGTGCGGCCGAGAGCCTCAAGTATCGCGACTTCCTTACTGTCATGTTGATCTTGAAAGATCGACAGATGTTCGATGACAACTGGATATACATTCACGACCCGAGCGTGAAAGTCGGCCGTGTTCAGAACTTCCGTTCCTGGTCGCCGGAGATGGTGCCCGAACCCGACAAGGTCTGCTACGGCCTGGAATATTTTTGCTTCGAACACGACGGGCTATGGGATTCGAGCGACAACGATTTGATCGAACTCGCCAGGCGCGAGCTGATTCAGATCGGCCTGGCCAAAGAAGGCGATTTTGTGGACGGTTGTGTCGTTCGCCAGAAGAAGGCCTACCCGGTTTACGATGACGGTTACGCGCGGCATGTCGCGACCATTCGTCAGGAGTTGGACATGCGTTATCCGAACCTGCATCTCGTAGGCCGCAACGGCATGCATAAGTACAACAACCAGGACCACGCCATGATGACAGCGATGTTGTGCGTGGAAAACATTCTGGCTGACGCCAAGCTTTACGATCTCTGGCAGGTCAACAGCGACGCGGAGTACCACGAACAAGGCCCCGCCGCAGCAGAGGAAACAAACGGCTCCGCGTTACGCCTCGTCCCGACGCGCGTCGTCGCGGCGCCCCAACTCGCGCCGGAGATATAATCCGCTGGGGACAGCGGACACTATAGCCAGCAGCGGGCGCATTTAAGGCTGAATCTCAACGATTGTTCCGTTCGGCGTAACTTCCCAAAGCTCTTCGATCTCTTCGTCGGTGAGTGCGATGCAACCGGCAGTCCAATCGCTCAATCGGTGAAACGCTCCGATCCAACCGCGCCCATTTTGAATTCCATGAATCATGATGTCGAATCCGGCTGAAACGCCACGCTCGGCAGCGTGCACCTTATCCTCATCGGACGGATAAGAGACGTGCAGTGCGAGATGAAAATTACTCTGCGGGTTGCGACCGTCGATTCTGTAAACCCCTTCGGGTGTTTTGTTATCTCCTTCCTCTTGCTTTGCACCGATAGGATTACGACCCAGCGCGACCCGATAGCTTTTCAGCGATTTGCCATTCACAAACAGGGACAATTTTCGAGCTGATTTTTCAATGACGATCCGATCGATTTTTGTTCCCGTCGGCAGCGGATCCCAAACGTGATGCGCGTACAAGTACGTGACACAGACGAGCGCAAGCACCACGGCTAATAGGACAATCGCTGTGCGCGTCATAAACCGGCCGGTTTGGCTTCTGCCGATTCGAGCGAAGCCGAGGAACCTCTAGCTGTTCTTCTCAAATTCTTCGACCGGCGGGCAAGAGCAGAAAAGATTGCGATCGCCATACACATTGTCGATGCGGGCGACGGCGGGCCAGAATTTGTGTTCGCGCGTCCAAGGCACGGGGAACGCGGCTTGTTCGCGCGAGTAGGGGCAGTCCCATTTGTCAGACGCGATTTGCCGCGCGGTGTGAGGTGCGTTTTTGAGCAAATTATTTTGCCGATCTTGCTTTCCATTCGCGATTGCCTCGATTTCGGCGTGGATGGAGATCATCGCGTCGCAAAAACGATCGAGCTCGTGTTTCGGTTCGCTCTCGGTTGGCTCGATCATCATTGTCCCGGCCACCGGCCAGGAAACCGTCGGCGCGTGAAAGCCGTAATCGATCAAACGCTTCGCCACATCTTCGACTTCGATGCCTGCGTTTTTCCACTGGCGAAGATCGATGATGCATTCATGGGCAACGAGACCGTGTTTACCTTTGAACAGAACCGGAAAATACCGGTCAAGCCGCTTCGCAATGTAATTCGCGTTTAGAATTGCCATCTCGCTTGCGCGCTTCAATCCCTCCGCGGCCATCATGCGAATGTACATCCAGGTGATCGTCAGAATGCTGGCGCTGCCCCACGGAGCAGCGGCGACATTTCCGCCTTTGCCGCCCCGAAAGCTTTCGGGGTAATCAGAGCCGTCTCCGGCGGGAGGGCGGTGCCCGCGTTCTCCTTCGCCAAACAGAATTCGGCCTGTCTCCGGATCGAGAATGAATTCTCGTGGAAGATAGGGCGCCAAGTGTTTCGCGACCCCAATTGGCCCCACGCCCGGACCGCCGCCGCCGTGCGGGATGCAAAAAGTTTTGTGCAAATTCAAATGACAAACGTCGGCGCCGTAATCGCCGGGACGACATAGACCGCATTGCGCATTCATGTTGGCCCCATCCATAAATACCTGGCCGCCGTGGGCGTGTACGATGTCACAAATTTCGCGGATGGTCGGTTCAAAGACGCCGTGTGTGGAAGGATACGTCACCATCAGCGCAGCGAGATCGCGCGCGTGCTGATCTGCTTTGGCGCGCAGATCGGCTAGATCGATATCGCCATCTTTCAAACACGCGACCGAGACAACTTTGAATCCGGCCATGACGGCGCTGGCCGGATTGGTTCCATGCGCTGACGTGGGAATAAGGCAGATGTTGCGATGCCCTTCACCGCGTGAGGCGTGATACTCGCGGATGGCGAGCAGACCAGCGAATTCACCTTGCGAGCCGGCATTGGGTTGCAACGAAATCCCTGCGAACCCGGTGATTTCCGCAAGCCAGTCTTCGAGCTGCTCGCAAATCTCTCTGTAGCCGATCGTTTGGTCGCTGGGCGCGAACGGATGCAGTTTGGAAATCTCGGGCCACGAGATCGGGAACATTTCCGCGGTGGCGTTCAGTTTCATTGTGCACGAGCCGAGTGGAATCATCGAAGTTGTCAGAGACAGATCGCGCGATTCCAGCTTCTTGAGATAACGCAGCATTTCTGTCTCGGTGTCGTGCGTATTGAAAATCGGATGAGTGAGGAACGCGGAATTGCGGATTGCGAATTGCGGAATGCGGATTGGCGGCGTGCCTAAATCATCATCAGCGAAGTCCCGAACTGCCGTGCCCCGAAAGATCGACATCAGCAATTCGATATCTCGCGGCGTTGTCGTTTCGTCGAATGAAATGCCAACTGCACGCGGGCCGAGCGCGCGCAGGTTGCAGCCTGCTTTTGCGGCATGTTCTAAAATGACTTCACTCGACTCGACCTCCACGCGAATCGTGTCGAAAAAATTTTCGTGTGCGATTGTGCAGCCAAGGGCGCGCAGATCATCCGTCAGTTGGCTGGTTAGCCTGTGAACGCGCTCGGCGATCGCGCGCAATCCTTTTGGTCCATGATAGATCGCGTACATCGACGCGATCACAGCGAGAAGAACCTGTGCCGTGCAGATGTTACTCGTGGCTTTATCCCGGCGGATGTGTTGCTCCCGCGTTTGCAACGCGAGCCGATACGCTGGCCGACCTTCAGCGTCGTGCGACACGCCAACAAGCCGGCCGGGCATGTGTCGTTTGTATTGATCGCGCGTGGCGAAATATGCGGCGTGCGGCCCGCCGAATCCGAGCGGCACGCCAAAACGCTGTGTGTTTCCGACCGCGACGTCTGCGCCGAATTCACCCGGCGGTTTCAACAACGTCAGCGCCAGAATGTCTGCGGCGACAACAACGAGCGCTCCCGCATTGTGCGCCTGCCTGATGAAATCGGAATAATCGCAAATCGCGCCATCGGTCGCGGGATATTGGACGAGCGCGCCAAAGACGGTGTCGTCGAATCTAAAACGCGAATAATCGGCGATCTTGATCTCGATTCCGAGCGGCTTCGCGCGCGTCTGAACAACGGCAATTGTTTGTGGGTGACAATTGTCGGCGACGAAGAAGGTTTTCCGATTTGGCGCGACCGCATGACAAAGCGACATCGCCTCGGCCGCGGCAGTCGCTTCGTCCAACAGCGATGCGTTTGCGATGTCGAGCGCCGTTAGGTCCACGATCATTTGTTGGAAATTGAGGAGGGCTTCGAGCCGGCCTTGTGCGATTTCGGCCTGGTACGGCGTGTAAGCGGTGTACCAGCCGGGATTTTCAAGGATGTTTCGCTGAATTACGGGTGGCGTGATGCAGTCTGAGTAGCCAGCGCCGATCAACGAGCGTGCGAGCTTGTTCTTATTTGCAATTGCGCGCAGCTCGGCGAGCGCTTCGGTCTCGGATTTAGCTGCCGGCAAATTCAGCTGCCGATCCAACCGGATGTTTTTTGGAACGGTGGCGTCGATTAGCGAATCGAGGTCTTCGTAGCCTACTTCGCTTAACATCGACCGAACTTCCTCTTCGGTCGGACCGATGTGACGGCGCGCGAAGGAATCGACGACGATGTTTTCTTCGCGCGTTTGCATGGGAAGAGACTACGGCGCGCGGGACGCGCTTCAACTCTCGAGCGCCGCTTGTGCCGCGGCTAGTCGCGCGATTGGAATCCGGAAGGGGCTGCAACTGACGTAGTCCAGACCGAGCCGATGACAGAATTTGACGCTGTTAGGTTCGCCGCCATGTTCGCCGCAAATTCCCAGTTTAATGTTGGGGCGTGCCTTGCGGCCGAGGTCGCGGGTGATTTCCATCAAGCGCCCCACACCTTTCTGATCGATCGATGCAAACGGATTTGCATCAACGATGTCGAGCTCGGCATAAGCAGGAAGAAAACTGCCGGAGTCGTCTCGGCTCATTCCCATTGTGGTTTGCGTGAGATCGTTCGTGCCAAAACTGAAGAACTCGGCGTCGCGCGCGATCTGATCCGCCACAAGCGCGGCGCGTGGGATTTCAATCATTGTTCCGACCAGGTATTTGAATTTTGTTCCTGTTTCTTTCGCGACGTCGTCCGCGATGCGGCGAACGATGTCGATCTGCAGCTTTAGTTCGCGCGGAAATCCGACCAACGGAATCATAATTTCTGGATGGACCTTGATGCCCCTGGCCTGGACTTCCGCAGCCGCTTCAAAAATTGCACGCGCCTGCATTTCAGAAATTTCGGGGAACGTGATCCCAAGCCGGCAACCGCGATGGCCCAGCATCGGATTAAATTCGTGTAGCTCATGCACGCGGCGCGCGATGTGTTCCACTGCTACGCCTAGCTTGCTAGCGAGCTCGTTCTGCTGCGTGTGATCAGCGGGCAAAAATTCGTGGAGCGGTGGATCGAGAAAACGGATCGTCGCGGGCAAACCTTTGAGTGCTGTGAAGATTCCAACGAAATCGTCGCGTTGATAGGGAAGCAGTTTCGCAAGGGCGCGCCCCCGTTCGTCCTTTGTTCCGGCGAGAATCATCTCGCGCATGGCGTCAATCCGATCGCCTTCAAAAAACATGTGCTCGGTGCGACATAGCCCAATGCCCTCCGCGCCGAACGCCACTGCGTTGGTCACTTGCTCAGGTGTATCCGCATTCGTGCGCACACCGAGCGTACGGAATTCATCCGTCCACTTCATGAGCTTTGTATATTCGCGGTAAACCACGCTCTTTTTCGGATCGAGAGAACGATCGATTAGCACTTGGACGATTTCCGACGGCGCAGTAGCGACTTCACCGGCGAACACTTCACCGGCAGTTCCATCAATCGAAATATAATCGCCGCGGTTTAACGTCGTGCCGTTCGCGCTGAGTGTGCGCTGTTGGTAGTCGATCTGAATGCCGGTCGCGCCGCACACGCATACCTTACCCATTTGCCGCGCGACCAGCGCTGCGTGCGAAGAAACGCCGCCCCGCGAAGTGAGAATTCCTTCAGCGGCGATCATGCCGCGCAGGTCTTCCGGGGACGTTTCAATTCGAGCGAGCACGACTTTCTCGCCTTTCTCGGCGCGCATCACCGCTTCCTCCGCGCTGAATACGATGCGCCCGCATGCCGCGCCCGGTCCAGCGGCCAAACCAATGCCGATTTTTTTTGCTGCTCTTGCTGATTTCCGATCGAAGATCGGCGCCAGAAGATGAGACAACGAGTCAGCCGGGATACGCCGCACTGCATCTTTCTTGGTGATTAATTTTTCATCGACCATGTCGACGGCGATGCGTACCGCAGCGTGGCCGGTGCGCTTGCCATTTCGCGTTTGCAAAATATAAAGGCGATTTTCCTCCACCGTGAACTCGAGGTCTTGCATGTCCTTGAAGTGACGCTCAAGGATGCTGCGCACTTTCATCAGTTCCTTGTGCGCCGCGGGCATTTCCCTCGCCAGATCGGCAATCGGATGCGGTGTGCGCACGCCTGCGACGACGTCTTCGCCTTGCGCATTGATCAAATACTCGCCGTAAAAGACTTTTTCGCCGGTCGCTGGATCACGCGTAAATGCAACCCCCGTTGCGCTTGTCTCTCCCATGTTCCCGAACACCATCGTCTGCACATTGACCGCCGTTCCCCAGTCGTGCGGGATTCCATACCTCCGCCGATACACGATCGCCCGATCGTTCATCCACGAGCCGAAAACAGCGCCAATTGCGCCCCAGAGCTGTTCATTCGGATCTTGGGGGAACGATTTTCCGGCGCGCTCTTCGATCAGCGCCTTGAAACGCTGCACGAGTTCTTTCAAATCCGCGACGGTCAGTCTGACATCCGGAAAGTCGTGCTTGCCATAGCGCTCATCCTTCAAGTGCTCGATCACGGTCTCGAAAGGCTCATGGTCTTCGCCCGGCCGTTTCTGAATGCCCATCACCACATCGCCGTACATCTGCAGAAAGCGCCGATACGAATCCCAGGCGAAACGCGCGTTGCTCGTTTTTTTTGCAACGATGCCGACAACCTCGTCGTTCATCCCGAGATTGAGAATCGTGTCCATCATGCCGGGCATGGAATCGCGTGCGCCCGATCGCACGGAAACAAGCAACGGCCGCTCTTTGTCCCCGAATTTTTTGCCCACCGATTGCTCAACCTTTGCGAGGGCCGCCGCGACCTGCGACTCCAGTTCACGCGGGTAAGTGCGGTTGTGATCGTAAAAGTAGCTGCACACCTCTGTCGTGATTGTGAATCCCGGAGGGACCGGCAAGCCTATGCGCGTCATCTCGTGGAGGTTTGCGCCTTTGCCACCCAGCAACGGCTTCATGCTGCCTGCGCCGTCAGCATGCCCATCACCGAACGAGTAGACGTAGTGAGCGGTTTTCCTTTTGCGTTCGCCATGTGTCGCGCGCGTTCTCCGTCTGGATGTTGTTCTCCTGCGCTGAAACTTCTTTTGTCTGCTGGATTTTTGTTTTGAAACCATGATTCAGGAACTCCGAAGAGCGTCAACCGGGCGAAGCGCCAAAGTAATTTCGGGCGTCGCGGTGTCAACGCACAGAGCGAATAAACGGAAACAAGATCGGCTGTAGCAGCGGGCGTGCCGCCTGCATGTACGAGCGTTGCAGCCGACACGGCTGCCTCTACAGAAAGAGAATCAGCAGTTCAGCGATTAAGCCGGCTCGCTTCCGTTGGTCAGAACTTCAGCAATCGTCGCCGTAAAGTCATCGACGCCGGTACTGGGCACGATGATGCTGTTCCGGCGTCCGTGAGCTTCCTCGGTGATGCGCAAGAATTTCCCGCGGTCGTTCTCCCGGAGCTCCACGTAGAAATGCTTGCGCTCGATTTGCAGTTCTCTCGCCTCGATGATGTTATCCATTTTTACCTGAGGCCGCCGAATTTACCCCATCGCATGGGTGCCATGGAAGCAAAATCCGCAGCTTTTTGATAATTTCTTGCAGGCTCACCCTGCCAGACGCAAGACGCCGTTTAGGGCCCCAGCAATCGCGGTGGATCTGGCGGTGTATTTACCTGGCTATGGCGACAGGCCATGATTTGTCTCAATCCCGCTTACGACCGATCGGCGTTACTTCAAGGCAAAGATGCATTTCCTGCTGTGCCCAAGCTGCAACTGCGAGCTAAGCTTAAACGGTGAGCACGAGCGAGTTGATCGAAGAAATTCAACGTCTTCCGGATGACCAGGCGAAGCAGGTATATGATTACCTGTTTTCGACTGAGAGCGAATTGGACCGCGTGCTGGCCACTTTCGACGGTCTGCCGAGAACGAGGCGTCTGACAGAAGAGGAAACTCTCGCTCTCCCGCGTGCGCGTTCTCCTCGATACTAATGTCTGGCTGGCAATACTGACGACGGACGGATTCTGTCGGCAGACGTGGCGAAGCGCACTGTATTCAGATCCCGGCGTTCGAGCAGCAAAGCAAAAAACCCTTGAGTGACATCTTTTGCTTCTTCGGGTCCGACGCCCTGTCGCCTCACGAACCCATAAATTGGCCGCCAATAGGTACTGCAAAGTTTCTCAAGCGCTGCCTGCGCTGCCGGTGTTGGACCTTGTGCCTCCAGCACCACGCTCCAGTGCGTCGTATTAAACGCCGCGCCGCAATGAGTAGCTACGTCAGTCGCGGTCAGTGACGTTACATCGTCCGTAGCGGGGGTCACATGGCGACCCAATCAAAAACTCAAGCGAGAAGCAAGCCTGCATTACTCTCAAGGAGGGACGGCTTGGACAGCCGTCATTCCTTGCGATGCTTTGCGCTCAACCTACAATCTCGTGCGCCAAGCTGCTTGAATGCGAGCGGCATCGAAAAGTAATGCGCTGTTCTTGACAGGTAGCTGGGCTCGAGGATGCCTCAACCAATTGATCCAAGCTCTTATCGATCGCCCGACCCGCAGCGCCCAGCTGTTCCGTTGCCAATCGAGAGAGAGCCTCGAGGGCATGATCCGTACGCGGCCTTCCGTTTCGGAGATTTCAGCCTCTTTACGGCCGGTAATTTACTTTCGATCACCGGCCGTTTGATGCTCGCGGTGGCGGTGGAATGGGAGATTTACGCGCGCACGCATTCGGCCACTGCGCTTGGTTTGGTTGGATTGGTTATCGCAGTGCCTGTGGTTACGCTTTCCCTGCCGGCTGGCCATTTAGCGGATCGGTTCAGTCGAAAGCACATCATTCTGGTCTCACAAGTGTTTAGCGGGTTCATGTCAGTGGCGCTGGCGTTAGTTTCTTGGAAGCATCTCTCCATACCTGCAATCGCGCCGCTGCGCGCAGGCAATCACGCGCTCGCTGCCATTGCGACGATTTTTGAGCGGCATCATCCGATGTTTCATTTCGATGACGCCTCAGTTCCGCTGATTTATCTGCTTTTATTTATCGGAGCATCGGCGCGAACATTCAGTTGGGCTGCGCGCAGTTCGTTTTTTCCGACCTTGGTTCCGCGTGACGCATTCGCGAACGCTGTGACGTGGAACAACAGCGTTTTCCAAATCGGATCTGTTGTGGGGCCGGCCCTGAGCGGTTTTTTAGTCGCGTATGTCGGCTTTCCGTTTGTGTATCTGCTGGATGCACTCTGCGCGTTAGCGTTTTTCCTTCTCGTCCTACTGATCCGCCGCAGCACGCAAAGACGAGAGCAGACCGACGCGGGCACTTGGAAGAGTCTCATGGCCGGGCTCCGATTTGTGTTTAGCAGAAAAGTGATCCTGGCCACAATCACACTGGATTTGTTTGCTGTTCTGTTGGGCGGCGCGACGGCGCTAATGCCGATCTTTGCCGATCAAATTCTTCACTGCGGACCGGTGGGGCTTGGCTGGCTGCGAGCGATGCCGGCAATCGGTGCCTTTGCGATGGCGCTGGTGGTGGCGCATCTACCGCCGATGAAACGCGCGGGAAAAACGCTGCTCTGGTGTGTGACAGGGTTCGGCGCCGCTACAATCCTGTTCGGGTTGTCGAAAGTATTCTGGTTATCGCTCGGTGTGCTTTTTCTCCTCGGCGCGTTCGATAGCGTGAGCGTGATCATTCGCGGCTCGATCGTGCAACTGGTTACGCCGGATGAAATGCGGGGGCGCGTTTCGTCCGTGAACAATATTTTCATCGGCACATCGAATGAGTTCGGCGCACTCGAATCGGGTTTGACCGCCGCGCTGTTTGGTCCCGTGATTTCAGTGGTGGCGGGCGGCATCGGGACGATCCTCGTGGTGCTCGCTGTTGCGTTTCGCTGGCCGGAGACGTGGCGGATCGGAGCGCTGGATAGGAATCTGCGCTGAGCGCGCGCCATTGCAGGGCGTTTCTCTGAATCCCGAAAACGTTCGGGACTGACATGGACGCCCTGCAAAAATTGACCGCTCTAGAACGCGCCGTGCAAGGAGATCGTCCCGTACGGCGCGCCGCCGTCCTGGTGGTATCGCACTTCTGCGCGATAAAAATCGAAGTTCCGGTATGGCTGATACCCAACCTCTCCTGTAAACGTCACCATCGGCGAGATCTTCCAATCAAACCCCGCGCCGGTTCGGATCTCACTATACGTGATAACAGCGTGGTTGAGACGTGGAATTCCATGAGAAACTCCAAACTCATCGTCCACACGGAAAGTGGCATCCCTGACGGTTGCTCCTGCATACAGCGATACATCGCGAGTCAATTCGTATTGCAGGCGCGGCGTCGGCAGAACGGCGTCAAGCAACCATTGCGGCGCAATTTTCCAGCGCACGCCTACGGCAGGAAGGACCGGATATTTTCGTTCCACATCGACGCTTACTCCGAGAACGAGCTGCAGATCAGGGCTGTAAATGTACGTCCCGCCGATGAGGAAAGGCATGTTGAAATTATCCCAAAACAAATGGCCGAGTCCCGAATTGTAGAGGCCAGGCTGAGTTTCCGCTCGGACGATAATCGAATCGGAAAATTGCATGTCGAGTCCGATGATCGTGCTGAAGGACTGCAATGTATTGGGCAGGGCGGCGCCCTGCGGAAGACCAAATGAGAAGCGTTCCCATTCGGCGCCCAGTCGCAGGACACCGAACTTTATGCGCGGTGTTAGCACAAGGCGGATATCCGAATCGATTTCGTCAAAATCGCTGACTTTCTTGCGAGGATTGCGCTCTACGTCGCCTTCGCCGACGTACGTCGCGTCCGCGGTGTATTCGCCTGATAAAGGCCAGAACGAATTGCTGGTCTCTTCGGCGAGAGCTGACGAAGCAAAGAAAAGCGACGCGCAACCAACCAGAACGAGCGATCGTGGCACGAACGTTTTCACATGCTCATCGACCTCCGCTGCTGTCCCGGCGAAACAGGGTAACCGCCTTGGTGATGTTTTTCATCATCACTGACTCCGAGCCAAGCCGTTCTACTCCGTGTAGTGAACCCAGCGAGGCGGCGGAAATCATGTCGCCACGCCACACGAGCGTCGAAGGTTTTCCTTCCACGGTGACAGGCCACAGCTGGTACAACGTCAGCGCCACGTAATAACCGCCACTCGCGTAGTACAGAACGTCCGCTGCCTGATAGGTGCTCCCGGCCCCACCGCGATTGTACGACGCGCCCAGAGTCACGACTCCCTGGTCGTCTACGTCGAGAAGTTCCCAATAAAGTTCTGGGCGAAGCGAACCAGCGCCGTGACCAATTGCCGTGGCTCCAAGAAAGCCGGAAAACTGCCGGCGAATCTTTTCTTGCTCGCGCAATAAACCATTTACTTCATCACTCGCGCGAATGGACGGACCGGCGTGATCGTACGGCGGTTGTGCGGCCATGCCGCCAGACACGAAGCTTTTCGCGCGCGACGTAAGAACATCAGCCCAGAATGTCGCTACGGGCGCGGGCATCGTTCCCCCGCCTCCGCCGCCGGCAGAAAACTTCCTGGCCTCATCCTTGCTGACTTGGAGATCAGGGCTGAGCTTTTGCGTCGCAGCAACGAATGATCGCACGGGCGAGTTGTCCGGCGCGTTTTTCAGTTTCTCAAAATTCGCTGGTGACGGGCTCGACGGCAAATCAGTATGCAGGAACACCTTCAATTCACGATGCCTTGTGGGGTCCCATCTGCGCAATGCTTCCATCTGCTGTGCGGGCGCACCCGGCGTGACGTAGCAGCTTTGCACGGCCAGGAATCGCGACGTTCTCATCGGCGGCCCATGCGCAGTTTTGACATCGCTTTTCGCCAGCTGCGCCAGATCGACCTTGTCGAAAATGGAAAATGAAGCCAGCTCGGAGACGGCGTCGGCGCGCGCGATTGTCAGTCCAACGAACAAGAGCGACACTAGAACTAACCAACCGCAGGCGTATCTGGGAAATTGCCGTGGGAGATTCAACGCGCTGGATTTCATGAGCAATAGGGATGTCTGATGTTTGCAAATTTTCGTGTTCATCGCAATAAAGTTTCACCATGACCGAACCGGTGATTGTGCTCGACCACTTGAGCAAGAGTTTCGGGAACGTGCATGCCGTTCAAGATCTTTCCTTTCAAATCGAGGCCGGAACGATCTTCGGTTTCCTCGGACCAAACGGAGCCGGGAAGACCACCACCATGCGAATGTTGTGCGGCCTGACTCATCCCACCGGTGGCCGAGCGACCATCGACGGCGCAGATATCTGGAAAGACCGGCAACGGGTACGCACCAAGTTCGGTTACGTTCCGCAGCGCTTCAGCCTTTACCTCGATCTTACTGTGGCGGAAAATTTCCGGTTCTTCGGTGGCGCGTATGGCGTGCCGGGCGCTGAGCTTGAATCGCGAATCGAGCACCTGCTTCGCGTGATTGATTTGGAGGAAAAAAAGAACACTGCAGCCCAAAGCCTTTCCGGAGGGATGCGGCAACTCCTGGCGATCGGTTGCGCGTTGGTGCACGATCCCTCGCTGCTGTTTTTTGACGAGCCGACTGTCGGTCTTGATCCGGTTCACCGTCAACAGATCTGGAATTTGCTTTATGACCTCAGCCACGAAGGGAAAACGATCTTCGTCACGACGCATTACATGGACGAAGTAGAACGTTGCACGGAAGTCGGTTTTATCGAGGAGGGGCGGCTGCTGGCAAAAGCTCCGCCACGCGCTTTGAAATCGAGCTTTCGGACACGATTACTCGAAATCGACATTGAACCGCTCATGCCGGCGCTCGTTCGGCTGCGCTCCCTTCCGGAGTTGCTTGGCGTTTCGTTGCGCAGCGGTGGCTTGCGTCTGTACGTGTCGGACCCGGAAAAATTGCTGGCGAGCTGGCGCGAAAACTGGCCCTTTCCGGATTTGCGCTTGTTGGGCGAACGCTGGGTCGAACCTGACATGGAAGATGTTTTCACCGCTTACTCCCAAGGTTACCACGGCGTTTTGAGAAAACTGGCTTCATGAAATGGCTTTCCCTGGAGGCGGTTGCGAGCGTTGCTTACAAAGAATTCCTGCACATCTATCGCGATCGGCGGGTGTTGTTACTGGTGCTCACGTTGCCACCACTCTTTACTCTGCTTTTTGGCCACGCGTTTGAAACCGGCGAATTAACAGGCGTGCCCAGCCTGTTGATTGACCAGGACAACACGCCGCGCGCGCAGGAGTTCATCGACATCATCTCAAAGAACAAGACGTTTCAATGGCGTCACGGATCGCCTGAGACGAAAGACGAATCGAATTTGCTCGGCCACGGCGTGCGGGCAGCGCTGGTTATTCCAGCCGGGTGGAATGAAAGTCTGGAAAACGGGGATCCGAAACCGTTGTTGTTATATGTCGACGCAAGCGACATCAACACAGCCGATGCCGTCGAAGGAAGCGTTCGACAAAGCCTCGGAGATTTCCAGCTGAAACAACGCGACCGGATGATTGAGACGTTGCCCGAAGAAGTTTTTGAGCTTGGCAAGCAGTTACCGGTGCAAATACGCAAGCGTTTTGTTTCGATGATGGAAATGTGGTCGGTCGACCGCAAGCTGCTTTACAATCCGAAATCGCGCGTGATCGACTATGTTGTCCCGGGCATTATCGGCCTGATCCTGCAGTTGCTGACGGTGACACTGATGGCATGCACAATCGCGCGGGAGCGAGAGTCAGGAACTCTCTACCAGCTAATGGTGACCTCGTTGCGTCGCCGCGAGATCGTGATCGGGAAGATGTTGCCTTACCTGGTCGTATCCGTGTTTTTGGTGCTTGTAATCATGCTAGTCAGCGGCTGGCATTTTGGGGTTGCGTTTCATCAACTGCCGGCGCTGGCACTCGTGTGCTTGCTCTTTCTTCTTTGCTCGCTCGGACTCGGACTGCTGATCTCCGCGTTTTCGCGCACGCAAACGCAGGCCATTCAATTCTCGGTCTTCTTTCTATTGCCTGTGTTTGTACTTTCAGGCGCGTTCGCCCCGCTCGAACAGTTGCCCACAGCGGTTCGTTACGTTTCCGAGCTGTTTCCACTTACGCATTTTTGCCGCGCCTTTCGGCTCGTGAATATGTATGACGCTGGCCTGCAATTTTATACTGGTGATCTTGTGATTCTGCTCGCAGGCGCATTGATTACATTTATCGGCGCAGTTTTTCTATTACGGCGGATTGAGCAATGAGCGCCGCTGGTAGACACATTTGCATTCTCACGGTCACCGTGTGCGTCGGTGCGGCCGTCGCCGTAGCCGACAACGTTGATTCGACGCCGCAGCAAGTGTTCGATTCCATGCGCGGCGGTTTTCAACCGGCAAAAGCAAAAGGTGTGCACGCTCGGTACCAATGGGACTTGGGCGGACCGAAGGGCGGTCAATGGTGGATCGAGGTAAACGACGGGACCTACAAGATGGGCAAGGGAAAAATCCCCGATCCAAATGTCACTTTTATAGCTACGGACAAGGATTGGGTCGCCATTTGCCATGACCAACTCAGCGGGACTTGGGCCTATCTTACTGGCCGACTAAAGGTTCGCGGCGATCAGGGAATAGCCAGAAAGCTCGGCGAAATGTTCCCTTAAAATTTCGCTTCTGCGACAACCCTGATGTACGGAGCGGGATCCGTTCTCTTGGACTGATTCGCGCGGAAGAAATCAAAATCTCGTTCGACGGTGACGCCTGCGCCCGCGATTAATTTGAAGGGTTTTAGGCCGGAATAAGCTATCTGCACGCCGGCTCGATCCTCACTGTACTGGACGACTGCGTTGTGTAACTGCAATTTCCGCTCAGTTGTCAGCACGTCGTCAGTGCGAAAACTCGTATAGTTAAGCTCACCGGTGATCCGGAATTCCCAATCGTCGTTCGGCCGATAGATCAGCGCTGGTCTCGGGAACACCCCCTGAAGGCGCAGCTTGTCGCTAAATATCCAGATAATGCCTCCACCCGGAGCGACAGGCGGGTCTTGATAGATGCTCCCGCCCAAAGCGACAACGGCAAAGATTTTGTCTTTCTTTAACGGGAATGTCACGTACGCTTTCGCCGGTATATCGAAAGCATCCCAAGTCACGTTGTCTTGAAAGTAAACGCCGGGATCAAGCTCGATGCTTATGCCAGCGAAATCTTTTACGACGTACTCAAGGGCGAGATGAGCGGATGCGGTCTGCAAATGATCCGGTAATCCGTTGTCGGCGCCGCCGAAATCATAGCGATCGTATTCGACGCCGACGCGAAAGTACCATTTCCCGGTGATCAAAAAGCGATGGTCATAGCTGAAATCGTTATACAGCGAATCCCCATGACCGAGTTTCGATTCCTTAAAATCGCTGCCGAACGTATACGTCGTTTCGTACGAGAAAATGTCGTGTGAATTTTCGTCCGCCGGGGCAGGTGAAGGCTGAAGAATAACGTTCGCTGGCCCCGCTGCGGCCGACGCAGCTCCGAAAGCAAACAGCATAGCGAGGTTTCGAAATATCTTCACAGGCTAAAGCTATCCGGACATCGACATATCGGATGAAGAACTTGAAAGCGATGTATCGAAGGGGGACTATTTTAGCAAGGACTAATTCGATTGAGCTGATTTTGCAGAGGTCGTCCTCTGAAATTGCCGCAGCCAATCGCGACCCATTTTCTGACTGATGTGCTCGCGGCAATTTTTTTTCGGAATTATTTGGCTAATGTTGTGCGCGGTTCTTGGAAAGTCCGTTCGACGAAGGGCCGTTGCGTCAGCGGTGCCCGCCACTCGTGGGCGGAATTACAGCGCTGAGCTTGCCGGGGTGGTGGGCCTGCGTAGGCATTAAGTTGGCAACCAAAGCGGTTGCCCTACAATTCCCAATTCGTCGCTGAACCAGCGTCACCTCGCGGGGGCGAACTATCGTATGAAAAGTGGAAAAAGAATCAGGATGGTGTTTTATTTGCTCGTCGCCGCGGGCGCGGCGCTATTCACGTTCCTGCTTATTCACCAGGGCGCGCCGCAGGTTATGACGGCGTTCGCCTCTGCCGGGTGGTGGATTGCTGCGGTCGTAATTTATCACCTCGCAGTCCCAGTGTTGCTGGACGCGCTTGCATGGTGGTCACTCTTTCCGAGAACGGAGCGTCTTTCGCTGTGGGAACTGTTTTGGATGCGCTGGATTGGCGAATCGGTCAGCACGCTCGTGCCTTCCGCTGCTGTTGGCGGTGACGTCGTTCGGGCGCGGCTTGCTGCGCTACACGGCGCGTCGATTCCGGCGGCCGCAGCGAGCGTTCTCGTGGACGTTACTCTGGGAGTCTTCGTTCAGATTGTTTTTACACTTTTGGGATTGGCGTTGATTATTACAGCAACGGGACACCAGAGCTTTGTCCGCCCCACACTGATCGGAGCAGTGATCGGAGTTCTCGCGATCGTCGGATTCTATGTCGTCCAACGACTGGGAATGTTTCGCTTCATTGGCAAGATGATTTCGCGGCTGGCGAATGCAGAGGATTGGCATTCGCTAGTGCACAGCGGCCACACTCTCGATGAGGCGATTCGAACACAGTACGCGCGGCGATCCGGTGTGGTTGGATGCTGCGCCTGGACGGCCACGTCACTGATACTCGGCTCCGGCGAAATCTGGATCGCTCTTTATGCGCTCGGATTACACGCGACGCTCGTCAATGCAGTCATCCTTCAAAGCATGGTTCTGACGATCCGCTCGCTAGTCTTTCCTGTGCCGGGCGCACTTGGAGTGCAGGAGGGCGGTTACGTCGTCGTTGGTAATTTGCTCGGTATTCCTGGTGACGCTGCTTTCGCACTCTCTTTGATTGCCCGGGTGCGCGAATTGATTCTCGGAATCCCGGGCCTGGTTGCGTGGCAGGTGATTGAAGCACGCCGCGTCTTCCGAGCCCGCTCGGTTTTGAACGCGCGGTAATCTTTCAGATCAGTGACTGCGTCTCAACGTTTGCAGCCGTGAGTTCGGGCTTCGGAACGACAAACTACGCCTTTCCATGAAGGCCGTTGCTGATAATTTCACGAACGTGTACTTCCGAATCTTCCTTTTGCTTCTTGGGTTTCCGCTGGTCGCGCAGGCGGGAGATGTCGATTTTTCGAATTACGATGTGCCGCTCTACACTCAGATCGTAGATACGATCAAAGCCAAAATCGCTCCTCGCCTTGGCGAGGGCACTCTTACGCGCGAACGCTATTTTATAATTCCGTTCGCGTACCAAGATCGCGAAAATCACCCGGAATTCTCGCATTCGTTCATTACTGTCATTCGAGTATTCGCGGACAACAAACAACCAAATCTAACCCGTGGGCTGGCAATGCGAAAATACAAGAATCGGGAATTCGAAGCCTTTACCATCAGTTGGCTCCCTCGCGATTTCCTCACCAATCCTCACCTGTGCGTCTTTGATGGGCCAGGTGCCCGGTTGTTTCCGAAGCAGAATAAATGTCCGATATCGCCTGGCCGAAACTTTACTCTCGCAGAAACGATCAAGCTCGCGGTGGACGCGAAGAATGCCGTGGCGATGTGGGGCCCGTACGAAATCCGTAAGGAAGCTTTTAATCGAGCCGTCGCGCGCAAACGCTTACTCGACCAAGGAAAGATCAAATACCGGGCCGATGACCGTCTGTATCGACAAGACAAGGTCGCCATCAGTTGTTTTCACGCTATGGCCGGCTTGGACGAGCTTTTCCCGAATGGGGGGCTGTTCGGCACCGGATTCATGATGTGGGGGTTCAACGGAACCGCCCGAGTCCTGATCGAATACACCGAGAAGGCGAGTAACAAAGGCTTACTTCTTGACCCGGTAGACGTAAAAAAGGACCGGTCTGTCTCCGTTTATGCTCCCACCGCGGGCGGCCCAGTACCATACGACCCGGCCAAATCCGCGGCCGCCTATCACCGATAAGGCCGCAACTGGCGGCCGTTATTAGCTACCGAACCGATTCCTTTGGTTGGCGCGCTAGGCGCCGCGTTACTTAGTGCACATCATGTCCGGATTATTCAGCCCCTGTTTTCGGATCGCGACGTTCAAGTCCGCGGTTATCCGAACGATTGTACCCGCGATCTTCTTCGTGACTTGGCTCAGCGGCTGCGCAATTCCGAATGCGCGGCCGGAAAGTTCGACACGCGACAAGGCCTTCATCGAATATTGGCCACCTTCAAACGACAGCAAGAAATTGCGGCTGGCGGTGAAGGATTTGATCGATATGAAAGGCGTGGTAACCACGGCCGGTTCCGAATTCCTCGCCAAGCACGCATCGCCTGCAAAACGCGATGCAAAATGTTTGGCAATTGCGCGCCAAAGCGGAGTGCAATTTGTGGGAAAGACGAATTTGTCGGAGCTGGCGGTGGCGGTTTCCGGCATGAATGCGTACTACGGCACGCCGCGAAATCCATTAGATCGAGGGCGCATTCCAGGTGGTTCTTCGAGCGGATCGGCGGTGGCGGTAGCAAACGATGAGGCCGATGTTTCGTTCGGCACAGACACAGCGGGTTCGATTCGCGTGCCGGCCGCCTGCTGCGGAGTGGTTGGTTTGAAGACAACCTTTGGCTTGGTCCCGATCGACGGCGTGTATCCGATTGCTCCGAACCGGCTCGACACAATTGGACCACTGGCTAAAGACATCGCCGGCACAGTTCGAGGCATGGACTTGCTGCAGGTGGGATTCTCAGGGCGCTATCGACAAGCGGTAGCAGCCAAACCTTCAGCCGACGGGATTCGAATCGGGCGCGTCTATGTAGAAGGAACGAATCCCAACGTGGATCGCGCAGTGGATGACGCCCTGGCAGCGACTGGATTCAAGGTCGTGAACCTAAGCCGCGAATTTACCGACAAGTGGATCCAAGCTCAAAAGGACGCAGCGACAGTGGCTGCGGTGGGTGCTTGGCTTTATGACCAAAAATTCACAAACGAATCTCAAGTGACTATTCGGACAAAGGCAGTCCTCGCCCTCGGTGGGCTTCAATATAAGACCGCTTATCCCGAAGCGCTGCGGAAACAGGCTGCGTGGAAATCAGAATTGGGCCGCGCCTTTGAACATGTGGATTTCATCGCGCTGCCGACGCTGAAAAATCTACCGCCTCATGTTCCGTTATTTGGTGGCACCGTTGCGTTTGAGGCGCGAGCGCTGGCTTTGCAGAATACGCAGGCCGTGAATTTCGGGGGTGTTCCCGCTCTTGCCGTACCAATCCCTATCAAGCACCAATCCATCCCGCTCACCAGTTTGCAACTGGTCGGTCCGCGATTCGCCGAACCGGATCTGCTGAATGCGGGAAGACTGGTTGAGGCCGCCGTGAAAAACCGTTAAACCGGACCGCAGGCGATTTGCTTGCGCTGCGGACCGGAGACATCGCGGCTAATCGTGGTCGTCGAGTGTGTCCTTGGCCTTCTCTAGCACGTGCTTTTGATGTTCGATCGCTTTTTTCTCGGCTCTCCCAGGATGTTCTCGTTCCTCTTTGAGCGCGTGCTTTTCCTCGCGCGTGAGAGGACGGGTTGTTGTCGTGGTGGTATTGGTTTGTTGTCCGGTTACGGCCGGCACGGTCGTGACCGTTGTAGTCGCCGGTGCCGCCCGCTGCACAACAACTCGAGACGCTACAAGCCGGTCGCCTGAGCCCGTGTACTGGATTGAGAGCTGGCTACCGGGCGAAATGCGGTCGATTGCAACTGGGGCGCCAGTCTCGTCAACAATTGTCGTCTGTTTGGTTACGGAATACCTCAACGGGCTGGTGCCAGTTTCGCTTCTGACGACCATTGTTTCGGAGCCCGGAACGTATTCAGTGAATGCGCCGTTTGTCGTGGTTACGGTCGTACTGGTCTGTGCCAAAGCCTGGCTCGACCAGAAGCAGCCAACGGCGAGCAAAGCTGCGCCAAGTGTTGTTATTTTTGTGTTCATAATAATGGATTCGTGGCTGAGAGCAGCCGCGGTCTCGCCTTGGGACGCACCAGCCGAGAGTTCGGGCAAGAAAGCTTCTTAAGGGCGGCGCCAAGGCCGCGGGAATGCGTTCAACCGATCTTAGCATAGGGTCCCTCCACAACGTTCTGATGAAATCCCTAATCTACCGGCTCTTTGCAACAGCAGCGTTGCTGTTGGTTGACGTCGGTTTCGCCGCTGAATCAGTCGACACCCTTGTCGAAAAAGGAAAAGCCTTTGAGCGAAAATTTCAGGCTAAGGATGCGTTACCGCTCTATCTGTCGGCGGAGAAAGTGGAGCCGAAGAATCCTGAATTGCTTGTCAGGATTGCTCGGCAGTATCGCTACCTCATGAGCGACGCATCGGACACGCGAGAAAAACTGCGACTGGGCCACATCGCACTGGACTATTCCACGCGCGCCGCAGCGTGTGGACCAAAGGACTGCGACGCTCAGCTCGCGCCGGCCATCACTCTTGGAAAAATGCTGCCGTACTTGCCTACGAAAGAGCAGGTCTCCGCTTCCCCACGGATCAAGGAATCAGTGGACAAAGCACTTGCTATCAATCCGCACAACGATACCGCCTGGCATGTCCTTGGCCGATGGAATCGTGTATTGGCAGAGGTAAGTTCGGCGAAACGATTTGTGGCCGGGCTGATTTATGGCCAGCTGCCGAAGGGATCGTTTGAGGAGGCCGAACAGGACATGAAGAAGGCGATCGCGATCAATCCACATCGTCTCATGCACTACATTGAGCTCGGGCGGATTTACGCGCAGATGGGGAGGAAAGAAGAAGCGCGCCAATTCATCAACAAGGGTCTGGCGATGCCCGACACCGAAAAAGACGACCCGGAAACAAAACAACGCGGGCGGGAGACGCTGGCGAAACTTCACTAGCTTTTCGTGACCGGGATCGCCGTCGATCCGGTGCCGGCTTCAACCGCCGCGGGCGTTGGCACCGCTGACCACTGAGGCAAATCCGCCAGCCCGCCGCCCATGAAAAGATGATGCCACAGTTGTGTCCCCGCGACGGCCATTAGACCCATTTCGACCGACAGCCGCGGCAGCGAACCGGCGTGCATTTTACGAAAGTCTGTCCGCCATCGAGCAACGGCGGCTGAATCAAAATAGCCGGTTTTGCGGAGCGATTCCTCGCTGAGAAGCTGCGCGACAAAGAGCGGCTCCGGTTCCATGTGAAAGCTGTCCAGCGGCGCACGGAAGATAACTTTGTGCCGGCGTGCCACAGATTTTGGCACCCAACGTTCGGCCAGGAGTCGCAGCAGGTGCTTATCCCGAAACCCGCGAAGTCGCCAACGCGGATGCAGCTTCGCCAAGAAATCGAAGACATCCTCGTCCAGAAATGGGTATCGCACTTCGACTGAAGAATGCATCGCGACACGATCGCCTTTGGCTTGGAGGAGATGCCCGGCTAGAAGAACTCGCGCTGCAATCCAGACTCCGCGATGGAGCGGATCCCATCGTTTAGCGCGGTCCACCGGAAAATTTAATTCGGTCCACGGATTCGTGTGCCCAAGCGTTTCGTGCATGGACTCGCTGTAGAAGCGCAGCTTCGAGATCGCGAGCATTCCGTAGGCGTCGATCCAGGCATTCGGACCACCGACCGAATTCTCAACTTCGCGTCGCCAGGCATTGGGAAAATGCGGGACTTTATTCACGTGCAGGTAGACGTTGCGCGCGACATTGCTGAGACCAAGCCCGGGAATCAGGTCGAGGTAACCCATGAGTTTGGCAGCCTTGTACCACGGATAGCCGACAAGCCATTCGTCGGCGCCTTCGCCGGTCAGCACCACTTTTTGTCCGCAGGTGTGGACGCGTCCTGAGAGTTGAAGGAGAGCCGCGCAGGCTGTGTCGATCACAGGCGCTTCCGCGGCGGTGATCAATTTTGGATACGTCGCCAACGCGTCTTCGTCGCGAAAATCCTGCACGATCGGCGGTTTGGCGCCGATATGTCGTGCCGAGAGACTTGCCGCATCGAGTTCATCAAGCTCCGGCTCGTGCACGCGGACGGTGTAGGTGTTGATCGCCGGACCGTTCAAATGGCAGGCCAATGCGACGATCATGCTTGAGTCGACGCCGCCGGAAAGATATGCGCCGACTGGAACATCAGCCCGCAATCGTTCCTCGACCGCTTGCAGCAAAAGCTTTTCGAAATCGTCAACGAGTCGCTTCGGATTTTCGCCCCGTTCCTCCGCACCCTGATCGGGAAAATCCATTTCCCAAAACGCTCGCTCGTACACCACTGCACTCGCACCGTTGCCGTTTGCGGGAGAAATGCTCAGGAAATGCCCGGGAGTGAGAAGTTGGACACCTTCAAAACAAGTTCGTGGACCGGGCACCGCCGAAAAAGTGAAGACGTGATCAATCCCCCGACGATCCGGCCGTGCCGGGACCATGCCTGATGCGAGCAGTCCTTTAATTTCGGATGCGAAAAGAAGCCAGTCGTTTCGCCGCGTCCAGAAAAGCGGCGCGATGCCGAAACGATCGCGTCCGAGTTGGAGTTGGCGTCGTTGCTCGTCCCATAATGCGATGGCGAACTGCCCTCGCAATCGTTTCCACATTTCTTCGCCATGATCTTCCCACAAATGGGGGATGACCTCAGTGTCGCAGTGCGTGACGAACTGGTGTCCGCGCGCCCTGAGCTCCTCTCGTTGCTCGACGTAATCAAACAGTTCGCCGTTGAAAACTACGGAGACGCTGCGTTCTTCGTTGAAGATCGGCTGCTGCCCATCGGCCAGGCCGACAATGCTCAGCCGGCGTGCAGCGAGAGCTAGTCCGGGACGAACCAAAAAGCCCTCTTCGTCCGGGCCGCGATGCAACAGCGCCCGGGCCATTCGTTGAATACTCCCTTCGGGCACGGGACGTTGTCCCGTGAGATCGATCATACCTGCGATGCCGCACATAATGCTATTTTCTACTTCGAAATCCGCCGGGCGGTTAATTGTTTTCTGCTCAATTTAACATTCGCTTCGCACGGAGGACGATCTCAAGATACCGATTGCGAATAATCGATCTAATTCTACCGTCTATGACTAACGCGCCCGGCTCCTGCCGTTCGCTACAGAACATTTCTCGCTGGGTTGCCATAAAGATGACTTGTTTATCATCGGGCCTCCGGGAGACCGACCCTTTATGCACAAAGATCGCATCGCTATCATAGGAATCGGATGCCGCTTTCCCGGCGGAGTTAACGACGCGGAGTCTTTTTGGAAGTTGCTGGTGGAACGCAGGGACGCAGTCAGCGATGTGCCGGCGGATCGATGGAATGTGGAGCGATATTACGACCGCGAGCCGGCCATTCCCGGAAAAACGTTTGTTAAACGCGGCGGATTCCTCGACCAAATCGACAAGTTCGACCCGCAGTTTTTCGGCATTTCGCCGCGCGAAGCCCCTTACGTCGATCCGCAGCATCGGCTGCTGCTCGAAACCTCGTGGGAGGCGATCGAGAACGCCGGCATTGTACTCGACTTTGAGAAAGGCAGTGACATCGCTGTTTTCGTTGGCATTTCGCACAATGATTATCAGGGAATCCAAAGCACTGCTTTCGACCATTTCGGTATTACGCCCCATACCGCCACCGGCAGCGCGCACTCTATCGCCGCGAATCGGATTTCCTACTGCCTGAATCTGCGCGGTCCAAGTGTCGCGATGGACACGGCGTGTTCGTCTGCGCTGACCGCGATCCACACTGCTTGCGAGCACATCTGGGCCGGACGCGGCGACACCGCACTCGCTGGCGGCGTGACTGTGATGATCACGCCGGGCGGGTTCATCGGTTTTTCGCAGGCGTCAATGCTTTCGCCCGATGGCCGATGCGCCGCGTTCGACGCGACGGCGAACGGTTTCGTACGTGGCGAAGGCGCAGGGATGGTGTTGCTGAAGCGCCTCTCCCAAGCTATCACCGATGGTGATCCGGTCCGGGGAGTAATTGTCGGCACAGCGGTCAATCAGGACGGACACACAAATGGTATCTCACTACCAAGCACGGAAGCGCAAACTCGGCTGGTCCAGGATGCGTGCAAAGATGCTGGCGTTTCGCCGGCGCAAATTGGATTCGTAGAGGCGCACGGCACGGGCACGGCCGTGGGCGATCCGATTGAAGCGCACGCACTCGCGGAGGCTCTGTGCGAGCAGCGTTCAACTCCGTTACCCATCGGTTCGGTTAAAACGAATGTTGGCCATCTTGAAACTGCCGCCGGCATTGCCGGACTCCTGAAAGCGATGCTGGTTCTTCAGCATTGTGAAATTCCTGGCAGCTTGCATTTCAGTTCCCCGAATCCGCATATCGATTTCGATAAATTGAAACTGCGCGTGCCGACGGACACCGAGCCGTTCCCGGAAACCGATGGTGAACGGCTGGCAGGCGTAAACTCTTTTGGATTCGGCGGCGCAAACGCGCACGTCATTCTGACGGAGCCGCCATCTATTCCGCACGCGGATCACGCAGAAATCTGGATCGAGCGCGCTTGGCCGATGATGCTGTCGGCCCGTTCGGAGGATGCCCTCCGCGGTTGTGCGATGAATTTGGCCGCATGGCTCACCGAACGATCGAACCTCAATGGGGATTCGCCTATCCTGCCTGATCTGGTTTACACACTTGGCGCGCGGCGCAATCACCATCCACATCGCCTGACTTTGGTCGCGCGATCAATATCCGATCTGATTCAGGAGCTCGACGCTTTCGCAATCAAGCAGGACAGCGTGAAGGTTCGCACTTCGTTCACGCCGCGCCCCGAATCCGCGCCGCGTGTCGCCTTCGTGATGAGTGGACAAGGGCCGCAATGGTGGGGCATGGGCCGCGAGCTGATGCACCGCGAACCTGTCTTTCGCCGGGTGATCGAACAGTGCGACGCGGCGATGCGCGGCATCACGAATTTTTCGTTGCTCGAAGAACTCGGCCGTTCCGAGGAGGATTCTCAACTGCACCGTACCGAAGTGGCGCAGCCGGCCATTTTCGCGATGCAGGTCGGACTGGCGGAACTGTGGAAATCGTGGGGCGTGCAGCCGGCGGCGGTCGCCGGCCATAGCGTAAGTGAAATTGCCGCAGCCTGTGTGGCAGGTTTGTTTTCCCTGGAACAAGGCGCGCGCATTACCGCGCTCCGCGCCCAATTCATGGAGAGTTGCGCCCGGGGCGAAGGAAAGATGCTCGCGGTCGGCCTCGGCGAAGACGAAGCACAGGCGTTGATCAACAAACATGATCGCACGGTTTCGATCGCCGCGTTCAACGGCCCCCGTTCGCTTACCCTGGCCGGTCCTCGCCAATCGATTGAAGCAATGTTCGCTGAACTCGAACCGCAAGGCGTGTTCGCGCGCATAGTGCGCGTCGATCACCCATTTCATCACGCGATGATGCAACCGGCTTCAGAAGCGCTCGAAAACGCGCTGGCCGATCTCGCGCCGCAGCCCGAAACCATTCCGTTGTTCAGCACCATCACTGGCAACCGTCTTAACGGTAATGCTGGTGACGCGGCGCATTGGGCACGCGGCATCAGGCAACCGGTTCAATTCGCGCCGGCGATCAATGCGATTGCTGACTTTGGTGTGGATATCTGGCTGGAGCTCGGCGCCCATCCCGCCCTCGCTCATTCGATCGCGGAATGTCTCGCCAGCCGTGGCGGATCGAAACCGATTGTAATCTCTTCTGTCCGTCGGGAACGGGAACACGATTCTGTACTGGAAGCCGCCATGGATCTACATCGTGCAGGAGCGGCGCTCGATTTCAAAGCCGTGACGCCATCGCGTCGTATCCTTCCGCTGCCGGCATATGCGTGGGATCGCAGCCGCTGGTGGAACGAAGCTCCTGACTGGCGCGAAAGTCGCCTCGGCTCGGGCGGCCGCGGAATGCTCGACATGCGGCTGCAGCGCGCGACACCCACCTGGACCGCCAGGCTGGATAGCCGACACATGGCTTTCCTCAAAGATCACAAAGTCGAGAACCATGTTATTTTCCCAGCCGCGGGATTTGTTGATCTGGTAATTGAGGCCGGCACGCAACTTTTCGAAGGCCGACCGTTCGTGGTCGAGGAGTTTGAGATTCGCAAGCCGCTTATCCTGCCGGAACCTGCCACCGGCATTCACATCGAAGTCTCCTACGAGCCTAACGAGCGCACATTCGCGATCCAAAGTCGGTTCGACCAGGGAACATCCTGGTCGTTGCACGTCGTGGGCTCGATGCGAGCCGAACGGACCGAGTCGGGCTTTGCCGACTCAAGTTTCGACACTGAAATCCAGCCGGTTATCTCGAAACTCAAGCCAGTCGATATCGACGCGTTTTACCGCTACATGAGCGATCTGGGACTCGGATATGGCGAAACATTTCGCTCTGTTCGCGAGCTTTGCGCCGCAGATGGTAAATCGTCCGGGCGGGTGGCGCTTTCTGAATCGATTGCGCCGAGGGCCGGCGAGTATCCATTGCATCCCGTGCTGCTCGATGGCGCGCTACATGTGTTCTCCGCCGGTCGTTCGACGGTCGAAGCACGCGGCTCGCAACTTAAATTGCCGGTCCGATTTGGCCGAATTCTATTTCTGCGTTCCCCCGGAGCCTCGGCACGGGTCTGCGCCAGCGTGATCCAATGCACGGATGAGTTCGTCGATGGACGCATTGCTCTTTATGACGAATCCGGCAAACCGTGTGTTCTGGTGGAGGGGTTCCGCGCCATCAGTGTCGCAGGGGTGCGCCGGGGTACGCGCGGTGGAGTCCGCGATGTTCTCTATCATGTAGATTGGCAGCGCACACCACACGAATTCCGCCCGGGGACGTTGGAACCTTTGCCGTTGACCCGCCTGCGCGACGCAGCCCAAGGCGCGCTCGACGATGTGCTCGCTACGCGCGGACGAGAGCGGCTTAAAAGTGCGATTGCCGCTCAGGACGATCTCGCTGCTGTGCTGCTGTGCGCGGGCCTCGGGGAAATGGGAGCTACGATCGGCGCTGATTTCACCGCCAATTCACTGCGGGTCGCCGTGCCGATGCGGCCAGTCTTCGAACAGTTGATGTTGAAACTTCAAAAGCGTGGCCTGGTGGACTCAAGTGGATTCGGCTATAGACCAAACCCTGCGTTCACGACCGCCGCTGAATCCGCTAACCAAGCGCAACGCCAATTCATCACGCAACATCCCGGTCATCTTCCTGAAGCGCAGCTCGTGGCTGGAAATTGTGCTGAACTCGGTCCGATTTTGCGCGGTGAGACGGACGCCGTGCAGGTATTGTTCGGTGGCAATGGAGCGGAATTACTCGATCATTTTTATGGGGACGGTTTGCTGACAAGCCACTGGTTGGCAGCTATCAGCGCTGCTGTGCAGGAAGCGGCCCACGCGCTCCCCGAGGGTCGCGGGTTGCGGATTCTCGAAGTCGGCGCCGGCACCGGCGGCCTCAGCGCGCAAGTACTCCCGGCCCTGGAGCGGGGCTTACACTCGTACACATTCACCGACGTCTCCGCTGCGTTCTTCTCGAGTGCGCATCAGAAGCTCGCGAACTTCCCCGAAGTTGAAACCAAGATTTTTGATCTTGAAAAATCCGCCACCGAACAGGGCTTCGAGCTCGGCTCGTTCGATTTTATCATCGGCACCAACGTGCTTCATGCTGTAACCGATATTCGCGCTGCCCTGCGTAACCTATACCAACTGCTCGCACCGGGCGGTTCGCTGGTTTTCATGGACGTGGCTACGCCTCAGTTGTGGGCGGAAGCCGTTTTCGGCCTGACCAGCGGTTGGTGGCGTTTTAGCGATCGGGATCTGCGCCCGGCGCATCCACTACTTGGACGTTCGCAATGGGAAACGGTGCTTCGTGAAACCGGTTTCAACGAGACCACTTCGTTGCCAGGATTAATGCTGCCGCAAGGCGAGGGCCAGATCGGCATTCTCGCGCGCAAAGCGTGGCAGGCTCCGCCCACCCCCGAGCTCGGGGTGGAAGTTCCTCCGGAAAAATCATTTCTTATTTTTGCCGACCAGGAAGGCATTGGTTCCTCCTTAGCCGAACGCCTGCGCGCGGCCGGTATTCGTTGTCGAATTGTCTTCCGTGGAACCGCGTTCGCAGCGAAAGATACCGATACCTTCGTGCTAAGAGCCGAAGCGCTGGAAGATTGGAACGAACTTTTCGCGGCGTGCGCTGGCGAAGCCCTGCCGGAGCGGATCATCTATCTTTGGAACCTTGACGCGCGGCTTGATCACGACGCGACAATTGGGACCGACGCACTGCTCCACCTTGTTCAAACGCTCGAAACCATCCGGCCCTCTGCCAAATTGCGCATTGACTCAGTAACACGCGGCGCCCAGCCCGTCGGTCGCGAAACGAAAGCGACTACCATCGCGCAGGCGCCCGCGATCGGCCTGATACGCGTGATTCTTAACGAGTATCCGAATTTCGTTTGTCGCGGGATTGATTTGCCGCCGACTCCATCGGCGGCCGAGCCTGAGGTCCTTTGGACAGAGTTGTTACGCGCTGAACCGGAGCGGGAAGTCGCGTTCCGGGGTGAAGCACGGTACGTGCAACGGCTCGACCGTGGGCGTCCGCGCATTGAGCGAAGTCTTGATCCGGCGCTGCCGTTACGTCTCGAATCACGCGAGCGCGGTCAGCTGGATGCGTTGAAGTTCGCTTCGTTTGCCCAGCCATCCTGCGGTGCCGGCGAAGTCATGATCGAGATAAAGGCGGCGGGCATGAATTTCCGTGATGTGCTCAAGGCGCTCGCGCTTTATCCCGGTGACGCACCTGATGCGCGGATCTTCGGCGACGAGGTCGGCGGCATCGTCACCGCCGTGGGATTAGGTGTTACACACGTTGCGCCGGGCGATCGTGTGTTTGGCCTGGCCGTCTTCGGCCTGGCAACACGAACGGTTGCGCGCGGCAGCGACGTGCAGCGAATTCCTAATGATCTTTCATTCGAGGAAGCCGCCACTCTACCGGTGGTGTTCATGACTTCCTGGCATGCGCTGAAAAATGTGGCGCGACTGCGCCAGGGAGAGCGGGTGCTGATTCACGCCGGTGCCGGCGGCGTCGGCATGGCCGCAATTCAGATTGCACATCATCTCGGTGCCGAAGTCATCGCCAGCGCCGGCAGTCCCGCGAAGCGCGCCTTGCTCGAAACACTCGGCGTGAAACATGTGATCGATTCCCGACGCGGCGACTTTACCGAGGCGGTGATGAAACTTACCGATCGCCGCGGAGTAGACGTGGTGCTCAACGCGCTTGCTGGCGAAGCGATTCCAATGGGTCTTTCGTGTCTGGCCGAGTTCGGTCGCTTCATCGAGATTGGGAAACGCGACATTTACCAGAATTCCCGCATCCCGCTGCGACCGTTGCGACGCAACGCATCGTTTCACGTTGTGGCGATGGATGCCGTTTTTGCAGATGACAAATCACTCACGCGGGAAATGCTGACGGAGATTTCCGACCTCGTCGGGCAGGGCATCCTGCATCCGTTGCCATTCCGCGCATTTCCAGCGAACAACGTCAGCGCGGCCTTTCGACTCATGGCTGCCGGAAAGCACATCGGCAAAGTCGTCGTTTCGTTACCCAAAACGTTTTTGCCGCGGCGGGGCGAACCGATGGCTCCGAAATTCGAAATCAAATCGGACGGTTGCTATCTCATTACCGGCGCTTTCGGGGGCTTTGGAAGAGTCCTGGCGAACTGGCTTGTCCACGGTGGCGCCCGGCATTTGGTGTTATCCAGTCGCAGCGGCGCTTCCACTCCGGACGCTGAGGCGTTCGTGAGCAGTCTGCGCGATCGGGGAGTTGTGGTGCAGATCCTAAAAGCCGATGCCGGTTCGCCTAACGACATCGGCCGCCTGTTTACTGACATTCAACAAAACGGCCAGCCGCTGCGTGGCGTGTTCCATCTCGCCATGTTCATTGACGATGGGCCGCTGGCTGCTCTCAACCGTGAGCGAATGGCGAGCGTCCTTGGCCCGAAAGCGCTCGGTGCCTGGTTGCTTCATGAATGCACGCGCGACATGGCACTCGATTGTTTCGTCATGTTTTCGTCTGTCTCCTCGATCTTCGGCAATCCGGCTCAGGGCAACTACGCAGCAGCCAACGCCTTTCTTGATTCCCTTGCACATCACCGTCACTCGTTAGGCCTTCCCGCACTCACTCTGAACTGGGGCGTCCTTGGCGGAGAAGGTTACGTCGCGCGTAACGAACGCGTCGCCGAGTTTCTAGGGAAGCAGGGTGTCAGTGCACTATCGCCCGGTGAAGTGATCTCCATCCTCGAGTCTTCGCTCTCCGCCGGCAACGCTCAGATCGCCGCTATCCGGGTTGACTGGGCCAAATGGAAGACATTTTTCCGAGGCATGCAAGGGAACCCGCTTCTCGAGCGCATCTTCGCGTCGGTCGAAGGTCGCGAGACTAACGGCGGCACCACCGATTGGCGCAACCGGATCGAATCGGCGGCTCCTGAGGAGAAGGAAACGGTGATCGCGCAAGCAGTCCGTGAAGTTGTCGGCTCCGTTCTTCGCGTAAAGCCTGACACGTTACGGGATGACCAACCCCTCACCGACCTCGGCCTCGACTCATTGATGGGCGTCGAGATCGAGAATTCGCTCGAGTTGGCCATCGGTGTCGCTCTTCCCCCTACGAGTTTGATGCGCGCGCGAACTATTGGTCAGATTGCGAGTTTGATCGCTGGCCACGTAGGCGGCACGGTGCCGCCAACTGCTGCGCCGGCAGCGGCACCAATTACCGTAGCAGACCCGGCTCCGTCCACGGTTGAAGTTGATCTCGACGCCCTTTCCAACGAACAGATCGACCAGCTCCTCGGCGACGAGCAAAACATTGTATTGGAGAAAAGCGCGCATGACTGACGATAAACGCGCTCGATTCAAACAATGGCTTGCCAACGGAGAAGCCTGTCTCCATCCGCTGACCTTTCCACAGCGCGAATTGTGGGAAACATCCCTTGCCCCTCCCGCCCATGTGTCGAACCATATTTGCTGCGTAATTAACGTGCGCGGTCTCATCTCACCGGAAGATTGCGTGGCTTCCATGCAACGCGTGGTTAACCGACAGGAAGTGTTGCGGCTTTCTGTCTTGCCCGGCAAAAACGGGCCCGTTCAGTTGATCCGAACGCAGCGCGAGCCGGTGATGCGGTTTCGTGACATTCCGTCAAACAGTTCGGCGCAAGCAATCGAAGAGCTCGCGCTCGGGATTTTCTACGAACCGTTCGATTTGGTCCAGGGTCCTCTGTATAGGGTGGAAGTGCTCCGCCGCGCGCCCGACGACCAGGTGATGGTTTTCACAATTCATCACGCCATCGCCGACGGGTGGACGTTGGGCGTCTTCGTCCAGGATCTATGCGCCGCCTACGTCCAACAGCGCACCGGTGCATCCAACGGACTTGCTCCTGTGCCGACATCCTATTCCGCCTGGGGGACCGCCGAACGTGCATTCTGGCAGCCGGCCGAGCTGGAACCGCGTATCGCGTTTTGGAAATCGCGCCTAACCGGGATACGCCGGCTGTGGAGTGTGCCGGACGAAGCCGACGTCGTCTTTCTGCCGCGACGATTGGTTTCGCAATTACCGGCGGAGATCAGCGGACTCGTGCGGGAGTTGGCCCGCCGCAGCGGCGCCACGCTTTTTAGCACTTTGCTTGCAGCCTTCCAAGTTACGCTGTCGCGGTGGACCGGCGCCGAAGACATTGTAGTGGGAACGCCGGTCGCGAACCGCACGAGGCACGATGTCCGCGAGACAATGGGATATTTTTCCGGCGTCGTGCCGCTGCGCGGTCAGGTGGAACGAGACCGCCCATTTTCAGAACATTTACGAATCGTTCACCAATCCACAGTCGATTCATTTGCAAACGCAATGCCATTTACAGAACTTGTCCGGGCAATAGGCGAACGTCCGACGCCAAAACACAACCCCATTTTTGAAGTGCGATTCGCTTTACAAAACCATCCCGTGCCCGACGTGGAGATTCGAGGACTCTCACTTAAGCTAAGGATGCGCTCGACCGGAACGCCCCGATTCGATCTGGGATGCGAGATAACTGAACTGGGCGACGCGCTTGAAGTGGTTTGGCTGTTCCGGGAAAATCTCTTTTCACAACCTGAAATAGAAGAACTGGGACGTTTATTCAGGACGGTGGTGGAAAGCATTTGCCGCGTACCGGAGAGACGAACCGCAGCCCTGACGAGTTGAAATGGCAAACATAGCGACAACTGCCGAAAGCGTTCCCGAGCTGCAGGAAAAGCACGACGTGAACTGCGTCGCATTCCAGACCCTTGTGTTCTCGCTCACTCTCACCGAGATCGGGCTCTGGGCTACGGTGTGGAGTGGATGGATTTTGCTGTCGCTACCTCTCGTCCTGGTCGCCGCCCATCTCATGCACGGCCTGTTGATTGGCTTTCACGAGGCGTCGCACGGTCTGTTGCGAAAGAGCCGTCGTTTGAATGAATTCGATGGTGTAATCCTCGGCGTATTTAGTTTCCTGCCGTTCAGCCTGTACCGGGTGGTGCATCAAATGCATCACATGCATCTTGCTACCGAGCGCGATACTGAGCTTTGGCCGTTAGTCATCACCAAAACGCCTCGTTGGGCGCGACGCTTGGCTGCTCTCCTCGAACTCACCGTCGGCCTGTTGTATTCACCGTTGATCTTCTTTCGCGTTTTCCTGCGTCGACCTTCATTAGTCCGTAGCCGCAAGGTGAGACGAAGAGTTTGGGCTGAGCTTGCCCTCATGGTTGTTGTCTGGACTGCCATTCTGACTGCAATCGCCTTTTTTGGGGTGTGGAAATATTTTCTCTGGATGTATTTGGTCCCGGGATTGATAGCGGCAAATCTTCAGAGCTGGCGCAAATACATCGAACACGTTGGCCTGACCGGCAATACCGTGAATAGCTCTACCCGAAGCATTGTTCCGAAGAGCTGGCTCGGCCATTTGTTTGCTTACACGTTGCTTCACGAACCTTACCACGGCGTGCATCATCAAAATGCAGGACTTCCGCATCGCGTGCTGCCTCAGTTTACGTCCGTGCTCATACCCAAAAGACCCGATGACGTGGCTCCATTCATGAGCTATCGACAGGCGTTGCCGGACCTGATCCGCAGCCTGGCGAATCCTCGCGTCGGAGCGCAATGGTGCGATGCGACTGAGAGCCGATTACGTGAGCATCGCGAATTCGTCGCAAATAAGAAACCGACGAATGAAGCTCTGCGCGACGAACGGGCTTACCTGCATTAAGTCACAACATAGCCGCCAGCGCACGCCGCAGCTCCTTTCGTGGCTTCCTGTTTCATTATGAACACGCCGTCGGATTCCACCCAGAATGCCACGTCGCCTTTCGTCTTTGAGGCGGCTGGCCTCAAAAAGGATTACGACGATGGCCAGGTGCACGCTTTACGAGGTGTGGATTTTCAAATCAGGGAAGGCGAGTTTGTCGCGATCGTTGGCCCAAGTGGGAGCGGCAAGACAACTTTGCTGCAAATGCTCGGCGCGCTCGACCAGCCGACCGCCGGAACATTGAAGTATCGGGGCAAATCACTGCTCGATTTGCCCGACCCTGCGGCCTATCGAGCGCACGAGATCGGCTTCATCTTTCAAGCCTTTCATCTACTTCCGACGTTCACCGCGATTGAGAATGTCCAGATTCCGATGTTCGAGAATCACCAGTCGCGCGCCGCGCGAAAAACCCGCGCTCTCGAATTATTGAAAGCGGTCGGACTGGAACAGCGAGTGAATCATTTTCCCGCCAAACTTTCCGGCGGCGAGCGCCAGCGCGTCGCCATCGCCAGAAGCCTGGCGAATTCGCCTTCGGTCCTTTTGGCCGACGAACCCACGGGGAATCTGGATAGCCAAAGCGCGAAACACATACTCGATCTAATCACCTCTCTCCACTTCGACCGTCGCATGACGCTGATCCTCGTCACCCACGATATGAGTGTTGCGTCGCGCGCATCGCGTGCGATCCAGACGAAGGACGGCCAGGTTGTTTTCGATGGCGATCCGGCAAAACTTCCCAGGCACGAATGAGATGACTTTTTTCGATGTTATCACGCGCGGTCTCAAGCGCCGACCGATCCGCACCGGTTTGACCCTTTTGGGAATTGCAGTGGGCATCGCCGCCGTCGTGGCATTGATTGGGTTGTCCCGCGGCCTGGTAGCAAGCTGGACCGCAGGTATGAAGTCACGTGGTACCGAAATCGTTGTTCATAACATGCGCGGTTCTCTGACGCCGAAGCCGTTTCCCGCAGCTACGCGCGATCGCGTTGCGCATCTGCCCGGTGTTACTGCCACATGTATGATTCTCGTTGATTTGATGAGCGTCGAGAACGCCGAGCTGATGATTGTGTCGGGCCGCGAATGGGGCTGTTTTGCCTGGGAAAATCTCAAGCTCGTCTCCGGACGGATGCCAAAAGATCAGATGGAGCGGGCGGTGCTTCTCGGCACCACCGCCGCAGATGTATTGAAAAAGAAAGTGGGCGATACGGTTCAGATCGAGACAGAGGAACTCACTGTCGTTGGCATTGTCGAAGGCGGCGCCTTTGTTGAGAACGGTTCGATCATTCTTTCATTGCCGCTACTGCAGCAGATCACCGGAAACCAGGACAAAATCAGCGCGATTGACGTGCGCGTCGCTGCCGGGACTAACGATGCCGAAATCCGGCGGCTTTGCGAAGAAATGTCACGGCTTATTCCGGAAGCCCATGCCGATCCTGCAGGCGAACACCTGGCCCACACCGAGGGCTATCGGGTCATTAATGCAATGAGCTGGGGCACGTCATTGCTGGCCATACTCGTCGGTGTGCTCGGCGTAACGAATACAATGCTCATGAGCGTGTTTGAACGAAAGCAGGAGATCGCAATTTTGCTGGCACTCGGGTGGAAGCGCAGCCGGATCGTGCGAATGATTTTACTGGAGTCTGCCATGCTCGGATTACTTGGTGGAATCATCGGCGTAGGATTAGGCGTTATCGGTGTTCACCTGATGCAAGCTGCGCCGGCAATCCGCGGTTTGCTGGAACCGGATCTCAGCTTCAATCTCATACTGATGGCCGTTACCATCGCTGTCTGCGTTGGCGTTCTGAGCGGTTTCTATCCGGCATGGCGGAGTTCTCGCTTAACGCCGAGCCTTGCCTTACATGGTTGAAGAAACACCACCAAACGCTTTGTCGAATTACTTATGAATCGTTATTTTGTTATTAGGACGACCTGTTTCGTCGGCATCTGTCTTGGCCTTGCCCTCCCTTACGGGGCGTCCGCCGACACCGCCTCGGAGTTGGCCGCTAAACTGCGTGCAAAGCAAAGCGGTTCCATGTTCGTCCGGATTCGGATGGAGATTGGAAGCGGCGAAAAACAAACGCTTCAGATTCAGATCAAGTCTCGTGTTTCCGACGCGGACGGCGACATCGTTTATCAAATACTTTTTCCGAAGGAGCGGAAAGGTGAATCGGTTTTGCTTCACCGAACAGGACACAAACTCAGTGGGACATTGTTCACGCTGCCGAACAATCTTAAATCGATTGGGTCGGCCGAGATGAAACAATCGCTCTTTGGCAGCGACCTGTCCTACGAAGACATAATTGACAGTCCTTTCGCCTGGAGTCAGCAGGCAATTGTCGGCACGGAAAACATGGACGGCACTCCCTGCCAGATTCTGGAATCGAAACCGGGCAAAGGCCACACCTCTTCTTACTCCAGTGTGAAAAGCTGGGTTGAATCGCGCCGGTTGGTGCCTCTACGCATCGAAAAATATGACAGCTCAGGCCAAGTTGTTCGGCGCATCAATACCACTCGCGTTTTGCTCGAGGGAGGTGATTCGCTTCCGGTCGATCTCAAAGTTTACGGGCCCGGCAGTTCCGTCACTCACATAACCGGGTCACGTCTCAAGCGCGGTGTGACCTACGCAGACAGCGAATTCACGCCGGAGGGTCTCAAACAGCTTAACGTCCCTCCGGGTTCAGGTTCCTCGGAATAGAAAGTACCTCATCCTTATCTGCGGGCCGCACCAGTTCGGGCCTTCAGAATCTGACTCAAATTCGCCCAAAGCGTTGCCGGGTGACAGACACGGCGGGCGAGCGCTTTTCACTTGCTGTCGCTGTCTTTGTCACTGTCAACACGACCCGCAAGACACAGCGGAGTGTCATCGTCCCGCTGGCGAATGCGCTACCCGCCGCGCCCGCGCTTTGAGCCTTGTAACGTTATGAATCTTTAGCTTCGTCCAGAGTAAGCGTTTGGCCGATTTTCATCACGCGCAACTCTGCCTTTGATTTACGCGTTTTCAGTTCGCGTTCGAATACTTCAGGTGTTCCTGTCAAAACCGGAAAGGTTCCGTAATGCATCGGAATCACTGTCCGCGCTTTGACCAGCTTTACTGCTTCTGCCGCACGAGCGGGTCCCATCGTAAAATGGTCCCCGATGCAAACCAGCATGATGTCGATCTTGTGGAAACGAGATACCAGCGCCATGTCGGAAAACAAATCTGTGTCGCCTGTGTGATAAATCGTCGGCCCGCTGCGAATGGTAATAACAAAACCTCCCGGCGCACCCCCATGACGCAGCCCGCATCGATCATCGGCTGCGACACCGGATCCATGATGCGCGCGAACGAAAGCGACTTTTACTTCGCCATCCAACAGCGTCAGTTCGCCGCCAAAATGACCAATCGTGTCTACTTGCGCCTGCTCCGCCGGATAACCGAGATGTTTCACCATCGCGTCGGCTAGATCGAATGTTGCTACCAGTTTTGCGCCCGTCTTTTTCCCAATGTCCACCGCATCACCGACGTGATCGGAATGCCCATGCGTAACGAGAATGAGATCGACGTGTTTAAGTGCGGCAATCTCCCGCTTCGCGTTTTCGAAAACAGGATTTGAGAGCCAAGGATCGACAAGCAGAACTTTTCCGCTCGTGGTAATAATCTTAAAAGCCGACTGTCCGTACCATGTGAGTTGCGTGTCCATGGGAAATCACCAAACCGAAAAGATTTGGCCAAGCAAGCTGCATGAGCGCGAATGGCGAAGCTGGAATAAATTGTAGGGCGTTTCTGCGGAACGGCATGGCGTCTGACACAGACGCCTTAGAGTTCGTCATTTGTCATTAATTCGTCATTCGACATTCCGCATTCGTCATTTTACTTACGCTCCATGCGGATGGATCACGACCACGCCCATCAGCTTCTCACCGCGAGTCATCCGCGTATGGCTGCGCTTATGGCGCGGTCGCGGCGCTATGAAATTCAGCCGGCCGTATCGATCCGCCCATTTGATGCGCTCGCCGAATCGATCGCTTACCAGCAACTAAACGGCAAAGCCGCAGCAACTATTTGGAACCGCGTCCGCGCGCTTTATCCCAAAGCAAAATGGCTCGATCCGGAAAAAGTCCTCGCGACATCGGACGAAAGACTTCGCGCTGCTGGCCTTTCGCGTGCGAAAACCGCCGCATTGAAAGACCTCGCAGCGAAAACGATCGATGGAACCGTGCCGTCAGGCCGCGCACTCTTTCGGATGAGCGATGACGAAATCATTGCACGTCTTACACAGGTACGTGGGATTGGCCGTTGGACAGTCGAAATGCTTCTCCTTTTCGATCTGGGACGGCCGGACGTCTGGCCGGTGGATGATTACGGCGTGCGCAAGGGTTTTGCGAAAACTTTTGGGAAACGAAAGCTTCCCACGCCCAAGCAGCTGATGAACATTGGCGAGAAATGGCGCCCCTACCGTTCGGTTGCGGCGTGGTATTTCTGGCGAGCGCTGGACAAATCAGAAGAGTTACAAAGTTAGAACGGTTTGTAACACTTATAACCATTTAACCTTGCCCTTCGTTCGGCGCTTCATTAGAAGGAACGCTTATGGCCATGATCCACGTTAATCGGGGCGCAACAAGTTTGGGCGTATTTTCTGAAGAGCAAATTCGCGAAGGCCTGCGCACTGGCCGCTTCGCTTCCAGCGACATCGGGTGGCGCGAAGGAATGGCAAATTGGCAGCCGTTATCTCAATTCGCGGAGTTTGCCGGCGTTGCCTCCGACGCACCGCCTCTCCAGACTGGCACAAAGGTACCAGCGGAAGCAGCGGCGGCTCCGCACAGCGGTCTGCCTTGGGAACACCGGCAGGACCGCGGCTTTTTCAATGCATTCGTTGAGACCCTGATGCTAGTGCTTACGAAACCGGGCGAGGCATTCCTGATGATGAGGCGCGAAGGCGGTCTCGGAGAGCCGCTCATTTACGCTCTCATCGGCGGATGCGTCGGGGCTGTCGTGTCGTTTCTCTTCTCGCTCGGGTTGCACTCTATCGGCCTTTTCTCTGACCGTCAGAACACTCTCGTCGCCATGGCTGGGATGGGCATTGGCTCCGTTGCGTTTATTATTCTGCTGCCTCTATTGGTTATAATTGGACTGTTCATTGGCAGTGCGATTGTGCATCTCTGTTTGATGATCGTTGGCGGCGCAAACCAACCATTCGAAACCACTTTCCGCGTTCTCGCTTTTTCTCAAGGCTCCACTGGTCCGTTGCAGATGATCCCGATTTGCGGCGGGTTGATCTCCGGCGTGTGGGCGCTCGTTTGCAACTGCATCGGCTTGGCACGCGCCCACGACACCGACACCAGCCGTGCTGTTCTAGCCGTTTTTCTTCCACTGATTGTTTGCTGCGGAGGTGGATTGCTCGTCGCGTTCATGTTCGGCGCATTAGGCGCCTGGAGCGCTTCGCATCACTGACTTCTGGTTACAAATGCAGTTTCGCGTTCGGCGTCTGGCCCAGGGTGAAGTCGATCATGAGTTGATCTGGCTAAGCGCCTCGGTTTCATCCGTGATCCTCGCAGCCGCCTGGCTGGCAATCGGGTTGCCATGGCCGGTCTGCATTTTTCACGAGCTCACTGGCTTGCCGTGTATGACATGCGGAATGACGCGATGCGCGATTCAATTCTTTCACGGCCACTTTGCCGCCGCATTGAAATGGAATCCACTGATTTTCACACTTCTGTGCGGTGTAATAGCCTTCGATCTGTACGCTTTCGCAACACTCACGATGCGCGTGCCGCGTCTGCGGATTCATGTTTCGACAAAGCGCGCGAATACATTTTTGTGTGTGTCCGTCATCTCTGCGATTGCGCTAAACTGGATTTATTTGCTTTCGCACTGGCGCGATTTTTGAATGGTAGGGTCGGCGCGCTGCGCCGACCGGACGCCGCAGGCGCGGCGTCCCTACCGGTACCATTCGTTCCCACGATCATTTTCTTCGTGCACTTCGTATCCTTCGTGGTTCAACTTCTTGCCTGATGCGAATTCTCGTTACGGGTGGCGCCGGTTTTATCGGGTCGCATCTTGTCGAGCAGCTGCTGGCGGGCGGATATGAAGTGCTCATCCTCGACGACTTCAATGATTTTTATGACCCCAAGATCAAGCACGGTAATATTGCCGGTTTCGCCAAAGAGGTGACCGTTCACCATGTCGATCTTCGCGACAGCGAATCAGTGCGAAATTTATTTCACCGCGAAAAAGTTGATACGATCGCGCATCTGGCCGCGCGCGCAGGTGTTCGACCATCGATTCAAGAACCGCGGCTCTATTACGACACAAACGTCACTGGGACATTACACCTGCTTGAGGCCGCGCGAATGACAAGTGTCGAGCGCTTCATCTTTGCATCCAGCTCATCCGTGTACGGAGCCTCGAAGACGATTCCGTTTTCTGAGGACGAACATCTCACACAGACACTCAGTCCCTATGGCGCCACGAAGGTTGCAGGCGAATTTCTCTGCTCCACTTACTCGTATCTGTACAACATGCGTGTGGTCGCGCTGCGTTATTTCACTGTGTACGGGCCGCGGCAACGGCCAGATCTCGCCATTCATCAATTCACCCGGCGCATCTACGCTGGTCAACCGATCGACCAGTTTGGGAACGGCAGCACCCGGAGGGATTACACATACATTGACGATGTAATTCAAGGAACGATGGCGGCGCTGCAGTACGAAGGCCCGCTATTCGACGTTTTCAACCTTGGGGAGAGCGAGACGATTCAGCTCAAAGACTTGATCGTGGCAATCGAAAATGCGCTCGGCAAAAAGGCAAAAATTAACGAGCTGCCGGAGCAACCCGGCGATATGCCTCGGACTTGCGCAGACATTTCCAAGGCAAGAAAATTGCTCGGCTACAATCCAACCACGCGATTAAGCGACGGACTCCCGCGTTTTGTCGATTGGTTTTTGCGCAGTGGCAAATGAAGAGTTCGATCCAGGAGTTGCCCTTCGGTCAACGCGCCTGTTTCATCGCAGGTCAGGCGAAATCCGGCACAACGCTTTTGGTGGCGTTACTCGATAATCATCCCCAGCTGCTCGTTCTTCCGGAAGAAACCGCTTATTTTCCTACCATCCTGACCAAATACGCGTCACGCGGTCGCCGGGCGCAGTTTGATTACCTGACCAAACAATCGCTTTCGAACGTGCTGTTTGGTGGCCCATGCAAATGGGGCAAGCGGAATTACTCGACGTTTCCAAGCCAGAAATTTCTCGAGACCTTTGAGCACGCAGCATTTGATCCCGCGAATACGCAGGAGGATCTGCTTGTGCTCATGGTCAAGGCATATGCGGCAACGCTGCAACGGCCGTTGGATACGGTAGGACGCTGGGTGGAAAAGACTCCGGCCAATCGTAACCACATTCGGGAGATCCTCAGGCGTTTCCCACACGCAAAAATCCTGGTCACGATTCGCGATCCGCGCGCCATTCTTGCGGCGCAAATCGCGTTGGAGAAAACGAGGCAAACAGGAAGATTCTCGACCTATTATGTGATTGCGCATTGGCGGGTCGCTGCGCGGCTGGCCAGGCGAGTGCGCGACGGAGACGTTCCCGGATTCGTGGTGCCCTATGAAAAATTGGTGTACGAGCCGGCCGGGACGATGGGCGAAGTTTGCAATTACTTGGAGATCGATTTCGATCCAGACACCGTGTTGACGCCGACGAAAGTGGGTCAGTTCTGGAGTGGTAACTCCGCGGCCCGAATTCACTTTTCGCAGATCAGCTCAGAACCGGCGACGCGGTGGCAAAGTGAACTTTCCAAAGATGAAATCGGATGGGTCGAATGGCATTGCCGGGAACTCATGCCGGAATTCGGCTATGAGCCAAGGCTGAACCGACGTGAGTTGCGATACTTCATGCAGCCGATCCGCGGTGAGCGCCCGCGAGAATATCTCAAGTCGCGCGCTTACTCGCTGCGCGATGATTGGATTAGACGCGAAGTTCGACCGGTCTGACTCGTCGGACTTGCATTGGCACCGGAAGCACGCCATAATCAGCGCGAGATGTCGGGAATCTTCTTCGATCTTCCGAGCGTCCGGTTTCTACGACGATTCAGAGTTCTTGAACCAATGCTGCAAACGATTGCCGCAATACTGTTTCGTTGCCTGAGTGCACCGGGTTTCGCTTCCAGACGAGTCCATTTCCGGCATGACGAGGCGGAGTTTCCATTGGCGTCGCAGAGGAGAAAGTTTGACTGGACTCTAGATGATTCGCGCGCCGCGGACGGTGTCCCGAACCTTTTCGGGGCGCTCCGCCATTTTAACAATTGGACTAAACCTAAGAATCAACATGAACTCTTATTCATCCGGAAGACGCTCACACCGCTCGCGCGGTGGGGGCCGACGCAGAGGAAACAACGAACGCTTTCGGGACCAGCAGGGAACAGCGAAAACGCAGAAAAAGACATTCTGGCAGCGGGTTGCCGAATTTTTCGGAAACAGCGGAGACAAAAAGAAAACGGTAGTACAGCCGCGCAATGGGGCGCAGCCAGCGCGCGCGGCGCGGAAGCCTGAACGAATAGACGTGACTTCGCCCCGTCTTTACGTCGGGAACTTGTCCTTCGACGCAACTGAGAGCGATCTCTTTGAATTGTTCAACGGCGTCGGACATGTGCAGAATGCGGAGGTCGTAAGTTACCGGCACAACCAGCGCTCGAAAGGTTTTGCTTTTGTGCAGATGCAAAGCATCGAGGAAGCAAAACGCGCCGTGGAGGAATTGCACGACAAGGAATTCCTCGGTCGCAGACTCGTTGTCAGCGGGGCAAAATCTGATCAGCATCAGACGCGCTAAGATAGCGCATATCTCTGGCTTGTGATGTCGTGGACGCGGCAAGCTGCCGCGCCGTCGTCCTACTTCTTAATCTCCAGGTACGTGCGGGCCTCCACGTGGCTCGTGCCTGGCTTGAATTCTTCGATCCGCATTTGTTTTAGAAACCAGCGTTTTTCGATCTTCTGCGCCGAGACCACTTCAAAACGCTTCGCCAACTGTGCGTTCCAGTCATAACCTTCCATGCGCATCAGTGCACCGCTCGCCTTGTCGACCCACAGCAGCACATTTGAATACTGAGACTCACGGGACGGGGCACGCAGTTGCAGCTTCCAGCAATTGCGAGTGCGAACTTTTTCCTCGCCGAGGACGCGCGCAGCCGGCCAGTAGAGGAATTTGAACGCCAAGTCTTCGTACGTCACGCTCGTGTCGCGGATTCTTTCATTAAGTTTCGAGCCCGCGAATTTTTCGGTTCCAGCGTCGCTCACAACATCAAGCCGCGAACTATTTTCACCGAGACGCAACTGCAAGGTCTCATCCGGATTCGAGAATGAGTAACGAATTAGCGGCCCGTTTTGCACAAGCCGAAATGGAATTACGACGTCATTTTGTCGAAGCTGCCCCTGCAAATCGATCTGTTGACGCGACTCCATCATTCGCACAGAAGCGAGGATGTCCTTCGCAGAGGGGGGAGACTGGCCACGTGTTGATAGTGTAACGGCCAAACAAATGGCGAGAACCAAATGACGAATGACGAATGACGAATGACGAAACAAACTCGAATGCTCAAATGACGAACGCACCATCCGAAGGTTTTGTCTACTTGCTACGGCTTCGGGATTTGTCATTCCTTCGATATTCGACACTTGGCATTCGTCATTAGCTTCACTCGTCATTCGTGCTTCGTGATTGCCCCGGGTTTGTTTATTAGACGGGTAGCGATTAAACCTTAACCCGATCGAGTTGACTCGCATGGACCAGTCTCTGTTTCCTTTGATTAACCAACAATGGACAAGCCCATTTCTGGACTTGTTCATGGCGGCGGTGAGCGACAGCGAGATTTGGAGGCCGTTATTTATTGCCGTAGGAGTTGTCGCGCTCTTTGTCGGCGGGTTCAAAACGCGCGCATTCGTGATCTGCCTGGCATTGTCCTTGTTAATCGGAGCACTTGTGACCAGCGGATTAAAGTCGGCCGTCGATCGTCGTCGACCGAAACAGATACAAAGTGTTCGGATGGTACAGTTGCAAAAGGCGCACCCTAAATTTCTCACTCTCTTCAAGAGACCGACTATTCGCTTTTCCGATTCTTCCGATCGGAACCAATCAGGACCATCCTTTCCTTCAGGGCACGTGACGAACAACACCATAATTGCCGTTTTTTGCACGCTGTTTTATCGGCGGCGCGGCTGGCTCTACTGGTTCGTCACCGCTGCAGTCGGTTATTCGCGAATTTATCTCGGCTCGCATTGGCCCAGCGATGTGATTGCTACTGTTTTCCTCGGAATTGGTGAATCGCTGTTGTTGCTCGCCGTGTTCGAATTAATCTGGAGGATCTTCGGACCCAAGTGGATGCCGCAGCTTTCTGCGCGCCATCCGACATTGGTTGGCGATTCAAATGATAACGCCCAGCCAAAGCCCGCCCGCCCTCGCCAACGCGCGCCGCAATTTCCTGCATGAGCACCACGCGCGCGGTCTGGATTTTCATCGTCGCGCTCACGGCGATCCGATGGTCAATGCTGCCGACCACCGATCTGGAATTCGACGAGGCGCACTACTGGATGTGGTCGGAGCGTCTCGCGCCGGCATACTTTAGCAAAGGACCAGCCATTGCTTTTGCCATCCGCGCCAGCACTGCGCTGTTTGGGGCGAACGAGTTTGGCGTCCGCTTCTTTAGTCCGTTGTTGGCAGCAGGAACAAGTCTGCTGCTGTTCTATTTCGCCCGGCGTTTATTCAATGGCACCGCTGGGTTGTGGGCGGTGATCGCGTTGAACGTCACGCCGATATTTAACATCGGCGCGTTTCTAATGACCATTGATGCGTTGTCAGTTTTCTTTTGGCTGGCGGCGATGTTCACGTTTTGGTTGGCTGTGGAAAAAAGTCCGCGTTTTTCGTGGTATTGGCCTGTTACTGGATTGTTGACTGGGCTCGGGTTCCTTTCCAAATACACAAACGCACTTGCGCTTATCTCAATCGTATTGGTGCTTTGTTTGGCTCCGCGGCTCAGGCAAGAGTTTGCACGCCCTGGTGTGTACTCATTGCTTGGCGTGTTCGCGCTCTGCATGGTGCCGCCGATAGTCTGGAACCAGCAGCATGCTTGGATCACCCTTGCGCATTTGCGCTCGCGCGGAAGTCTTGAGCACGGATTTGGTTTTCATCCGGCTGAGGTTCTTTCCTTTCTGGGCGAGCATTTTCTGGCGTACTCGCCGTTTCTTTTTCTGGCACTGGCCTGGGGCGTCATTGCAAGCTGGCGGCGCGTTAATCAGCAATTCAAAGTGCTGTTCTTGATGTGGTTTGGGTTACCGGTGTTTCTCTTTTACTTGCTTCTTTCATTGAACAAAGCCGCTGCGCCAAATTGGGACGGCTTAGCTTTTCTAGGCTTTGGTCTTTTGGCGGTTCATTTCTGGTGGGAAAAACTCGAAGCTAGCGTGATTTTACGGCTGGGCGCGCTTGTTGCGATACTGCTTTCGCTCACCATGAGTGTGATTGGGCTGGACACAGACTTGCTGCGGGTCACGGGACATCGGTTCGAGCGAACCGATCCAAGCGATCGGATGCGCGGATGGAAAAGCGCTACGAATGCGCTTGAAAAAATGCGTAGCGATTTGGAAGCGAAATTGGACGAAAAGCTTTTTCTCATCGCCGACGCCCGCGACCGCGCATCAGAGATTTCCTTTTATTTGCGCGACAAACAGGTCGAAGGACCGGGTCATCCGCCGGCGTATATCCCCGAATCGCAGGACATGGTAAACCAGTTCTCGTTTTGGCCGCGCTACGATGAATTCGTCGAATTAAAACCCGGCACGCCGCGGCCAGAGGGTGAAACCTATACCGAAGAGAACGGCATTAACCGTTTCGTTGGCCGTAATGCACTCTTTATTCGGAGCGGCGAGAAGGAACATGTGCCGCACAATATCGGAGCGGCATTTCAATCAACTGAGCCGGTTGGAACCATCGAAGTTTGGCGTTACGGGAAGCGGCTGCGGGTTTGGCAGGTGTTTCTTTGCCGTAATTATCGCACTCTACCATTATGAGAAAATATTTCGACAGAGGTCTGGCTGTAGCGTGCGCTGTCCTCAGCGCATCCCATAAGAGCGCGCTCTGTGGATTTCCGCTGAGGACAGCGGACTTCACAGCACTTTAAATCCGATAATGCAGGCGACGCACTCTCTCGCGGTTTCCATTATCGTTCCTTTGTACAATGAAGAAGAGAACGTTCCGATTCTGCAATCAGAGCTGTGCGCAGCGCTCAAGAACTTCACTTACGAGATCATTTTCGTCGACGACGGATCGACCGACCACACAGTTGAACGCATTGAATCTGGAACGAACCTGCGCGTGATCCGGTTTGAAAAGAACGCCGGTCAAAGCGCGGCAATTTATGCCGGCCTTAAAGAAGCGCGCGGCGCAACGGTGGTTCTTATCGACGGCGATTTGCAAAATGATCCCGCTGACATTCCAAAGCTGCTTGCTGAAATTTCACACGGCGCCGATCTCGTCTGCGGCTATCGTACGCAGCGCAGAGATACCGTTGTCAAACGGCTGACAAGCTGGATAGCCAACGCGGTCCGCAGCCGTTTTACTAAAGATGGCGTGCGCGACACCGGTTGTACGCTGAAGGCGATGCGACGCGAATGTGTGACCGTGTTGGTGCCGTTCAAGGGAATGCATCGCTTCATTCCAGCGTTAGTCAAAGGCGCGGGGTACCGGCTCGTGGAAATCCCGGTGAACCATCGGCCGCGTCGATTCGGCCAAAGCAAATATGGACTCGGTAACCGCGCATTGCGGGCGACAATCGATATGTTCGGCGTGCGCTGGCTACTTTCCCGCCGATTGACCCACAAGGTGCGTGAGCCTTAAGCGGTACGTTGTGTCAAAACGCGCTTGTCAACCTAGGCGCTGCCGCTAAGCTTGGCCTCCCGCACTGGGAATCCGCATGTCCTTGGCCAATTTACTTTCTGCCGAGCAGATCATCCCGGAGATGAAAGCAACGGAGCGCTGGGCGGCCATCGTCGAGTTGATCGATTTGCTTGTTCGTCTTGGAAAAATTAAGCCCCAGGATCGAGATCCCATTCTTGCAGCCCTTCGGCAGCGCGAAGAAACCATGAGCACAGGAATCGGATTCGGGATCGCGATTCCACATTGTTCGTCCGACCGGCTCGATGAAGTCGTCGCCGCGTTCGGGCGATCCACAACTGGCATCGAGTTTGATGCGCTCGATAATGCTCCGGTGAAATTCGTCGTTCTTTTCATTGTGCCCAAAAATCAATTTCAGACCCACCTGCGCACGTTGGCCTCCATTGCAAAGTTTTTGAACGACCGCTCCGTGCGCGAGAGCCTCGCCAGCGCGCAATCCGCCGACGAGATTTTGTCGATCTTTCGCGATCGCTCGTAGCTAGTTCTGCAGGCAATCCTGCCTGCGAGATTGAAAGTTTGCGAGCAGACATGATTGTCTGCTTCACTTGATGGAAACATTCCAGTCACTGCTTGCAAAAAAGCTTTCGGATGCTTTGAAAGCGGCTGATTTGCCCGACGCTGGCGAATTAACGCCAGCGTCCGATCCGCGCTTCGGCGATTACCAGATTAACGCCGCTCTCGTGCTCGGGAAGCAGCGCGGCGAAAATCCGCGAGTTCTTGCAGAGAAAATCGTCGCGCACTTCGACGCAGGCGATCTTTGCGAACCCCCCGGCGTGGCGGGTCCAGGGTTTATCAACTTCGCTCTGCGTCCCGGCGCAGTTGGTGAAAAAACAATGGAGGTGCTCCGGGACGAGCGGCTGGGTGTCACTGAGACAGAATCGCCGCGGCGTATTGTGATTGATTTTGGCTCGCCCAACGCGGCCAAGCCGATGCACGTCGGTCACATCCGCAGCACGCTGCTTGGCGACGCTCTGGCGCGCATCGCGCAGTTCCTTGGGCACGAAGTGATCCGCGATAATCACATTGGCGACTGGGGCACGCAATTTGGAATGGTCATTTGGGGTTGGAAAAACCTGCTGGATCGGCAGGCGCTGCAGCGCAATCCGCTGGCTGAGATCGTGCGCATTTACAAAGAAACAAACCACCGAGCGAGCAACGAGCCCGGTGTTCGCGAAGCGTGCCGCCAGGAATTGATAAAGCTCCAAGCCGGCGACAAGGAGAACCTTGATATCTGGAACGAATGCGTTGCGTTCTCAATGCAGGATTTCGAGCGCACTTACAAAGTACTCGACATCCATTACGACATTCAATGCGGCGAAAGTTTTTACCACGATAGGCTGCCTGGCGTGGTCGAACGCCTGCTCAAAGGCGGCATCGCCGAGATCAGCGAAGGTGCGGTAGTCGTTTTCTTCCGAGATGTTCCCGAACTTGCTGATAAACCCCTGATCATCCGGAAACGGGACGGCGGCTTTAATTATGCGACGACGGATATCGCGACAATCGATTATCGCGTCAACGATCTGAAAGCCGACGCGATTTGGTACGTAGTTGGCGCGCCGCAGACTTTGCATTTCAAACAAATTTTCGAGATCGGTCGGCGTGAAGGTTACAGGGCCGATCTATGCCACATAGTATTCGGCAATGTTCTTGGCGAAGACAGGAAACTGATGAAGACGCGCTCGGGCGAGAATGTTCCTTTGCGCGAGCTTCTCGAGGAAGCATGTAGGCGCGCCCGGAAAATCATCGACGAAAAAAATCCGGACCTGGGCGAAGATGAGAAGAACGACATCGCGGCGACGATAGGCATCGGCGCAGTGAAATACGCGGATCTCTTGCAGTACCGGACGACGGATTACATTTTTTCGTGGGACAAGATGCTTTCGCTGCACGGGAATACCGCGCCGTATTTGCAGAACGCGTACGTCCGGATTCGCTCGATTTTTCGCAAAGCCGGTAACCCTCCGCTGAAAATCGGCAGGCTAATCTTCGCCGATGCTGCGGAAATTAATCTTGCCAAACGACTTTGTCAGTTCGCCGAGATTGTTCCTCAAGTGTTGAACGGGTTTCGTCCAAATATTTTGGCCAACTACCTCTTCGAATTGGCGAACAGCTTCCACACATTTTACGAAGCGTGTCCCGTCCTGAAATCCGAAGAACCGGCGCGCAGCTCGCGTCTGGCGTTGTGCGATCTTACCGCGCGGGTTTTGCAGCGCGGGTTGGATCTGCTCGGGATCAAAGTACCCGAGAGGATGTGATAGCAAAATGACGAAACACGAATGTCGAATGACGAAGGAATGACAAAACCCGAATGGCAAAAAGCCTGTAATGGGCCATGAACGGTTTTGGATTTCGTCATTCGGATTTGTTTCGTCATTCGTCATTCGACATTCGTCATTTAAGATGTAGTCGCGATCACGCGTGGCATGACAAGGCAACAACATCCCCGCATCCCCACGTGCACTTACCGATTGCAATTCAATCGCTGGTTCACTTTCTCACAGGCGCGCCAGATCGTGTCGTATCTCGGCGCGCTGGGAGTAAGTGATGTTTATGCATCCCCGTATTTTCAGGCGAGCCCCGATAGTCTGCACGGGTACGACATCACCGACCATAACAAGCTAAACACTGCGATAGGCTCGCGCGCGGATTACGACGCGTGGATCGCGGAACTGCATGCTCATTCCATAGGACAGGTGCTTGATTTTGTCCCGAATCACGTCGGCATCGCCGACTCGCGCAATGCCTGGTGGATGGCGGTGCTGGAGAACGGCCTCAGTTCCAGATACGCGCCCTATTTCGATATCGACTGGCAACCGCGGAAATTTGATCTGCGCGACAAGGTTCTCCTGCCAATTCTGAGCGACCAATACGGCCGCGTTCTTGAGCGCGGTGAATTACAATTGTGGTTTGAAGAGGGAACATTTTATTTGCTCTACGGCGAGCGAACACTGCCGATCGCGCCGGGAACGTATCGCTACGTTCTTGGAATTGCGTTACAAAATCTTGCTGAACACGGCGGAGAGGATTTTTACGCGGAACTGCAAAGCATTCTGACTGCGCTCGAATATCTGCCCAAGCGCACCGAGACCGATCCCAAACGGATCACCGAGCGCATTCGAGAAAGGGAGATCATCAAGCGGCGGCTGGAACGGCTTTGTGCCGAAGCGCCGCAGGTGCAACAGGCGATCGAAAAGGCGTTGGCACAGATTAACGGGAAAGCTGGTGACGCCCGCAGTTTTGACGCGCTCGATGAATTGCTCAATGCGCAATCCTATCGATTGGCGTTTTGGCGTGTCGCAGCCGAAGAGATCAATTACCGCCGTTTTTTCGACGTAAATGATTTGGCAGCGATTCGGATCGAATTGCCAAAGGTGTTTGACGCTGTTCATCGGTTTCTTCTGGATTTGGTGAGTGCCGGCGCGGTCACAGGCCTTCGCATCGATCATCCGGATGGCCTTTACTTGCCGGGCGAGTATTTCGAAAAGCTCCAGCAGCGCTGCGCGAAAGCGCTCGGAATCGCGCTACCCAAAGATGGGCGCGCTATTTACATGGTCGCCGAGAAAATCCTCACGGGTTCCGAGGGATTGCGCAACGATTGGCGCTTGCACGGCACCACTGGCTACGATTTTGCCAATCAAGTGACACAATTGCTCGTCGATTCCTCGGCCGAGGAAGCGATCACAAAAACGTTTCATCGTTTCATCGGTCACTCGGTGCCTTTTGGTCATCTGCTGTATGCGAAAAAGCTCCAGGTGATGAAGCTCGCGTTGGCGAACGACGTCGATGTGCTCGGCAACATGCTCGATCGGCTTTCGGAGCGGAGCCGCTGGTACCGTGATTTCACGCTCGAGGCGCTCTCGCGTACTGTGCGCGAGACCATCGCCTGTTTTCCTGTTTACCGAACCTATCTCGCTCCGGGTCAGCCCGTGAGCGAAGAAGATCACGAAATCGTCGAACGCGCCATCAGCGGAGCCAAACGCCGAAACCCTGCGGTGGACGAATCGATCTTCAATTTTCTGCGCGACATGTTGGTCTTTCGTTTCCCGGCAAATCTCGATGCCAGTGGACGCGCGGCGCACACGCACTTCGTTCTGAAGTTTCAACAAACGACGGGGCCAATCATGGCGAAGGGACTGGAGGATACGGTGTTTTATATTTATAACCGGTTGACAGCCCTCAACGAGGTAGGCGGCCAACCGCAACAGTTTGGACTGAGCATTGAGGCATTTCACGAGCGCAATCTCGATCGGCAACGCAATTGGTCGGCGACGTTGCTGGCCACTTCCACGCACGACACAAAACGCAGCGAAGATGTGCGCGCGCGAATCGTGGCGATTTCGGAAATCCCAGACCTTTGGCGACGTTCGTTGCAGCGCTGGAGCGTTGCGAATCGCCGCTGGAAACGAACGATTAACGACGCCGAAGCGCCAGACGCGAACGAAGAATGTTTGCTGTACCAGACGCTGTTAGGGACTTGGCCTATGCGGGCAACCGGTGAACTGGAACCGGTGCCGTCGGCTGAGTATGTCGAACGGATTCAGGCGTACATGGCGAAAGCGCTGCATGAAGCGAAGATCAACACGAGCTGGATCCAACCCAACGAAGAATGGGACGCAGCGGTGGGAACTTTCGTCGCGAAGATTTTGGACCCCTCAGCGCGAAACAAGTTTCTGCCGATCTTTTTGCCGGTTGCCCAGGAGATCGCGCGTCTTGGCGCCGTCAACTCGCTCACGCAAACATTACTCAAGCTGACGTCCCCCGGCGTTCCCGACATTTATCAGGGTACCGAGATCTGGGATTACAGTCTGGTGGATCCAGACAACCGGCGTCCGGTCGATTACGCCCAGCGCCGGGAAATGCTCGAGACGCTGGAGACCGCAAAGCCCGACGAGCTGATGCACGCGTGGCCGGACGGGCGGATCAAGATGTTTCTGACACAGCGAGTGCTGCGATTTCGTCGCGAGCACGCTGATCTTTTCCAGCGTGGCGAATATCTGCCGCTCCGCGCGAGCGGAATCTTTGCGGAATGTTGCGTCGGTTTCGCGCGACACCTGGCGGGCGAATGGATTGCTGTCATCGCACCGCGGCTCTCTTCCCGCGTTGGGTTTCCACCAATGGGCGAATTATGGAAAGATACGATTATCGAATTACCCGAAATACTTTCGCTGGCGCAGGCGCACGACCTGTTTACGTGCCAGACTCTTCCTGTGCGAGATCGAGAAGTGAAGGTAGCCGACGCGCTTTCGATCCTTCCCTTCGTCGTGATTACGAATCTGTAGCCGCTTGGCTGTGCGAAGCGCGGCGCAGACGTGAATGGTTCGCGGGGAAAGCATCGCCCGCAGGGCGATGGCTACAGGTTTACCTGGTGTACGCCCCGCGAGAAAGTCCAATGATCCATTGCGTGAAGTTCCCGAGATTAGTCAGCAAATCGGCGCTGAAACCGGCAAACGTGATATGCGGCGAGGCGAGAATCAGCATCACGCTGAGCAGAAGCAAGTTCATGAGATAGATCACGACGAGAGAAAAAAATGTGCCTTGATCGCTCAGATCCGTCTGATTTTTCAGGATCATCCAGCATGTGAAGGTAAAATGAAACGCCCACGTTGCGCCAACGATCGCGTAAAGCAATTGCCCGTACGGCTGCATATTTACGAAAAGATTGAGCGCGCCGTAAATGGCGATTGCGAGAATGCTGTAGAGCGGGAAAAAGTACGGTGCCAGTGCGATCCAGAAGTTGGCTTTGCTGGTCACCACGTGTCCTCCGTCACGGGCAACACGAAACCGGCTGACGCGTCCCCCCATCATCCAAACCCAGAGCGCATGAGTAAGCTCGTGTCCGAAAACATAGATTACGATGGGGCGCGGAAGACCGAAGAACGCAATCACCCACAGCACTGCGCCCAGTGAAAAGAACCAGAATTCTTCGCCCGCCCAGAGCCGTTGCGTCACGGTCGCGCGCCCAAAAGCGGTGAAAAATGTTTGGGTGAGAATTGCGCAGATTGGGAGCAGGAAAATCGCAAAAATAAATTTCACCCAGCGCGTCGGCACCGTAAGCGTATCCGGGATCGGAACCGTTGTTCGCGTGCGCGCGACGCTACGAATAAGTTTTCGGCGGCGCTTGGGATTGCGTCCTCTTCGGTCGTTTTTTGGTCTTCGCTTCGTTGGAGCCAAAGTTGCCGCAGATTAGGCGGAGTTACGGAAACAAAAGCAAGACTGAACCGCCGATTATGCGGAGTGAAGTAGCGCGAGCTCTCCGGCTTGCGAATCAGCCGAGCTGCCAGCGGGACGCTCGTGCTACTCTCACGCGCGGCCCATGTAGGCGCCGGTGCGAGTGTCGATTTTGATCGTTTCGCCTTCCTTGATGAAGAGAGGAACGTTGATTTTCTTTCCAGTCTCGAGCGTGGCGGGCTTGGTGACATTGCTCGCAGTATCGCCGCGCAAGCCTTCCGGCGATTCGATAATCTTCAGATTAACCGACGCCGGCAGTTCAATCTGAACGGGCTTGCCTTCCGCATAGAGGACCTGCAAGGGCAGATTTTCCACGAGGTAATCTTTGGCATCGCCGATCAGGTTTTCCTGCAACGCGATGGTGTCGTACGTCTCCGGATCGATGAAGTAATATCCGTTGCGATCCTTATAACTAAATTCGAGCTGTTTTCGCTCGATCTCGACCAACTCCACCTTATCAGTCGAACTAAACCGGACATCAGCGCTTTTGCCGGTGTTGATGTAGCGGATAATCGCCTGGACAAACGCGCGCAGATTTCCCGGCGTTCGATGATGCACTTCGAGCACAATGGCTGCGTTGCCATTGTATTTTATGGCCATTCCTCTGCGAAGATCGTTGGCTGCGGGCATGGAGAAAGACGTGATTCGTTACAAGGTTACATCGTTACAACGTTTAGCGTCAAAACGTTGAAAGCGGACGCCGAGTTTACGTGCAGCCGGCGATCTTGCAATTGTAGCTTCCCACTGGCAACCGAGGCGGTTGCCCTACAATAGCTTGAGCCGTGTCAAATCCTGGGAATCGACAATGCCTACTGGCACATTGTCATCATCGATCACCACGAGGTCGTCGATGCGATGGCGTTCCAGCAGATTGAGTACTTCGACGGCGAGCTTGTCTTTGTGCACCGTCACCGGATTCAATGTCATCAGGTCTGCCACCAGTCGTTCACCGATCCTCGAATCAGATTGAAAATGCCGCACGAAATCTCCGTGAGTGAATATGCCCATTAATTGCTTGTCTTCACCAATGACAACTGCGGCACCGGCCCGCACGCTCGTCATCGCTTTTAACACGTCGCGGATCGGAGCATTGGTTGGAACAACAGCCATTGCTTCGCGCGGTCGCATGATTTGATGGACGCGCACAAGCATGCTGCGACCGATCATTCCGCCAGGATGAAATTTTGCGAAATCTTCCTTGTTAAACCCGCGTGCCTCGAGCAACACCATTGCCAGCGCGTCGCCAAGCGCCAGCATAACGGTTGTGCTCGAAGTTGGGGCCAGATTCAGCGGACAAGCTTCCTGTTCGATATTCACATCGAGAAACAAATGGGCGTTTTGTGCGAGGACTGATTTCGGATCACCGCACATCGCGATGATTTTCACCTGGAACCGCGCAATCGCCGGAAGGACCCGCACAATTTCTTCGGTCTCGCCGCTTGCGCTCAAGGCAAGAACCACATCTCCGTCGGCGATAACGCCGAGATCGCCGTGCAACGCGTTTGAGGAATCGAGCACCACGGCGGGCGACCCGGTGCTCGTGAGCGTGGCGGCGATCTTCGCGCCGATGTGCCCGGATTTTCCTACGCCCACGACAACGACCTTGCCGCGGGCATCCACCGTTTCCTTTATCAGCTCGACCGCGCGGGCGAAATTCTCATCCAATCGCTCGCGGAGCCGTTTGAGCTCAAAAATTTCTACGTCCAAAACGCGTCCGGCCTTTTCAAGGTAGTCCATCGAAGTATATAATGTGGGTAAGGCGTGGTGACGGGCAAGAATTTGCACGCCTGGAGGGAAAGGAAAACGATGAAAACATTTACTATTGCAATCCTGGCCGCGGTGGTTGCAACCGCGTCGGCGCAAGAATACAGAGCACCAATTGGTCCGCAAAAACCCGTGCGAGCGATGGCCACGCCACCGCCAATGTTACGACGACCCGCCGTCGAGGGAGTCGCTCCGCGGGCATTTCAACCTGGTGGCAACCCGCTCCAGATGCTGAATCCGTGGGCGCCGGCGCGTTACGGCACATGGGTCGAGAGCACGTCGTTCGATCCGGATCACCCCGGAAAATGGAACGGCATTAAGCTCTTCGAGATCATCTTTTGATTTCGGTCGAGGAGCGCACGCGCCTCGCGAGTTCATTCGAGTATGGCAAAGAACTTTGCCAACTGCGAGCGTACTTTCTCAAACGAGAGCCGTTCTCGGGCGCGTTCCTGAGATTCGGCGACGATCGCTACGCGCAAATCGGCGTCTTTCAACAGATCGAGCGCCATCGAACCGATTTCCGTAATGGTCCGGCGTTCGCCCGTCGTCTTGGGAAACGCAACTCGCTCAATGGCGCCGTCGCCACCGACGCATGGGACCCGGCAGAGAAGCGCGTCGCCTGCGACCTGCCCGGGAACATGGCTGCGGTCGAGTTGCAACACGATCTTATGCCGGGCTACATCGCACAGGTAATCCAGGTAAGGCTTCCACTTCTCAATCAGCCGGAGTATTCCCTGGGGAAAATTGAGTTCGCCGAGCAATCGACGGCCTTTGTAGCCATCCAGATTCACAACGGTGACCCGTTCGCCTGTCGCTTCGCACAAATGACGCGCAACCAAAAGTGCCGCGAAATGATTACGAGACGGCACGTCGCATTCGCGCGTGCCGATGAAAATTCCCGATTGCTCCGCTGGCGGTAAAGAAAAGTCCCATCGTTGATCCTTGATAGGATAGGGAGTTGGGACAAACGCTACACTCGCCGGATCACGCTTGATGCGGATGCGCTGATAGATTTCCGCGGCTTCGGGCGTCGTGGCGATGCAGCCGTCGGCATCCGTCACAATTTTCATGAACCGCGATAATTTTGCTGGATCGCCCAACTGTTGCGCGATCTGGTGCAATCCGGTTTCTTTCAGCGACACAGCGACTGTGCGACCTGCCTTTTTTAGATCAGCCAATGCGCGCTCTGAAGCGCGAAAGTCGCTGCGCAAAAGAAGAAGCACAGGTGTGTTTTCGCTAATCGCGCGCCGCGTATTGTGATGAAATGCGCCCAATGTGCACGCAGCAAAAGCATGAAAATTAATCGGCGGATGCGCACCTTTACTTGGAGCAGGGACAGTTTGAAATTGCTGTTCCCGATCGCGGCCGCCTGGATTGAGAACGGTTAACCGAAAATGCTCCGCGCTTTGCGATGTCATCCGTTATTGAATGAGCGGTTTCAACCGCTCATTCGTCGGGGTTTCCCGGCGGCCGTGCTGCCGATCTCAGCAGCGTCTGATTTTCATCCTCTTGGTCGAGCGGTTTGACCGGTACTGCGCGCCGAATCTCGACCGGTGTCTTCTCTTGCGGCGCGACCGGGATTGCTTTGCGGATCTCGGGCGTAGCTTGTGCAGTTTGAGTGCTGGACTGGCTTCGATCCGACGAGTTACTTGCCGTGTTTACCTCACTCTCGCCAGCCGCACTATTCACGTTCTGATTTCCAGCTGTTTCCGTCGGCGGCTGCGGCGTCGGCTGGGGTTTTAGTGCCGGCTTGAGAGAATTGTAGGGGTCCTTGTCGGCTAATAATGTTGGACTTCTTATGACGACAGGCGTGATCTCACTCAGGTTCACAGCCAACGCAGCGCGCGGTAAATCGCCGGAGCCGAACTCGCGAGCAAGGCGAGCGCGCGGTTCACCGTGGACATTGCAGAGTTCAGTAGGCGCTTGCGACAGTGTGGCAATCTCCATGTAAGTGCTGCGCCGTTGAACCGTATCGCCGCTCGGCATTTTTACCGCGTCATAACATTTGTCGGTAGCGAGCAAGCCCGACCTCGAACAAATCTCAATCTGCTTCAGATTTGACGGCTGCTTGATTTCTCGCGGCGGGTAACTCTGAGCAGCTGCATTCATGATGTCGACCCAAACCGGCAGCGCGAGCTCGCGGCCAAATGCGCCGCGATAGATTTTTTGCGGCTTGTCGAATCCTGCCCAGACAGCGCAGGTGAAATTGGAGTCGTATCCAGCGAAAAGAGCATCGGTAAAGTCGTAAGCGGTGCCGGTTTTACCGGCTGCCGGGATTTTCTTTAGACCAAATTGGGTAAAAGCAGCTTTTCCTGTGCCTGATTGAAGTGCGTCTACGAGGCAGGAATGCACTTCGTATGCGGTTTCGGGTTTCATGACGAGTTTCCGGATGTTTTCCTGCTTTGCGTCCCAAACCAGCGTTCCGTCCTTCTCTTCAATGCGATCTAAAATGTGCGGCGCATTTGGCCGCCAGCCGCCATTTGGGAATATCGTGTATCCGAGTGCCAGCTCGGCCAGCGTGATCTCGCTGCTCCCCAGAAATGTAGCCGGAAAATGCCGAAGCTGGGAACGAATGCCCGCCGAGGTGCTGAGCTGTAAGACCGCATCGACTCCCGCGTCCATTCCGATGCGGACGGTTGCGCCGTTCTTTGATTTGGCCATTGCCTGCCTGGCCGTCATTGCGCCTTCGTAACGGTTGTCAGAACTTTCCGGGCCCCATTCGCCAAGGATTCCTGTCGTGCCGCCGATCATGACCGCGCGATTATCAAGCGGCGAATCTTCCACCAGCGATCCTGGATACATTCCTTTTTCGAAGGCGGCTGCATAAACAAACGGCAGCATTGCGGTGCCAGCGGGTCTGCGCGCTTGGAGGGCACGGTTATACTGGTTGTGCTCAAAATCGCGCCCGCCTGCCAGCACCATGATATCGCCGCTTGCGTTATCCAAGCCGATGATCGCGCCCTGCAAATACTCGGGCGTGGGCTGATCTGACATGGTGGCGTTCGCCTTGGCCTTTTTGAATGAGGCTGCGTAGGCAGCATAAGTTTGATGGTTATAATCAGGCCGCTGCTCGATCGCTTCGAGATGAGTCCGAAGAGAATCCTCAGCCGCCTTTTGCAGATCGACATCGATCGTGGTGCGAATGCGAAAACCCTCGTTCATCGCTCGGTTCCATCCTACGGCGGCAATGACCTGCTGGCGGATGTAATCGACGGCATAGGTTTGTCCCTGCGCGTTTTGTCGGTTGCCAATCGCGATCTGTTCCGCTCGCGCAGCTGCACACCGTTCGCGGCTGATGAAGCCAAGATCGCGCATTCGATCGAGTGCATAGTCGCGGACCTCGCGTGAATTGGCGCGATCCGTCCAGGGCGACAACCTGTTTGGGCTCTTGATCAGACCCGCGAGCGTGGCGCATTCCGCCAGCGACATTTCACGCGCAGGCTTGGCAAAGTACCCCCGCGCCGCTGCTTCCGCCCCGTAAAGTCCTCCGCCGAAATAGATCCGGTTCAGATACAGCTCCATGATTTTCTGTTTGCCGAACTGATCTTCGATTCGTTGCGACAGAAAAATCTCCAGGAGCTTGCGGCGAAACGTTCTTTCTTTGAGCGAAAAACTGTTGCGCGCCAATTGTTGCGTGATCGTGCTTGCACCCTGGCGCACGTGGCCGGCCGTGAAATTTTTTAGCGCCGCGCGAATGATGCCGAGCAAATCGTAGCCGTGATGCTGATAAAATTTCGCGTCCTCCACCGCAACAACGGCGTTGATGAGATCAGCAGGTAATTGTTCGTACGGGACCGTCTCGCGGTTCTCCACATAGATCTGACCGAAGATCTTGCCGTTACGATCGAGAATCACGCTGGCGGATTCCATTTGTTCGAGCTTGTTGAGATCGAATGTTCTCGCCTGCGCCTTGAGCTCTGCGGTCAGACTGAAAATGAAAACGGTTAGGAAAACCGACAGGGTGGCAACGACGGCGACGGGGAGATAGAACCACGGCCTCAAATACCAAGGCCGCCGAAAACGATAGCCCGGCGGGGGTCTCAAATATGTGGAAGACTTTCTCAAGAGCCGGAGAATTTAAGGGCGAAACGCCCAACGCTCAACGTCGAACGCCCAACATCGGTCCGGACTGCTGTAGCGTCCGCTGCCCTCAGCGGATAGTTGCGCGCGGCCGCACTCGAGGGTGTGCGCTGAGGACAGCGCACACTACAGCCTTTTTCGTCACTGGATGTTGAACGTTGAACGTTGGACGTTGAGCGTTCGGCGTTGAAGACGAAAAACGGCAATACCGAGCTAATCAGATTGATTCGCGCAGAAATCGAGAGGCAAGGGCCCATTTCATTTGCGCAGTTCATGCACCGCGCGCTGTACCATCCGCGCCAGGGTTACTATTCCTCCGGTCGCTGCGCGATTGGAAAAACCGGCGACTATTTTACTAACGTGAGCATCGGCCCGGTGTTTGGACAACTGTTGGCGGCGCAATTCGCCGAAATCTGGGAGCGACTCGGCAAGATCGACAATTTCGTCATCGTCGAACAGGGTGCGCATGATGGCCAGTTCGCGTGCGACGTTCTCGAGTTCTTGAAAAAACACGCCCCGGAATTTTTCGAAGTCTTGCGGTACCGAATCGTCGAGCCATTTCCGATTTTGCGAGACCGGCAATCGCTGACACTGAAGCCATTTCAAGAGAAGATAGAATACCACGACTTGCTGCGACCATTCGCGGGCGTTCATTTTTCAAACGAACTGCTCGACGCAATGCCTGTGCGCCTGATTAGGGGCGGCGTGGAAAAGATGGTCGATGTTCAGGACACCAATTTTGTTTTCGTGGAGTGCCCGCTTTTGGAGGGGAACGCTGTTTCTAATCAATCGGCGCTCGACTGGGTTGACTGCGTCGCGGCGAATTTACAGCGCGGGTACGTTATCGCCATCGATTACGGCCGCGTCGGGGACGAACGTGAGGGGAGCGCTCAGGTGCGTGCAGGACATCGAATTCTCGATTCGCCGTTCGAACAGATCGGGCATGCCGACATCACGATGCACGTGGATTGGTCGACGATTGCCGAGCGCGCGCAGGCAAACGGATTGCGCGTCGCCGGATTTACCGATCAACACCATTTCTTGACAGGTATCCTCTCCGAACTCTGGAGGCCTGGTTCACCCGCCTTCGCTTGGCTACGGCGTGGCATGCCTGAACCGCCTCCGGGCGATTGGGGTCAATCACCCCTACCTGCTTCGCCAAAGATGAAACGGGAGTTGCAAACGTTGCTGCATCCGGAAATGCTCGGCCGCGCTTTTCAGGTGCTCGCGCTCGAAAAAAATGTTGGTCCCGATGCGTCGCGGTTGGCAGGCTTTAGATTTGCGAAGTCGTTGATGAACATGCCGGGTTTATCGTGATGAAAACTCGCGTTGGGGGGCACGCGAGTGGTGGACACGCTGTCGCGCGAACAACGGCCCCGGATTTGCTAGCGTTTTGCGAAAATGTCGCGCAATGCCGCGCGCGCTGCATGATAACCGCACATGCCGTGAACGCCGCCGCCCGGCGGAGTCGAGGACGAACAGAGATAAACTCCGCGAAGCGGTGTCCGATAGGGCGTTTGGCTAAAAACCGGGCGAGCGATTAATTGCCAAAGATTTGCCGCGCCGCCGCTGATATCCCCGCCGGCCAAATTCGGATTGGATTTCTCAAGTTCGGTGGTGCCAGTTTTGTGCCGCACAAGAATGCAATCACGAAAGCCCGGGGCGAACCGCTCGATTTGGGCTTCGATTTTTTCGGAAACGTCGACGTTGCAATCAAATGGCACATGCGCGTACGCCCAGAGCGTATGTTGCCCGTGCGGCGCACGCGTTTCGTCAAACAAACTTTGCTGTGCCACGAGCACAAATGGACGCTCGGGCAGTTTGCCGTGGGCAATGTCGCGCTCGGCAGCAGCGATTTCTTCCAGCGTACCGCCTAAGTGAATCGTTCCGGCGCGTCTGCACTTATCCGATCGCCATGGAATTGCAGCCGAAAGCGCGTAATCGATTTTGAAAATTCCAGGCGCGTGTCGAAACTTCTGCAGCCGCCGCCGGTATGGGTCCGGCAATTGCTTTCCAGCGATCTGGACGAAATTCCACACTGAGGTGTCGAACAAAACGGCCCTCGCCTCCGCGAGCTGCTCGAGATTGTCGATCTTACAGTTAGTTTCGATTTCCCCGCCGAGTTCCTGAAGATACGCGGCGAGCGCGTTCGAAATTGTTTGTGAGCCGCGGCTCGGAATCGGCCAACCGACGGCGTGTCCGGCACTGCCAAGCACGAACCCAAACGCCGATGAAAGTGGCGATTCGAGTGGCAGAAAGGAATGCGCAGCGACTCCGGCGAAAAGCGCCCGTGCCGGGTTGCTCTTGAAAAATAAATTGGCGAGCAATGTGGTCGGGCAGAGTACGCGCATTCCAAATTTTGCCAGTGCAATCGGATGACGCGGCAGATGCAGCATCGGCTGGAGAAACTCGGCGGAAAGTTTTTCCCAATCGCGAACCAGCGGCTTCATCAGCTTGCAATAGTTGCGCTTGTCCTGTCCTAACGAATCCGCAGTAAAATCGACATCGCGATAAAGGCAGGCTGCCGTGCCGTCGTCGAATGGATGCGCGAGCGGAATTTCCGGCTGAATCCAATGCAATCCAAATCGCTCCAGCGGCAATGATTTGAAGAACGGCGAGCCTGCGGCGAGCGGATGAATGGCCGAGCAAACATCATGCACGAACCCCGGCAGTGTCAGCTCGGCTGAGCGCGCGCCGCCACCAATCGTCGAATTCGCTTCCAGAACGAGAACGGAGTACCTGACGCGGGCGAGAGTAATCGCAGCCGCCAGGCCATTCGGTCCCGATCCTACAACGACGGCATCGTATTTGTTCGACATCGTGCGGCATCATCATGATCTCGAAATGATTTGGTTGCGAATTTCGTTAGCTCGACTTTCCAGCGTCCAAGGCTCATCATTGATGCGATGCGTTTTGGGATGTTGACGCTCCTTTCGAAATGGCCGCTGATGCGGTTGGGCCGACGCTGGAAGAGTTTCCGATTGTGACCCTGAAGCGGTGTTCGCTTCGCAGCGCTGAACTCGATTCTCACTCCAGAATGATTCGTTCTACGTGCGAGTACGCGTTGAAGTTCGGTGGCCGCAGAAAGCCGATGAGCGTTTGATTGTTTTCACGAGCGAAATCAACCGCGAGCGTCGAGGGCGCTGAGACCGAAGCAACGATAGGAACGCCGGCAGCGAGCGCTTTCTGCACGATTTCGAACGAAGCGCGGCCGCTCACCAAAAGCAGATGGCGATCCAGAGGCAACGACCCATCGAGAAACGCGCGTCCGATCGCCTTGTCGACTGCGTTATGGCGGCCGATGTCTTCGCGAACAATTCTCAATTCGGCGTTTACATCGAAAATTCCCGCGGCGTGAATTCCGCCGGTTCGCGCAAAATCGTTCTGTGCCTTGCGCAATTTTTCCGGAAATGAAAGCAGCCTCTTGATCTCGACCCGAACAATTGATGATTTGATCGCGGGAAAATTTTGCCGGATCGCATCGATGCTCGTTTTGCCGCAAACCCCGCAACTGCTCGAAATCGTGCCGAATCGTTGCCCAGAGTTCAGCTTAACGTCCATGTCCGGGACGAGGTCAACGGTTACAATGTTGTCGAGACCAGCAGAGATTTTCGCGATTTGCCTGCAGTCGCGGACAATCGCTTCTGACAGCAGAAAACCAGCGGCAAGCTCATCGTCGTGTCCGGGTGTGCGCATCGTGGTGGCCAGAGTCTTGGTGCCGATTCGAATTTCGAGCGGCTCTTCGATCGTCAGTTCGTCGCGCAAATATTCGAGCGAGCCGTCGTCTTTTCGCCGGATGATTTTCCCAGGGCCAATGCTCTCCGCCTCTTCCATCTGCAAAGTTTTCAGATATTGTTGCCGTTGGTGGAAATCTGTCACCTGTACATTTCGCCCGGGCACAATTTTGTCGGCCATCACGGTGGCGAGCCGGACACGCATCCTATAATTGAAGTGCCGATGATTGAATGCACGGCTGGCCGCGGTATTCGCGGCGATCGTTACCTCGATTTCAAAAACGATTACAAGGGTCAGATCACATTTTTTTCGCTGGAAGTTTTCAATGAACTTTGCGACGCACTGCAAATTTGGGACCGGTCGCCCAGCTTTGTGCGGCGCAACGTGATCACCCGCAACGTCAATCTCAACGAATTAATCGGCCAGGATTTCGAAATTCAAGGCGTTCGTTTTCACGGCATGGAAGAATGCCGGCCCTGCTACTGGATGGATCGCGCCATCGCGCCCGGCGCGCACGAGTTCCTGAAAGGTCGGGGCGGTCTGCGCGCAAAAATTTTAACAGACGGTAAGCTGCGCTCAATTGCCGCCGGCGGTCATCCTGAGCGCGAGCGAAGGACCTCACCTACGAAGTTCGCAACACGCCAAGGAGCGAGTGTGATCCATCAGCGTATGTGAGGTTCCTCGCTTCGCTCGGAATGACAATCGAAAATGGCGCATGAACATGAGCGCTGTTTTACTTGCGGGCGGCGAATCACGTCGCATGGGCAAAGACAAAGCCACGCTTCAGTTCCGCGGAAGACCGCTCTGGCAAATTCAATTCGAACTGCTGCGAAAACTGCAGCCGTCAGAGATATTTATTTCAGCCAGAACTGATCCAACGTGGCGACCGGAGGACGTTCGCTTCGTTGCAGACTTTCTACCTTCACGGGGGCCACTCACCGGCCTTGCTGCTTCCCTTGCGCAGATGCATACGACACATCTGCTGGCACTCGCGATCGATATGCCATTCATGACCGAAGATTTTCTGCTCTCTCTTTGCGACCACATTGAGCCGGGCTGCGGAGTTGTTCCAAAGATCGATAACCGCGCTGAGCCGTTGGCGGCGATTTATCCCCACGAAGCAGAAATCGAGGTTCGCGAGGCGCTGGTGGACGACGATTTCTCGTTGCAAAGGCTCGTCCGCCGGCTGCTTGCGGCTGGAAAATTGCGGGAGACCTCTGTTACAGAGCAGGAGAAGAAATTGTTCCTGAACCTGAATGAGGTTTCCGATCTCGCCCTCCTGTAGCCAAGGGCGCGCCCTCGGAGATCGATTTTCTTACGTAGGAACGGCGCGCTGCGGTCAGCGCGGCAACACATCGCAGCGCGATGTCCTACTGCCGCGGTCAGCGCCCGCGGCTACAACCTGAAATTCCCGGGAAATTGAAACCTCCCCTTGCAAATCCGCTATAACGTAGCAATTTCTCGACTGCGATTCCGCACTTCTCTATGAGATCCTCCCTCTTGCGTAGCGTGGCTTTACTTTTTCTTGTTCCAGCGGGTGCTTTTTGCGCCACGAGCGTCGTAAACATGTCGCATTACGACATGATGCGTCCGGATTTTGGCTCTATGAAAAGCCAGGGCATCATCGGCGTAATTCATGAAGCCACGTATCCGCCTTTCGCACGCGATCCGAAATATCTGGACCGGCAAATGGGAGCGCTCCAGGCCGGTTTGCTCTGGGGTGCGTACCACTATGCCAATGCAAGTGATCCGGTTCGGCAGGCCGATCATTTTCTGAGCGTCGTTTCAAACGCCTGGTCGCACGCGAATCCCGTCACGCGACCCAGCGCCGGCGTGTTGCTCGTACTGGACTTTGAAAAGAATGGTCATTACCCCGGCGGCACGATGCGGCCTGACCAGGCAGTTGCCTTTGTTGAACGAATCCGCGAGCGCACCGGAGTCTATCCCGGCGTTTATTCCGGCGAATACCATCTCAGCCAGGTTCTAAACAGTCCGAAAGTGACTCCTGCGCAGAAAAGAACGCTGACGAATTGTTGGTTGTGGATCGCAAATTACCATAAGGAGCCGCGCGCGACAGCGCCGTGGAACTATTGGGCTATGTGGCAATACTGCGGGGATGGTAAATGCGATCTTCCGCGCTCCGCTTTTCCGAGGAGGATCGCAAATATTGCGAAGCCGGAGCTTAATATTTTCCGCGGTGATCGAAATTCTCTTCAAGATTTCTGGCAGCGGCGCGGATGGGACCCCGCAGGAGGAAAACCTCGCAAGGAATCCGAGCGCACTCTCACGGCCGAGTTGTAAGGCCGGCTTTCCAGTTTCAAGGCTCCAGCGCGGTATCGCTATTTTGAGCGTCCGGCCTGCGACGTTATTTGGTTGTTGGGATTTGGTGCTTGGAATTTCTCCGTGCCGCGCCGGGTGGTGAGATAAACCGCAAAGCTCCCGAGCCAGTGTCCGCCCTCGTAATGCGCGCCCGTCACGGCTGCCAGTCCCGCGCGCCGGTGCGCGTCAGCCGCAGCGGAAAGCACGGGTCGGCGCGCATCATCGGCGGGAAGCGCTGACACGATTCCCTCCAGCATCCAGGCGCGGCTTAAGTTCAGTCCGTCGAGATGCGCAAGCTTCGGATCGCTCGGGTCCGGTGAGACGACGGGCTGCAACCAATCAGCAGACGCCGACGTCGGAATTTGCGGAAGAAATTCCTTGAGCCATTTCGAAAATTCGTCTCGCGACAAAACGCGACGCATCACGTCAGCTTCGGCCAGGCATGGCGAAAGAAAATCTTCACCGGAAGGCTCGTAATTGAGCGGGCAACTCTTGTCATTGAGGAAGAACTTTCTCGTTGACTCAGTTGCCAGCTTGGCGAGAGAATCGTTTTTGGTTGAGCGCGCGTAATCAAGTATCAGGCCAAGTCCGAACGCTGTCTGGTCGTGCTCGCCAATCCGCACCGGATGCGAGAGTTTCGGCAGCCAGTTTTTCAAACGCTCCACGGCTGCATCTTCAAGCGGACGCAGATTGACCGACATCTCACGTGCCTGCTCATCATCCCACTCGCGCAGCTCAGCGCACAATTGTAGCAGCCATGCAAATCCGTATGGGCGTTCGAAACTGGCGCGGCCTTCGCCGCGAATGTATGCCGCTTCGCGTTTGAGATTTTCCGCAGTCAGACTTTTCCCGAGCGCGTCGCGCGCCGCCGCCGCAAACGGTGCGTCTGGAAACGTGCGTAACAGTCTCACCAGCAGCCAATGTCCGTGCACCGAAGAATGCCAGTCGTAACAGCCATAAAACGCAGGCGTGAGCTTATGCGGCGGCGCAACGTCAGTGTCGCTGTTCAGGACGTGACTGATCTTGTTTGGGTATTCCTTCCCAACACAGGCGAGCGCGAGCTTCGCGAACCGCTCCGCTGCCTTCGCGTCGAACGTCGATGCTTCTCCGGCGGAAAATGCAAGGCTTGGCGCGAAAAATAACACGGCGAGAAGAACAGGCTTCATAGAGCGTTGAATGTTGGACGTTGAGCGTTGGACGTTTTCGGATAAATCACAAGTCCTTATGCGAGTTCTTTATTCCTTCGCCGTTTGCATTTTCGGTCTTAGCGCGCAAATCACCGCCATGTTCGCTGCTGAGTCAGACAACCCGCTGATAAACGAGAGCGCGTTGCCGTATCACTATCCCGATTTCGACAAATTGAAGGACGAAAACTTCGTCCCCGCGATCGAAGCGGGCATGCGTGAGCAGTTAAACGAAATCGATCCGATCGCCAACAGCTCGGAGAAGCCGACGTTTGAGAATACGATCGTGGCAATGGAACGGACTGGCCGGTTGCTCGATCGCGCGCAGCGGACGTTTTCGAATCTGAACGCGTGCGATACGAACCCGACGCGGCAGAAGATCGAGAAGGAAACAGCTCCAAAACTTTCCGCGCATCGCGATGCGATTTTTCTGAATCCAAAATTATTCGCGCGCGTGCAGGCGCTGTATGACAAGCGCGACTCGCTCGGGCTCGATCCTGAATCGGCGTATTTACTCGAGCGTTACTACAAGGATTTTGTGCGCGCAGGCGCGAAGTTGTCCGACGCCGACAAGGAGAAGCTGAAGAAGGTCAACGCCGAGCTGGCGACATTGCAGACGGATTTCGAACAGAATGTGTTGAAGGAGCGGAATGCATCGTCGGTAGTCGTCGATAAGAAGGAAGAGCTTGCCGGCCTGACGGACGATCAGATGAAGAGCGTGATCAACGCGGCGAAAGCGGAGCACAAGGAAGGGAAGTTTGTGATCCAGCTTCAGAACACGACTGGCCAGCCGTTGCTCGGCTCGTTGCAAGACCGACATTTGCGTGAGCGGATCATGCAAGCATCGCTCTCGCGCAACAGCAAGGGCGGCGAGTTCGACACGCGCAACATCGTCCTGCGTACTGCACAGCTTCGTGCGGAGAAAGCGAAGTTGTTAGGCTACGATCATTGGGCGGCGTATCAGCTCGAGGACCAAACGGCGCATGATGTGCCGACAGTCAACAAACTGCTGGGCGATCTCGCGACGCCGGCGGTCGCAAATGCCAAACGCGAGGCGGCCGAGCAACAGAAGATTGTCGATCAAGAGAAAGGCGAATTCCAGATCGCGGCGCACGATTGGGATTTTTATTCCGAGAAAGTCCGCAAGGCGAAATATGCGTTCGATGAATCGGAGGTGCGGCCATATTACGAACTCAATCACGTCATCGTTGACGGCGTCTTCTTCGCCGCGAACAAGGAATACGGACTCACGTTCAAGGAACGACACGATCTGCCGGTGTATCAACCGGACGTGCGCGTGTGGGAAGTGTTCGATCGTGACGGCAAACCGCTCGCCATTTTCATCGGCGATTATTACGCGCGCGCGTCAAAGCGCGGTGGCGCGTGGATGAATGCCTATGTGCAGCAGAGCGATTTGTTCGGTACCAGACCGGTGGTAGCGAATCATCTCAACATCCCAAAACCGCCGGCGGGCGAGCCGACGCTACTGACCCACGATCAAGTCCGCACGGCATTTCATGAGTTCGGCCACGCCCTGCACGGCATGTTTTCCGCCGTGAAATATCCGCGCTTCAGCGGGACCAGTGTGCCGCGCGATTTCGTCGAGTATCCGTCGCAGGTGAACGAGATGTGGGCGAACTGGCCGGAAGTGTTGAAGAATTACGCGAAGCATTACAAGACAGGGGAGCCCATGCCACAGGCGCTCGTACAGAAGATCGAGTCGTCGGACAAATTTAATCAGGGATATAAGACCACTGAGTATCTGACGGCATCGCTGCTCGATCAGGCGTGGCATCAACTTTCTGCGAACGAGATTCCGAAGGACGCCGTCGCGTTCGAAGCGGAGGCATTGCGCAAGGCGCATGTCGATTTTGCGCCTGTGCCGCCGCGCTATCGCAGCTTCTATTTTTCGCACGCGTTCGCCGCCGGATACTCAGCCGGATATTACTCCTATCTCTGGAGCGAAGTGCTCGATGCCGACACGGTGGAATGGATAAAGGAGCACGGCGGCTTGAAAAGGGAGAACGGCGATCGTTTTCGCGCCATGTTGCTGTCGCGCGGCGGCTCCGCCGACGCACTGGGGCTATTCAAGAATTTCGTCGGGCGCGATCCTTACATCGAGCCATTGCTAAAGCGGCGCGGGCTCGATAGCGCCCCCGGCTCCGGCGCCACAAAGGGCGAATAACAACTGCCGCTTCACTTGGGATGTCCCTCGTGGTTGGACTTCTAACGAGTTGCCGATGGAAGGCCGGCGCAATTCTTGTTACTGTTGATCCGGCGTGAGCGAGATTCCTGTTGTGACCGAAACTTGTCGGTCGCGGCGAATAATCATAATCGCTTCTGTCGTCTTCTTGGTGGTTCTCTTGCCGGCTCACTCTCAGATTCCAAGCCCTTCCCAAACACCGCGGAGGCCGCCCAGACCTGAAATCGTCAGCCATTACCGCATCTCTCCGTCTCCTACGCCGAACACCGCCAACCCCGTCACTTCGTTCCGTCCGTCACCGACGGATATCCCCCAACGCCCTGTCAGGGTGAGGTTGACGCCAGACAAAGACACCGTGCAAATCGCAGAGAAGGTAAAATTCACGGCAACACTCAGCCCTCCGGTTCGCGAAGCCTTTTACATTTTTGACGTCGATGGCACGGTGATAGACAGAGGCATAGACAAAACTCAGACGGTGGTTGGGTTTTCAACGTCGGGTCCGCACGTAGTTAGTGTTCACGTCCGCGTCCGTGGAACAGATGTTGGCGAGTCGGCAACAGTTCAGGTCCAACGCGTTCCGCCATCAAGTCCAACGCCAGCGAGCGCGACGGCGTCAGTTCCTATCACTCCCACGCCGACTGCTCCCCGGTCGATTCAGGTACGACTGACGCCGAATACGCCGCACGCGCGGGTTGGAGAAATAGTGACATTCACAATCTCGCCTGTTCCTGACGTGCCAGACCTCGATTATCAATTCGATGCCGGTGACGGTTCCCCGATCGAGCACGGCAACGCGCGGACGATTCGCCATACTTATAGAAAGCCAAGCGACTCGTACACGGCATCGGTTACCCTTGCCGGGGCCAGGTCGCGAGGCGTCGCCAAGCTCGCGATTTCCGCGGATAACCCATCAAGCCCTTCACCAGTGACCACGGTAACGTCAGCTCCGATCAGTCCCTCGCCACCTTCTCATTACTCTGCGACGTCAACGCCAACGGCAACAGCTACTGCAACCGCAACACGTACACCAACGGCAACACCTACTGCAACTGCAATCCTAACACCCACCGCTACTGCAACAGCAACACGTGCGCCAACGGCAACGCCGACTGCAACTGCAACGCCAACTCCCATTCCTTCGAACGGAGGATTTGCATGGTGGATCTTTTATGTAGTCAGTGCTGGCCTCGCCGCGGCGGCGCTGTTGTTGTATCGGATACTAAAATGGTTCGCTGTACAACCCACGGTTCATCTGCATCCGGATTGGGACGCTCCGCGCAAGTCCGAGGAAAATCTGGCCATCAATTACGGCTTATATTTTCATTCCAATATATCCGCTGGCCGGGACCAGCTCCAGACTGACGGAACAAGCTTGATTCTGAGAAAGAGGACACAATGAACAATTCATCTCTTAGCCTGCGTACGCTTTTCTCACTTCCCAAACCTCGCGCGACTACCACGCCTTCGAATCAATGGCAGGAGTTCCAAAGTCGCTTGGGTCGCGAGATCAAGACGATCAAATGGATGGCGCCAATGCCTGATCTCGTTTCGAAGGTTGGCGAACTTTTCAACATTGAGTTACCCGATCTACTGGTTCTTTCGTGGAAAAAGGCCAGGCAACTGCAAGACGCGCTCGAGGAATCCAGGAAATCGCCCGAACAGGTCATTGTCCTGGATCTCGCTGAACATGTCATAACCAACCAGTATCATCCATACATCGAAATACGGATTGCCGGAGTGCCGTCGCCGAAAAAAATCGAGTTTACAGTTGAGCTTCTGACGAGGTTAAAAGGAATCATTCTTAGGATCCAAGCCGGGACCATCACAGAGATTGAGGGGGGCAGTTGTGATTTCGAAGGAAAAGTTAAATACCAGGACCTGACAATCGCCGATAAGAAACTTGACCGCCCGATAGAATTTCGGTCCCTACCCACCTTTAAGAAGCAGATAGCGAGCGACGTCCAGTAACGATCCATCGACCGGGGCTCCTCATTGGCGAACTCGGGCGCCGTGCAGGCGACGGAGTTTGCCGTTTTCTTCCGGGATGCGGAAATATTGCCGGTGGAAATGGTGCTTCAATCTGTTAGTTTTCTAACCCCATGAGCGAACGCCCGGACACTGCCGCACAAACAGCCGCGCCAAACGGCGAAAGAGCCGATTTGCGCCCTGAAAGCATTCAGGACGCAGTGATCCGGCTCGCCGGCAACTCTCAGGACGGAATTCAAACTGCCGGGGCTTTTCTCGCGCGACTTGCTGGGCGCAGCGAGCACGACGTCATGACCTACATGACCATCCCAGCCACGATCTCAGGCGGGCCGTCGATTTTTCAGGTGCGCATAGGTTCCGGCGAAGTGTTATCGGCCGGTGATGAGGCCGATTTTCTAGTCGCGTTTTACCAACACAGTTACCAGGACCACCTCGGCTTTCTTCGCGAAGGCGGCGTATTGCTTTACGACTCGGATAACGTGGAGCCGAACTTGGACGATAAACGTTTCGTTTACGTCGGTGTGCCGATCACTGGGTTGACTGTTGAAGCGCTCGGCGGCACGGCCAAGGACAAGGGCAAAAACATTTTCGTGCTCGGTCTAATCTCGAAAATTTTCAATCTCGATGATGAGAAACTGAAAAGACTGATCAGCGAAAAATTCGGCGGCAAAAACGAGAGCGTGGTGAACACGGCATTGATGGCGTTCCAAGCTGGCTACGCCTACCCGGTCGGCAACGTCCTGACTAAGCACTACCGTTTCGAGCACATCCCGAGGCCGAGCGGCCGCGCGCAGCTCACGATGGATGGCAACCAGGCCCTCGCGTACGGACTGATCGCGGGCGGCGTGCGCTTCGGCGCCGGTTACCCGATTACTCCGTGGTCGTCCGTGATGGAAACGCTCCGGCGCGAGCTGCCGAAGTATGGCGGCATCTTCGTGCAAGCCGAGGACGAGCTGGCATCAGTGTCGATCGCACTCGGCTGTTCTTACGCCGGATATCTCGCTGTGACCGGCAGCGCAGGCCCGGGCATTTCGCTCAAAACCGAAGCGATCGGATGGGCGTCGATGGCCGAGATCCCGCTGGTCATTTGCAATATCCAACGCGGCGGCCCGAGTACCGGTTTGCCCACCAACGTCGAGCAGAGCGATTTGCACCAGGCGATCTTCGGCAGTCACGGCGACAGCCCGCGCGTCGTGCTCGCGCCTGCGAGCGTGGAAGATTGCTTCTATATTGCGATCGAAGCGGCACGGATTGCGCGGAAATACAGCACGCCCGTTTTCATTTTGAGCGACACGTCGCTGGCGACGCGCATCGAAGCGTTCGACGAACCGGATCTTTCAAAGTTGATGATCGATCCCAAACCGGACCTGACGTCGCGCCAGACACACAAACCGTATCCGATCGATCAAATCACACAGCACGTTCCTCCGGGCACGCGCATTCTCGATGGAAAATATCCGCTTCTCGCCGGACTCGAGCACGACGAAATGGGTCATCCGACCGGCAGCCCGAAGCTGCACATGGCCATGACCGCGAAGCGCCGCAATAAACTGCGAAAACTCGCCGAAGAAATTCCGGTGCCGGAAGTGTTTGGCGATCAGGAAGGCGACACGCTGATGGTCGGCTGGGGATCAACCTACGGCCCTATCCACGACGCTGTGGTGATGGCGCGTGAACAAGGCGAGAAATGCGGCGGACTGCATCTGCGACATCTGCATCCGTTGCCGAACGGCCTCGACAAAATTTTCGAGAAATTCAAGCGCATCGTCACGGTCGAGATGAACGACCAGGGTGTTTACGGTTTTGGCCAGCTCGCCACGATCTTGCGCGCGCGCTATTGCGAACCGAAGATCACGAGCTTCACCAAGACCGACGGTCTCACGTTCCGGGTGAAAGAAATTTTGGACGGCGTGTTCAAGGGCAAGTCCTTCCTTGCACGACACATCCCGCGCGAAGGCGCCGAAGTCATTCACGAGGCCGGCGCGGAAAACGTGAAAACGCTAAAGGAAGTCGTGCCGCAGGGAGTCGGGTAGGAAAGTAAGAAGGAAAAGGGCAGAAGGAAGAAGGGAAGAACAGATTTGATATGAGCGAAGAAACAACAGGGAATGGTGAAGGGGCCGCTGCGTCGGCTGCGGTCATTGATGCACCACGAGAAAAGCTGACGAAAAAGGCGATCACCGCCGATCAACCCACGTGGTGCCCCGGCTGCGGCGATTTCGCGGTGCTCGCCGCGTTTTACAAAGTCCTCGAGAAACGCAATCTCGAGCACGAAAAAATCGTGACGCTCGCCGGGATCGGTTGTTCATCGCGTTTTCCGTATTTCGTCAACGGCCACGGCGCGCATTACATTCACGGCCGCGCGGTCCCGCTCGCCTCCGGGATCAGCCTCGCCCGGCCCGATCTGCACGTGTTCCTCTTCGGCGGCGACGGCGACGGCTTCTCCATCGGCGGCAACCACCTCGATCACGGCGCGCGCAAGAATATCAACATGACTTATTTCATCATGGACAACTTCGTCTATGGCCTGACGAAGAAACAGACGTCCCCGACATCGCCCATCGGGTTCAAAAGCAAGACCGATCCTACCGGCGCGATCGATCAACCGGTCAACCCGATGAAAAAACTGATCGCCGGCGGGGCGACATTCATTGCGCGCACGCACGCCGCGAACGTGGTCCACATGATACAGATGATCGAGCGCGCGTTCGATCACCAGGGCTTCAGCGTAATCGAATGTTTATCTGAGTGCGTCGAATTTTTCCCCGACGTATTCGATCCGGCCAATCCGAAGAAGGGCGGCAGCTTCGAAGTGATCCAGGAAAAGAAATGGGACGGCACACCCGAAGACGAAATGCGGCACGACGTCACCGATGAGCTCGCCGCTTACAAACTCGCCACGCTTCCGTTCCCCGGCGTCTTCGGCGTGTTTTATGAAACCGATCGTCCGACGAAAAACGCTCTCGAGAAAAAATGGATCGAAACCACACGCGAAAAAACCGGCGGCGCAAGTGATCTCGAGATTCTCCAGAAAACGTTCGATCGCATGAAGTAAGATCGTTTCCGCGTTCTTACTTCATCCTTCCTACTTCTTACTTTCTTTCGACTGTGACGCGCAGGAAAGTTGCAGGAATCATAGTGGCAGTCTGACTTTTGTTCTGGCTGTTGAACAATTCTTCCAGTTCTTTCTGTAGCTCAGCCG
>Ga0209377_1000013_pt1 | contig 81566 bp, 59 predicted proteins | sample GraSoiAngelo_141_FD_185898 | JGI IMG/M metagenome (GOLD analysis project Ga0209377, IMG submission 185898) | Grasslands soil microbial communities from the Angelo Coastal Reserve, California, USA - 14_0929_12_40cm (SPAdes) (version 2) | ecosystem: Environmental > Terrestrial > Soil > Grasslands ...
GGACCGTCCGCATCGGTAAATACACGACCCGCAAGCAACGGCATTTGCAGCGTGTCGAAGTATCCCGGCGTGACGTAAACCACATCTGTCCTCCCCTCCTGCTGTGGTCCGCAATAATCGCGTACGCCGTCCCCCACCGGAAACTCAAGGAGCCCTTTTGGAGGGTCTCCGTCAGAATTCATCGATGTAACATGTTACGCGGCGGCGCCGTATCTTGCTGATTTTAAAGCCAGCCAGCCTCTTGGCGACGGACTGGCCCGTTTCTCCGGGACCGCGTACGTCGCAGCTCCAGAGAACGCAGGCTTGAACGGAATGCTGCCCGCAAATCAGAATTCCTAGGTACTGTCACTTGCGACAGTTTTGTCCCGACGTGTTCAGGGTTACCTATAGGCTGATTCCGGTGCCTCTTCAAAAAAAAGGCTGTAAGCATCCACGACTCAATGGCACACGGGGAGAAATGAACATGAAAAAAATGATTCTGATTGGGTTCGTCCTGCTGGCGTTCGGAAAGACTGCATTTGGTCAGCACCTGGGAGAATTTTCAGCCAACTATTCTTATATGCATTACGTACCGGTCGACAACCTCCCCACGATCAACCTAAACGGGGGAGGTGGAGCTGCGGTGCTTTATTTCGCCGGCTTTTTCGGGATCAAGGCGGAATTTGAGGGGTATGCCAGTGAGAATGTCAACTTTAGCTTTCCTCCCGGCAGCGCAAGGTGTCCATCCGGCTGCACCGGCACAGCGGAGGCAAACCTAATCACCGCGAATGTGGGGCCGACAATAAAGATTCGTATCAAGGGCTTCCAGCCCTTTTTTGAGGGGCTGGTGGGAGGCGCACATACCAATTATTACCAAAATGTCCATAAGAATTGCGTCGGGTGCGTTTTCGGGTCGCCCGGCGATTGGGCCCTTGATATGGTGGTTGGTGGAGGCATCGATTTCAAGGTCACCTCGCACTTGGCTATCCGGCCCATAGAAGCCGATTACTTTCTGACACGCTTCATTAACAACATCACCACGGGCCACAACAATCAGAACAACTTTCGATACCAGGCCGGGCTTGTTTTCGAGTTCTAAGGCAAGAGCATCACTTGCAAGACCACAAATTGTGGTGTCGGTCAGGTGCATTTGCGGAGGGTTCCACCGTTACGGAAGTGACTTCGACGCAAGGCTCGGGAATGTATGCGGGTTGAGCCCGAAGGCGTGTAGGTCGTGCGCCAAGAATCGTAGCAGGACGGAAAATCTTGAGGAATCTTGGGAGAAATAACAATTCGCCAGCCACAGCTGTTCACCTGATTGCGTGGGCCGGTGCACCCTTCGCAGAGTAGCCCTTAGAGCCAGAATGAGGTGAGCCTTTGAAGTTGGAAGGCAAAATGGCCCGATACCTCCGCATACGGCACGTAATCAAGACCGACTTACCGAGCGCCCATGAGCAAATCCGGGCAATCTGTGGGATCAAACCGGACGGAAGTCATTGGTCACTGACGCAAGACGAGGCCGTTGCACAGGTCGAGGACGGAATATCCCTGTTCTACGTGGAGAGGGCTGGCGGCCGACGATTTGACGTAATCGTCGCCATGGATTTGCACGCCCACAAATACCTCAAAGCTGTCGCGGATGGAGAACGGCCGGACGAACTTCTGTATCTGCCAAGCTGTCAGCAGGAAATGAAGGTGGCACGAATTATCCATCACCTTGTGCTTGGCACGGGCAGCGCAGCGTTTCTCTGGCATGAACTTTTTGGGAAGTAATAAGTGCGAATCGGCCCGAAGCCAACTAGCCAACTTTTAACGCCACCTAGTTCAGCTTGACGCAAATGCCTGTCTCATCGTCGTTTGACGGCTTACCCTTTTCGTCTTTGAAGGAAATGCTCTCGGCGTATCGCCCCGTGGACCAGCGGATGCTCAGAGAATACCCCGTTTCTGTGCCGCTCTTATTTGTGTATTTCGTTTGATATTCGAGGTCGGCTTGGGTGATGTGTCCGACTGGTGACCGCACCGGCTGTTTCGCACCGGGCTTTGCCGAGGAAGTGAAAATCGTGCCGTAATCGTCGTGCGCTCGGGACCATTCCACGTCATGAAAATTAGTCCCGTTTGATTGCGCTTCTATGAAAATCTGCTGAAAGAAAAATCCCGTTTTTCGATAGTGGCGGGGCGTACTATAGAACATTGTAAAAAACCGCCTGCTTGAGTCGCTAAAGCACGCATAGTTCGGAATGTTCTTACCATCCCGCGAGTAAAAAGCGCTTACGATGTCGGCGTCGTCGTGGTCTAGCAACTCCTTGAAGTCCCGGCAGCCAATCTGATTGGCCTCGGGGCAGTCAAAAGGTTTCCGTACTCGCCAAGCATCACCGATTAGCTCAAGGTGTCGGGGGGATTTCCGGGCCACATATTCCGCTAGTTCGTAAGCCTCACGGAGGCTGCGAACCGGCACTGACAAGGAATTACCGCCGTCTTCAATATCCACCACGTCGCCTTCAATATCCTCTGTTTTGGACTGTGTTACGAGATTCACTTTCCCGTACGCTATTGCTTGCGAAGTGTGCGTGCCGCCTGGCCATGTCACGTCCATCGTAAGTTTGTCTTCGTCCTCGTACAGACGGATGGTTTTGTGAATGCTCGTCACGCCGCGAGCACGCATTGCCTGTGATGCGACGGGATAGCTGATGAGATACGTCGAACCGATTACTGATGGTGGTTGGCTTTTTTCCCAAATGGCAGATGGAGGCTGACTGTTCGATGGAGATGATGAAAAAGCGGCAGGAGTAGAAGACTGGCTCGCCGTGGGAGGTGTTGTTGAAGGCAAAAAAGTGGTCGTCAGCCAGAACTTTGCAAGGTTTCCCCGCATCGTTTGGCCAGTCGTCGTCTCGACGTCAACCAGATAGAATTCGCCATTCGGAAGCAAGCCGATGACGCTAACTTCTGTTCCGCACTTAATCCATCCCGCAATTTTTGGCTCCGCCGTGGAATCAAAGAGCGGCACCGTCTTGGCGTTGATGCAGTGCACCGTAGCCTTCTGCTGACCCAACGCACACGGAATAAGCGCCAACGTAAAGAGGAGCGCCAAGAAGCCACGCATTTGTCACCCCCGACTAACCTTAATCCCAATCCCCATTCCCCAAAGCCAAATGCAGTCATCCGCGGCAAGGATTAGTCGCGCTCAGAGCAATTGCAGCATTGGCTCCTACGTAGTCGGCGACAATTATAATTCACCCCCTTGCCCTGGAGCCGAAATATATAGGCACGACAGATTGTGCCTCCCGAAAATCCTATCCGGGGCGAATGCCTTTGAAATCAACGACATTCAACAAAAATGACCTGAACCTCGGCTAGCGAGGTGATCGGAGAGTAACAATGTTACATTGCGCGGCGCTCGCCCGGTCTTGATTCGGCAGCCACACCCAGCAACACCACTCAGACCCAATTGATCGTCAAGACGCTCTACAAAGCGCGGACCTTATACTTACCCGCACCGTCTCGCGCCGGCGTTATGATCACTTCGGGCCGCATCGCGAGTCTGACATTTTCCTCTTTGTATACTATGCCGCTTTTGGAGACCGGTAATTGTTCTGTGAGCGTCGCTCTTATGTGGCTTTGTGCAAGGTGTGCAGGATGCGGTTGATGTCCGGCTGGGAGATGACGGCGGAGCCGCCCGCTTTCTGAACAAAAATGAAATTGAGAGAGCTGCTGTCTGAAAAGAGCCTGACGCTCAACTCACCGGATGGATTTGCCGGGCGCCCGAATTGAAATCCCGAGAATTCTCCGCCGCCAACGGCAAAGACACCGGACTCGGAACCCGGTGGCATGCAAATTCCTTTTACCAGGAGGAGCAAAGCCTGGTTGGCGGCGTCGCTCGGTGACTCAAAGGGAGTCATTTTGCCGGGCGTCATCTGCAAGATGGTGCGATAAAGGGCGTAATCCGATTGCAGAGCCTCGTCGCCGACTATCCGCCGCAGGGTGTTTTGATCGATCTTGTCGTTTGATAGAACTGTGTTCAGGAAAGCACGCGGCGAGCCGTGCCAAACGGAGAGAGAGTTCCCGGATTGAAAAACGATCATGGCCTTGTTGCTGTCCGGGATGAGCCCGCTCTTTGCCTCATCCACGTCGTTCCAGGGAACCTCGAATTCATACCCAAAGTACGAGAGCTTCCTGCCTGGTGACCGGGAAATCGAAAAATCCCTGAGTTGCGCAGGAGCCACCCTTACAACGGGTGCTTTTCGCGCTAGGTAGCGAGCCTCTAGAGCAATGAGCGTCTGGAAACCGAAAAACCATAGGTAGGCGACGCACACAAGCACTACGACGAACAAACCGATCAGGATGCGACCCCTTGTCGACATTGGGGCCGTCGGCGTCTTGTGGTTTCTCGGAGCCGCCGCTTCCCCTTGCTCAATCAGATGGTTTGACAAGGTTGCACCTGTAGGCACTCCCGTTTGGCATCTCTCGTATGGCGCCAAACGGACGGAAGGCCCCCAGTATATACCGGAACAAAGTAGTCCTCGCACGTCGACGGACCGCCTCGAAAGGCCGTCCCTACGGAGATTTTGCTTCGCGGGTGGTTTACTCCGAGGCGCCGGCCGGCGTGTACTGGATCGAGTCCGGCCGGATAACCGGCGTGGGAGGACAATACCGTCTCTTAAGCTCGCTCTCGCCGTTATTGTTGACAAGGGCTACCGCGTCAGAGCTTGACGAGGCACCACTCTTCGCTCCACGGAAGCCGCGACATTTGTCGGGACGGGCCGTCGGCTTCGACGACGAATCCATCGGAAAAGTTCGAGCCAATCCCGAGCTCCGGATCGTACAATCCCGGCTCGACCGAAAAAATCATCCCCGGCTCGAGCATCGTGGAATCGCCCAGCGCCAGATAGGGCGGTTGATGCCCCTCCCAGCCTTGCCCGTGAGCCGGCCGATGATAGATGTAGGGTGCTACGCCGCTCTTCACCGGGAATTTGTGAATCTTGTAGGCCACCGTCGAGCAGGTTACTCCTGCAATGGACTCTTCTTTTTGCATCAGGCAACAATCGCGGCTCACCGCCCAGAGCTTTTTCATATGGTCCGTGATCGGATGAATAAACATGGCGCGATAGAGCTCACCGCCACAACCAGCGATGTTCACGCCACCTTCAATTTGCAAGGCTTGACCCTTCGCCACTTTGGCGTGTTGAAACTGATTGGGATGCGGAGAAGCTGTAGATCTTCCTGTGCGGCAGCCCACTTCGATGTCGATGCCCACAGCGGTGTGCGGTGCGCCATCACGCTTGATGTTCGCCATGACCAGATCGGTTCCATATTTGGTGGCGGCGCTGGCGATGTCGTAGTCGGTCAGGTCCGTGCCGTGCTCTAGGAGCATGTCGCGCGCAAAGGCGTGCATCTGGTTGAAGTAGTTGTAGGCGCGACGCGTGAGCGCCAACTCCTCCGGAGTCTTCTTCATGCGCATTTTCATGCATGTCTCTTCCGCCGAACTCATTTCCTTCCCGAGCACATTCAGCACTTTCCTTTGCGCCGAAGGCGTGAACTCGACATCGGCCGCCAGCTTCTGGTCAGCGTAGCCGCGTTTCTTCAACGCCTTGAGCATCCATTCGAAGAGATCCACCTTGGCGCCCATCTGCACTTTCCCTTCGTTCGGGAAGGCGCCTTCGGCGTGGAACCAATCGAAATACATTTCGCCGTCGCTGTACCACCAAGAGTTAACGAGGTCGCGGTCCAGTGCGGCATTAAACCATACCGGCTCGGCTTTTAACGGAAGGAAGACGTTCACAAGACGCTCCGTCGTCGTGTGCCACAACCCAGTGAAGTAAATGATGTTCCAGCGGTCAGTAAGGAGAATACCTGTGTAGCCGTCTTCCGCCAGCTTCTCGCGTAGCTTCTGGGCGCGTTGCTTGTGCCACTCCAGAGGGAGCCTGTCAAACGCGGCTGGCTTCAAGTCGTCCTCCGGCAAGAACAACTTCGCCGATCTCTCTCCACCGGTTGACGCGGGAACCGGCGACGCATGCGCCGTTACGGCTATGCTGGTTGTTGCTACTGCGACCCCTGTTGTTGCCAAGAAATGTCGTCTGCTGATCATTTCTCCTCCGCGCTCACCTTTCATGCCACGCGTGATAACACACTTTTCCGCATTTGCCTAGCCAAGCCACTGGAACTGGAGAAGGGGCTAATATCGGCACGGTGTGGGATGGCCGCCAAGTCGGTACGCACGGAGGGCGCGGCGGAAATTCGCTTCGGTGCGAAATCATTGTTGACGCAAAAGCGGCAGGCCCGCGCACTATAGATGTGTCAGAAAGGCCCGGAGTCATTTACTACCGCGTACGCGGAGTTTCCGTGCACGCGACACCAGCGAAGCATTTAGCGTTTTCCCCCCGTGCTTTGGAGGTGGGGGGCCGTGGGTTCCAGTCCCGCCACATCCACCAACGCAATTCTCGCTCTCCCAATCATTTACGCTGCTTTCTCTACGGCGCTACTTTGGAGCAGTTTCGGGACAATCCGTACAACCGAGCCAACAACAGAAGCGTCGGGGAGATATAGAAGATATACGTTTTGATGGCAAAAGGTAGAAACTTCGTGCTAGACTGCGCGCAACGCCGCAGTGAACGGCTTCTCGTACTCAGGTCATTCGAGCAGTTTAATGGAATCTGCTGTCGTTCACCGTTATGTCTTATGGACTCAAGGGCGCACGGCCGTGGCTGGCGAATTGTTGTTTTGCTTCGGTGGACGATGTGACATTGCGTTGAACCTTGACACCGTACCAATTCGCCAGGGACAGCTATTTCGGAACCCTTGCCTCTACAAGAAAATAAACAATCGCGCAAAGAAAAAGGCCGCCACATACGTCGAAACGTTCCATTCGGTCGCCAAGGAAATCGTCGTTGGTGAGGATAAGTATGACTGCGTCAGCATAAGCAGAACACTCGACCCAATCCATCCCCAACGTACCCAGCGTTTTTTGCCGTAACGTTTCTCGGCTGCCTTTAGCATAAATTCAGCAAACGACTCATTGCCGCCGCTCTTTCCTTCTATGTTGTTCATCATGTGACCCTCCATGCTAAAGCCCTTTATAGCTACATCCAGAGTCGCCCGAGAGGACGCCGCAACCGTGGCCCCGCAAGGGGGAGAGCGGTGCGATTACCGGAACCCGTTATATACGCCGAAAGGAAACCATAGGAACCAACTACAACGCCGTCCGCAAAGAAATCGCCTAATCAAGCCGTCCGAGTTGGAAGCAGGGCACAACGCCTAATTCATGAAGGGAATATGCCGACTTTTGAGGACCTATCAGCCATAATTGCCGAAATCCGCGAGAAATACCGACCGCTCATCATTGCGGCACGAAAGCTGAATGAAGACGTTGAAAACTGAACCGAACCAGCGGACAACAGCCGAAGGAAGAAACCTTCGGCTTTTCTTTTTGGGCTACTTAGCGTAGGGTGTGCCGGGAGGGTTCGAATGAAACTACTAGCAGCATTGCAAAACGAAGCACAAAAACTCACAAAGGCGAAAGCTAGCCTCGAACGGCAGTTGAATGCAATCAGTGCGGCCGTCAAGGCTTTTGGTAGTTCTCTAGCTGCTGATTCTGCTAATGGCCGAAAGAAGAGAAAGCGGCATATGTCTGCCTCAGCAAGAGCACGCATCGCAAAGGCTCAGCGCCAAAGATGGGCGAAAATTCGTGCGGCGAAGAAAACCGCGTAGGCGTCGAGACCCATGCTTCTATGCTGTCGTTCAAGTTGACTAACGAGAGGCCGAACTATGTCTGATGTGAAAAACAGATTCAATCCAGACTGGCTTGCTGGCGTTTTCAAAACGAAAACGCTCTAGACGAATGCGGTTTGTTTGGAACAGGTCAAAGCGGAAGCTGAAAGCGCCTAAGACGCATAGGCAAGCGCGAAGGATGCTAAGCGCACTGGTTGTGCATGTGCTCGTGTTTTGCACTCTTTGATCGTTAGTCTGTGAAATTCTCCGTAATGTCACTGTCGCAACCGGAAGCTCACAACCACTTCGATGTCCGAGACAACGGGCTCCGATCCGCACATTGCGGGTTTAAATTTCCAGCTTTTCAGTGTTAGCAAGGTAGCGTCATCCATAGACCGGGCAGCACTGCCGACTAGTTGAATGTCGGTAACGGAGCCGTCGGTTAGGACAGTCATTGCGACAGTCGTGTCGCCCATCAGTCGGTTTTGGCTGGCAGACCTTGGATAGAGCGGGTCTGGCGTTCTTACGGGCACCGCATGTTTCATGTCGGCACACAGACGGCGCTCAATCGCTCCCTTTGGTGCGACAAGTAACTTCTCGTCGAACGCAGCCGTTGTCAGAGTCATCACGTTCCAATTTGCGCGGATAGCGGTGTCCTTCGAAATCGAAGTAGTCCGCGTACTGTTCTCGTCCTCGCTCATAAGGTGGTTCCTGCCACTCGTCACTCACAATCTCGTGAGACACGGGATTTATGCAGACCTGATGTGCTCGAGCGACAAAGGTCGATCCCCAAGGAGACTACGAGGTTGGGGAATAAGGGGCGATGGGAGTATCTGCGGGCGATTTATGGGCGTTACCAGAAGGCGGGCCGAAAGGCCAAGAAGGTAATCTTGGATGAATTTTGCGAGAACACTGGGTACCACCGGAAGTACGCCATCCGCTTGTTGAGCGGACCGCCGCCCGAGAAGCAGCGGCCGCGGCGGCGCGGGCTGAGCTATAGCCAGGAAACGCTCTCCGTGCTCAACGCGGTATGGGAGGCCGCTGGCTATCCGTGGTCGGTACGGCTGAAGGCTCTATTGCCGGAGTGGATGCCCTGGATCCACAAACGCTTTCGCTTGCGGGCGGAGATCGCCAAGCAATTGCTGAAGATTAGCCCGCGGCACATGGACCGGCGGTTGAAAGCGCAAAAGACGCAACGGCGCCGGCGCCTCTACGGGCGCACCAAGCCGGGCTATCTGCTCAAGCATCACATCCCGGTGAAAACGGATCGCTGGGACGTCCAGACTCCTGGTTTCACAGAAGCCGATCTGGTTTCGCATTCGGGCCATTCGGCCAGCGGAGAATTCGCGCACACGCTCAACGTCAACCGACATGCAGACCACTTGGACGGAGTCGATGGCGGTGCTGGGACGCGCGGCAGAGCCCGTACAACGGGCGTTAAACGAGATCGCCACGGAGTTGCCCTTTCCGCTGTTGGGTGTGGACACGGATTATGGCAGCGAGTTCATCAACTACCATTTGAAGCGCTGGTGCGACACACGGCAGATCCAGTTCACGCGGGGACGGCCGTACAAAAAGGACGACAACGCGCACATCGAGCAAAAGAACTGGACGCATGTGCGCAAGCTGCTGGCCTGGGACCGCCACGACACCCACGAGGCCGTGGCGGCCATGAACGATCTCTACCGCAACGAACTGCGGCTGTGGATGAACTTGTTCCTTCCTTCGGTGAAGTTGCTGAAGAAAGTGCGCGTGGGCTCGAAAGTGCGGCGCGTGTACGACGCGGCATGCACGCCGTTCGAGCGCGTGAAGAGTTGTCCGCAAGCGGACCCGCAAAAGATGGCGCAACTCGCGCAGTTGCGCAAGCGCCTGGATCCGTTCCAACTCAGCCGGGCCATCGATCGCAAGCTGGAACGTATCTCGCGACTGGCTAACCGCCGGCTGAGCCCCAGGGCCGAGCAGCAAACGACGCAGGGAGCAACTCAACAAAAGCGGCCGGGTGCCGGCTGTGGAAAAGACGCCCACCAAAACCACGGGCTTGGAAATCCCGCACACTGCGGGGATTCCCACTTTCCCACAGCCGCACCAACAACAAACTTTCGGTTACATTTCAAATGTCTCGACAACAGGGGCTTCGGTTACATTCTTAGATGGCTTGACAGGGAAAGCAACTTGCCCACTTGCCCACGGCAACCCAGGTAATCGGCAGTTGACTGGAGACTGGAGAATGATACGCTCTGCCCTGGGAAATCCAATGGAACAACCACTAGACTCCAAAGATAAAACCATGAATTACGGTTTGTCTCACGAGCAGGATGCTTGTCCCATCTCCGCAGAGACCAGAGATGGTGCGGGATGGTGGAAAAGAAAATGGCATTTCATCATCGTGCCCCAACATTCCAACGCTTTGGTTGCCGTCTTTAGTGCCTTGCTTTTCCTTACCACTGTGGTCTATACGATTTTTGCGGCTTCCCAATGGTCTGAAATGAAAAAGGCTACTCAAGCCTCGCAACGCTCGGCAATTGCCGCGAGAGACAGCGCCGACCTCGCTCGCAAACAAATGGAAGGTATAGTCGCTGCTATCGTTGACATTCCTGGCGGCGTCTCTATTGATTTTCCTGTCCCTCCGTTTGGCGAAGCGAGAGCCAATCTCATAAATAGCGGCCACGTTTTAGCGCATGATATCCACCTCGCACTGTCTGTAACCATTCGAAAAACTAACGAAGATTTGGCTGCGGTTCGGCGCACGATTCTGTCGAAAGCGGAAACTGTTCCGGCCATTCCACCGACCACCTCCACAACTAGACCGGATTTCATTTACCCCTTCGAATTGACCCAATCGGAATTCACGCAAGTCATGAACACAGAGAGCTACATCATCGCTGAAGGACTTCTGGATTACGAAAACGGTTTCGACAGTAGAATCAAACAACCGTTCTGCTACGCCTACGTATGGGGAGGCCAAGTATTTGGTAGGTGGACAGGAGATTGCGGTCGAGCGCAGTCGCAGATACATCTGGCTAAGAAGCTGGCCAAACAATAGCTGTGCGGCTTAACTAAGAGGCCGCTAAACAAGAAGCTCGGTAATGCGACATTGCTATTGCTACGGAGACTTGATCCTGCGGTACCATCCGAGGAAGGTGCTTTGCACCAAATCATACAGGGAGCACACATCTCAGCGATTTCGCACGTAATTCAACGCATGATGCTCTCAGAGCGCGGAATGCCTCGTTCTCTCGAACAACGACTTGTTGAAAAAACGTCGCGCCGGAAGGCTCGCTACTGGTCACTGACGATGGCGCCAAGTCCATTTGGCGCATCAGCTAGCCGGGACTTCTACTCCGCAACCCTCAACATCACCACTCCATGCGATGGCACCGTCACCGAATACTCCGCGCCGTTGAACGTCACATCGCGATGGGTCCACAAATCGCGCCCTTTCTTTGGTGACGCCTTCAGGCCGAGCTCCCCCGATTTCACGCTCACCGTCGCCGGAGCCGCACTCCGATTGAACATTCCAATCGCATGACCGCCGTCTGCCAGCGGCCGCGCCCAAACTTCCTGTTCGCCAGACTGCGCCACACGCCGGCCTTGTTTGCCCGCTTTATCCTGATTCACCGCAATTACTTCGCGATTTGTCAAAATCTCAAGAATCACCGGCGACATACCGCGCAAATCATTTCCCGCCAGCAGCGGCGCCGCCAGGATTGACCACAGGCTCATCTGCGTCCGGTATTCGTCGTCGTTCATTCCACCGTTGCCGATTTCCAGCATGTCGGGATCGTTCCAGTGCCCCGGCGCTGCATACGGCGCCAGCGCATCCTGTGCGAATCCGATTTTACTCATCGACTCCCAGGTGTCGCGAATATCTCCCGTCGTGCGCGAGGTGTTCCCGCCGACTTCCGGTCCCCACTTCCACACCTCCGCGCGCCCGTACTGGCACAGGCTGTACAAAATTGGCCTGCCGACTTTGAGCAGTGCCTCGCCCATAATCTGGTACACCGCCTGCATCTCCTCGTCCTTGTAAAGATTCCGCGCCCCGCACCAATCGTATTTCAGATAGTCGATTCCCCACTCCGCGTACGTCTTCGCGTCCTGTTCTTCGTGCCCGTAGCTTCCTTCGTATCCCGCGCAAGTATTCGGCCCCGGCGAAGAATAGATCCCGATCTTCAGCCCCTTGCTGTGCACGTAATCCGCCAGCGCCTTCATGTCCGGAAACTTCTTGTTCGTCGTGATGTTTCCGTTCTTCTCGCGCTCGCCTTGCCAGGTGTCGTCAATGTTGACGTACACGTAGCCCGCGTCCTTCATTCCGTTTGCGGCCATCGCGTCGGCCATGCCGCGCACCGCTGCGTCATCTACTCGGCCAGCAAACTTGTTCCAACTGTTCCAGCCCATTGGCGGCGTGCGCGCCAATGCGTTGTCCGCCACCTTGTGCAGCGCGGGAAGCGGCCGCCGTTCCGGATACGCGCCTTCTCCGGCCGGAACGCGGTGCGCCGTCATTTCAACTACCGGCGCGTCGGGTCGCCGTTGGCCTGCTAGATGCAACTCTTCTCCGACGAGCTTGCCTTCATACTTCACATGCCGCTCGCTGTTTCCGTCCATCATGCTGCCGGTCAGAGTGAAACCGTCTGGCCCGCCGGTGCTCTCGACGATCCTGTAGTAGAACTGCGTCGCGCGAATCGCTCCGGTGATGTGCGCGCCTTCCTGCTTCAGGTTCAGATATGTCGCGCGCACCGTCCCGTCTCCCAAGGCCTCCTTGACCGCCCAATTCCCTGTCAGGTCTGAGGCCAAGCTAGGGCTGCCAGATGCCGCCAAAAGCACCGCAAAAAATCCTGAGAGAGTCTTCATGGCGGCTGCAGCCTACAACAAATCAATTTCGTCGAACAGAATTTTTATCCATTTCATTTGGGTGTGGCTACTTTTTGGCAACGAGCTTCCGCCACTTCACAGACTGAAAGAGGCGCTTCTGGTCTTGATCAACATGGAAGGGCCAGTACTGCTCGAAATGCTCCGAGAGGTAAACTGCCCGCAGCCGTAACACTGCCTCGGCCATGGGTAGGGTCCAGCGCATTCCGGAACGTTCCATCCTGTCTTTGACTAGGTTTTTGCAGGCTCCTTCGACCGAGCCGCTGGCGATGGGGTAGCCTTCACGGAGATAAGAGTCGTAGCGCATTCGGGCGCGGTTTCGGTAGTAATAAGCTGCAACGGCCAGCACAGTGGCTCGTCTTTGTCCTTTTAGCTTACGTTTGGTCGCCATTTGGCGCAGGCCTTTGACTACTTGGCTCACCTCACCGCGGAGGATACGCAGGATCCGCTCCTTCACGAATTCACGAGCCTCCGGGCTGCCCTCCGGATGGAACACGTAACTGACGGCCCAGAGCTTCTCCAGAACATGCAACAGATCCAGAACCAGTTCGATTCTTTGGAAGGTGGCGGCCACTTTGCGCTGTAAGGCGCGCTCGCCGTCGGTTACCACGATCCAGGTTTTCTGGTGCTGCGGATCTCGCCGCCGCATCTCGGCTTGCACTTGGGCGATGAAGGCATCCTTGCTCAAAAGCAGGCTGGCCCACACCCGCTTCTGCTCCGGCCGGTGATAGCGTTTGGTTGGGTGAGGTTTAGAGGACTCGGCAAACAAACTCTCGACCACCGCCTCGGGTGTCCGGATATTCGGTTTTTGGGTAAACACCGCACCCACGGTGGACATGCGTTTCTTGTTTCGCTTTTCTCCCCGAGCGAGTCGGACTTTGCGTTCCCCACCGGCGGACTTGACCATCGGCACGCCCTTGCCATCGACCGAAGCGATCAAGAGCGGGCCGCTGTCCGGGGCGAGCCGAAGGCTACGCTCCCTGTAGAAGCTCTCAAAATCTACGCTGGCGTCGGCGACGATCTGCTCTGCCGTGCGTTTCGAAAGGTTTACGCCGAGGGCATCGGCAAGTTCTTCGATCGCTTCATCAAAGGGTCCCTTGACGGCGGCTTTGACCAGGCGCCGCTGGATCTCGTAGCTATAGGATCGAGCCGGCAAGCCCAGGACGGCGTCCAGTGGATAGAGGCTGTGCTGCCCCCGGGAACTATATTCCATGCGCCTGATGGAAACGGGTCCAAAGACGGTGATCAGACGACGAGAACGGAGCCGCTTGTGGCGGTAGACGATCTCCTCAGAAGAGCCTTGTGGGTTGCCGACCAGCCCATCGCCAACACAGCCGTCGCCCCGGCTATCGATATGGGCCTGAAGCATCAGACGTAAGACTTCGCGTCCCCGGCGCTCTTGTTCGACTTCAATGGTATGCAGCTTGTGGGTGGTCGAAGTATGGGAATAGAGCCAGTGCTCCAAGTCGGCGAAGGCGTTTCTGGCGGAGCCGATGTGTTCCAGGGCCGTCAGGTTGCTGGCCGTGCGCATCGCCAAGGTCCGGAGTTTTAGGAACCTGAGCTTGTCAGCATAGTTGTCTACACGTATAATACTGATAGAGAGGCGGTATGGCTAGGAAAAAAACAGGGGATCAACGACGACGAGAGCGGCTTCGTCACTACCGGCGCGAATATGTCCGGCTCAAAACCCGCCTGCGTGAAATCGGCTTTATCTGCGAAGGAACTTTGGTGGAGCGCTGGATGCAGTGCGGTAAGCCCAACTGCGCTTGCGCCACCGACCGTGCCAGCCAGCACGGCCCCTATTATCAACTCTCCTGGAAGGAAAAAGGCAAAACCGTGTCGCGGCGGCTACCGGCCGAGCACGCTACGCTCTACCGGCAATGGATCGCCAACCGTCAGCGCCTCCAGTCGATCATTCAGCAGATGCACGGAGTTTCACAAAAGGCCCACCGCCACCTGCTGCCGGCTGAAAAAACCAAAAAAGGCAGTGCTAAACCAGGGGATATTCCTCCCTCACCTCGATAACCCGGGAGTTTCCGGCCATCTCCGCGGCGGCAACGCCCAAAATCACCTGATTTTTCGCGGTTTTCTCGTTGCCAAAAAGTAGCCACACCCAAGTCTTTTGGACGGGCGTTCTTGCTTGGAAGAAGCAGTAATGCGGAAGGGCAGGGAATGTGTAAAGTGTTGGCAAGAAGCTCGTAGCAGTTCTGCAAATTTACTTGGCGGCCGATCCGATTCCCGGGAACTGTCGAGAGACGGGGCAACCGGGGCGGTTGCTATGCGAGGTTTTCGCGCGAGATGTGGCCACGGTGCCCCGGCGATCGGTGATGCAAACCATCCTTATTAGTTAAGAAGCCCCAGGACTTGCAGTGCAGCCAAAGCCCTATCGCGCTGTTTTTCCGTGTACCAAGTGGGGGCATATTCTTCCAGCAAAGCAACCAACTCCAACAAAGCTCCTGCTGGAAGTTGCCGTTCCGCCAAAGCCCTACCGCGTTGTTCATCCGTGTACCAAGCGGGGGCATACTCCTCTAACAGAAGGCGCAGCTCCGTCAAGGCCTCATGGGGATTAACTGATCGCTTCGGTAGAGAGGTGTCGGCGGTCTTTGACGACTTTTGGAGATTGACAGACGTTTGCCAATCCCGCGTCGGGCGGTACAGGTGCAGCCCAACCATGTAGGAATCATTTGTAACCGATCGATAATGAGCCACGCGAGCTCGCGAATAGAGACTGCCACGAATCGATCGCACCAAAAGCTGGTCGTTCGGTTGCCGGAAACGTTTACTCACGACCCGTGCGCCATGCCAACTGATGTCAATCGTAGGGGTTATTTCCAATCCGGCATTCTCAGGATTCCAGAGGCGCACAAGCATCCGCTTTGGAATGCGGGTTTCGGCTCGGCCCTCTGAAGGTGGATCTGCCAAGAATTTCCTTGATCGTTTCAAGATCTTTCGGAATGTCTGCGCGCCGCCCCTAGTAGGCTGTATCATTGTCCATCTCTGATAGTCAATAGCAACCTTCTCGGTGTTCTCGGTGGCCGAGTCGAAGTGTCTCCCACAATTTTGGGAGGCGGGTCAAAGAGCTGACCAGAATCATGAAAGACTATCAAAGCACAGATCGCAAGCCTCGATGAGGACCCGAGATAAGCGTCGGTGATTCACCGCGGAGCGCCCCGCGGCTCCTGTTGGTCACTTTCGGGAGTTCGAGGTTTGTCGGAATGGCCAGTAGCGAAGCCAAGCCGGAAGGCGCTAACGCCGTCGTGGAATTGCTGGAAGGGCCTGAGCTACAGCTGTCCTGAAGCTCGGGGCCGTATTTCGCGCATTTCTCTACACCCTCTAGCTAAGCCGGACTCGTCCAGCTTTCTAAAGGCCTTACAAGTTCCAACCCGACGGCAAACTTATCCGCCCCCATGTACTCGCAATAAACGACTCTTGCTTCGGTGCGCACACCAGCCGGTGAGCTAACCAGCGCTTGCTCACCCGGACGCCAGGCATGTTCGGTTGTCAGGCGCATCCCATGAGAACTGAGATTTTGCGATATGGCCTTCTCCGTTGGCTCCGGATGATCCGAGCGGCCAAGTGCTACCGATACTTTCTTGCCCACTCGCCCACTCGACCGGTCATCATGTACCACTCCATCGGGAAACACGCCGGCATTTCTCTCCATTGGCAAAATCGCCGTGAAGAACGTGCCCGAGTCTGACGGAGTGACATTTAGAAGGCCGCCGAATTGCTTCATTAGAGATGGAGATAACCCACGTCCATCATCGTTTACCTCAAGTGTCAGAAGTTCTTGATCGACGAAGAGCCGTATTTTGACACGGGAGCTCCCTGAGCGCCCAAAAATATCCGTAAGGCACTCCTGGATGACGCGATATAGCGCCCGCTCGGCAGGCTCCAGGAACCTCTTTAGTTCTTTGGGGAAATCAATGTCGACGGAGATTCCCGTCTGCTTGGCGAACCGCTCGAGATACCAACGCAAGCTCGCCAACAAACCTTCTTTATCAAGCAAAGGCGGGTTCAAAAATTGAGAAACGACAGTGATATCCGTGGACAAGGATTCGGCCAATGAAATACTGTCCCGGGCCAACTGTAACGTTTCGTCGCTCGATCCGTCAGCTCGCTTCTGTAATTGGTACAGCTTTGCGAGCAACGATGAAAACCTTGGACTGGTCTTGTCGTTCAACTCGACCGCGATCCTCGCTCGCTCCCGCTCATGTGCCTCGAGCAACCGCGACGCCAATTCCCCCAGAGCTTCTTCCGCTCGCTTACGCCTCGTCACATCACGCGTAACTTTGCCAAAGCCTTGGAGTACGCCTTTTTTGTCGCGCAATGCCGTGATGCTGATGTCTGCCCAGAAGATCGTGCCGTCCTTGCGCACACGCCAACCCTCGTCAGTCACCTGTCCCTGCGATTCCGCGATCTTCAATAACTTTGCGGGGTGGCCACGCTGGACATCCTCGGCGGTATAAAAGCACGACATATTCTGGCCGATGATCTCTTCCGCTTTATATCCTTTGATCTTTTCTGCGCCATCATTCCAACTGGCAACATGCCCCTCACGGTCAAGCGCAAAGATGGCGTACTCGCTTGTCCTTTCCACTATCCTGCGGAAGGACAGCCCCATCTCGAGCAACTTCTCATGCTGAACTTCCTCGAAATCGGTCGAACTTCCGCCCCTCCTCTCAGGGATCCTGGCCGTTTTTTGGACGGTTGGTCGCCAGAACTGTTGTCGGGAGAGAAGCGTTCCTTGGGGGCAGCCATAGCACACCTCGTCCCGCGTCATGGTTCATTCGACCCACTTTCAAGAAAAGACTCCGAAAAATAAGCGGTGACGAATGGTAGACGCGGGCATCTCCTCACCCCAGTGCTGGGCGCTCCAGGAGCAGTCGAACAAGGGAGCTCGCATTGCTCGAATACACTCCCACGTTATCATTCTTTGCTAGCTATACTCCCCCTGCAATCGGGGAAAGACCTGATTGCCGGGGCAGTAGACTCCTTAGCGGAGCAGAAGATCGAAAGAAACGTCTGCCGGCTGATGCTTGCTAGGCGGGCGACAAGCGTGGGGAACGATCGCCGCCGAAAACCGCCGCAAACCGTGATCGGGAATGCGCAAAAGCCACAGAAAAGACAACCGCTTAGCGTTCCGCCGCAGCAACCCCAGCATAGGAGCATGAGCTAGAGAGGTTAGCGTCTCATTCGCCGTAAGGAACCCAGATATTTTTAACCTGCACGGCGTGATCGAGGAACCACCGGCCTTCGCCCTGCTTTCGGTCGAACCAGTCGATAGCGCGGCCTTCGTTACTGAAGACCTGCTTCAAATTTCCAATGGAAAGGGTCTTGGCCGCGGCAACGCTCGCTTCATCGGTGAAACTCCAGATCGCGTCTACGTCGTCGTGCTCGGCGAGCGTTTTCAATAGTTCCGCAGGGCGGCCCGTGACCATGTTCACCACGCCGCCCGGTAAATCGCTCGTGTCAAAGACCTGATAGAGATCGCCCGTCATCAGGGGATATTTTTCCGAGGGAATCGCAATCACCGTGTTGCCCGCGCAAATCGCGGGCATCACCAGCGACAGAAACCCAAGCAGCGGCGCATCCGCAGGGCACAGGATGCCCACCGTGCCGACCGGCTCCTTCATCGCGAGCGCTACGTTGCGGAACGGCGGGTTGTGCACCGCGCCGTCAAATTTGTCGGCCCAGGCGGCGTAGGAAAAAATGCGCTCGATACCAAGGCAAACTTCCATTTCAGCTTGCTTTTTCCCCACTACGGCAGCCAGACGTGTCGCGATTTCTTCGCCGCGCCCGGAAAGGTTCTCCGCAATGTAATAGAGCACCTGCGCGCGATTGTGGGCGGTCGCTTTGCCCCAGGTTTCGGCCTTGCGCGCCGCTTCGACCGCGTTACGAATGTCTTTGCGATTGCCGAGCGGCGCCTCGCCGAGCACGCGGCCGTCGGCGGCGCGCACGGCCATGCTGTAGCCGGAGTCTGGCCGCGCCTGCTTGCCCCCAATGTAGAGCTTCACCGTGCGGTCCATCGGCGGGGAGGAAAAGTCTAGAGCCGCGTCCGGCGGCTGATCGATCGCCAGGGGCGTCGCGTGAGTCGGCGGCGCCTGCTTAAACCAGGCGGGTTCTAAATATTCGAGCAAGCCTTCGCGGCCGCCTTCGCGGCCGAATCCGCTCTCGCGGTAGCCGCCGAATCCGCAAGCCGCGTCAAAAAGATTCGTGCAGTTGACCCAAACCACGCCGGCTTTCAGTTGCGCTGCGACGTCGAGCGCCACGTTGATGCTCTCGCTCCACACGCAGGCGGCAAGACCGTACACCGTGTTGTTCGCCAGTTCGACCGCTTCGCGCGGCGTGCGAAAGGTCATTGCCGCAAGGACCGGGCCAAAAATCTCCTGCTGTACGACGATGGAGCTCGGATGCACGTTGCTCAATAGCGTCGGCGGGAAATACAAACCGCGCGAGGGAACAGGAATCGCGGGCTGCCAGCAGGTTGCGCCTTCGGCGACGCCCTGATCCACCAGGCGCCGGATACGTTCCAGCTGCACGCGCGCGACAATCGCCCCGATATCGATGGCTTTGTCAAGCGGCGGACCGATGCGCAGCGCGTTCATGCGGTCCTGAATTTTGCCGGTCAATTTCCGAGCGATGCTTTCCTGCATCAGAAGGCGCGATCCCGCGCAGCAAACCTGTCCCTGATTGAACCAGATGCCGTCGACCAGCCCTTCGACGGCGCTATCCAGGTCCGCATCTTCAAAGATAATGAACGGCGATTTGCCGCCGAGTTCGAGTGAGAGTTTCTTGTGGGTCTCGGCAGTGGCCTTGCGGATGGCCCGGCCCACTTCCGTCGAGCCGGTGAACGCGATCTTGTCCACTTCGGGATGCTTCACGAGTGCTTCGCCGGTCGAGCCGTCTCCCGTGACGATGTTCACAACGCCCGGAGGCAACGCCACTTCCTGGCAGATGTGCGCAAAAGCCAGCGCCGTCAAAGGAGTGAACTCGGCAGGCTTTAAGACCACGGTGTTTCCCGTGGCCAGCGCCGGTGCAATTTTCCACGCGAGCATCAGCAACGGAAAATTCCAGGGAATAATCTGGCCCACGACGCCACAGGCCGTGTACCCGGCAAATTCCTGTTCTAAGATCTGCGCCCAGCCCGCGTGATGATAGAAGTGCCTCGCGACGAGCGGTATGTCAATGTCACGGCTCTCGCGAATGGGCTTGCCGTTGTCCAGCGTTTCGAGCACTGCGAGCCAGCGCGAATGTTTCTGCACCTGTCGCGCTAGCGCGTAAAGGTAGCGTGCGCGGGCATGGGGAGACAGAGCTTGCCACGCGGGCAGCGCAGCGCGCGCTGCTTTGACGGCGCGGTCGATATCGCCGGGCGAGCCCTGTGCGACCGTCGCCAGTTTTTCGCCAGTCGAAGGGTCGGCGGTTTCAAAAGAGGTTCCCGCTGCGGGAGCGTGCCATTCGCCGTTGATGAAATGTCCGAAGCGGCGGTTGTGAACGTCGAGCCAGGCCAGCGCCTCACGCGGGTCTTCCGGCGCCGGACCATACTCCATGGTCATGAATTTTTCGACGATGCCCACCGGTTTCTTCGCGCTCCCTTCCTTATTCCGCCACGGTCATCCTGTTCAGGCAAGCGGATGGCGATAATCCGCCGAATAACGTCCCGTCGCGTGGTGTTCGAGCTGGCGTTCGATATCCGCAAGCATGCCGCTCGCGCCAAAGCGAAAAAGCTCCGCTTTCATCCACGAGGTGCCCAGCTCTTCTTTCACAAGCGTCAGCCATTCGAGTGCCTGCTTTGCCGTTCGAATCCCGCCCGCGGGTTTGAACCCCACGGCCATTCCGGTTTCCTCGGCGTACTCACGAATCGCGCGCACCATCACTAAACTTACCGGCAGCGTCGCATTTACCGCTTCCTTGCCCGTGGAAGTCTTGATGAAATCCGCTCCCGCCATCATGGCCACAAAGCTCGCCCGCGCCACGTTGCGCAGCGTCAGCAAATCGCCGGTGCCCAAAATCACTTTCAAGTGTGCCGGTCCGCAGGCGTCCTTAAACGTCGCGATTTCATCATAAAGCGCCTGCCATCTCGCGCTGAAAACGTGAGCGCGTGTGATGACCACGTCGATTTCATCCGCCCCGGCCTCCACCGAGCTGCGAATTTCATTGACGCGCTCCCGGAGCGGCGAAAGTCCGGCGGGAAAACCGGTCGAGACCGCAGCCACGTGGATCCCGCTGCCCTCGACCGCCCGGCGAGCCGTCTCCACAAACGTGTGATAGACGCACACCGCCGCAACCTTAATCCCGAGGCCCTCCACCCCAAGTTTTTGCGCGAGTTCCTGCTGAATCGGTTGCCGCGCCTTCGCGCACAGGCGCCGCACGCGCTCGTCGGTGTCATCGCCGGAAAGCGTGGTCAGGTCCATACAGGTGATGGCGCGAAGCAGCCAAGCGGCCTGCCATTCCTTCTTCACCGTTCGCCGCGTGACCAGCGTCTGCGCGCGGCGCTCGACCGCGCTGGTATTCACGCGCACCGCGTCAATCCGATCCAGATTGAGCGGGATGCCGCGGTTGGGCTGCAGGTCGCGCCCGGCGTACTGCGCAATGGCGGTGTCGGAAGGCGAGACCGCACCCGGCATTCGAACGGAAAGCCGGTCGGGATCTGACATCGCCGGAGTTTTGTCGCGAGGCGTCATGGGATTTCCGCACAGGATCAGAAAAACTGCATGGACACTTCATCTTATCACCACGCTAAGGCGGGTTTACACTCGCGCGCAGCGTTTTTGCCACTCTTTCTCGAATTCCGCCCGGTTCCAGAACGATTTCTGCGTGCCCACCTTTGTGGTGGAAAGGGCCGCGTAGAGGCTCGCCCGACGAAGCGCTTCCTTCTCCGGATGACCCTCTCCCAGAAACACGGCAAAGCTGCCAATGAAAGCATCGCCCGCCCCGGTCGTATCCACGGACGCGACCTCGAAGGGTGGCACGAGTTCCGTTCCCTCCTCGCTCGCCAAAAGACACCCGCGCTCGCCCCTGGTGATGACCACGCGCTTGACGCCTTGCGCCATTAGGAACTGTGCGCATTCCTTCGCGTCGCCAGCGGTATCGACGGGCATCCCGGTGATGGTTCCCGCCTCACTCTCGTTGGGGATGAAATAGTCCACGCCCCGGAGCTCGGCGAAGTCGACGGGGAGCGCGGGCGCGGGATTCACGATGCAGGGGATCCCGGTGCGTTTCGCAAATTCGACCGCGTGATACACGGTGCGGAGCGGGATTTCGAATTGCAGGACGATGGCGTTTGCCTTCCGCAAAAGCGCCTCAGCCCTGTCCACGTCCTCGGGCGCGAGCAAATCGTTCGCGCCTTTGACGACGATGATGCGGTTCTGCCCTTCGCTGTCCACGAAAATGGGAGCGACGCCGCTCGAGACGCCTTCGGCAATCCCTACGCAGCTGGCGTCAATCCCCTGCGCCTCAAAGTTTTTGATGGTTGCCGGGCCGAATAGATCATTCCCTACTTTTGCCACCATGGCGACGTTGGCTCCGCACAAGCGTGCGGCCACCGCCTGGTTCGCGCCTTTCCCCCCAAACCCCAGGTCGAAGCTCTTTCCAAAGATGGTCTCTCCCGGCTTCGGAAACGCGTCATGAAACGTGGTCAGGTCCACGTTCGCGCTACCCACAACGGCGATGAAGGGTCGGCTGGCCATCGTTTCACCCCTGGCTGTCCGCGGATTATATAAGAATTCGCGCCGGGAGCCTCCACGGCCACTCCCTCCAGCGTTTCGCTGTTTCCCGGGCTGGCGCTAGGAGGGCGCCGGCTTTCTTTCTTCGTATCTGCTTGACACCGTTCTTTGTCCCCATTATAAGCACGGGCAGCAATGGCGCGGGACGGCTTCGCGTCCCGCGATTCTTGTCGCAAGCCATGCGTTCGAATGGGTTGAGGGTTAAAGGAGCGGCGGATTTATGTTTGCACCCCACTCGGTCGGCTCCGCGCTTCTCATGATGATCGCGAGCGCCATCTGTTGGGGCTCCTGGGCGAACACTTACAAAGGCGTGAAGAACTACCGATTCGAGCTGTTCTATTGGGACTATGCCATCGGTATTTTTCTGATCTCGCTCGTGCTCGCCTTCACCATGGGAAGCAGCACGCAGGACGCTTCGAGCTTCCCCAACAATGTCCATGCTGCGGACACCGCGAATTTCTACTACACGCTTGTCGGCGGTGCCATCTTCAATCTGGCGAACCTTCTGCTGGTTGCCGCCATCGACATGGCGGGCTTGGCCACCGCGTTCCCCGTTTCGATCGGCATCGCTCTGGTCGTCGGCGTGGTCTCGAGCTACATCATCGAGCCAAAAGGGAATCCCCTGTTACTCGCCGCCGGAGTCGCTTCGGCCATCCTTGCCGTGATCCTCGATGGCAAGGCCTACGCAGGTTTACAAAAGGCGGCAAGCCCTCTGTCCCGCAAAAGCCTTCTCGTCTCCGTGGTCTCCGGAATCCTGATGGGCCTCTGGGCGCCGTTCGTCACGCACGCGATGACCCAGGGCCACACACTCGGGCCGTATAGCGTAGCCGTGTTCTTCACCCTCGGGGCGCTTCTTTCCTGCTTCTTGTGGAACGTCTATTTCATGAAAAAGCCGCTGGTGGGCACTCCGGTCAATTTCAGCGACTTTTTCCGCGGGCCGGCTTCGGGCCACCTGCTTGGCCTGTTTGGAGGAATCATCTGGGGCACCGGAACAGTCTTTAATCTGGTCGCGGCAAACTTCACCGGCGTGGCGATTTCCTACGCCATCGGCCAGTCTGCTCCGATGGTTGCTGCGCTCTGGGGTGTTCTTGCCTGGAAGGAATTCGAGGGAGCCACTCGCCGCGCGAAAACATTTCTCGCCCTGATGTTTGTCTTCTACATTCTCGCGATTTTTCTGGTCGCCAGGGCCAATACCGCGAGTTGACACAGAATCTCTAGTTGCAGACTATCCTGCAAACACATTGCGCGCAATGAACCACAGGTTCGCCGGACGCTCCGCCAGCCGCCGCACGAACCACGGATACCAGAACGTCCCATAGGCTACCAGAACGATGGAAGTGCATCCCTCGGCAGCCAGCCGCTCCTGCTCGCCGCGCTGGATGCCGTACAGCATTTGCACCTCGAAATCGGCCTTCGAAAAGCCTTCCTCGATAGCCTGTTCCGAAAGTCCGCGGATCATCGCCACGTCGTGCGTCGCAAACGCCACTCGCAGGCAAGCGTTTTCCTTCTTGGCCTTAAGCAGCTCTTTGCCGAGCGCGAAGTAATTCGCATCCACGTCCGTCTTGCGCGGAAACGCAATTTCCGGCGGCTCCATGTAGGCGCCTTTGACCAGCCGGATCGACGGCCGCAGCGGCAGCAGCTTTCGAAGATCATCCTTGGTCCGGTGAAGATACGCCTGCAGGCATACGCCCACGTTGGGAAACTCGCCGAGCGCGCGGCGGTACAAGTCGAGCGTCACGTCCACGTAGTTGCTCGCTTCCATATCGATCCAGACGATGGATTCCTTGGGCGCGTGCGCGATGATCGCTTGCAAATGACCAAAACACAGTTCGGAGGAAAGGTCCAGCCCCAGTTGCGTCAGCTTGACGGAGATCTCCGTTTTGAGCCCCTTTTGCCGGACGCGCTCGAGAACCTCCAGATAGTGATCCGCCACCTCCTGTGCTTCCGCCCGGTCACTGATGTTTTCTCCAAGGCGTGTAAAAACCGTTCCAATTTTCTTTCTGCGAAGCGTCTGCGCGGCGATGAGCGCATCATCGAGCGTCTCGCCGGGCATGAACCGCGCTACGCTTCTCCGTACGAACTTGTAGTGCGAAGCGTGATCGCGCAGCCAACGGTTTTGTGAAGCGGCCAGCAGGAACGAGCGCATCAGGCTCATAGGCTGTTGTTGATCTCCGTAGGTCGCATGCAAGCGTTCGCCGCGACGCCGCCTGTATTCCAGGGCAACCTAAATTCTAAACCACAGGCTTCTTAAACGCCGAGCGCCCGCAGCAGCACACCTGCCAGCGCTCCTCCCACGAGCGGGCCCACCACCGGAACCGCCGCGTAGCCCCAGTCCGAGCCTGCTTTGCCGGCCACGGGGAAAATCGCGTGCACAATGCGCGGCCCCAGGTCCCGCGCGGGGTTGATCGCATAGCCGGTCGTGCCGCCGAGCGAAAGTCCGATGCCCCAAACCAGACTGCCCACGAGATAAGGCGCCAAGCCGGCCGCCGGTCCCGATGCGGCCACGCTCTTCGAGAAAATCGCGCCCACAACAAAGACGAGCACGAACGTCCCGATTAATTCGCTCACCAAATTTGCCAGCATCTTGCGAATCGCCGGCGCCGTCGAGAAGCACAGGAGTTTCATCGCCGCGTCCTGCGTTTCTTTCCAATGCGGAAGGTAATGGAGCCATACCAGCGCCGCGCCGGCCATTGCTCCCAGCATCTGGGCGGCGAAATACGGCGCGAGTTTTGCAAAATTTCCGTCGCGCACGGCGAAGCCCAGTGTCACCGCGGGATTCAAATGCGCGTCGCTGCTTCCGCAAGCGATCGCCGTGAATACCCCGGCCATCACCGCGAACGCCCATCCTGCCGTAATCACCATCCAGCCGCCGCTCTCTGCTTTCGACCGTTTGAGCAGCACCGCCGCGACGACTCCGTCACCCAGCAAAATCAGAATCATGGTGCCAAGAAATTCACCGAGCCACGGTGAAGTCATAGATCGAGGCCTCCTACGAGAAGTTGGTTCAAAAAAAGCCTTTGATCGGAATCCCTCTAGCTTAAAACAGGCAAGCTGAAGCGACCGCCTCGGTCACGCTCATCGCTAGCGGGCCGGTTTTTTTCGACAAGCCGCTCAAGATTCCACCCAATCGAAAGAGAGCGTCACGGCCTTCTTCCATCGCTCATAGAGCCGCTCGCGCTCCGCTTCCGCCAGGCACGGCTTCCACCTCCGGTCCACCGCCCACTTCGCGCGCAATTCTTCCAACCCGGAAAAGAATTCGACCGCCAGGCCCGCTGCATAGGCCGCCCCGAGCGCTGTCGTTTCCTGAATCACCGGGCGCACCACCTCGCGGTTCAAAATGTCCGCCTGAAACTGCATCAGAAGTTCGTTAACCACCATTCCGCCGTCCACGCGCAAACTTTCGAGCGAAATCTGCGAATCCTTTTCCATCGCCTCAATCACCTCGCGCGTCTGAAAGGCGCTGGCCTCCAGCACCGCGCGCGCCAGGTGTCCCTTATTGGCAAATCCCGTCAGGCCCGCAATCACACCGCGCGCCGTCTCCTTCCAGTACGGCGCAAACAATCCCGAAAACGCCGGCACAAAGTACACTCCGCCATTGTCGTTGACTGTTCGCGCCAGCACTTCCACGTCCGGACTCTTCGCGATGATCCCCAGATTGTCGCGCAGCCATTGCACCAGCGCTCCCGCAATCGCTACGCTCCCTTCCAGCGCGTAGTGTGCCGGCGCGTTGCCGAACTTGTACGCCAGCGTGGTGAGCAATCCAAAGCTCGATGGCACCATCCGCTCGCCCGTGTTCATCAGCAAAAAACATCCCGTGCCGTAGGTGTTCTTCACCTCGCCCGCTCGAAAACAAGCTTGCCCGACCAGCGCTGCCTGCTGATCTCCCAGTATTCCCGCTACCGGCACTCCCGCGATCGCCGCCAGCGACGCTTCTCCATAGATTTCGCTGCTCGAGCGCACTTCGGGCAGCATGCCGCGCGGCACCTCGAAGGCCGCCAGCAACTTTTCGTCCCAATCCAGTGTTTTTATATTGAGGAGTTGCGTGCGGCTCGCATTGGTCACGTCTGTGGCATGCACGCCGCCCCGCGCTCCGCCGGTGAGGTTCCAGAGGAGAAACGTATCGACATTTCCGAAAAGCAGTTCGCCCGCTGCGGCTTTTGCTCGCCCTCCGGGAACGTTTTCGAGCAGCCAGCGCAGCTTCAGCCCACTGAAGTAGGTGCTGAGCGGGAGGCCGGTTTCCGGGCGGAAGCGGTCTTGCCCGCCCGTCGCGGAAAATCGCTTCACGTCATCGGCCACGCGCGTGTCTTGCCAAACGATGGCATGGGCAACCGGCTTTCCGGTTTTACGATCCCAAACCACGGTGGTTTCGCGCTGATTGGTAATTCCAATCGCCGCGAGGTCCGAAGCGTGCAAACCCCGTTGGCCGAGAGCATCGGCAATGACGTCTTCGGTGCGCCGCAGGATCTCCTGCGGATCGTGCTCCACCCATCCCGGTTTCGGGTAGATCTGTTCGTGTTCCTTCTGGGCCACCGCTACCGCGCGCCCGGCTTGGTCGAACACCATGAAGCGCGTGCTGGTGGTTCCCTGATCGATTGCTCCGACGTAGTCTTTCACCCTGGGCCGCCTCTTTTTGCCGCGTCGCAGCATACTACGCATCGCTAATTTTGGGAGCAGGGAAATCCCCGACCAAGCGGCCCGCGAGGTCCGTTTTGGTGCTTTCGAGGAAGCGAGTAGAGCGCCGCCGGAGTGGCAAACAGAACCGATAAGGCCCGACTCGGGCGCATGTTTCTTTGCAGTCCCGCGCCGCATCTAACTAATTAGGGAAAAAGGGAGAATGAACATGTTGAGACGCAGCTCTTTTCTGCTTTTTGTCGGACTGTCCGCTTTCTTGCTCCTATCCGCGGCGCCCGACGCGGTTGCCGCGGAGCCGGGCACCGTCACCATGACGTTAACCGCGGTCAAGAAAGATGCCGAGCCACCCGCGGTCAAGAGGGAAGACGTGCAGCTTTACGTCAACAAAGACCGCACGCAGATCGCAGACTGGCAGCGCGGCGAGAAACTCTATCTGGCTGTCTTGATCGACGATTCTCTGGATAGCGACGTGGCCTCCCAGTGGAGCGTTTTGAAGGAGTTTTTCAAACAGCAGCCTTCCACCACTTACATTTCCGTGTCTTATGCTCGCAACGGTACGGCCATGGTAGCCCAGGATTTCACCAACGACCATGAACTGGCCGCCAACGCCTTGCGCTTGCCCATCGGTCCTGGCGCGTTCTCGAGTCCGTATTTCACGCTTCTCGATCTGATGAAGCGCTTGCCATCCGGGCCCACGGAGCGCCGCTCCATTCTGCTGATTTCTTCGGGCATCGATTATTTCCACGGCAATTTCCCGGAGAGTCCGGACCTGCAGTCCACCTACGAGCGCGCCCAGAAAGAAAACATCAATATTTGGTCCATCTACTACCCCGATGCCGGGCACTTGGGCAGCCGCGGGTTTCGCGCTTTCCGCGGACAGAATGATTTGAGCCGGCTCGGCGAGTCTAGCGGAGCCGAATCCTATTATCTGGGCGTTAATGAAGCGGTGACTTTCAAACCTTACCTGGACGAACTGGCCATGCACCTCCGCAACCAGTATCTGTTGACCTTCAAGGGCAGTGGCGGAGGAAAAGGCCGCTTTGAACGCGTGAAGTTGGCCACCGAGCTTCCCAACGTGCAGTTTCTCCAGGCTCCCGAGGCCTTCCTGCCGCCGGAGAAATAATCCGGTGGGGCTCGAGAAGCTACGCGAAGGCCTTTTCTCCCCGGTAGGGGCGCGGCCCGACGCCCGATCCCAGCCAAAAGCCCGTCTCCGCATTTTGAGAGGCGGGCCTTTTTTCTGCGGGGGTTATCCTTCCGCCGCCTTCTGTCGCCGGTCCTCAGCCCATCGTCGCAGCTGCCGGCACCGCCTTCGTGGAGTCACGAATCACCAGCTCGGGGGGCATCTTATGCCGCGAGATGCTCCAATCGCGCTTCTCCAGCCCCGCCTTGATGCCCTCGACCACGGTACTCGCGGCCAGGTTTCCCATGGCCTCCAGAGGCTGACGCACGGTCGTCAAGGAAGGAGCCGCCAAAGCGGAAAGCGGCACGTCGTCGAAGCCGACCACCGAGCATTGTTCTGGCACTTTGATCCCGGCCTTGGTCAGCGCGCGGATCGCTCCGAGCGCCGTCAAGTCGTCAAAGGCCAGCACCGCCGTGAACTTCTTTTTGCGTTCCAGCAATTCTTCCGTGAATCGGTAGCCGCCCTCGAATCCTGAGTTGGCTTCCAATTCATCCGGCAACTGCGCCACCAGCGAGGGATCGAGTTCCAAGCTCACCGAGTGCGCGAATTTCTGGACGCCTTTCCATCGCGGCCCGCTGTCAATCAGCATTTTTGGTCCACGGATGACCGCGATCTTGCGGTGACCCAGGTGATAGAGATGCTCGAGGGCCAGCCGGCCTCCCGCTTCGTTGTCCACCATCACCGAGCTGACCGAGTCCCCGGGCACCTCCCAGCCGATGGTGGCCGCGGTGATGTTTCGCTTGCTCAGATCCGCCAGGAGCTGAATGTCGACGAAGAGCCAGTTGGCCACCACGATCAACGCTTCCACGTGATGCTCCAGGAGCATTTCGAGATAGCGCTCGAATCGGCTTCTCTGGTTGTGCGCATCGGCAAAAATCGGGACGTAGGAAGACTGGTACAGCGCGTTCTCGATGCCGCGCAGAACCGGCGTGCAGAAAGGATCGGTGATGTCGAAGATCATCACGCCCACGGTCTGGCTTCGTCGGCTGCGCAGGAAGCGCGCCATCGCGTTCGGCCGGTAGCCCAGCTTCCTCGCCGCGTCTTCAATCCGCTTCTTCGTGGCCGGGGCGATGTACCGCGCGAGCGGCGCGTTGTTCAATACGATGGAAACCGTGGCCGGCGAGAAGCCGCTGGCCTGCGCTACGTCTCGCATGGTGACCATTTCGACTTTTCCGCTCATTCCGACGGCACCTCAAACGAAAGCTGTTCCCGGAATCCGCGCGTCTTCCACACGCCGAAGGCTATCCCCGCAAGCATCCAGATCGAGCCCACAATTTTGGCCGGCTGGCTCAGATTCCACCACAATCCCAGGCAGATGAAAAAGCCTGCAGACGGCGAAACAAAGTTCATAACCTTCTTTTGCTCCGCCCTGACAAAATAGCGCACGAATGCGGAGGCGTTCACGCCCATAAACGCGATGAGCGCCCCAAAATTCAGCAGCTCGATTCCCCGCCCGTAGGTCAGGAAGAAAGAGCCAACCAGGACAATCGCGCCGATTAAGATTACATTATTTCGCGGGATATGGTGTTTCGGGTCCACTTGGCCAAAGAACGAGCTCGGCAGTGCGTTGCTCCTTCCCATGCCATACAGCAGCCGCGCCGCGCCGATCTGGGCGCCCATGCCCGACCCAAAGTTGGCCACCAGCAAAGTAAATCCGACGATGCTGAAAAGCGGCGCCCACGTTCGCGCCGCCGCGTAAACGTACGCGGTATCCTCGTTTGGAAACGGCTGCGAGGCCGGCCAGACCAGTTGCGCGACGTAGACCTCCGCCGCCGACAGAAATCCGATGACCACGCAGGTCATCACCGTGGCCACCAGAATGTTCCGTTTGGGATTCTCCGCCTCTTCGGAAAGCGTGGAGATGGCGTCAAACCCAATGTAGGTCAGCACCGCCAGCGACGTGCAACCGAACAAATTGTCAAACGTGAAGGTCGTCGGGTCGTAAAACGGCCGCGTAAAGAAGCCCGGCTCGGCGTGAGGGTGGCCAAGGATATAGCGAATCGCCGTCACAAAGACGACCACCACCACCGCGCTCATCGCCGCGGCCAGCCCGGCATTCACGCGCGCCGAAGTTTTGATTCCCTGAAGATTCAGCAGCGTGAACACGACGGCAAAAAATACCTTCCAGCCCCAAACAGGGATGCCCGGCGCAAATTCGTGCGCCTGCCCAGCACACCAGATGGTGCAGATCAAGGGATTCACGATGTAATCCATGACCATGCTCCAACCGGTGATGTATCCGGCCGAAGAATGAATCTCCTGCGCCACATAGGTGAAAGCCGAACCGGCGCTCGGGTAAACGCTGGCCATCTTGCCGTAACTGAACGCGGTGCACAGCATCGCCACCATGGCGATCAGCACGGCGGTCACCACGTGCCCGCGGCCGCGGTTGCTCAGGGCTCCAAAAGCCGACATCGGCGCGACTGGCTGCAGCACAATCGCCCCATAGAGGATCAAATCCCACAGTGTCAGCGACCGTCTCAGTCGCGGTCCTGCGCTTAGGCCGCTTTCTCTTTCCAAGCTGTTCTCCTTTTGCCAAAGGGGTTTTGGATGAAACGGGGTTCCGTTGTTTGAATCGTTTCAAGGCAGATCATTCTGCGCAGTCTGGCCTTTCGCCGCAACAACTAAAATTTCCGTCCGCCTCACCTGGCGTCGCCTGCGTCTTGCTAGCGAATGTTTTACCTGTCCATTCGGACAGGTACCAAGATTCAGGGGCACGTATCGTTTGTCTCACTCCCTCCTTGATTTACCCGCAACATTCACCGGCGCTTTGTAGTCTAATTTAGTAGAGCATGGCAGCCCGGACAACCGGGTTCGAGCATCGCAAAAAGCTGAGACCGAAAGAGGCTATGGGCCAAACTTCGCTTTCGCACGCACGCACACGCACGACAATCTTCTTGTCGCACGTCGCGGCTTTTCTGCTTGTGATTCTTGGTGCGTATTGGCTGCGCACCTTGCCCGGGGCCACCGACAGCCTGCTTCAGGGCTATCTCCAAGTGATCAGCAGTTTGCTGGCCTTTGTTTTCGCCGCCGTGACTCTGGTTCGTTTCCAGGGCACCCAGGACCGCATTTCCCTGATTTTGGGTGCCGGTTTCTTTCTTTGCGGCGCGGTGCTGCTCGCCACCAGCGTGCTCTTCTTTCAGTTCCTGCCGGAAACGTCTCTGCGTCTGCCCTCGGCGCCCATCGCGTGGTGGATTGGCCGCCTCATTCTGGCGGTCCTGGTGGTCGGCGCGCTCCTGGTCGAACACTTCATTCCCCGTTCGCGTCATCCGAAGCGGGAAATTGCCGGCGCGCTGGTGGCTGCCGTGGCCGTCACCTATAGCTTGGCCGCTGCGCTTCGCCACTTGCCGGCCCAAGTCTCGCCCCATCCGAGCGCGTTCTTTCCCAGTCCGCAACAGTTGCTGCCCGGCGCGATCTTCGTGGTGAGCTTGTTCTGGTACCGCCGCCGCTTAGTCGTGGAAGACTCCTCGTTTGACCGCACCATGTATGCGGCGGTCTGGTTGAACGTTGCCGCCCAGTTGGCCGCGGCGCAGTCCGCGCGCCTTATGGATGCTCCCTTCGTGTTTGCTCAGGGCCTCATGGTGTTGGGCTACACCGTCGCGCTTGGCGGCGCGCTTCTCGACAATGCCCGTCTCTTTGAGCGCGTCCGCCACATGGCGGTCAGCGATCCCCTCACGGGCCTTGCCAACTATCGCCGTTTGCTCGACGTTCTGGAAAACGAAACCGAGCGCACCGACCGTTCCGGCCGTCCTTTTGCCGTGCTGCTTCTGGACCTCGATGGTCTGAAGGCCATTAACGACAGTTACGGCCATCTTGTAGGCAGCCGCGCCATCTGCCGTGTCGCCGATATTCTGCGCATTCACTGCCGCGCCATTGACACCGCGGCGCGCTACGGCGGAGACGAGTTTGCACTGGTCCTTCCAGAATCGCAGGAAGACGAAGCCCATCGTGTCGTCAACCGTGTTCGCCAGGTGATGGCCAACGATGATGAGCCGCCGCGGCTTTCAGCGAGCATCGGCATGGCGGTGTACCGGGGGGACGGCGAGCGCATCGAAAAGCTGCTGGCCGAGGCCGATCAACAGCTCTATGCCGAAAAAGCCAAGCGAGCCCAGCACACTCCCGCCATGCTGAATCTTCGCGGCCGCACCCCCAGAGCCTAACGTTGCCGCCAACCTGACTTGTCGTGCTCGGCGGGCCTGCAGAAGACAGGCGCGAGCGAAGCATCCCGGCATAAGCGTTGGTCTCAAGCCGGTTTGGTTTGAAACCAGCGGCGTTAGTACACCGCGCGTTTTTCCGTGGTTTCCTTGGTTTTCAGCGAGAATCGCGGCTCCGGTTTTGCTCCGTCCAGAAGTTGCCCGGCGAGATAGTTGCCCACGGCCGGGCCATGCTTGAATCCGTGGCCCGAGCCGCCGCCCGCAAACCACACGTTCTCCATTTCCGGGTGCCGATCAATCAGGAAATCGCCGCTCGAGGTGTTTTCGTACTGGCAGACACGCGTTTCTACAATGGGCGCGTCGCCGAGCGAGGGAAACCGCCGCGCCACGTACGCCCGCACTGCTTTGGTCATTTCCGGCGAAACGATTCGGGATTGCGTGTCCGGATCCACACGTTCGCCGTGCTCGTCGAAGGCAATTTTCAGCCCGCGGCCCTCGATGTCCGGCATGCCGTACACCAGATCCTCCTGAAACAGCCACGTTGGCAACGCCGGCGGAGCAAACCGCGTTTCTCCCGCAGGTATCCCGAAAAAGAAAACTTCCTGCCGCGATGGAAAAATGCGCGCGCCCAGCACATCCGGGAAGACCTTGCCGAGCCAAGCGCCGCATGCAAAAACAAATTGCCCGGCCGCAATCCGTTCGCCCTGGTTCGTGGTGACATGCTCGATGCGCCCGGCTTCTCTCGGATTCGTCGCTTGCGCGGAGCGATAGGCAACGCCCCGCCGCAGGGCGTCCTCAACCACGGCGGCCACGGCCCGCCGCGCCAGGAGCACCCCGCTCTCGGGTTCGAAGATCCCCTTGTGAATCTCTTCGAACGCGATTTGCGGATACCTTTTCTCCAGGGACGCGCGGTCGTATTCCACAAAGTGTACCCCGCATCGCTTTAGCGTCGCAGACGTGTCACCTAAACGCGCGTCGCCTTTTCCGGCCATCCACAGCACGCCCGTTTCTAGAAACAGCGGCTGCCTCACCGCCCGAAAGAAATCTCTCCACTCGATGAGCGATCGCTGCGACGAGCGCGTGTACAGCTCGTCCGCGCCGTATCCCATGCGAAGGATGCGCGTCTCGCCCCCCGAGCTGGCTCGCGAGTGCCCCGGGCCGTACGCTTCGAGAAGCGCCACGCGCTGCCCGCGTTTCGCGAGGTGCCACGCTGTCCACGCGCCAAAGACTCCGGCACCAATCACTGCCACGTCGTATGTTTTCTGCATCTTGGTGCAAACCCATCCCGCCCGAATCCTATCGCAACCTGTCGTTTCGCGCTGCACTTGAAGTTCGCCAGACGGCTTTATACCGTGTGCGGAAAAAGACGAAAAACACACAATTATCCTCTGGGGGCAGTTTGCATCTGCTTGCGCCGGACAGTTATCTTGATGAATCTTGATGCCCTGGCGCGGTGATGAAAATGCAAGTTTGGCATGGTCTTGGATTTCGCTGGCATTCCGAGGTTACCTGCCGCAAGCACCGGAAAAAAGCATTAAGGTGCAATGGCCCCCACGCATTGCCAGTGATAGTATCGAACGTTTCGATTGTGGATGGTTCGGAGGTGTGTGTGAATCGTGATCGTGTCCTAGCCCGCTTGCTGGCCTCTCTCGGGATGTTGCTGCTGACCGCTCTCGTTTCGAATGCGCAGCAGATTGATCCGAAAACCTATGGCGGGATGAAGTGGCGTCTTATTGGGCCGTTCCGTGGCGGCCGCGTGCTGGCGGTGACCGGGGTGCCGAGCCAGCCGAACACCTACTACTTTGGCGCGACCGGCGGAGGCGTCTGGAAAACCACCGATGGCGGCATCAGCTGGGATCCGCTCTTCGATAAGCAACCCGTCTCTTCCATCGGCGCCGTCGCCGTGGCGGATTCTGATCCCAACGTCATCTATGTCGGCACCGGCGAAGCCTGCATCCGCGGCAACATCTCTTTCGGAGACGGTGTCTACAAATCCACCGACGCCGGGAAGACCTGGACTAACGTCGGCTTGAAAGACACCCGGCACATCGGTGCGATCATTGTTCATCCGGCGAATCCCGATATTGTATTTGTCGCCGCGCTCGGCCACGCCTACGGCCCCAACACGGATCGCGGGGTTTTTCGCACGCGCGACGGCGGCAAGACCTGGGAGAAGGTTCTCTATCTTGACGATCGCACCGGCGCCATCGACGTGGTCTTCGATCCGCAGAATCCGCACATTCTTTTTGCCGCGATGTGGGAAGGCTGGCGCACGCCCTGGACGCTCAACAGCGGCGGCGCGAAAGACGGCCTCTACCGTTCGAATGACGAGGGCACGACGTGGAAGCGCCTGGAAGGCGAAGGGCTCCCTGAAGGCCCGCTCGGCCGCATCGGGGTGTCGGTTTCCGGGTCCGATGACAATGTCGTGTACGCGCTGATCGAAGCCCGGAAGGGCGGTTTGTATCGCAGCGATGACGGCGGTGCGAAGTGGTCGCTTGTCAATGACGACCACCGCTTCCGCCAGCGGGCGTGGTATTTCACCCACGTTTGGGCGGACCCGAAGGATTCGAACAAGGTGTACATCGCCAACACCGGGCTTTATCGGTCCATCGACGCTGGCAAAACTTTCGAGCGCCTCAACGCGCCGCACGGCGATCATCACGCTTTGTGGGTCGATCCTGAGAATCCCAATCGCCTGATCAACGGCAACGACGGCGGTGCCACCATCTCGGTTGACGGCGGCAGAAATTGGTCCACGCAAAACAACCAGCCGACCGCGCAGTTCTATCACGTCGCTGCGGACAACGATTTTCTCTATCGTGTTTACGGCTCGCAGCAGGACAACTCTTCGGTGGGCATCCAGACGCGCAGTGATCGCGGCTTTATTGACCGCGGCGACTGGGACGCCGTCGGCGGCGGGGAGAGCGGCTATATCGTTCCCGATCCGCGCGATTCGAATATCGTTTACGCCGACGACGAAGGCCCTATCTTCTCGCGCTTCGATCGCCGCACGAATCAGGCGCAAAGCATTCAAGAATGGCCGGAGGATCCCAACGGCTACCCGGCGGCCACGCAAAAATACCGCTACACGTGGACCATGCCGATTGTCATTTCCTCGCACAATCCGGACGTGATCTATCACTCTTCGCAATATGTTTTTCGTTCGAGCGATGGCGGGCGCACCTGGAGCACCATCAGCCCGGACCTCACGCGCAACGACAAATCCAAGCAGCAGGATTCCGGCGGGCCGCTCACCAAAGACCAGTACACCGTCGAGTACTACGACACGGTTTTCACGCTCGCGGAGTCGCCCCAACAGGAAGGCCTGCTCTGGGCGGGCACCGACGACGGCGTGATTCAATTGACGCGCGACGGCGGCAAAAACTGGGCCAACGTCACGCCCAAGGAAGTTCCCGAATGGGCGATGATCAGCCTCATCGAGGCTTCACCGTTCGACGCGGGAACCGCTTACGCCGCCGTGGACGCGCACAAGCTCGACAATTTCAAGCCGTATATTTTCAAGACCGCGGACTTCGGCAAAACGTGGGCAAAAATCATTGGCGGTCTGCCCGACAATTCTTACGTTCACGCGGTGCGCGAGGATCCCCAGCGCAAGGGCCTGCTTTACGCCGGTACGGAAACAGGCGTCTGGGTTTCCTTCAACGATGGCGCGAATTGGCAGCCGCTCGAGCTCCATCTGCCGAGCACGCCGATTCACGACATGATTGTTCATGACGACGATCTCGTGGTGGCCACGCATGGCCGTTCGTTCTGGGTGCTCGACGATATCAGCCCGCTTCGGCAAGCCGCTGCCCCGATAGTCGCCGAAGAAGCGCATCTGTTCACGCCGCGCACGGCGTGGCGCACGAGAACCGGCCACTTCAATCCGCGCCGCAATCCGGTCGGTGAAAATCCGCCGAATGGCGCGATCTTGTACTACTACCTGAAAGAAGAGCAGAAGCAGCCAGCCAAGCTCGAGATTCTTGACGTGCAGGGCAAAGTGATTCGCACGTTCACCAGCGAAGAAAAGAAAACGGAAGAAGCGCCCCAAGAATGGGAGCGGGATAATCCGGAAGAACACATTCCCGTAAAGGCGGGCCTGAATCTGTTCGCCTGGGATCTGCGCTACGAAGTTCCGACGAAAATCACGCGGGTCGTTTACGATGCGGGGGAACCGATTGCCCCGCTCGTTCTACCGGGAACGTACCAGGTGCGGCTGACCGTGGGCGGCAAAGCGCAAACCCGGTCGTTCGAAGTCAAGATGGATCCACGCGTGAAGACTTCCGCCGAGGACTTGCGCAAGCAGTTTGACCTGCTGCTCAAGATGCGCGACCGCCAGGATGAGATGAACAAAACCATCGTCGCGATTCGCGACCTGCGCGGTCAGCTTCAGACGCTCGAAAAGCGCCTCGGTCCGGCGCAAGCTTCGCAAGGCGATGCGAACGATCCGCCTAACCCGGTGGTGATGGCTTCGACGGATCTGCGCAAGAAAATCAGCGCGATCGAGGAAGAACTCATTCAGGTGAACGGCAAGTCCACCGAGGATTTTGCCAACTATCCCACGAAGCTCGAGAGTAAGCTGGCCTATCTGCAAAACGTCACCGACAGCGCGGACGCCGCACCGACCTCTGCCGAAGAAGCAGTCTTCGCAGAACTCGACCAGCGGCTCGAAGCGCAACTCGGGAAATGGCGGGACGTCTTAGCAAAAGATGTGCCCGCGCTCAACGACGCCATGCGCAAAAACAACATTGCATTCATCGCGCCGGCAGCAGCGCCCGCAAAATAATCGCGCGCTCATCCGTCCGCAGCAGTGCTGCGCCTTCTTGCGGCGACTTCAGGCCGCATCCTTGCGGAGCGACACGACGATCGCTCTATCTTTGTTTCGGAAACGCCGCGGCAATGGTCTTGGCCCAGTGGGAAAGATGGTTCAATGATTCGGTGTGCGTGGGATCGAGGTGCAGCGGCGTGATCGAAACGGCGCTCGAGAAGATCGCGGCGTAGTCCGTGTCTGGCTCGACGTCCCTCTCGATGCGCTGTTCGAACAGCCAGAAATAGCTGCGACCGCGCGGATCTTTGCCTTCGCTCAACTGGTTGCGCGTGATTTTCTTGGACTGCCGCGTGAATTGTACACTACCGTTCCACGGTTCCGGCACGTTCACGTTGAGCAGCACCTGGTCCGGCAGGCCTTCCTTGAAAATCATTTCCGCGGTGGCCCGCGCCACACGCGCGGAATTTTCAAATTCCGCATTTTCTCTTTTCGCGCACAGCGAGACCGCCATCGATGGAATGTGGTGCAGCGCGCCTTCCCGCGCCGCCCCCACGGTCCCCGAGTAGTACACGTTTTCACCGAGGTTCGCGCCGTGGTTGATTCCGGAAATCAGCAGGTCCGGCTTTTCCGGCAGAAGCTTGTGCAGCGCCACGATCACGCAATCCGCGGGGGTGCCGTCAATGGCCCACTCGCGCTCCGCAATGCGGTTGCACACGATGGGCTGCCTGAGCGTCAGCGATTGCGCCGTGCCGCTCTGCTCGCGGCTAGGGGCAACAATGCTCAGTGTTACAACATCCGCAAGCTCCTCCGCGAGCGCCCGCAGCCCTTCCGCCTGATATCCATCGTCGTTTGTCAGAAGTACATGTCTCATATGTCGCTTGAGCACTTTGTCGCGCAGAACGCCTGGGTCACGCTAAGCGCTGGCAGCCACCTGTCTTATCAGGGATGAAGGACCGCCAGGCCTAGGTATTGTTCAAAGACGTCAAAATGGTGATCCCCATGCAAAAGTGTATGGGCATTGGCCAGGCAAAATGTCGCGATTAAGCAATCGATCGTTTTGCGGACCGTGCGACCTCTCTCCCTGATGCGCCTAAAGTTTCGTGCGGCTGCGATTCCGAGTTGCTCTCCGCCGGTCTCGAATAGCTGAAACTTGAGACGCTCCGCGCGAACTCGGTTGAATTGCTGATCGCTCCTTATCCCTTCGAGGACCTCACATAAAATCAAATCGGCGAGTCCGAGTCTCTGTTGGTCCGCCTGGCGATCGAGCCACTCGGTTTAAAGCCGCGCGTTTTCACGGCGTCGTTCAACAGTGGATCGCGGCGCACCATGCAAAGCTAGTATGACCAGGTCCCAGCCACCCGGTCAAACCGTTTCAAAAGAATCACAGAACTGCGGTAGACTTCACCGAAGCAGCGTACTCCGGGGCACTCGGCAGAAGGGCTTCGGACCGGAGGAAAACTATGGCCGCCCCCAAGCCTTTCGCGAGCTCTGAAACAGAGGCTCCGCGTGAATTCTTCAAAAAACAGCTGGCTGGGGAGGTCCCCGTTTCTTTTCCCACCGCCAAGCGCCTGTTCGAAAAGGCCGCCGAGCTGATGGCTATCAGGCCGTGGCAATTCCTCGAGGATCAAGACCTCATTCTCCTGAAAAGCCCGCTTTCCGACGAAACTTGTTATTGCTCGGTGATGGGTGCGCTCGGACAGGTATTTTCGTTGCACGCCTACGTGGGAGGAGAAAGCTATCTTTACTTCAGGAAAATGGCAGCAGGGGAGCCCATCTCGATCGGGGAATTTTACGGTTCCCTTCGCGGCGTATACGTGGAATTCGTGGGGCTCTCGCAGTTGACTCCGCCGGACCGCGAACTGGCGCGGGTGTTCGGCCACCCTCTGAAAAGGGGCTTAAAGGCGCCCATCTTTCGAGCGATGCGGCCCGGATATCAGCCCTGGTATCTCACTGAGGACGAAGGGAACGTTCTTGCGGAATGCCTCGAGGCGGTAATCGCTCTTTGCGAAAGCATCGCTAGAAACGGTGCGCGGGATTACTGGAACCAGCCTGACGTTTATCCCTTCTTGGCGCCAACCCAACGCGGCCAGGAGCGACTAGGATATGACATCGAGATGCGGAAAATCACAGCACCACTCGCCACGACTCCGGCGCCGGCCAGACTCGATCAAAACCGAATCGAGCAAATCCGCCGGAGAAACTATCCAATTCGGGGCGCGTTCGAGGCTGAGCACTTCTACGCCGGCGGAACAGTCGGGAAGAGAGACGAACGCAAAGCTATCGTCCGCCTGGCCCTGGTGGCCGATGCGGATTCCGGACTCGTCTTTCCGCCGGAAGCGGGAATGCCGGAACGGGCTACGTCAGAGATGCTAGCGACCGCCGTGTTGAGCGCCATCGAGACGGCGCGGTTTCTTCCTCGCGAAGTTCGAATAAGCCACCTTCAGTGGGAGGCATGCCTGGAGTCGTTGGCAAGGGAACTTGGATTCGCCGTGCGGATGGTCAAGCGCCTGCCCGCCGCGGAAGAGGCCAAGGAGAGTTTGCTTGCCGCGATGGGTGATCCCGGACCGCTTATTGCCTGACGATTAACAGCTTCGATGAATCCGCGCTCCGACGAGCCCGGGAAAGGCCCTTTGTGTTACGGGTACGCAAGGCCGTCAACCCGTGCGTCCATGCATCCATGCATTCCGGCGCTTCCGACTGACGTGGCTCGGTCGATATCGCGTGTCGGCAAGAATGGGCCGAGCGCAACGGTCTGGCTTCGATTTGGCCCACATTTGGTCCAGCAAACACAGTGGCAGTCGAATCGGAGAAAATCGGGTGAGCCAGGGATAAATGGTCGGCCCTAGCGGACGATTTTCGGACTTTTTTTGGCGGATCCTCTCCGGCGGCACGCAAACGTGTGATAAATTTAGCACTTCTTTGGAATGGCGGCGGCGTTCAAAAGTGATATAAGGGTGGGCTTCCAGGTTCCTGAAAAGGAAGCACCCATGAAGAATGGTCGGGACGGCGAGATTTGAACTCGCGACCTCACGCACCCCAAGCGTGCGCGCTACCAGACTGCGCTACGTCCCGACCGGTGTACAAGGTACGATTTCTAGGGCGCCCATCCCTCAGGGCTGAAGCCCAAGGAGATTAGGCTACCTAATGTCGCAGCTAAACCGGCGACCCACAAACGCGCTCAAGCAGCGAATCGCGATAGCTTCTCCTATAACAAGGCTATCACCGGCGTTCGAGAAGCGTCAAGAAAGCGCGCAACGCATCGCGCAGATCGAGCAGCACCCTGCGGCTGAGCAACTGGGACGCGCCGTCTGTGAGATTCGAGCCGCGAAACGCAGGATCGTCGACAGCGCCCTTTTCGCGCAAATGGCGGCGCGCGCCGGCGATGGTGAACCCTTCGTCGTACAGCAGCCGCTTGATGCGGAAGACCATGTCGACGTCTTGCTGGCGATAAACACGGCGGCCCGCCTCGTCTTTCGTCGGCTGCAGCATGGGAAACTCGGTTTCCCAGTAGCGCAGGACAAACGCTTTCAGGTCCGCGAGGCGGCTGACCTCGCCAATGGTGTAGAGGCGCTCTTCGGTGGCGGTTTTTGTGGCGGTGACGTGGCCTGCCATGCTCCTCCATGCCCGAAGGGGACGCCGCTATCGTAGCAGTTTGCGGGCCATAGCTGTAGAGGGTCATGTTCATTGGTCATCCCGAGACGAGGTGCGGGCGCGTTTTTCGCGTTTGCGCAGGCGCTGGACGAAGCGCACGGGGGTGCCGGTGAAGTCGAACTTGGCGCGAAGCTGGTTTTCGAGGAAGCGGGCGTAGCTGAAGTGCAGCGGCGTTTTTTGATTGGTGAACAGAAGAAAGGTGGGCGGAGCGGTTTTTGCCTGCGTGACGTAGTAGATGCGCACGGGGCGCGATTTCGGCGTGCTGCCGCGCTGGAGGTCGACTTCTTGCCTGAGCCAGTCGTTCAGGGCCGGCGTGGGGATGCGGCGGCGGCGTGCGTCCGCGCATTGGTTGATGAGCGGCAGAAGTTTCTCGGCGCGGTGGCCGGTTTTGGCGGAAAGAAAAACGATAGGCGCGTAGCTCAGGAATTTCAATTTCGCACGAATCATGTTCTCGTAGTCGGACATCAGCTTGCCGGGATCGATGTTCGCGGGATCGCGATTCTCGCTCAAAGACTGCCTGGATTTTCCTTTGGCGGTCGCAGCGTCACTTAATGCCGCTTCGCGGGCGGCGGCGAGCGCGAGATCCCATTTGTTGACGACCAGAATGATCGAGCGGCCGGATTGCTCGGCGTAACCGGCAATCGTCGCATCGCCCTGCGTGACGCCTTGCTCTCCGTCGATGACCAGCAAGGCCACGTCAGAGCGCTCCAGGCCGCGGCGGGCCATCACGACGCTGAGCTTTTCCGCGACCAGCTTGGTTTTGCCTTTGCGGCGAATTCCGGCGGTGTCCACAAAGCGATAGTCGCGGCCGCCGCGCGTGATTTCCGTGTCCACGTTGTCCATGGTGGTGCCGGGAATGGGCGAAACGATTGAGCGTTCCTCGTCCACCAGTTGGTTCAACAGCGTGGATTTGCCGACGTTGGGCCGCCCGATGATGGCGACCTCGATAAGGGCCGATTCCGTGGGCAGTTCGACCGGCGGGAGTGCCGCACCGGTAGCGGGTGGTGACGGGGTCGCTCGAGGGAGCTGTGCCAGGGCGTGGTCGAGAAGATCGTCGACGCCCGTCCCATGTTCGGCGGTAATCGGAAAAACCGGAACGCCGAGCGAATGAAACGGCGCGGCATTCGCCTCCTGCGAAGGCGAATCCACTTTGTTGACGGCAAGCACAAACGGCTTTCCCGTGGTGCGCATGAGGCGCGCCAACTCCTCATCGAGCGGCGTGAGACCAGCCTGGCTGTCCACGACGAGAACGAGCAGCGCCGCCCCTTTGATGGCAACCTGTGCCTGGCGAAGGATTTCCTGCGGGATCAGAGCCTTTTCGTCGGGAATGATCCCGCCGGTGTCGACCACTTCCAGCGTCTTGCCGCGCCACTCCGCTTTGCCGTAGATGCGGTCGCGCGTGATACCGGGTTCGCTCGTGACGATGGAGCGGCGCGTGCCGGTCAAGCGATTGAAGAGCGTGGACTTGCCCACGTTGGGGCGCCCGACAATGACCAGGGATGGCAGTCGCGCAGTCATGAATTCCAGCTGCAGCTGAATCTTCAGAATGTACCGCATCCTGGCATCGGCCGCATGGTAAACGGCGGAGCCGGGCTGCAGCCCGGGCTTTACCAATGCAAATCACAGGCCGGAATAGGTTTGGCGGCGGAGGAATTGGCCGGCGCCTGCTCGGCCGACGAATTTTCCGGAGTCAATAACGGCGCGGCCGCGGCAGAAGACGGTTTTGGGCGCGCCCTTGATCTTGATGCCTTCGAACATGGAATAGTCCACGCGCATGTGATGCGTTTTCGCGCTGATGAGTTCTTCGTGGTTGGGATCGAAGAGCACGAGGTCGGCGTCCGAGCCCACGGCGATAGTGCCCTTGCGCGGGTAGAGGCCAAACAGTTTTGCGGGCGTGGTGGAGACGAGCTGGACAAAGCGATTCGGCGAGAAGTGCTTGCCGTGGACGCCGCCGGTGTAGACCAGGCTGAGGCGGTGCTCGATGCCTGGTCCGCCGTTAGGAATTTTCGTGAAGTCGTCCTTGCCGAGTTCCTTTTGCTCCTTGAAGCAGAACGGGCAATGGTCGGTCGAGACGACTTGCAGCGTGTCTTTCGCGAGGCCCTGCCAAAGTTTTTCCTGATGCCACTTTTCCCGGAGCGGCGGGGTGAAAACGTATTTCGCGCCCTCGAAGCCGGGAACGTCGAAATTCTCGATGGAGAGATATAAGTATTGCGGACACGTCTCGGCGTAGGCGGGCAGGCCGCGGTCGCGCGCTTCGCGAACTTTTTCGAGCGCGTCGTTGCAGGAGAGATGAACGATATACACGGGCGCGCCGGCCATTTCCGCGAGCGCGATCGAGCGGGAAGTGGCTTCGGCTTCGGCAGTGGTGGGGCGAGTGAGCGCGTGATACTTGGGTGCGCGTTTGCCTTCGGCGAGGGCGCGCTGCACGAGCACATCGATGGCGCCGCCATTTTCCGCGTGCATGCAGATGAGACCATTGTGCTCGGCGGCTTGCCGCATGGCCTTGAAGATGGTGGCGTCATCGAGCATGAAGACGCCGGGATAGGCCATGAAGAGCTTGAAGCTGGTGACACCGTCACGGATAAGCTGGCCCATCTCCTCGAGCTGTGCGGAACCGAGGTCGGTGATGATGCAGTGGAAGGCGTAGTCGGTGACCGCCTTATCGTGGGCCTTTTTCATCCAGGTGTCGAAGGCCTGGCGGAGCGACTGGCCCTTGTACTGGATGGCGAAGTCGATGAGCGTGGTCGTGCCGCCAAAAGCCGCCGCGATGGTTCCGGTCTCGAAGTCGTCGGAACTGGTGGTGCCACCGAAGGGCATGTCGAGGTGCGTGTGCACGTCGATGCCGCCGGGGATCAGGAGCAGGCCGGTCGCATCGGTGACGCGGCCGGAGTTCTCAGTAGGCAGCTGCGCGGCGATGGCGCTGACGCGATCGCCGGTGATGCCGACGTCGGCGCGGTAAGTGTCGGTGGCGGTTACCACTGTGGCGTTGCGAATTACGGTGTCAAAGCGCATGGCGATTCCTCACCGGTGAGCACTATACGATGGTGGGTTGCAGAATGGAAAAAAGTAACTGCACCCCGAGTCGTTGCGGTAAGCGCGGCCGGTGTTTTGCGTCCGGGCAAATGCCAAAGGGCTGCGGGTATCACGGCGACGACCAACCTCGCAAGATGCAGATTTGCAAAGAGTTGCGAGAGCCGGGTTTTCCTGCGTTGTCGCTGCGGAGGCCAACGGGGCGGCTGAAGGCCAGGGCCGCTGGCCCCGGATCGCCCCACCAGACCAATTTGTCCGCCGTCACGGTGAGGTCCGAGCCGCGCAGGGACGCGGTGAGCACGTGAGGCTGGTTCACCTGGACGGGCTCGGCAAGGTCCGCAATGCGCGGTTTGCTGTTTAATGGCGGTAATGGGGGAGGATTTTGTGTTTGTAGACCTCAAGGGTTTGCTCCTCGTCGCCGCACATTAAGTAGATGTTGAATTGCGTGACGCCGGCGTTGCGCAGGCGGTCGAGCTTTTTCCGATGGTCGTCGACCGAGCCAAGGACGCAGAAGCGGTCAACGACTTCGTCGCTGACGAAATCGGCGTTGTCGCTCCCGACTTCGCAGTGATGGTGATAGTCGTACCGGCCGCGATTCTTGACGTAGGAAGTCAGGGCAGCAGGCAATTCCTCCGGCTTGTATTTAGAGATAAGGTCCATCACATGATTGGAGACAAGCGCGGGAAACCAGCGGACGTGCTCGCGCGCGGCTTGCAGGTCGTCGGAAGGCCAGACCGGAGCGGCGGCCATGACTTCCATTTTGCGGAAGTCGCGGCCGGCTTCCTTGGCGCCTTCGCGAACGAAGCCCAGACACCATTCGACGAGATCGGGATCGGCGAACTGCAGAATCACGCCGTCCCCGATGCGGCCTGCGGTGCGCAAGGCCTTCGGGCCATAGCCGGCAACCCAGACGCGCGGGACTTCACCGCTCGACCAGGGAAAGCGCGTGGGGACGCCGTCAAGGTCGACGGTCTTGCCGGCGTTTAAGTTGCGGAAGACGCGGACGAATTCTTCGAGGGTTTCGAGAGTGGTGGGTTTCTTGCCGAGGACGCGGCGCGAGCTGTCGCCGCGGCCGATGCCGAGTTCCATGCGGCCGTGGGAGGCCAGGTTGAGGGTGGCGAACAGGCTCGAGGAAACGGTGACGTCACGGACGGCGGGATTGGTGACGCAGGTGCCGAGGCGAATGGTTCTCGTGCTGGAGGCCATCAGCGTGAGAAGTGGGAACGGATCTTTCCAGATAACGTGGGAATCGAACATCCAGGCGTAGGAGAAGCCGGCGGATTCGGCTTGCTGCGTCAGACGCAGGATGCGGTCAATGGAGATGTCAGGTTTGATGGTGATGCCGAAGTCCATGGGCGGCGCTCCCTATAGGTGATTCGTGGTTGTGCAACACAAAAGTTCCGGATCCTTCGGCCGCAAAAGACGCGGCCTCGGAATGATACCGTGCGGCATTTTCCATCGTACTGCTAGTCCGCGGCCTCAACGGCAGGCGCAGGCTTGGGCATGAACGCGAAATAGACGACAAAGCTGACGAGGAAGCCGACAAACCAGGCGTAGTTGTAGAGCGCCCGTAGCGGCGGGACGATCAGGCCGACGAACGCGACGCCCGCGCCGGCCGCCAGCGCGACGATGGCGGCCCAATGAAAGCCACGGGAATATTCATACTGGCCGCTGCGCCGGTAAAGGTCATCAAGCGAAAGAATTTTCTTCCGCAGCACGAAATAATCGCAGATCAAAACGCCGGCGATGGGGCCGAGAAAGCCGGAGTAGCCAACAAGCCAGGTAAAAATGTAGCTGCCATAGCTCGACAGCAGCTTCCAGGGCTGCATGAGCAGGCCCACAACGGCGGTGATCATGCCGCCGGTACGAAAACTGATGCGGCGCGGGGAAAGATTGGAGAAGTCGTTGGCGGGAGAGACGACGTTGGCGGCGACGTTGACATTGAGCGTGGCCATGAGCAAGCCGATCATGGCGAGCACCACGGCCCAGGGATGGCCGAGGCGCTCCAGGACTTTGACGGGATCCCAGATGGCTTGACCGAAAATGATCATGGTGGCGGAAGTGACGGCGATGCCGATGAAAGAGTAGAAGGTCATCGTGGCGGGCAGGCCCAGGGCCTGGCCAATCATCTGGTCCCGCTGGCTGCGGGCGTAGCGTGTGAAATCGGGAATGTTCAGAGAAACGGTGGCCCAAAAGCCGACGACGCCGGTAAGCGAGGGGACAAAGAACTCGAAAAAACCGCCGAACGATTGAAATTTCGAGGGCGTCGAAAGCATGGGGCCGAAACCGCCGGCTTTGCTGCGCGCCCAGAGAAGAAGAACCAGGCCGATGAGGAGCAAGAAGGGCGCGGAGATGCCTTGCAGGAAGCGGATGGTCTCGATGCCCCGCAGGATGACGAAGACATTGAGAAGCCAGAAGAGCACAAAGCAGCCGGCTGGGCCAGAGTGGACCTTGGCCCAGCCCGGAGCGAGGGCCACGATCATGGCGTTGATGGCTTCGCCGCCAATCCAGGTTTGAATGCCAAACCAGCCGCAAGCGACCAGAGCTCGGAGAATCGCGGGAATATTCGCGCCGAGTGTACCGAAAGAAGCGCGGGCAAAAACGGGAAACGGGATGCCGTATTGCGCGCCGGCGTGCGCGTTGAGCAGCATGGGGATCAGCACGAGGACGTTGCCGAGAAAAACGGTGAAAAGCGCCTGTTTCCAGCTCATGCCGCCGGCAATCATTCCGCTGGCGAGCATGTAGGTCGGGATGTTGACGCTCATGGAGATCCACAAAGCGGCGTAGTTGTAGGTACGCCAGAGGCGGCGCTCGGAACGAACAGGCGCGAGGTCCTTGTTGTAGAGAGAGCTAGATTCGACGATGTCCGCGTGAAGCGCCTGGCCGTGAGATTCGCTCATTCGAAGCCTTGACCTTTTCTCTCCACCTCGATGGATTGCGACGAGGGTTGACGCTCGAGATCCACCGGCCATCTTGCTCGGATGAGCTCAGGATGATACACAGGCGGGCCGTCCTTTCAAGTCCGTCTCAAATTTAGACACGCAACATGTCCTAATCGGCGGCTTCGCTAGAGGCCGCGGTGAGCGTGCGTGTAATTTCTCCATAGGACTCGGGGCGGCGATCGCGATAAAACTGCCAGGTGTCGCGGACCTTTTGGATTTCATCGAGGTCCAGGTCGGCGACGAGCAGTTCATCCTTGTCGCGGCTGGCCTGGGCAATAATTTTCCCGCGCGGATTGCAAAAATAGCTCTTGCCGTAGAATTCGCCGATCTTCCAAGGATGCTCAGTGCCGACGCGGTTGATGGCAGCAACAAAATAAGTATTGGCGACGGCGTGAGCGGGCTGCTCTAGCTCCCAGAGGTACTCGGAGAGCCCGGAGACGGTGGCAGAAGGGTTGTAAACGATTTCGGCGCCATGGAGGCCAAGGACGCGGGCGCCTTCCGGGAAGTGGCGGTCGTAACAAATGTACACGCCGACGCGGGCGTAACGCGTTTGAAAGACGGGATAACCGGAGTTTCCGGGCGTGAAGTAAAATTTTTCCCAAAAACCGGGATGGCAATGAGGTATGTGGTGCTTGCGGTATTTGCCCAAATAGCGGCCGTCAGCGTCGATGACCGCGGCGGTGTTGTAATAAACGCCGGTCATTTCCACTTCGTAGACTGGCACGATAAGCGCCATTTGATATTTTTTCGCAAGTTTCTGCATGAGCGAGATGGTGGGGCCTTTGGGGACGCGCTCGGTGAGCTCGTACCAGCGAGTTTCCTGTTCGGCGCAAAAATAAGGACCATAAAAAAGCTCCTGGAGGCCGAGGATTCGTATTTTTTTCTTGGCGGCGGCGGCGATGAGGTGCTCGTGCTTGGCGATCATCTTCTTTTTTATGTCTAGCAGCAAATATTTTTCCGGAGACCAATCACAATGCGCTTGAATCAGGCCGCAGCGGACGACACGAGGCATGCCCACACCTCCTAAAAGTGCAGGAAAAAAGTTTACCTCTCAAGGGTTTACCCCACAAGCCGCTCGCGCGGGCGTTTGGGGCAGGTAATTTTTCGGGGGACTAGAGCTTTTTTACTCGGAGATAGTGTGGAGTTTGTTGAAAACAAATGGATTAGGTATGGCGCGGAGGTTGCAGTTCTTAAGAGACGTGGGGGAGGCGAGCCGAGGATCCCTTTAGGGGATTGAGGGCTGGGCCGGTTCGCTTCTCCCCGATACTTCCTCCAGTGAGCAGCGTCGAGTTCTCCTGAGCCTCACCAAGCACCCCAAGAAAGCCATTCCCAGAAATATCACAAGCGCGCGAAGAGCAGGAGCGTGTGCGCGATCTGAGCGTCTCAAGCGGCGCGCTTGAGAAACTCGTGTCGGCGAGCGGAGCGCTTAGGTCAAGTCGGGTCAGAGATGATCAGGCAGCGTAATGGGCCGCTCGCGAAAGGAGGCGGCTCATGCGCGGCTGACGGGTCTGGTAATCGGAAAGAGTCAGTGCAAGCATGATGGCCAGCCAGAAGAGCGCGCAAACGATGACGAGTCTGGTACGTCGCTCGCCGTAGCGAGCGTGCATGAAGAAGAGAACCACGAGGGTGGCCTTGGCGGTGGCGATGGCCAGGGCAATGACAATGTTGAACGGGCCAAAATTCCGGAAAGCCGCCCAGGTCGTGAGGCCCGTGCCGAGAATGAGCGCGAGGAAGATGCTGAGGTAGATCTTTGGGGAAACGACATGTTCGGAATGTTCAGGCACGCGATTTTTCTCCCCCTAACGATGACGGTCAATCAGATATAGCAACGGGAAAAGATAAATCCACACAATATCGACGAAGTGCCAGTACAAGCCGACGATCTCGACCGGCGTGTTGTACTGCGGCGTGAAGCGGCCGCGGAGCGAAGCCTTGATCAGCCAGACGATCAGGCCGGCGCCCACGATCATGTGCAGGGCGTGAAGCCCGGTCATGGCGAAATAGAGCGAAAAGTAAAGCTGCGCATGAGAGTTGGCATCGGGATCGGACGCGAAGGCCTTCTCCACCTCTTCCTTCTCCAGAGCAATTTCTTTGGGATCGTCGCCCGGGGCGGGATGGGACGACCGATAGGTGATAGCAAAATTGCGGCCGGGAATCAGATGGTGCTCGAATTTCTGCTTGTATTCGACAAACTTGATGCCGAGGAAGACACATCCGAGGCCTAAGGTGAGAATCAGGAAAAGCGGAACAAGCTTCTTCTTGCCCGTTTCGGCGGACCACACGGCCATGGCCATGGTAAAGCTGCTCATGATCAGCACGATGGTGTTGACCGTGCCGAGCGTGATGTCCAAGGTGTTGCTGCCGATGCCGAACGCCGTGAAGTATTCGTGGCGGTTGATGGTGTAGGTCAGAAACATGCCGCCGAAGAACAACACTTCGGTGACCAGAAAGATCCACATGCCGAAGGTGGCGGATTCCTTCTGCTGGTCCAGGGTTTGAAATTGCCCGTATAGTTCTCCGGTGCGATGCACTCCCTGCTCCTGTTTTGCTTCCGAGAAGGTGGCGTTAAAAAGCACGCCCCGTCTCATACAAGCTGCCAAACCTAATCGTCGCTGTGAGCCGGCGCCAGCGGCGCTCCCGCAGCCAAACCAAGATCCGGGCGATTCCGGTAATCGTAGGGCTCCCAGTCGACAACTGGGGTAACGTGAAAATTCTCCGTGGGAGGCGGCGAATCCGTTTTCCACTCGAGGCCCGTGGCGGGCCAGGGATTCGGACCGGCAACTTTGCCGTAACGCATGGACCAGCTCAGGTAGGCCATTGGCAAGAGATAGCCGAGCGCCAGGATGGAAGCGCCCGCGGTCGACAGGACGTTGAGCACTTGAAACTCCGGCGGATAGCTGTGATAGCGACGCGGCATGCCGAGATACCCAAGAATGAATTGCGGGAAGAAGGTGAGGTTGAAGCCGAGAAAGAGAACGATGGCCGCGAAGTGCGACAGGGCCTCCGGATAAAGCCGTCCGGTAATTTTAGGCCACCAATAGTGCAGTCCGCCGACGTACCCCATCACCGCGCCGCCAACCATGATGTAGTGGAAGTGCGCGATGACGAAATACGTGTCATGGATATGAATGTCCAGGCCCAGGCAGGCCAGGAACAGCCCGGTAAGACCGCCAATGGTGAACAAGCCTATGAACCCGAGAGCATAGAGCATTGGCGCGTCCCAGGAAATCGAACCTTTATAGAGTGTCGCCGTCCAGTTGAAAACTTTGACGGCCGAAGGGATGGCTACCAGGTAGCTCAGGAAGGAAAAGGTCAATGCCGCATAGGTGGACTCACCGGTGACAAACATGTGGTGCGCCCAAACCAAGAAGCCAATGACGGCGATGGCGATGCTTGAAGCGGCGATGAAGGAGTAGCCGAAAATAGGTTTGCGCGCGAAGGTGGGAATGATTTCGCTGACCACTCCCATGGCCGGGAGAACCATGATGTACACCGCGGGGTGGGAATAGAACCAGAACAGATGCTGGAACAGAATGGGATCGCCGCCCATGGCCGGATTGAAAAAGCCCAGGTGAAACATGCGTTCGAGGCCGGCAAGCAGGAGCGTAATAGCCACGACGGGAGTGCCCAGAATCATGACCAGGCTGGTGGCATAGTGCGACCAGACAAAAAGCGGCAGGCGGAACCAGGTCATGCCCGGCGCGCGCATGGTGTGGATGGTGACGATGAAATTGAGGCCTGTCAGAATCGACGAAAACCCGTTGATGAAGATGCCGAGCACCGCCGGCGTGACCGCGGAGTTCGAATAGATGCTGCTGAGCGGCGTGTAGAAGGTCCAGCCGGTGTCCAGGCCTCCGGTGCTGAAGGAATAGAGCACGAAGCTGCCGCCGATGAGGTAAATGTACCAGCTCAAAAGATTGATTTTCGGGAAGGCCAGATCCTTCGCGCCGATCATCATGGGGATAAGGAAATTGCCCAGGACGGCGGGGATGGATGGAATCAGGAAAAAGAAAATCATGGCCACGCCATGCATGGTGAAAAGCTTGTTGTAAGTCTCGGGCGTGACGAGCACCCCGTCGGGGGTCAGCAGATGGATGCGAATCATCGTGGCGAAGACGCCGCCGATGAAAAAGAAAACCGTCACCGAGATGAGATACAGCAAAGCGATGCGCTTGTGATCGGTGGTCAGCAGCCAGGAGCGGATGTGGCCGCCAGCCGAGATCAAATAATGATCGCGAGGCGGTTCGTAGGATGGTGTTGGCGGCGTGTTGTTCATAACCTACTTCTTCTCCGAGACTGGGGCAATTCCGGAGCCCGTGGCGGGCACGGGCTGGGACTGCAGAGACTTAATGTACGCGATAAGCGCGAAAATCTGTTCTTCCGTCAATTGGCCCTGGTAGTTGGGCATGAGCGGCTGATAGCGGGCCACAATTTTCGCGTTGGCCTGAAGAATGGATTCGCGGATGTAGGCGTCGTCGGCGGTGACCGTGCTTCCGTCAGCCAGCAGCACTTGGCCGCCGTACAGGCCGTTGAGCGAGGGAGCGCGGCCGGTGCCGTTGGCGAGATGGCAGGTAACGCAGGATTTTTCTGCGAAGAGCTTTTCACCCGCAGCCACGGGATTGGCCTCGCCGCCCGATACCCCGGAAAGCCACGCGGCGTAATCGGTAGGCTCCATAACCGTAACCCACCCGCCCATAACGGCGTGATTGGTGCCGCAATACTGCGAGCAAAAAAAGTGATAACGGCCAGGCTTTGTGGGTCGGAACCACATGGTGTTGTAGTGGCCGGGAACCACGTCCATCTTCACGCGGAACGCTGGGACGAAGAAATCGTGGATAACGTCCTCGCTGGCAAGGATCAGCCGGATATCGCGGCCCACCGGAACGTGCAATTCGTTGATTTCCTTTAATCCATTGGGCTGCTGCGCCTTCCACATCCACTGCTTGCCGACTACATAAATATCGAGCGTGTCGCGCGGCGCGTTGCGATAGTCGACATAAACGATTGCGCCCCAGGCAAACATGACCATGGCGAGAATCAGGGGAGCGACGATCCAGGCCACCTCGACCAGCGGATCCTCGTAGGTAACGATCCCGACCGCGCCCGCTTCCTTGCGATGATACTTAAAGAAGCAAAAGACAATGGCGGTGGTGATGATGGCCCCAAAGAGCAGGCAAATCCCGGTGATGAAGATCAGCAGCGCGTCGACGTGCGGCGCAAAGTTGGAAGCTTGCTCGGGGTAAATGGGCAATGGCGACTGCACGGTCTATTCAGCTCCTCGTTCCTCCGGCGGAAAGCGGCCGGTCGAAATTCCTGGCCGCCAACTTCTCGCGCCGGCGCGCAATCAGAATTCCTCCGACCAGGCAAAGAATCGTCAGCACGCCGCCCAGCCGGACCAGCTTGAGAATCGCCGCGCTATAGGTGGCCGTCGAGGGGTCGTATTGATAGCAAAAAAGGAGCACGTGGTCGATGGGCGTGCCGATTTTTCCCTCCGAGGCGTCGACGAGGCCGAGGCGCATGTCCCGGCCAGGGTATTCAACCCCATAGAAGTAGCGCGAGATGCGGCCGTCCGGGGTGAGCAGGAGGACGCCGCTCGCATGGGCGAAGAGATTTGTTTTGGCGCTGAAGCTATAGCGAAAGTTGGCGGCCTCGGTGACGCGATCGATGGATTCTCGAGCACCCGTTAGAAAATGCCAGCCCGATTCGGTTTCGCGGCGGTCAAAGCGGGAGAGTGCGGCTTGCTTTTTCTCCGCGGCCATTTCCGGCGTATCACGCGGATCAAAACTGATGAAGGCCACTTCGTAGTCGTGGCCGGGGTTGAAGGAAAGCATGCGCAGCGCGCCAACCACACCCTGCTGCACTTGATTGCAGAGCATGGGGCAGCGGTAATAGACAAAGGCCAGGACCACCGGCTTGCGGTGAAAGTAGTCGCGAAGCTGGACGCTGCGGCCGGATTCGTCCTGGAACGGAACGTCAAGGGGCACCTGGCGGTTGAGCTCGGGCTCGAAGCCCACGTTCTGCAAGACGGGGGGCATGGTCGCGGCCGGCCGGCCCACCCCGCCCGGAGTAGTTTGCGCCGGCAAGGCCAGCGGCCGAGCCAGCAGTACGGCGATCAGGAGAATCTCAGCGGATCTCGTCATCTCTTTATTTCTTATTTTCTGCCGGCGGCGCCGTGGCCGTGGGCAAACCCTTTTGGGCAATGATTTTCATCGCTTCTTTGACGGGAATCTGGGCGATCCCGGCATTTTTGTCGATCCATTCCAGCCTCTCGTTGGCGGCCGTATCCGCCTGCAGTTTTTCCCGCAAGTCCTTCTGCGGATCGTTGGGGTGCCCGGGAACACCTTGCAGCCGCGGTTCGGGGGGCATGCGAGCATCCTTGCTTTGTGCCACTCGGGAGGGTGGGGGCGGGGCCTCGGAAGAAGCCGCGAGGTTGGAGGTAAAGCGCAAAACAAAAATGCAGATGAGCAGAGCGCCGGCGGTGGCCAGGCCCAAGGCCAACAAGTACCAATACATAGTGCTGGGCTTGATGTCGCGTTCTTCGAAAGCGACGTCCGCGTGCCGCGGCCCGCGGCCGGTCGGCTGACCGCTCGAATGAGGCTCAGTGCTCATGATGTTTAATGGCCTCCGCGAGTCCCGGGTCGCCGAGCGGCAAAAGCGGGCATTGCTTTAGGTTGAAAGCAAAGAAGCCGAGCCACAAGCCGCCCAGGGCGATGGGCAAGAGCAGATCGAGCCAAGTGGGTACGGCGCGGGAGGTGAACTCCGGCCGGGTCATCCAGAAAAGGTCCACCAGGCGCATCAGGATGAGCCACATGGCGATTCTGGGCAGCACTTTGCGATTGCGTTTGAGGTCCTGCGAAAGCAGCAGGAAGAAGGGAACAAAGAAATGAAACACCAGCACAATGACGGCCACGACGCCCCACTCTCCGTAGAGGCGCGTGCGGTAAAAGGTGATTTCTTCAGGCAGATTTCCCGACCAGATGATGAGCAATTGCGAGAAATCGAAGTACGCCCACAGCATGACAAAGGCCAGAAGAAGCTTGCCGAGATCATGCAGATGGCGGGCCTGCAGCACGTTCGAAAAGGGCTCCGTTCGAGCCAGCAGCACGACCGTCGAAATCATGAAGGACATGGAGGAGACGAGCTGGCCGGCGACGAACAGGAACCCATAGATGGTCGAAGCCCAGTGCGGAGAGAGAGACATCACCCAGTCGATGGCCGCGAAACTCATGGCGAATACATAAAGGATGATTCCGGGTCCGGCCAGCATTTTCAGCCTGCGGCGCAGGGCGCGATCCTCCCGGTTGGTGTCCTGCTGCTTGGACAAACCGTTAAAGATGAACATCAGGGCCAGCCACACCGCAAAATAGATGAGGGCGCGCACGAGATAGCCATTATGGGTGAGATAGCCCTGCTGGAATTTTGACAACGGCTCTTTGTGAAGCTCCTCGGGATCGAGCCACGCGCGATACAGGTGTTTCATGCCTGAGATGGCGATCGGCAGGAAGAGCACAACCAGCAGCGGCAGCGTGCGCGTAGCCGATTCGAGCGGACGGCGGATGATGATGCCCCAGTGGCCGGAAGTTAGGTGTTGCAGCATCACGAGCCCCAGGGAACCAAGCGCCAGGCCCAATACCAGCAGGAAACTCATCAAATAGGAGGGATAAAAGGTCTCTGGCGAACGAAGGGCTCCTAAGGCGGCCAGCCCCAGGGCCACGGCGCCAACAACAAACGCACGCTGCTCGAGACGGGTCACGCTTTCGGGCGCAGAATATTGCTGCTCGGCCATCAGTTACGCCCTCCGGTGGATTCTTTCGTCGTGCTTGTTTCTGGCTTCGGCTCGGACCCCGGCTTGGTGAAGCCGGCCTGGCCCAACTTTTGGCGAAGTGCGGTCGGGAGATCCGCCACCTTCGCGTTGCGGCTGAGCTGCAATGCGCGAACGTAGGCAATGATGGCCCAGCGGTCCCGCGGAGGAATCTGTGCCGAGTAGCCGTACATGGCGCCAAAACCGTTGGTGATGTTGTCGTAGAAATAGCCGTTAGGCGCCTGGCGAAGACGGTCCTGATGGTAGGTGGGCGGACGCTTCATGCCGCGCATGGCAATCGTGCCGTTGCCGTCGCCTTGCAGGCCGTGACACGGAGAGCAGAAAATCTTGTAACGCTCCTCGCCGCGTTCGAGCAGTTCCTGGTTCACAGGCAACGGGAAAGCGTTGGAATCCTTGGGCGCGAACAGGTCATCGTCGGCCGGGGCGCCGCGAGCCACGGTATTTTCAACCGGCGGGCGTTCGGACCGGCCATCGGGGAAGAAATCCGAAGGAGAGAGCGGCCGGTTCTTTGGCTGGTCGGCCATGTCTTGGTGCAGATACCGGCAGCCCGCGCTCGAGAGCAAGGCCGCCGCAGCGCAGCCGACGAGCAGGAAGCGCGATCGGCTAATCATTGGCAACCTCTGTGACATGATGCGCATGGAGGTCGTGCAGGAAACGCGCGCATTCCTCCACATGAAATTTTGCGTCGTTGGACTCGATGCAAAGGAAAAAGCGGTCCGACGATGCGTGCTTGAAGCGATGCACGTTGAAGACGGGATGGTGCGGATGCGGGAGGCGGTTGAGCGCGAGCATGCCGAAGACCGCACAGAGAGAGGCGCCCAGGACGGTAAGCTCAAAGGTCACGGGAATAAATGCCGGCCAGCTATTCAGCGGGCGGCCCCCGATATTCATGGGGTAGGCCAAGGTGTTCACCCAATATTGGAAACCAAAACCGCCAATACCACCGGCCAAACCGCCGAGCAGGGTAATGAGCGGCACGTTGTTGCGCTTCAAACCCATGGCTTCGTAGAGGCCTTCGACGGGAAACGGCGTAAAGGCGTCTATGTGGCGATAGCCGGCCTCGCGCACCTTCTTGACGGCTTCGAGGAGCTGTTCCGGAGTAGCAAACTCTGCCAGCACCCCATAAATATGAGAACGCTGCTCCATTACTTTTTGTCCTCAGAAGTCTCCGCTACAAGCTCGCGCATCTCTGCAATGGAAATCGCCGGTAAAACGCGGACGAACAGGAACAGTAAAGTCACAAACATGCCGATGGTGCCGATGAAGGTAGCCCAGTCCCAGAAGGTGGGCCAGTAGCGTCCCCAAGCGGACGGAACGAAATCGCGCGTCAAGCTGATCACCACGATGACGAAACGCTCGAGCCACATGCCGACGTTCACCACGATGGACATAAAGAACAAGAACGCGACGTTGTGGCGCAATCTGTAAGACCACAGCATTTGCGGCATGAGGATGTTGCAAAGAATCAGCGCGTAGTAGAACGGAGCATACGGGCCGTGCAGGCGCTGCTCGACGAGGAACACATCAAATTTATTTCCGCTGTAGAGTGACAGGAACATTTCGAAGAAGTAGCCGTAGGCCACGATCAGGCCGGTCGCGAGCATGACCTTGGCCATGTTGTCGAGGTGCCTCATGGTGATGAAATCTTCTAGGCCATAAGCTTTGCGCAAGGGGATGGCGATGGTCAGGACCATGGCGAAGCCGGAGTAGATGGCCCCGGCGACAAAGTACGGCGGGAAGATGGTCGTATGCCAGCCGGGAACAATGGCGATGGCGAAATCGAAACTCACCACGGTGTGCACGGAGAGCACGAGCGGCGTGGCCAGGCCCGCCAGCAGAAGATAGGCGGACTGGTAGCGGTGCCAGTGCCGTGCGGAACCCCGCCAGCCCATGGAAAGCATGCCGTAGATAATCTGCGCCGGCCTTTTAACTGCGTGATCGCGAAGCGTGGCCAGGTCCGGGATCAAGCCCACGAACCAGAAAATCAGCGAAACCGTTCCGTATGTGGAAACCGCAAAAACGTCCCAGATCAGCGGGCTGCGAAACTGCGGCCAGAGGCCCATGGTGCTGGGATAGGGGAACATATAAAAGGCCATCCACGGGCGCCCGGTGTGAATCAGCGGGAAAATGCCCGCGCAGGCCACCGCAAAGAGCGTCATGGCTTCGGCAAATCGGTTGATCGAGGTGCGCCACTTCTGGTTCAAGAGGAACAGGATGGCCGAAATGAGCGTCCCGGCGTGGCCGATACCGATCCACCAGACGAAATTCACGATGGCGAAGCCCCAGCCGATGGGGATGTTGATGCCCCAGATGCCCGTGCCCTTGGTGAAGAGCCAGCCGATGGCGACGGTCATCAAGCCAGTGAGGCCGAAGGCAATCAAAAAACCCATGTACCAGCCGAAGGAAGTCGGCCGCGTGAGGACGATGGAGCTGATTTTGTCGGTGACCGAGCCAAAAGTGTAGCCCGGGCCTAGCACTGGCGTGAGGCGGCGGATTTCGGAGGAATCAATTGGCGGCTGCCCGGCGCTCATGCTTTCTCCAGTTCAGGATTGGGATTACGGACCGCCGCAAGGTAGGTGGTGCGCGGCCGGGTGTTCAATTCCCCCAAAATCGTGTAGTTGCGCTTCTGTGCGCGTAATTGGGAGACCCGGCTGGCCGGATCGTTGGCGTTGCCGAAGACAATGGCCTCGGTGGGGCAGGCCTGCTCGCAGGCGGTGACGATTGCGCCGTCAGGAATGGCGGTATTCTTCTTTTCTGCTTCGATGCGCACGTTGGTGATGCGCTGGATGCAGTAGGTGCACTTTTCCATCACGCCGCGGCTGCGCACGGTGACCTCGGGATTCCGCAGGAGCTTGAACTGCGGCGTTTCCCAATCCTGGAAGCGTAGGAAGTTGAAACGGCGGACTTTGTACGGGCAGTTGTTCGAGCAGTAGCGCGTGCCGATGCACCGGTTGTAGACCATGTCGTTCAGGCCCTCGGCGCTGTGCACCGTCGCGCCTACCGGGCAAACCTCTTCGCAAGGCGCGTTTTCGCACTGCTGGCACGGCACGGGCTGGAAGAACGTCTCGGGATTATCGAGCGATTCATCCTGGGCGCGAGGATCGCCGACGTTGGCTTTGACGTTCCCGTAGTAGCGGTCGATGCGAATCCAGTGCATCTCTCGTCCGCGCATGACCTGCTCTTTGCCGACCACGGCGATGTTGTTTTCCGACTGGCAAGCCACGACGCAGGCGTTGCATCCGTTGCAGCTGTTCAGGTCAATGGCCATCGCCCAGCGATACTGCATCTTGTCGTAGGGGTTCTCTTCTTCCTTGTAAAGCGTCAGCTCGTCCTTCTTTTTCTTCTGGAACTCCTCATCGTCGTGCGCAAAGGCCGGATTTTTGCGGTATTCCTCGAGCGTGCCGGCGGCGAGGATTTGCCGCCCTTCCATGTTGAAATGATATTGCGTGCAGGCGAGCGGGTAGTTGTCGCCGGTTTTCTGAATAGCGCTGGCTGGCGCAGCTGCCGCCCAAAGGGCATCGGAATGGCGCACGGCATAGGCATTGAAGCCCTTGTTCGTGCCGGTGTAGCCGGCTCTTTTGCGGCCATACCCGAGCGGCAGTACGACCACCCCATCGGCCTGGCCGGGCAGGATCCACGCGGCTGCCGTCACTTTGCTTCCGGAAAGCGCGATGTCCACGACATTAGAAAGAATCTGGCCGTGCTCGCCGCCACGCAGGGCGACGCGTTGCGTCAAGCCCAGTTTCTCCGCGGTCCTCGGGCTGACCAGTGCCGCGTTGTCCCAAGTGAGCTTGGTCACCGGTTTCGGCAATTCCTGGAGCCAGCCGTTATTGGCAAAGCGCCCGTCGTGCACGCAGGGATCCGCGCGGAAAATGAATTCAAGGAGGTCCTCGGACAGCGCCTTAGGTGCGGGAAGACTTGCCAAGCTGAACTTCAGCGCGGGCTTACTGGGCGGCAGCGCCGAGCCCGCTACCACCCCATCGTTCAGTGTCTTGCGCCAGAATTTCTCGAAGTCGCCGGAAGGACTGGTGGCCTTCAATCTCTCGCGCAAAGCGTCATAATCGGAGAGGCCCGGCTTGTCGGTAAACGCTCCCACCGCCTCGCGGGCGGAGTGCGTGCGATAGAGCGGCGCAATCAGCGGTTGTACCACGCTGACGGTCCCATCAAACGCTCGCGCATCCCCCCAGCTCTCCAGATAGTGCGATTCCGCCACGTGCCAGTCGCAGTATTCCGACGTCTCGTCAAAATGCGAGCTGACGTGAATGACCGTTTGGATCTTCTTGCGCTTGCGCTGCTGGTCGAATTTGAGCTTGGACACAAAATCAAAGTCGTGCGGCGCGGTGTAAACGGGATTGCCCCCCAGGATCAGGAGGGTATCGACCTTGTTCGCGTCGATATCCGCGCAAAGCTCGCGGAGGGATTCCAGGTGATTTACCGAATGCGCTTCGACGGGATCGGTGTAATACAACGTGGCGCCCACATTGCCGAGCTCTGCGTTGATGGCATGCGCGAGCGCGTGAACTTCCGCGGGCTGCTGCTCTCCGGCAACCACCAGTGAGGCGCCTTTGTGCTTCTCCAGGTCACGCGCCACAACCGCGAGCCACTTCTCCGCAGCCGGTGGAACCTTCGCGGAACCACCGAGTCCCAGCTTCTCCGCGACAGCTCGCGCAAACGGTTCGACTTCCGAGGCGCGCAGCGGCAGCCGGTGGTCGGCGCTCGCTCCCGTCACGCTAGGCGTGGGCTCTACAATGTACAGCCGGTTCATCGTGGCGCCCGGGCCGTTCAGCTTGCGACGTTCGTAAAACTCCCGCGCGTACCGAATGTGCCCCGGACCGCTGGCGAGAAAATCCGAATCGAGCGACAGAATGACGTCCGCTTTTCCAGGACGGTAAACGGTGTTGACGTAAGCCCCGAACGCCAGCTTCGCGCCTTCGCGCGCGCCGTCGCCTACGGCTGGCTCCCAATGGTGCCATTTGGCCAGCGGGTAGAGTGACAAGAGCGTTTCGATCTGTGCGGTGAGTGTCGGCGAAGTGATGATTCCCGACAGAATGCGCAGGCCTTCGCCGCGTGTGGCCTTTAGCGTTGCCGCCACCCCCTGCGCGGCTTCCACGAACTGCGACCAGGTCCGAATCTCGCCCGCTCTGGTGGCCGTTTGCGCGCGGTCCGGATCGTACAGATTGAGAATCGAAGCTTGCGCATAGACGTTGGTCGCGCCGAGGCTCCCAGGATGGTCCGGATTGCCTTCAATCTTCGTGGGCCGCCCTTCGTGGCTCTCGACCAGCAAGCCGATGGCGTCCGCTAGAAAAGGCATGGCCGTGGCGTAAAACTGCGGCTTGCCGAGCACCAACCCATCGGGCTGCTTGACGTAGGGAACGATGTGCTGCTCTGGTAGGCGCTCGCAACCGCTAAGGCCGGCCAACGCGAGCGAGGCGGCCATGAGCTTTAGGAAGTCGCGGCGGTCGACGGAGTCGTCCCACTCCGAGGGTGCCTGACGCGGGAACTCCCTGTGGAGCAACTCTTGAAAACTGGGATCTCCGGAGAGTTCTTCGAGCGTGCGCCAATATTGCTTGCCCGTCTTGGCTCGCAATTGCGCGCGCACCGCAGCCAAGTCGAGCGGCCTTGGCTGCAGAGACAGTTCTTCCAAATGTTGGTCTACTGCCGGCCTATCGTCCTGGTATTCTTCGTGACGTTGCGCGCTCATACGATCCGCTAGCGATGACAGGTCGAGCAACTGGTCAGCTCGGCGGCTGTCCGAATCTTTCGTTCCTTCATGAATTTCTCGCCCAATTCCTCCTGATCGGCTCCCGGTTTCCAATCCATCGCAAATACCTTGTCCATTGACCGGAGGTTCGGCGCGGGATTCCTGTGGCAATCTACGCACCACTGCATGAGCAGGGTGCTGGCCTGAAAGACCAGCGGCATCTGGTCGATCGGGCCGTGACAGGTGGTGCAGCCGACGCCCTTGTTGACGTGTATGCTGTGGTTGAAATACACGAAGTCCGCCAGCCGATGCACCTTGACCCATTCAATCGAGGTGTCGGTGCGATAGCTTTCGCGCACCGGATCGAGATAGCCCGCATTGCTGAACAGTACGGAATGGCAGTTCATGCACGTCTTGGTCGGTGGGATTCCCGCCACCGCTGAAATCTCTACGCTCGTGTGGCAGTAGCGGCAATCGATTCCGTCGTCTCCCACATGATGTTTGTGGCTGAACTGCACGGGTTGTTCGCGCGTGATGTTCTGGCGCGTCATGTAAGGAGAACGTGCCGCCTGGAGCACCGCCAAGACCGCAAAACCCATGATAAAAATAAACGAGAAGACACTAAATCGGGCGATGAAGTTTGTGCTTCGATGAAAAATCTGCGCCATGCTCGTTTTGCACTTTGGCGGGGAGCGCGCTGAATGGGCCCTAGGCTAGGGCGTCCCACGTGTTAACCGGGAAGTGCAAAACCCGGGCCAGTCGACCGCATAGTTTCCACCAAAACTTTCTGGATTGCAACCTTTCTCAAGAACTTCAAGAACTTCAGGTCTTAGACTTCTGCTTCAACTTTTTTCATGTCGCAAATTTCAAACGCATTTTCCTTCGCGGCGTCTTCCCAGAATATGAAATCGCTCGCGGCACGCATATCCGTAAAAAACCTGACGCAGGTTCGTTTGCACTGACCCGCTCGGTGGCCCGTCTCGATCAGCTACTGCGGGGATCGTCCGCCGGCTTGGTGCGGTTCAGATTCTCCAGCTTCTTCAAAAAAAAGCGAATGCCCTTCCACTCCCTTCTGAATGTCGGCTTCCATGGTTCTAGATGCACGAGGGAGGCAATGGGTGCAAAGATTTTTGGGAAATTTTTTGAACAACCGCCGAGCGTCCTGTGTCGATTCCGTGGTATTTTAGAGATAACCCTGCCGGCCGGTCCTGCGGCAGAGCCCACCTACTTCATTTCCCCGCGATCGTCGGGGAATTGGCGCCCGCTGGGGCGTGGTCCAACCGGTAGGACACCTCACTGTTAATGAGGATGGTGGAGGTTCGAATCCTCCCGCCCCAGCCAATTCTCTTCCAGCAGAAAAGCAAAACCGCAAAAAGTTGTTATCCCTTGGCCGTAGGCAATCCGGCGGAAATCCAGCCCTTCCATCCGCCGTCCATCGATTCCACGTTGGAGTAACCCATTTTCTGAAGATTTTCCGCGGCCAGCGCGGAACGGAAGCCGCCACCACAGTACAGAATGAGTTTGCTCTTCGTATCAGGCACCTGCTGTTCGATGTCGCGCTCGATGACGCCTTTTCCCAAGTGGATCGCTCCGGGTAGGTGTCCGTTGGCCCACTCGCTGTCCTCGCGAGTATCCACCAGGATCAATTTCTCTCCCGCATCGAGGCGGCGCTTGACCTCGGCTACATTCGTCTCTTTAATGTTCTTCTTCGCCTCGTTGACCAGCTTCAAAAACTGCGGCGGGTGGGCCATGAACGTGCTCCTCAAAAAATTCTTCAAGCGAGCATACCACGAGTCAACGAGCGGCCGGAGGTGATCGGCAGGCTTGCTATATAGCTGGCGTTGCGAGTCACCGAGAGGAGCTCGCCTGGATGGGTTAAGGTTGGGGCTCGGTCTTGGGCTTGTCCGCGGCTGCCGCCGTCCCCGCGCCCTTCTTTCCAAAGGAGCGCACCAGATTCACGAGTTTCCAGCGCATCTTTTCAGGTGACCGGTCAGCTTCCCCTCCCACCATTTTCCCCCTGCCGTAGCTGATGACCCAGAAGAGCTCGCCGTCCGTCATCTTTTCAATCGTCGAGGGATCACGCCAGTCATGAAGCTCCAGTTTCATATCCTGGGCAAGGTCGCCTTTACCGCCTCCATCCTTGCCGTGGCACATGGCACAGTCATACCCGTACTGCTTGCGTGCTTCCGCCAGTCCTTCTGGCGAGGGCGTAATGGGGTTTTTCTTTGCGGCATCCTCGGGCGTCATCTTGGGTTCCGAGGAGCCCGTTTTTTCCTGAGTGAAATTTGGCTTGGGGCAGAGAATTCCACAGAGCAGCACTGCACTCGCAATGAAGATCGTCCGACGCATAGCATCCTCCCGACAGGTCGAGCACCGCCGAAGGAGCGCACTCGGCTTGATTTTGAGCGAATTCTACGCCCACACGATGTGGAAGGAAAGGGTTTAAGTTAAGTCAGTCAAGTTAAGAGCGCAAACGGGGTGGTTGGGGCTGACCTCCGGTTTTACCCGGCTAACTGGTTGCGACTTTGCCAGGCTGTTTTTAGGGTTTTTTCCCTGGGCTTGGCAGGGAACAACCGCGCTTTGGCTGGGAGTCGCCAAAACCCGCACGGAAGCGCGTGGATTCGCGGACGCGTGTGCGCAATCCGTCGATGACCGGCGGGATCGCTGGATGCGCCACCCCACGGATGAGGAAAATCATCAGCGCCGCCTCGCCGGGCGAATCCACGCTTGAGGTAATTCCCACTCCCTGCACGCCATCCATCTTCATCAGTTCATCGACGTGCGCTTCATGCACGATCTTGGCGCGCGAAACCTCTGCCTCCGAGATGGAATAGACAAGCTGCGGGAGCGCCGCGGATTGCTCTAGGGTGGCGCTTTCCTCGGGCGACAAAACGCCGCGCTCGGAAAAAGGTTCGCCTTCGACCATGCGTGTGCGGATGCGATCGACAGCCGCCGGGAGGTTCCTCGGCGGTTGCCCTTTGTTTACGAAAAGCAGAATCGCTGGCTCAGCCGGGTTGTCGTAGCTCACTCCCACGCCGACAGCCTGCACTTCCGGGTAGGCGAGGAGTTCCCGGGCGTGCGCATCACGCGCGGCAACGGCCTTTTGTAGCCCTCCGGCTGAGGCCGTCGAACTCGGCACCGTTAAAGTCGCCGAAGCAGGCTTAACCGGCAGAGTGCATCCAATGACTTGATGTGTCGCACCACCTACAAACGTGACGCTGTTGCCGCCACTCTGGAAGAAATTCAGCACGTCCGACACGGGATTGCCCACGGTATCGGCGTCGGAACCAGCGAAGACCAGCGCCACCGGATCGGCTGTGTTTTGCGTAACGATGAGCGATCCGGAATCCCCTGCAGCGCTGAAGCTGCCGCCGGCAACGTCCACCTGATTGGTAAAAGTTTCGCTGAACATCGTTCCCGTTCCGCAGCCTTTTTGATACTGGACCGAGGCCGTCGCGTTTGTTGACAGAACCGTGGAACACGTGAGGCCTGTCGAGCGGCCACTCTTCGTCACGGCCATGCTGAGCGAAGCGGCGACACCGGAACCGGCATGCGGAGCTGCCGGCAGCGGAACGTTGTTGGCATCTGTCGTGGCCCCGAGGAAGAGAATGTTTCCGCTTGGGTCCACGGCTCCGGTGACCGCCTGTGCGATGGCCGCGTCGATCTTGGGAGCCGTCCCCATTTCCAGGTTGTAAAACTGAGAAAGCTGCCCGACGGTCGCGAAGACTCCTTGTCCGCAGCTGGTATCGACAAGTGCCGGCTGGATGATGGACTCACCAATAGCAGCAAGATCGGTGCGCGCAAGCACGTGATTGTCGCTCAGGATGTATTGCGTGCCGCCCCGCGTCACCAGTGAGCCGAGCGTGCCTCCGCAGCAAGTAATGAGGTTCCCGCTTGTGCTTGAATCATTCTGATTCCCGCCGGAGCTCCCGAGCTTGATTACACCCCCCTGCGGATTTTGATTCGGCGGGAAGATGGTGACGGTCGCCGATCCGGAAGAGTTTGGATTTGCCGTGGAAACGGCGCTGACCGTCACGGGCGTGGTGGTCACCTTGCCGTTTCCGCTCGAAGTCGTGGGAACACCGCTAGGCGCAACAAAGAGGCCGGACGTGGAGATAAAGCCCGTGGCCTGGCTCCCGCCGGTGACACCATTGACCTCCCATGTCACCGCGGTGCTCGATTGTCCATTCACGGTAGCCGTAAACTGCTGGGTTGTGAAGATGGCTACGCTTATCGGGTTCGGAGTTACGGTTACCGAGACCGGCGGAGGCGGCGGGGCGCTGGCCCCTCCGCAAGAGCCGAGGAACACCGAAGCAAGAAGCCCGAAGATCAAGAAAACACGAGAGCGCATGGGAACCCCGTTAAAGGGTCTGAGTGTCCACGCTAGCACAGGTATTTTCAAACGGTACGAGTTTCCCTGCGCACGTATTGAAAAAGCGACGTGCACCGCGGCCTCCCGAGCAAGCGGCCGCTTTGCGGTCGAATGACTCTTGGACGTCATGGACCGCGATGCCGGAATCAATGATTCGCAGTTGTATGATTCGGCTGCGCGCGCAAAAGCGCTTTTCTCGTTCCGTCTGACACGGAACACGCGCGGTTTCGCCCTGAGCCATCAAGACCCGCGCGGAAGCGCGTCGATTCGCGGACGCGCGTGCGCAATCGGTCGATGACCGGCGGGATCGCCGGATGCGGCACCCCCTGGATGAGAAAGATTATGAGCGCCGCCTCCCCGGGGGAGTCGATACTTGAGGTGATGCCCACGCCCTGGACTCCGCTCATTTTCATCCATTCATCTACGTGCGCCGCATGCGCCACTTTCGCGCGGGCGACTTCCAAATCCGAAATAGGATAAACAAGCTGCGGCGGCGGCGCGGACTGTTCGAGCGCAGCACTCTCTTCCTGGGAAAGGAGTCCGTGTTGCGGGAACTGCTCCGCCTCGATGATGCGTGTGCGCACTCCTGCGACCTCGGGGGGCAAGTTCGATCTCGACTGTCCCTTCATCACGAAGAGCAAGATGGCCGCCTCGGACGGATTGTCATAGCTTGCGCCAAGCCCGACCGCCTGCACTTCGGGATAGGCGAGGAGCTCCGCGGCATGCTTATCCCTCACCGCCGTGGCCGGAGCCAGCGCCGTCGCGGACGGCGTAACCCTTTGGACCGCCAGCCGCGCCGCCATCGCCGCTTGCGGCCCAGGCAAAGTGCAACCAATGACGGGAGCAGTGCGCGCGGCGCCAGCGAAGTTGACGGGATTGCCGTGGAAAGCGAAGAAGCTCAGCACATCCGAGACGGGGTTGCCAACGGTGTCCGTGCTCGAATCCGCGTAGAGCAACGCAAGCGGGTTGGCATTATTCTGTGTCACGATCAGCGAGCCGGAATCTCCTGCGCTTGAAAAATCCCCGCCCACCACACTCACCTGATTCGTGTAGTTCACCGTGAACTGCGTCCCCGTTCCATCACAATTCGTCGTATAAGCAACTGACGTGGCACGGTTCATGGCGTCGACCGTCGAACAGGTCAAACCCGTGGTGCGGCCGGACTTCGCCACCGTGATTGGCCGGACGATTTGGGTAGTCGTGCCGCATCCCGTCAGGCAAAGAAATAGACCGCAAGCAGGAAACAAGAGCAACGTACGGCGCATGAGCAACCTCGCTGTGGACTGGGGGGGAACGTTCTCTTAGCAGTAGAGAAATCAGTTAAATTTCGAGGGACCGAGGGCCATGTTCCCAGTTAGACTTCCCGTTAGACTTGGCGAACCAAGACAAGAATCAAGACGTCCAAGGAGATTTAGGCACAACTGGCCGGACGTGCGCTATCCGTAAAAGACCCCAACGCCCAAGCCACGCCGGGGGCACAAATCGGGCCAATCGGAGTGCGGGTCGAAGTTAATCCAGATCGCGCCAGTTGGGGCCCACGCCAATTTCCACGACGATCGGGACCGCCAATTGGTGGACGCCTTCCATCTCTTCTTTCACCAGCTTCCGCAGCCTGGCAGATTCCTTCGCGGGTGATTCGAAAAGCAGTTCGTCATGCACCTGCAAAATCATTTGTGCCTCGAATTCCTCTTCGGTGAGCCGCCGGTCGATGTTGATCATCGCCAGCTTAATAAGGTCGGCGGCCGTGCCCTGCAGCGGGGAATTCAGCGCGGTGCGTTCGGCAAAGTTGCGCAGTTGCACCTGTGGCGAAGTAATCTCGGGAATCGGCCGGATTCTTCCGAACATTGTCTTGGCCACTCCTGTCTTGCGGGTTTCGGCGAGAACGTTGTCCAAGTATTCCTTCACGCCGCGATACCGCGCGAAATAGGCATTGATGAACTGCGCCGCTTCTTTCTGTTCGATGCCCAGTTGCTGCGCGAGACCGAAAGGGGAAAGTCCGTAAATAATTCCAAAGTTGATGGCCTTGGCGGCGCGGCGATGCTCCGCAGTCTGCCCGAGCGGGCCCACCCCGAAGACTTCCTGCGCGGTGCGCGCGTGAATGTCCTCGCCGTTGCGAAACGCCTCCACCAGTACGGGATCCTTCGAGAAATGCGCCATCACACGCAGCTCGATTTGCGAGTAATCCGCGGAAAGCAGGACGTTGCCTTTTTCTGCGACAAACGCCGCCCGAATCTGCCGGCCAAGCTCGGTGCGAATCGGAATGTTTTGCAGGTTGGGATCGCTCGAGCTCAGCCGCCCGGTTACCGCGCCGGTTTGTGAAAAACTGGTGTGCAGCCGTCCGGTCTCCGGATGGATGAGCTTGGGCAGCGCGTCCACATAGGTAGATTTCAGTTTGGAGACTTCTCGGAATTCGACGACCTTTGCGGGCAAGGGATGCTGTGCGGAGAGCTCCTCCAAAACGTCGGCTGCGGTTGATCGTGCTTTTGCTTTCCCCCGCCTCGGATTGGCCTGCAAATTTAATTTGTCAAACAGAATCTCGGCGAGCTGCGGTGGCGAATTGACGTTGAACTCCACGCCGGCCAGCTTCCAGATTTCCTTTTCCAGTCGCCGGACTTCCCCGTCCATCGCTTCCGACATTTTTTCCAGCTCGGTAGGCTCGATGCGAATCCCGGTACGTTCCATGCCCGCAAGCACCGGCGCAAGCGGCAGGTCAATCTTTTCGTAGACTCCTTCGAGCTGCCGCTCTTTCACCTGCTCGTGGAGCAGAGGCGCAAGCCGCTGCAAATAGTCGGCGCGCTCTCCGGGGCCGCCGCCGAGCATGGCGTTGAACTGGCGCATGACCACGTCGGCGAAGTTGTGGTTCGCGGTGGTGGGCCGCAGCAGGTAGGAATAGAGCTCGGTGGCATGCTGGATGTTTTTTGTTTCACCAGCCAGCAGGGAAACGATTTTCGGGTCGTGGACGATCTTGGACCGCTTCGTATCCTTCAGCAGCGGCGCGAGCGCACTGAGCGCCTCGCCTTTTTCGTCCGCCCAGAGCGACCGTCCCTCGCCGGCTTTTGCGGAAACTTCAATCCCCGCGATGCGTGTGCCAAATCCTTCCGATTCCCGTTGACCCTGGTCCAGATTTAGCCAGACCGCCAGCGACTGCTTTGCGGAGAGTTTTGCTAGATACTCGCGAAATTCCGCGGCATTTGCCAACTGCGCATAATCGGTCTCGCCCGCTTCCGATACCGCCGGTCGGGAGGCCGCGACGGCGCCGGCCCCCAGCTCTTTCAATAGCGAGCTGAACCCCAGCTCCCGATAGAGCGCGGCAAGCGCCGGTACGTCCGGTTCACGTCGCTCGAGCGCTTCGAAATCCAGTTTCATGGGCACGTCGGTCGAAATGGCCGCAAGCTGCTTGGACATCAGTACCTGGTCGCGCTGCTGCTGCAGAGCTTCGCGATACCGTTTGTTGGCGACCTCGTCGGCGCGATCCAGCGCCTTTTCGACGCTGCCATATTTGGTGATCAGCTCCGCCGCGCCTTTCTCGCCGATGCCTTTGGCTCCGGGAATGTTGTCTACGGTGTCGCCGAGAAGCGCCATATAGTCGACGACTTTTTCCGCGGGCACGCCGAGCAACTCCTGAACCTTTGCTTCATCGACTAGAATGTCGCCTTTTGCGCCCCCGGAACCTGTCTTGAGCGTCCGGACGTTTTTGCCCACCAGTTGCATCATGTCTTTGTCGTTGCTAACGATGAGAACTTCGAATCCTTGCCTGGCGGCTTCGGTGGCGATGGTCCCGATCACGTCATCCGCTTCGTAGCCTCTCTCCTCGAGGACCGGCAAACGCATGGCTTCGCATAGTCTGCGTACCAAAGGAATCTGCACCCGCATGTCGTCCGGCATCGGCTGCCGCTGCGCCTTGTATTTTTCAAACAGCTTGTCGCGAAAAGTGGCCCCCGGCGGATCGAAAACGACGCCGATGTATTTCGGATCGTAGTCTTTGATCAAGCGCTTGAGAATATTTCCAAAAAGAAAAGGAACGTTCGTGGGCGTGCCGTTGGGGCCGGTCAGCCGCTGCGGCATGGGCGCAAAAAATGCCCGATAAACGTGTGCCATCGCGTCCACAAGGAAGAGTTTCTTCGATCCGGAAGCCATCCGCGCGAGTATAGCAAAGGACGGGGACGCGGCAGGGAAGAGCAACACCTGCTTCTATCGGGAATGCGCGACCCGCACCAATTTGGCGGTTGCAGGTGGTCGACGTGTAGGCCAAGCTGCAGCAAGAAAGGCCTTTGTGCAGGATTACAAATCCGTTGTGCGCCGGTACTACTCCGAAATCTGGAATGCTTGGAGCGAGCCTGCGCTAGAAGAACTCCTTTCTCCCGACATTGTTTTTCGCGGCTCCATCGGCACGGCGGTCGTGGGAATCGCCGGATTCAAGCAGTACGTGGACCGCATCCGCTCGGCGTTTCCCGATCTTCACAACCACATCGAGGAGCTGATCGCCGAAGGCGACAAAGTCGCTGCCCACTTGACTTACACCGGGACTCACCACGGAGAGTTGTTCGGCTTTCCAGGCACGGGCAGGAAGATCACCTATCAGGGCCTCGCCGTCTTTCGATGCAAGGAAGGGAAAATCGTAAGAGGTTTTGTTCTGGGCGACACGGAAACCTTGAAGCGCCAGCTTGCGCAGGAATAAAAAGCCGCGCCGGAGTTTCGCCTCAGGCGCGGCCTCTCTAATCAGGAAGAACCGTGGTTACGGTTCTTCAGGATTGTCCCGCTACGGCCTCTCCTTGGATTTGGGATCCGGCTTGCTCTCGGCAGCGCGTTTCGACTCGCCCGCCCTGCCAGCTTGTGCTTGCGTGACCAGCAGCATGCGCGTCCCGCCATCGAGATGCACATTCTTCCCCGCCGAAGTGATCACGCTGCCCTCGGTCGAATTGGAAGCCGCGGCGCTCAAATTCAAGCCATTGAGTCCAAAAACGCCTTGGCTGTTCGAGGTGAGCTGCCCGGCAGCATTCAGCCCGCCGGTTGCTCGGCGAGAAGCGCCGGCAGCATTTCCGCCTGCGCTGGCTGCCGAGTCGACCGTGCCGCTCGCGACTCCGCCTGCTGTCGCCGCGGTGTTCGTCACCGTGCCCACAGCGCCTCCCGCCGCGGAACTGACCCCACCGATCGCGCCGCGCCCGCCCGCCATGCCCGAGCCAGCCGCGGAGCCGCTGAGGCCTCCCATCGTGTCCATCTCGTCGCCGGCCATCGACGGGCCGCCCTGTGCCGAAGCCAGCGCCTGAATCGCAACGTTGAGCGGGATCTCCTGGCCGTTCTTGAGAATGGCCTTGTCAAATACGATGCCCAGGGCAGATTCCGTCTCCCCGTTGCCACGTGCCGAAGCCTCGGTCACGTGTCCCACGAGCTTCGAGCCTTTGGGGATGACCATCTTGCCCTCGGACTTGATCGCTTCCGTCGTACGTGCGTTCACTGCGTCACCCGGCTTGCACTTTTTTGAGTCCACCGGAGAACTCAGCGCAGCATTGAATGCCGTTCCGTTGGCCAAGCCGGCATTTGCTTGGCCGTGCTGTGCCGTAGCCGCCGCGGACGTTGAGCTGGAAGCGCCTGCTTGTGCCTGCGTATTGCCGGCTTGGACCGACGCTTGTCCGCTCGCCTGCGCTGCGGCACCCGTTTGCGATTGCGCCGGTGCACCAACTGTGAAAAGCGCGCCCACCACCATCGAGATTCCTATGCGAACCATGATCGAATAGACCTCCTCTAACATTGCGAATTAAAGTCGGAACCCACTGCCCTGGTAAAAAAGGGTGTTCAAGACGCGAGTTGATAGAGGCAAACCTTGTGCCTATCGGTAAGCCATTCTGTTTCTTCAAGTTATGAGCATGCTGGGCCGCTACAACCGTTGCGAAATGACCAGGAGCATGCAGGATTTACAGGGTGGCTCCCTTGGGTCGGGCCGTATGCGGTTTTCTAGACGATGGCTAGGGACTTTCCGACTTCACCGAGGATGTTTGCGGCGCGCAGTAACTGTTCGCGCTTATGAGCCGCGCTGACCATGGCGCGCAGCCGCGCCTTGTCCTCGGCAACGATCGGATAACCTACGGCCGGGGCGAAAACGCCGGCATCAAACAGCCTTTTCGAAAATTCAAACGCTTTCGCGGCCTCGCCCACGTGGATCGGAACGATCGGCGTCTCGCTGCCTCTGAACTGGAACCCGCGCTTTTTCAATTCGCGCTTGAAGAACTTCGTGTTGGCCCAGAGCTTTTTCAGGAGCTTTTCGCCTTCCGGCGAAGAGAGCAGCGTAAAGGCCGCCTGGCATGCGCCCACCGTGGCGGGTGGGTGTGAAGTCGAGAAAAGAAACGGCCGCGCGCGCAAATAGAGAAAATCAATGAGGTCGCGCGAGCCGCAAACGTAACCGCCCATCGCGCCGATGGCCTTGCTCAACGTTCCCACCTGGATGTGCACGCGCCCGTGGCACTGGTGATGATCGACCGTGCCGCGGCCGTTGCTGCCGAGCACGCCCGAACCGTGGGCGTCGTCCACCATCATGGTGCAGTTGTATTTTTCCGCCAGATCGCAGAGTTGCGGCAGCGGCGCGATGTCGCCGTCCATCGAAAAGACGCCGTCGGTGATAATTAGCTTCTTCCCCGGCAAACTCGCGTGTTCCTGCAGAATGCGCTCGCAGTCCTCGACATCCTTGTGCTTGAAGATTTTGATGGTCGCTTTTGAAAGTCGCGCTCCGTCAATGATCGAGGCGTGATTCAATTCGTCTGAAACGATCAGGTCCTCTTTGCCGAGCACGGCAGAAACCGTTCCCGCATTTGCCGTGAAGCCCGACTGAAACACCACGCACGCCTCCACTTTCTTGAACGCCGCAATCTGCTCTTCCAATTCCAGGTGCAACTTCATGGTTCCGGCGATGGTGCGAACCGCTCCTGCGCCCGCCCCGTACCGCTTTACCGCGTCCAGCGCGGCCTTGCGCAAGGCTTTGTGGGTGGTCAGACCCAGGTAGTTGTTCGAAGCCAGGTTGATCACTTCCCGCCCATCGAAAACGCACACGGCCCTCTGCTCGCCTTCGAGGACGCGCAGTTTCGGCGCAACGCCTTTTGCGCGCAGCTCATTCAACTGATCGGTGACGTACTGCAGAGGATTTTGCTTGGTCGCCAGCGTGGCAGTCTCCGACATTAGGTCGCTCCTGATGGTAGGCATCGGCCGGGGGAGTCTTTATTGTCCTCCAGCGCGGCCCAACGGTAAACCCCTGAATTGCTCTTTAAGCGTTCACAAGCTCGGAGTCATGCTTCGAGAATACCGCTTCCAGAGCTGCCGGAGTGCGCTGCTTCATCGCGTGAATTTCCCTGAATCAACTGATAGATGTTCGACAGTCATGATCAGCAGATAGCGCGTTGGCCCCGGGCCGGGATTCCAATACGTGTGTGGACTGCCGCGGGGCACCAGAACGCCCGAGCCCGCCCGCAGTTCAACTTCTTGGTCGCCCACCTGCACGCAGGCCACGCTTCATCGTCGCGGTGATGGACACGCGGCGGGGAATCAACCGCCGCTCACTCACCGAGCCTCCAGGATCGCGCCACTCTGCAATCACAAAGCTGGCTGTGCCGGAGCCTAGCGTGTTTCCTCGAAGGAGAGGAGCCACCATCGTTGTAGTCATGATTTGACCCGCCTAAACGCAGCTTGGATTCGCAAAGAGAGCGAGAGGGAATCAGTTCAACGACGAACTCCATTGGGATAAAGTAAAATCTTGCCCGGCAATCCTTCCTGCAACTTCGCAAAGGCGCCCTCGAATTGTGCGAGTGGCGCCCCCTGGCCGAAGAGCGGCTCCAGATTCAACCGCCCGGCTTTCAGCAGCGCGGTCATCTCGACCCACGTTTCGTACATCCGCCGCCCGTAAATCCCTTGTACCGTCGCGCCCTTGAAAATCACGTCGTTCACCAGATCGAGCGGCACATTCTCGGTGGGAATCCCGAGCAACGACGCGCGCCCTCCCGCCCGCAGGGCCTTGAAACCTTGTTGAATCGCCATGGGATTCCCGCTCATTTCGAGCAAGGCATCCACTCCGGTGCCGCCCGTTTCGCCGAGAATCCGCTTTACCGCGTCTTCCGACGCAGGATTAATCACCACGTCCGCACCCATTTTGTTGGCCATGGCGCGCCGTGCCTCGTTCGTCTCCGTCGCAAATACGGTAGAACTTCCGCAGGCTTTCGCCACCGCAATCGACATCAATCCAATCGGCCCGCATCCCGTCACCAAAACGGTTTGCCCCGCAATCGGCCCGGCGAGCACCGTGTGCACGGCGTTCCCCAACGGATCGAGAATCGCCCCGTAGTGCTCGGGAATGCCCGGATCGAGCTTGATGATGTTTGAAGCGGGAATCCTCACAAAATCTGCGAAGGCTCCGTCCTGATCGATCCCGATAATCCGCAGATTTTGGCAAATGTGCGCCTGTCCCAGCCGGCACTGGCGGCAATGCCCGCAGTTGACGTGCATCTCCGCACTGACAAAATCACCCGGCTTGACCGCCGTGACTTCGTCTCCCACGCGTTCGACGTTTCCACAAAACTCATGTCCGAGCGTCAGCGGCGGCTTGATGCGCCCCTGCGACCAACGGTCCCATCCGTAAATATGCAGGTCCGTCCCGCAAATGGAAGCGGCCTTCACGCCGACCAGCACGTCGGTCGGACCAATCGCCGGCACCGCGACCGTGTCCATCTGCAAGCCCCGCGCGGCCTGCATCTTCCGCAACGCTTTCATAGTTGCTGCCATCTGCTCGAGCCCTCGTTCGACACGCAAGCTTTCGATGCTAACACACCGCCATTGTTCCGTCTTTGGAGGGGCGGCATGCTCGGCATGCTGCAGGCCTGCTGCGCACCGCCCTGCCGGTCATTTCCTCGTGTCTTGCTTTCGGGATGGGTTCTTTTTTCTTTGTGAACTTCGACTGTGAAATGTTCAGCGCTGCTTCCTATTTCACCTGTTCAAGGACTCCAATCTTCACGAGTGCCCTCAAATACTCGAGCACCAATTCCAGGGGCACCGGTCCATATTCTGCCGAAACCGCGTCGCGAATTTCTTGCGCACTCCGCTTCCCATCGGCAAAATTCAGCGCTTCATAGGCGTATTCCTCGCCGCCTCCCCACAATCCCTCATAGTTCAGCAGTTTCGGCGTCGCCACGCCTGCCGCTTTCGCATGATCCTCAAGATAGTCATACCCAAACACGGCCAGAGGTCCCTTGGGCTCCGTCTTCCTTTGAAACCGAATCAAGTCTTCACCCCTTGGAATGGGACGCAAAGCCTTCAAGGGGTTTAAGGAGTTGCCCATAAGAGAAACTCCGTAGTAGGCCTGCAAGCCCTCGGTGATTCCTCTCGAGAGGAATGCAAGCAACGAATCGCCCACCGCTTGTTCCTCTCGAGTCCAGAACTGTGTGTAGTTTGCCAAGTTTTCATCCCGAAGAGCCTCTCTGCGAATCAGGGCCCGAGAAACCCGACGATAGCGTCCTTGTTCATTGAGTTCCTTGAGAGGCTCTGCGTTTGCGTCTTGAAGATTTGCAAGAAAATACCCGCTCGCCGCGCCAATGAAAGCTGCGCGTTTCAACTTGGTCGGATCGATGTTCGCCGCCGAATCGAAATTCGTGTGAATATAGCGGTCCGGCCAATCATTCAGATAAATCGCGGGAATCCTGAACGACGAATCCTGGTACACATCGTGGTCGCTGCCCATCGTGTACGCCGAATATTCCGCGCGCAGCGGCCCTTTGTCCCCTTCCGGCGCCACTAGCGGATAGTCCGCCCTTCCTGTGGCTGCAAATTGATACGACTCCTGGTTGACCCACTCCGCGAACGCCCACGCCACGTCATGCGCAAAGCTCGGGAGGCTCATCGGCCCGCGTGTCACGTGGAACACTGCTTTCGTCTCGGCTCCGCCTCCTACCATGTCCATGTGCACGACGGCTTTCGTCCGCTTGGCGAATTCCGGCTTGGCATTGAGGAGCGTGAGCGTCCCTTCGATTTCCGGCGGAAAGATGAATCGGATCGTCCGGGCCGGCCGCTCCAGTTTCCCCTCGCCAATCAACTTCTGGAGCGTCCGCGCCACTTCCAGAATCGTCACGCAGCCGCTCGCGTTGTCATTCGCTCCGGGCCGTTGATGGTCCAAGTGGCAGCTGAACGCGATCTCTTCTTCCTTGAATTTCCCTTCCGCTCCCGGAATCGTCGCGGTCACCACTTCATAATTCCCGGGATGTTGGCCCGCCTTCACCACGGCCTCGAGCGTAATCTTGTCTCCCTTGTGAAGCCGCTCCCGTAATCCGCGCGCTGTTTTCAACGACACCATGAACCCAAACGTTTTGTTCGGCGAAAATGTCTCCAGATGCCCCCAGCGGATCAAATTTTCGTCCTCTCCCCACCAAGCCGTCTTCTGATTCTGCGCATAACTGACAATTCCTACGGCACCCAACTTCCCCACCGCCAAATCCTCGACCGCTCCCGGCTGCGCGCTCACCAGCACAATCCTTCCCTTTACATCTTTTCCCGCGTAATCGCTCTCCTTTGTTCCCTCGCCCACGTCCACCAAATCGGCGGTCACCTCCGCGCTTTCGCTGTCCTCTGCCAGCACCACCGGTTCTGATGCGTAGTCGCAGAGCCTGATGGTTTGTTCCCCTTCAGCTGGAATCTTCCGGTCTTTGGATGGCAAACCTCGGTGTCGCAACTCGGAGAGCTCGCCCAGCTCCGCGTCCCACGCCGGCCGGGACCTCTGCGTCCCATAAAAAATCTTTCCATCTGCCGGAAATTCGAAAATCTCAACGTTGCTGAGCCCATACGCGCGCACCCGCTCCGCCACCAATTCCGCGGCTGCATGAAACCCTTGCGAGCCGCGCTGCCTATGAGAGGTCGCAATCACCTCCAGATTCCGCTTGGCCGTCTCTCCGCTCAATTCGTTCGCGAGCGCTCGAACCTCTTTCTCCGGCAGGAGCGGCGGCTTCTGCGCCAAAATCCCCCCGTCCAGCAACAAGCTCGTCACGATCCCAAGGCACATTCTTTTCATCGCGTCTCCTTCCGCGCCCGCATTCTATTCCTGATTCTTGGTTTTTCACGGTCCATCTCCTGTTTCTTCCGCTTCGGCGTCGCGTCCCAGCCGGCAGGCAACTTTCCTGAAATTTCCTGGCCCCGCCCGTCGTATCATGAATAGACCTCACATCTTATGACCGAGCTTCCTCCCGCCATCCGCCTTGAATCCGTTTCCCGCCACTACCTCATGGGCGAATCCGTCATCCGCGCCGTCAACGATGTCTCTCTCACGGTTCCAACGGGTGAATTCCTCGCCCTGCTCGGCAGCTCCGGTTCCGGAAAATCCACGCTGCTCAATCTCATCGCCGGCCTCGACCGTCCCACCTCCGGATCGGTAATCGCCGAGGGCCAGGACCTCTCGAAAATGTCCTCCCTCGAACTTGCTCGCTATCGGCGGCAAACCGTGGGGATGGTTTTTCAATCATTCAATCTTCTTCCGCGCATGACGCTCGAAGAAAACGTCGAGCTCCCGCTGCGTCTCGCGGAAGTCGACCGCTCCGAGCGCGCCGCGCGGGTCCGCGAAGCCCTCGAGCGCGTCGGACTCGAGAAGCGCATCGGCCATCGCCCGAGCGAGCTTTCTGGCGGCGAGCAGCAGCGCACCGCCATCGCCCGCGCGCTCGTCAATCGCCCGAAAATCCTTCTCGCCGACGAGCCCACCGGCAATCTCGACAGTGCCACCGGCGAATCCATCCTGACGCTGCTTCGTGAAATCCAAGAAAATCCCGGCATGACCATCGTCATGGTCACTCACGAGAGCACTCTCGCCCAACGTTTTGCCGGCCGCTTTGCCGTCATGGGCGACGGCAAGCTCCTTTCAAATGGAGCCCCGCGATGAAGTTCCGCGATCTCAGCGACCTCGCTTTCCGCAACCTTCGCGAAGGTGTTTTGCGCAATTCGCTCACGACTCTCGGCGTCGCTGTCGGCGTGGCTTCACTGGTGGCCATGCTTTCTCTGGGAGTGGGACTCCAGCAGCTCGCCTCCAGCCGCCTCGCGAAGAGCGGTCTGTTCGACTCGATCTTCGTCACTCCGAAAACGAATCTCCGCAGGCCGGGCGGAGGGCCTCCCGCCACTCGCACTCCAGACGCGAGAGCCCGGCCGCTCGACGCCGATGCCCGTGCGGAAATTTCGCACCTGCCGAATGTGATCGAGGTCTATCCGCAAATCCGCTTCTTCACCGAAGTGCGCTACGAGGGCAAGCCCTTTGCCACCATGGTTGCGGGCATGCCGGAATCCTCGAAGTCGAGCGGCGCGTTTGACGGCATGCAGGGCAGCTTTTATTCTTCGCCGAATGCGGATGAAACCATCTTGCAGGCGGAATTTGCCAAAGAACTGAATCCGCAAACCGCTTCGCTGATTGGCAAGGATTTGATCCTGCGCTACGCGGAACGCCAGTCGCTTGCCGCACAACCCGGCGAGGAAAGTTCCGGCGGCTTTTCCGTCGTCCCCAAGGACATGCATCTTCGCATCATCGGTGTTGTCGAAACCGAGCCGGCCTCAGGCTTCGGCGGCTTTGGCAGCGGCCGTCTCCTCATCCCTCTCCCTCTCGCCGAAACACTCCGCGCCGCGCAGGTCAACGACCTTCGCGACATTCTTCGCGATTCTTCGAGCGACAAGCCCACTTACTCGAGCCTCACCGTGCGCGTTAAAAGCCCTGCGCTCGTGGAGGCCACGGAAGCGAGGCTCAAGGATCTTGGCTTCAGCGCGTTCTCTCTTCTCGACGCTTCGAAAAGCCTGCGCATTTTCTTCTCCGTCTTCGATCTTCTTCTCGGCATCTTCGGCAGTCTCGCTCTCGCCGTGGCCACGCTCGGAATCATCAACACGCTGGTCATGGCCATCCTCGAGCGCCGCCGCGAAATCGGCGTCCTGAAAGCCCTTGGCGCCGCCGACCGCGACGTCAAAGAGCTTTTCTTTGTGGAAGCCGGTGTCATGGGCTTTTTCGGCGGCATGCTTGGAACGCTTCTCGGCTGGCTCATCGGCCGCTCGCTCACTCTCGGCACCAATCTCTACCTGCATCGCCAGAATCTTCCCGGCGTCGACATTTCTTCCGTCCCCTGGTGGCTCGTCCTTTTTGGAATCGGTTTTGCAGTTCTCGTCAGTCTTGCCGCAGGACTTTATCCCGCCTTGCGCGCCGCGCGCCTCGATCCTGTCCAAGCCCTTCGCTACGAGTAACTCATGGCTCTCGGAGAGCCACAACGAAGGATGAAAATGGACCCAGGCACCTATGCTTTGTTTTCAACGCGATAGGCAGCTATTTTCATAGGAGTAGAATCTTCTTGTGACTCTTCGCTACGCCTCCCTGGAAACGTCTCTCCGAGCGCGGCGAGGAATCCGCTTTCTCCTTTACTTCCTTTGCCTCGTTTACGCCCCTTCTTCCCTCGCGTCCGGCCGGGCCGAATGCAACACCATTCCAAGCAAAATCCTCGGCCGCAATGTTCCGTACTGCATCGTCCTACCCGCTTCGTTTGACGCTGATAAGGCCAAACGTTTCCCGATTCTTTACGAGCTGCACGGGCTCGGGGACAACGAACAGTTTCTTGTGCATTCGGGTTTGTGGAATCTCGCCGAAGATTTATGGGAGGGCGGCAAGCTGAAAGAGTTCGTGATTGCCACTCCCGCGGGCGGCGCGAGTTTCTATATCAACGCGAAGGATGGACGAGTCCGCTACGAGGATTTCTTGCTGCGCGAATTTTTCTCCTTCATCGAAAGAAAGTATCGGGTGTCACCGGGGCGCGCCAACCGCGCCATTTCCGGAGTCTCCATGGGCGGCTACGGCGCGTTGCATCTCGCCTTCCGCCATCCGCAACTCTTCAGCGCCGTCAGCGCGCACAGCGCCGCGCTCATCGAGAAACTTCCTGCGTTTATGAGCGCCCCGCAATCTCCGCGGGCGCGCGTCCTCGGCGGCGTTTTCGGGATCCCTCCGGACACTGCTTTCTGGGATGCGAACAGTCCTCTTGTGCTGGCCCACTCCGCAAATCTATCCGGCATGAAGATCTATTTCGATTGTGGCGACCAGGACGATTTCGGCTTCGAGGCAGGTGCCGCCGCGCTCGACAAGATCCTGACGGCCCGCAAAATCCCGCACGAATCTCATATCTATCCCGGCCGCCACGATCCCGCGTACTTCGCAGCGCACATTTCCGCGTCGCTCGCCTTCCATTCCCGGTTCTTCTGACGCCGTCTTTGTGGAGCCGCAAGGGTGCCTCGGTTAGCCCGGAGAAGCGAGGACGTCGTCGTAGTAGTTGATCATCGCCCGGCGCGGTTTGGCCTTTAGCCCCTTGAGCGGAACCTTGGCTGCCTCGGACTTGTTTCCCACGATGCGCATCCTTCCAAGGAAAACAATGCGGCCGTCATCCAATTCCAGGTAAACAGGAACGACCATGCGGAACTTGTCGTCCACGCCGGACTCGGCGACGTTCAAGTTCATCACGATCATGCCGTCCGCGCCGGTGTCGAAGGAATAGTCCAGCTTGTAGTTGGGGAGTTCGGTGCCATAGACGTACTCGTTGAAGAACCAGTCCATCTTGTGATTCTCTTCGGCATCCATCTCTGGAGTCATGTGCTTTTCAACGATGGCCTTGAAGTCTTCCGTGCTGGCCGCTTTGCCGCGGTAGGTGTTGACGAAGTCCTGCATGGTTTCCTTGAACTGCTTGTCCCCATTCTGCCGGTCGTACATCATCATGCGGATCATGTGGAGAATATAAGCGCCTTTCGGGTAAATGAGCCGCCGCGTGATGTCTCCGCCGGTGCGGGAGCTGCTGGCGCGGTAGCCCATGGTAACCGGCCCGACGTCGATGGCCCGAAATCCCTGCGGGTTGCGCTCCAGCAGTAGTTCGCGTTCGTCATTCCAGAAGGTCAGGAACTTCTTGGCATTCTTTTCGATCATGCTGAGGTAAAGAGACGCCGACATGTCCGCGAAGCCTTCGCTCATCCATTGATCGCGGCTGGAGCTGAAACCCACGGTATGCCCCCACCATTGATGCGCCACTTCGTGGGGCGTAACCACTTTCCAGTAGCCGCGGTCGCCCCAATCGATGCCAAGCTGGTGGCGAACCGTCGTGTCGAAGTAATAGCAAATGGGAATCCAGACCAGTCCGGGCCAGGATTGACCGAAGCTGCAGGCGGTTTGCTGCGTCAGCTCCAGGTGGGTAAACAGCGGTGGGCCGAAGTAATCCGTGTAAAGTGCGACGGCAAGCTCGCCTTCGGCCAGCGCCTTTTTGTTGAGGGAGGTCGTGCTCATGGTGCCCAAGGCCCCCGGGAGCGTGCTGCTGACAGCCTGCTGCAACGACTGCACCCAGTTGGGCGGTTCCTCGTTGGCAAAAGACTGGATGAGCATCTCGGGTTTCGAGAGTTTCGCCTCCTCGACTTTGAATCGGCCGAAATTGAACCCCGCAACCGTCTGCGGAGCCTCGCTCTTCCACACGCTCGTGTTTTGTCCGCCTTCGTTGGATTCGCGGACGAGCGCGCCGGTGGCTGCAATCTTCATACCTTTCGGAATGTGAAAGGTTAGGTCATAAGAGGCGTATTCCCCCAGCGAAGAACCGACGCCGTTGGGATACCAATTGTCACGCGCGATCGGAAAATAGTTGCCGCCGCCCTCGTTCGACACCGCCTCTTTGCCGCCGTAGGTTGTTGTAACACTAAATTTCTCACCTGCCGCCAGAGGCTTCGGGAGAATCACCGCGAAATCCGCATCGTCATTCTTGTCCTCTTGAATGAAAGAAAGGGGCTGGCCGTCAGCGGTAACGGACTGGACGCGAAGGGTGTGGAAGAGGGAGAACGGGACGACCCGTAACCCGTTTCGCTCGGAGACAAACGTAGTGGTCGCTTTGCCGGAGAGAGCGCCGTTCTTTTCGAGCGTTGTGTCGAGCTGGTGGTGCTCGATGCGGATCGTCCGGCCCACGGAGCCCCTCGCGTGGGGTTCGGTAAAGTTGAAGGAGGCCCAATCGCCAAACTTGTTTTCGTCATAGGTCCAGAAATCCACCTGGTCCGAGTTGGCGTTGGGGTCGAGCTCATAGAGCTCTTTGTCGTCGTAGCGCTTGCCGTGCACAAAGGCGACAAAGATTCCTCGCGGCTCGGGACTGAGAATCTCTCCAAGGAGGTGGGCTTCCAAATTCGTCTTTATTTTGTGTCGCGTCGTATTCTGGCTGTCTTTCAGTAGTCCTCTGTCGCAGCCGCCGGAGGCCGGAGTGCCATCCTTTTTGATCTGGTCGTAAGTAGAGTCGGTAAAGCGCAGCACGAGGCGCTCAAATTTTTCGTTGAATTGGTCTTCTTTGGTCAGGTATTTCAGGCTTTTGCGTTCGGCTTCCGTGGGAGGGTTGAGAACGAAACTGCCATCGCCGGCGAACACGGCGCCGGTGACCCTGCCGTTCACCGGCGGAACAAAGCAGACTGTGCCTGAATGTAGATGAAACGTGCCAGCATCCCGCTTGAGATCGAAGTTCGTGACGCTTACAGCCTCGCTTCCGAGCGTGATGTTGCGCAGCGCGAGGTAATTGGGATCGGAGTTGGGGCCGGTTTCCCCGTCGCTGCCGGGAATGACGGCACCGAAAGCCGCCGCCGCAACGAGAAGTGCCGGCATGAAGCCACGAGCAAAGGCGAGCAAAGAGGAGGCGCTATGGGAAGTGCGACGAGCGGAGGAATCGGTACGAATACTGCCGAAAAACACAACGTGCCGACGCGAAGGTCTCATGTCGGACTCCCGGGAATGGATGGTCGTGAAATTCCCGCGCACCCAGCTTAAACCTGAACCGCAAAGCCCCGTAAAGGAAAAAACCGTCCTTACCGTCCTGATACCAAGCCACGCGATGCTTTGCGGACAGCACTAAAACTCGCGAAACAAAGTTCAACTGCTCTATTTTCTTCGCTTCTTTCCCTTTTCGAGCTGAATTGTACCGTCAGTCTTCACTTGGTACAGGAAATGCGGCGTGGCTATGAACTCGGGAATGGGCGGGTCTTCGGTCAGGACGTGAAACACGTCGGTATCCTCCA